>Ga0183095_10254_pt2 | contig 171112 bp, 151 predicted proteins | sample BioMet4_FD_130346 | JGI IMG/M metagenome (GOLD analysis project Ga0183095, IMG submission 130346) | Microbial communities from bioreactor (seeded with sewage sludge) at LBNL, California, USA - Biofuel metagenome 4 (v2) (version 3) | ecosystem: Engineered > Bioreactor > Anaerobic > Unclassified ...
TCTGGAGTTCGCTTGCGATTCGCCATTTTTCGGTAAAGCGGGTACAGTTCAGGAGTTTTGGATACAAGTTCGATATGGGCCGGGTTGTTCCGGCGGTTCTGAGCGGTGCCCAGAGACACTACGCCGCCGAGGTGGACAGCAATCTGCCGCGCGAGACGAACAGGTTGCTCAAGGCGCACAGCGTAAAGACCTGATTGGCGTTCTTCTTGATGCCTCGGTAGCGGACCTTCATGTAGCCGAACTTCAGCTTGATCACCGCAAAGACATGCTCTACCTTCGATCGTACTTGCGACTTGGTGCGGTTCTTCGCACGCTGCACTTCGTCGATGTGGTCTTTGTAGCGGTATTGTTTGTTGGTCATGTCCTGCGCCCGTGGCGCGACTTCATGGATTGCTTCTGTCTGTCCGCGATAGGCTTGATCGCCCCAGACCTTCGTTTCCTCGCCATGCAGCAACTCCGGCAGCACCGTGCAATCGGCGACGTTGGCTGCCGTCACTACCGCCGAGTGGATGATCTTCATCTTACTGTCCACCCCAACGTGCGCTTTCATGCCGAAGTACCACTGCTTTCCTTTCCGCGTTTGGTGCATCTGCGGATCGCGCTTCCGGTCGCGGTTCTTGGTCGAACTAGGAGCGTGTTCACACTAACGAGTAATTTTCTGATATTGTGAGTAGGTGGAGATCAGCGAAGCGCAGTACCGTCACATTGAGGCCTGTTTGCCGCGCCAACGCGGCAATGTGAGCATGACGAACCTTGCGGTATTGAACGCGATTTTGTATGTAGCTGAACACGGGTGCAAGTGGCGCGGACTTCCCAAGCGTTTCGGCAACTGGCACACCATTTACACCCGCATGAACCGCTGGTCCAAGAGCGGAGTGCTGGATACAGTCTTCGAGACATTGCAACGTGAGCAGATCGTGCGCATCCGCATCGAGTCCGTATCCTTGGACTCGACCATCGTCAAAGTTCATCCCGACGGCACCGGCGCGTTAAAAAAAACGGCCCCCAAGCCATCGGTAAATCCCGCGGCGGATGGACCACCAAGATTCATATGGTTGCCGCGAATGCTCGAACGGCCATAACTTTCGCGCTCTCGCCCGGACAGGCCTCCGACGCCAAGAAGGGACGCGAGCTTCTGGGCGGCATCGGACCGCTGCCCGCGCCCGTGTACCTGCTCATGGATCGCGCCTACGAAGACAATGAAACCCGTCAACTGGCGCTGGATTTCGGCTTTATTCCGGTAGTTCCGCCGAAAAGCAACCGCTTGGAGCCGTGGCAGTATGACAAAGCTATGTACCGCAGGCGCAACGAGGTTGAACGGCTCTTCAGGCGGCTCAAGGGATTCCGCCGTATCTTCTCCCGCTTCGACAAACTCGACGTTGTCTTCCTTGCGTTCCTCAACTTCGCCCTAATCGTCGAAGTCCTTCGATAGTGTTAACACGCCCTAGGAGCGTGAATAATGGTCGCATCGACAATGGTGCCGGTGGCGATCTTGATGCCACGGTTTTGCAAATGAAGGTTGACCGTCTCCAGCATGGCTCCGCCAAGGTTGTGTTGTTCGAGAAGGTGGCGGAACTTGCAGACGGTAGTTTCGTCGGGTACAGGTTCGTTGCCAAGATCGATCCCGGCGAAGCCCCGCATCAGCGGCGAGTCGTACAACGCTTCTTCCACCGCTGGATCGGAGAGGTTGAACCACTGCTGAAGAAAGTAGATTCGCAGCATACGCTCGATACCCACAGGACGGCGTCCGTTGCCCGCCTTCGGATAATGCGGCTCCACTAGCGCACAGAGATCGCGCCACGGAACCACCTGTTCCATCTCTTCCAGAAACAACGCACGCTTCGTCTTCTTCGTGTACCGCTCGAACCCCGTCGTCATCGCCAGTGTCTGCTGCTTCATCTTATCCATAGTCGCTGGATTAACTTTACACACTGGCCCTGTGGAATGCAGAGAAGGACTTAATCAGAGTTTCCTTAAGAGGGTCTTCATCGCGGATGATAAGAGTAATAACCTGTCCCTGGTCTTGGCGGCTTTCCTGATCAGTGCCTTCTGTTCGCGCACCTGCTGTTCGTAATCACGAACGAGGCTGTCCTTTGTGACTTGTCGCCGTGGGTGAGAGCATTTGCCAGTTTCTTGCTGCTTGGCGACGCGCTTAGCCACAAGGTTACGAGCTGCGCGCAACCGTGATCCCCGTAGCTCTCCGCGTTCGTATGCCTCCGACAACGCAAGCTGCATGCTGTGGGATGTACCTGCAGCAATTTCGACGGCTACAGTCACTGGCAGTCGTTCAGCCTCGACTGCTGCTACCAGAGAATCCTCGCCATGTTCAATGAGTCGCACCACGCCATAGATGTAAGTACGATGAAAGCCAATCTTCTCGGCTATCTCATCGGACGTATATCCACGCGCCCGGAGTGCTCGTATTTCGCGGAGCAGTCCTAATTTCGACGGAGGCTGGCGTGCAATATTCTCGACTAAACTCATGAGGTACTGATCGTCAAGTGACGCATCAATAACGATTGCTGGTATAGAGAATTCTCCCAACTTAACGAATGCCTCAAGGCGTCCCTGGCCGCAGACGAGATCGTAGCTAGTTCCGTCAGGAGCCGGCTCTCTTTTCGAAACAGTTATTGGGCGCTTCAAGCCCAATGCGGCAATGCTGGTTACGATCGCTTCAAATCGCAGTTTATTCCGGGATCGAGGGTTGACGACCCGGATCTCCGAGATAGGAATGTGCACGATCTCCTGGTTATTCATGCTGCCTCTTCAACTTGTGTACGTCGCGCCAGCGAAAAGAAAAAACTAAGGTTTTCGAACCGATATACATCAAGCACCGCGGCATTTTCAGGCGCGAGACGGAGCTTCCGATCAAGGACGTCCAACGTTGGAAATAGGTAATAATCCAAAATGCTTTCATTGTCGGGTAGGAGACGTACCCCCACCGTTATGTCTGGATTCAGGGATCTTTCCAGTCGCAACAGCCAACGACAGCTTCCCGTATAGCTCTCGCGACATCTCGCAACAATGATCGATGCCGTGAAGTCGCGATTTACGGTCAATATGCCGGAGCTCTCATCTTCTTCAATTCGCGCACCCAACGATCTCAGTTCCTGTTGCACCGAGTGGCAGATCGCACGGTGTCGCTTGCGGAGTTGCCGGTTAACCTCTATGTAGCGAAAATCCCGAGAAGGTGTATATCCAACGAGCCCGTAAGCACGCATTAGGCCGCCGAAGCGTGATCGGTAACACGCGGGCGAAGGCATGTCTTCGGCTTCGTAAATCAGAATGCCGGAGAGCGTTCCTTCACGCTCGTACAGCTCGCGCAATCGTGTTAGCAGCTCTTCGTCGGAGAGGTGACGATGGCGACTCTCCAGCAACGCCGAGGCAGCGGTGAACTGTTCAATCGAGATAATCGGTGTAAAGGCATCGTTGCGTCGGATCCACATCTCCGGAGGATTTCGAACACGCTTTTGTTTCAGTTTGAATGACGTGCGGTTGAATACGTTGGCACCTATATATTTAGGGTTCTTTAGGATTTGTTGAATTGTTCCGCGCGTCCACTCCCGGTCAAAGTCGGTTCGGACTTTACGTCCGTTGAGTACATCCGCGATCTGCTGTTCCGTTCTATTCTCCTTAATAAAGAGGTTATAAATTTCCTTCACGATCGCGATTTCGTCTTCAGGCCCCGGCACGAGAATCACCCTGTCGGTCTGGAGACTTTTCCTTTGCCCGCGTGCGAGCAGAGCCTTCGGGCTTCGATCTTGGTCGATGAGTTGTCTCCGCAATCCGTAGCCGGCAACGCCGCCCTGTCGAAATCCAAGCTCGATCAGGTGCCCCTGGCCGTGGAACACTTTTACCGACAATTCGCGGCTGTACTCTCCGGCCATGACGCGCTTCACCGTTTTCAGCACAGCTGCCGACATGCTGCCGTCATTTTCGAACTGCTCAGCACAGTAGTGAACCTTCACGTTACAACGACGACACACGAATTCGTAGTACGCACTTTCGTCCGCATCTTGAAAGCGCCCCCACCGGCTGACGTCGTAAACAAGTACCATGTCGAAGTCATTCTGCCCGGTCTCGATGTCGCGCAATAGAGCGCGCAATCCCTGACGCCCTTCCAGATTCAACCCTGTTTTTCCGTCGTCTGCGTAAGTGCGAACAATCTCAATGCCGCGCGAATCGGCATAGCGTCGAATGACCTCAGACTGATTCTCTGTGGAGTATCGTTGGTGCTCGGTCGACATACGCACGTACTGAGCAGCACGGAGAGCACGGGCGAGAGATGTTACGGGCGGCTTATCCACGCGCACTCCGAAGGATTTTCAAGACCAAACATCGACCACCCGGCCACGGTAACCGCACCAAGCACAGAAAGAGAACCTCGGAAAGATCGTTTCGAGTGATCGATCCAGCATCACTGGCACAGACGATCGCGGCGAAACGGCGGTAGAGCCAGCCTTGGCGGCATGCGATCCTGCTATGCTGTTCCACGCCGCCATTGTGCCTTTCGCGATCGCGGGAAGGGAACCCTGATCTGTCACGCGGACCCGGTGGTTGTTCCTTAGACGGTACTCTCGTTGTCGATCGCGATGATCTTCTTTCCCCTCGGGACTTTGCTGGTAACGACGATTGGCGAGGCGTCGCTGCTCCCGACGCGCAAGAAGGCGACATCTCGGATTGCAGTAGCGGTGGCCGCGGTCACAGCGAGAACAAATGCAGAACAGTGCCCCACACCAGGAGCAGTTACGCTCCCTGAGGGCAACGGTTCGATCGATCGTCATCTGGTTTGGCTCGCAGGCCGCAATCGGGCCATTCGAACGTCTGCTAACGTCGCCTTTTGGATTCCCAATACGGCGAACCGATATTCGTCAACTCAGATGTCACTGCCCAACCATAACGGAACTAGCGCACCCGAAATGCCGGCGCCATGAGTTCTTGTTCCCTGGAGGGGATCTTCAGCTTATTCGCGATCTTGGGCCATTGCTTCACAATCGTCCGATGGCGTTCGATGGTTTCTTTGGCCGCTGCGAGACCGACGCGAAAATACTTGGCGACCGAGAGCGCGAGGTCGAGGTCCAAAGCATTATCGGCTTCACTGATATTCAGCTTCAGCCCCTGGGCATCGAGGACAGGATTCACGTCGTACGCCTCGGACAATCGCCAGCCTTTTCCGGGGACGAGAATGAAGCCATGGTTGCGAAGGTGATCGTCGGCATTGGAGACTAGAATGTTAAATACGATCCGGGACCACAGCTCCCGTAGATCAGCACCCGTCTGGGCTCCGCGGTCGATCAGCACCCGGGCGATCTCGAGGTAGCTTGCTCCCGTCGAGGCATCGTCGCCATCATTGTGCCCCGTGAGCGTCATCGCCGACGCGAAGTGAAGGCGGCGACCCACAGCGGTGCGATCAAATCGTTTTACCAAGTACGTGTGATGCGGATTCGCAAACCTGCGGGCCAAAGCCTCAGGCACACGCAGGCCGCAACCGCGAGCGAGCGTCTGTACCACCAACTCCCATCCGCCGACGTCGATTTGGTCGCGCACACTGGGAAATTTGGCAATCCACAAGTGTCCTGCAGGATCGACCACGCTGGCTTTGGGGCGGGCGCCACCAAGCGAGCCTCCAGGAGCAATCAGCATGCGCAGCCAGTCTTCGGCTTCAGGCGCAGTGTTTTCTTCATCCCGCTCCAACGCCAAGCTGGCAGCTTCGAGTTCCCGAAGCTGAATGAACGGAGGTGCTGCCCGATCATGCCGATTATCCAGAAAATCTCCGGCATCATCCCGTCGAAAACGCAGTGCTCCGACACGATAGAGATCGTGGACTCCCAGCAGATAGTCCGATTCGTGGAGTCGGACGGTTTTGCTGATCTGCCCCGCCCTCTGCTCACGCTCCAGTCGCCGACGCATCAGCATGCGTCCCCAGCGATCCGGACTGGCATCCGCAAAGACGCCGAAGATCTCGCTTCCCTGGGGAGGATATTGTGGGCCGGGAAAGAGCACGATCCGGGGATCGAGATAGAGTCCGGTGAGTGCAGAATGGCCGAGCGAGTCAGCATCAAACTCGAACTCGAACAGTTCCCGTCCCGTCGTCCGCCTCGCGTGCAGGAAGCCGAGGCGGAGAGGGGGCGTTAAACCATCCCAGTCGGCATACACTGCGATCCGGATGGTCATCGTTTCTCTTTCACCGGGGGTGGGGCGATCAGATCGGCTAGCGCTTCCGAAGACGAGAAACCGCTTTCTTCGACCCAACTCTGAGCTTCATCGCTGGAGCGGACGCCCTCTCGTTTCGTCGACAGTTCGGCAGCCGCTTTGGCCGTCTCCCGAGTGCCTTTTTGGGCGGCAAAGGTCTTGGGCGCAGTCATGCGCGGCGCCGGCAGCCTGGTGTCCTGCAACTCGCGACCAATAATGTCCTGCTGAGCGAGGAGATCCAGGTCCTGATCAAGGCCGAGCACTTGCAAGACGGACAGATACGCACCTATGGTCACCCCCGCTCCGCCGCGCTCCAACCGACGAAGGGTTAGCGCAGTCATCCCCGCCCGCTGTGCCACCTGAATGGCGGACAGTTTCCGGCGCAGGCGCGCGAGGCGTAACCGTTCACCAAACTGGCGCAAGCGCTCGCTAGTGGCGGGAAGCAAGGGTGCCGTCGTCTTTGCCATAGTTATTATTATAACCTTTGTTTTCAAGAAACGATACAATAATAACATCATGGATCATAATAATGACGGGCCAGACACTGTCTTCTCAGCGGTTCCCTGCGCTCACAGATACGTCCGCGAGATGTAGTATCAGCAGCTACGGAGAAAGATCTCCGAAGATTTGGATCCAGCCGTCCGACCCAGCTTGAAGATGGTGCCAGCCGATGAGTATATGAAGTTTACGCTAACATTACGCTAACAAAACCCCTCAAAACCGGCCTAAAAACTAAGGTTCCCCCAACGAAATCGCCCAAGGAATTCAATAACTTAGCTTTGTCTACTTAACACCTTTTTAATCTGCAAAACCTTTATTCGGCGGTTCGATTCCGCCTCGCGCCTCCAGACTTCTTTCAGTACTTCACTTGTTTTCGATCTGCTGCATTGAGCAGGCCTTTGCACGACACTGAACCCAGTTAAAAAGCCTGCGCAATGTACAGCGACGATGATGTACATTCATCGTGGCGATGGAACGACTGAACTACAATCATCTTCTCTACTTCTACACGGTCGCACGCGAGGGTTCGGTGGCTCGTGCCGGCATCCGGCTGGGGCTGAAACAGCCTACCGTTAGCTCTCAGATTCACGCCATGGAAGCGACCTTCGGGTGCAAGCTTTTCGAACGTGTCGGTCGCGGTTTGCGCGTCACGCCAACCGGGGAAACTGTCTTTCGTTACGCGGAGAGCATTTTTGCCATAGGCGAAGAGCTAGTGTCGGTGCTTGACGGTCGTGCCGGGGATATTCCGAAGCTGGCCGTGGGCGTGAGTTCGTCGCTGCCGCCTGCGCTGGTGTCGCGTCTGGTGCATGCTGTTTTCGCGCTGAATCCCAGGCCAATGCTTACTGTTGTTGAAGGCGCTCCGGAGAAGTTTGCCCTGCAATTGGCATCAAACTCTCTGCAATTCGCATTGGCGGACGCGCAGCCGGGAAACCGCGCCTTGGGAAAAATGCATTGCCGGGTGCTGCTGGAGTGTGGCGTGGAAGTGTTTGCCCCTGAAGTCCTGAGTCGCAAAGTGCGCAGGGAATTTCCCGCTCGGCTGGCTGGCGCGCCTGTGCTGATGCCTTCGAGTGGCGCGCTGTGCCGCGAGGTGGAGAACTGGCTGAAATCCCGCAAGCTGAAGCCGGAAATATTGGCGAAAACGCCGCATCCGGAGACCCACGCGGCCTCGGCTGGCGCGGCGATTTTCGCGCCTTCGTTGTTGCGTGAATCGCTAAAGAAACACCACGGTCTATTGCCTGCTGGTGAGTTGGAAGGCTCGCGCTGGCGCGTGTTCGCGGTGACCGCAGAGAAGGGCACCCGGTGTCCCGGCCTGGATGCCGTGATAGACGCGGCCAGTGAACTGCACTGAATAATTTCATAATGTGGCGCCTTGGATTTTGGGTCACACTCGCTTTTGCCAATGATGAAGATTTCGGATTGGGAATTGCCTTGCGGAAGCGCGCAAAATCGATACTTACCAATGAACTTTGCATGACTCCGCAGTTTTCGTTTGACGCGCGCATTGTATTCGTCGTAGTCTGATGCCGTGAGCACAGCTTCTACACCTTCCGTTTATTGCTGCTCGCGTCGATGGTGGCGCCCCTCCACCGTTGTGTGCCTCTAGTCCAGGCACGTTTCTTAGTAATCCCCTCAATTAAATAAAGAATTAGCTGCTCCGCATTGCGTGTCTGTTTCTCGCGTGCGATCTCAGGACGAACTATATGCAAACAGGAATTGCAAGCTTATCGGCCGCGCCTACTCTGGGGGAGTTGCTTCCCGTTCTGCTTGGCGGGTCTGAACTCACACGCAGTGAAGCCGCACAGCTGGTGAATGCCATGCTGTCCTCAGACGCCCCCGACGCACAGATTGCCGCTGTGCTGGCATTGTTGGTGAACAAGGGTGAAAGCTCAGATGAACTGGCCGGCTTTGCGGACGCCCTGTACCAGCACGCCCTGCCCATCTCGATTCCTGGTGAAGTGTTGGATACGGCGGGTACAGGCGCGAGTCCCGCGAAGACCTTTAACGTTTCCAGTGCAGCGTCATTCGTAATCGCCGCAGCCGGATGCGCGATTGCCAAGCACGGTGGACGTGCCGCTACCAGTCGGAGCGGCAGCGCTGACGTTCTGACCGCGCTTGGAGTGCGTATCGATTGCGAGCCGGAGACTGCTATCCGATGTTTGCGCGAACTGGGAATCTGTTTCCTGTTCGCGCCCAAATACCACCCCGCACTAGCCCGTGTCGCGCCGATCCGCAAGGCGCTGGGAATCCGCACAACATTCAATCTGGTTGGTCCCATGGTGAATCCATGCGGTGCTAAGTATCGTCTGCTGGGTGTTGCCGATGAGGCTCGCATGAATGATGTGGCTGGCGCGCTGGCCCAGTTGGGAGTAGCACGAGCATGGGTGCTGCGCGGCAACGACGGTTTGGACGAGATCACCACGGCCTGTTCCTCGCGAGTGCTGGATGTGCATGATGGACGCACCTGCGAGCTCTCGGTTTCGCCAACGGACTTTGGAATCTCTATGCGCCCGACCGATACGGCGCGTGCCGGAAGCGTGGACGAGAATGCGGCAACGGTGCGCGCAGTTCTTTCGGGCGCGCGTCACGACGTTGCGCGCGACCTGGTGGTTCTGAACGCTGCGGCAGCCTTGCATGTGCGCACCGGTGACGGCCTGCGCGAGTGTGCCGAGCGCGCGCAAAAGGCAATTGACGACGGTGCTGCGTTCAAAAAGCTGGAAGCGCTGATAACGATGTCGCACTCGACGGAAGGGGCAGCGCGATGAGTGCGAATTTTCAGCAACGCGTAATGGATGATAAACGTCGCGCGATGAGCCTGCTCTCCGGTGCCGAGCGCGAACATACGCGGGAAGCTGCATTGGCATCTCGCAAGAATTGTTCCGCGCGTTTTCGTCGCGAGCTTCTGGCTCGGCCTACGGCGATCATCGCGGAGTTTAAGCGGCATTCGCCATCGGCGGGAGACATACAGGGCGGTGCAGATCCGGCGGGAATTGCTCGCCTCTATGAGGCGGGTGGCGCAGCGGCAATGTCCGTACTCACTGAGCCCGACCACTTCAAAGGATCACTTGACGACCTGCGCACTGTGGCTGCCGCAGTGAATCTTCCGCTCCTGCGCAAGGATTTTACGGTGGACCGGCACCAGGTTCACGAAGCCGCCGTCGCAGGAGCTGAAGCGGTGCTGGTGATCGTTGCCGGATTGACGGATGCCGATGCCCTAAAGCTTCTTGATGCGGCGCACACTGTTCACCTTGACGCTCTCGTGGAGGTTCACAGTGAAGAAGACATGAAGCGCGCGGCGGCCTTGGGAGCCGAGTTGATAGGCGTGAACAATCGCAATCTGAAAACCCTGAAGGTTGATCTGGAAACTTCGTTGCAACTTGCCGAGTTTGCTCCTGCGAATGCAACGTTGGTGGCCGAAAGCGGACTGCGCACGCGGGCGGATATCGAACGCTTGCAGTCTGCGGGGTACAAGGCATTTCTGATCGGCGAAACGCTGATGCGTTCCGGCGATCCGCTGACGACGCTGCGCGAGTTACAGGGGATGGAGCAGGTGCGATGAGCGCAGTAGAGATAAAAATCTGCGGCATCGTGCGCGTGGAAGACGCGCTTGCGGCGATTGAGTCGGGCACCGCAATGCTGGGGCTGAATTTCTATGAGCGAAGCCCGCGCTGTATCGCGTTACAACGTGCTCAGGAAATTGCGGAAGCAGTTGCAGGGCGAGCCAAGCTGGTTGGCGTATTCGTGAATATGAATGTGTCGGATGTGTTGCGGATCGCCCGCGCCGTGCCGCTCGATGCCGTGCAGTTGCATGGAGACGAATCGCGTCAGGAGTGCGAAGCAATCGCAGCCGAGTTTGAGGTGATTCGCGCACTCAAGGTGGGCGCGGAGTTCAGCGCGGGGCGCGTTTCGGAATTTGCGTGTTGCCGCGGTCTCTTGCTGGACACACCAAGTGCGGCTCACGGTGGCTCCGGCAAAAGTTTTGATTGGGCAAGCGTGCAGTGGGAAAGCGTTCGCGGAGCATTGCGGGAGGCAAAGATGTTTCTGGCGGGAGGACTGCACGCCGGAAATGTCTCGGAGGCGATTGCAATCGCGCGTCCTGCCGTAGTGGATGTTTGCAGCGGTGTCGAGGCGGCAAAGGGAATAAAGAGCGCAGTTCGGATGCACGAGTTTGTGGCGGCCGTAAGAGCCGCGGAGAGGTATGGGCTATGAAGGATGGGGCAGTGTTGGAGAGCCTTTTAAGCGCCTCTGGCGAAGGTTACTTTGGACATTTCGGCGGACGTTTCGTGGCGGAAACCCTGGTCGAACCGCTCGAAGAGTTGACCGCGGCTTTCGACCAGGCGCGCGATGATGAGAGCTTCCAGCGTGAGTTGAGCGAGTTACTGGCGGAATACAGCGGAAGGCCAACGCCCTTGTATTATGCCGAACGCCTTACCGAGTACGCGGGTGGAGCGCGAATTTTGCTTAAGCGCGAGGATCTTGGGCACACCGGCTCACACAAGATCAACAACGCGCTCGGCCAGGTGCTGCTGGCGCGGCGTATGGGCAAGCAGCGCATCATCGCCGAAACCGGAGCCGGACAGCATGGCGTGGCGACGGCCACGGTTTGTGCGCGCTTCGGCCTGGAGTGTGTCGTCTACATGGGCGCTGAAGATATGAAACGTCAGGCTTTGAACGTGTTCCGCATGCGTCTGTTGGGTGCCGAAGTACGTGGTGTGGAAGCGGGCTCAAAGACCCTGAAGGATGCGATTAATGAAGCGATGCGCGACTGGGTCACGAATGTTCGCGAGACCTATTACCTGCTCGGTTCGGCGCTCGGCCCACATCCTTATCCCACCATGGTGCGCGAGTTCCAGCGCGTGATTGGCGATGAGTCGCGCCAGCAGGTGTTGGCTCGCGAGGGCCGATTGCCCGATGCGGTGGTCGCCTGCGTAGGCGGCGGCTCGAACGCCATTGGCGCATTCACGGCATTTGTACCGGATAAAAATGTCCGGCTGATTGGCGTGGAGGCCGGGGGACGGGGCGAGTCGTTGGGCGATCACGCCGCGCGCTTCCGGGGTGGAGTTCCGGGTGTGTTGCAGGGAACTTACAGCTACGTGTTGCAGGACGAAGACGGGCAGATTGCGGCGACGCATTCGGTGAGTGCTGGACTTGATTACGCATCGGTTGGGCCGGAGCACGCGCATCTGCGTGACCTCGGACGCGCGGAGTACGTTTCTGCAACTGACGCCGAGGCTCTGGAGGCCTTCGACCTGCTGTCTCGGCGCGAAGGGATCATTCCGGCTCTGGAGTCTTCGCATGCAGTCTCATACGGGGTAAAGCTGGCAAGGGAACTGGGTAAAGGTGGATTGATGATTGTGAATCTATCAGGACGCGGGGATAAGGATGTGAACACCGTGGCAAGTCTGCGCGAAGGGGGCAAGCAATGACAACCCGGCTGCAGAATGCATTCAACGAATTGCGTGAAACCGGTTGCAAGGGCGTGGTGCCTTTCATCACGGCGGGCGATCCCGACCTTGAGACCACTTATGAACTGCTCGTCGGCCTGGCTCGGGGAGGTGCCACCGCCATCGAACTGGGCGTGCCTTTTAGCGATCCTGCCGCCGACGGTCCTGTGATCCAGCGCGCATGCGAGCGCGCACTGGCCCACGGCGTGAATTTGAAAGACGTGATCGAGGTTGCGGACTGTGCCGTGCAGGCCACAGGAGTTCCGATCGTCCTGTTCAGCTATCTGAACCCGCTGCTGCGTTACGGCCTTGAAAAACTGGCGCAGGACGCAGGGCGGGCGGGACTGGCGGGGGTTCTCGTGACGGACCTCCCGGCCGAGGCCGCGCAAGGATTCTCGCGGGTGTTGCACCGGCGTGACCTGGACCTCGTTTCGCTGGTTGCGCCCACTTCCACCGAGCAGCGCATTGCACAAATCGCGCAAAACGCGACAGGTTTTCTCTACGCGATATCTGTCACGGGTGTAACGGGGACGCGGCACCAGTTGAGTGCTGATGCGGGCGCCCTGCTCAAGCGCATCCGCCGAGTCACGGATTTGCCCGTTGCGGTTGGTTTTGGGATCAGCAATACGATGCAGGCGCGCGAGGCCTGGGCGCAAGGCGCGGATGCCGTCATCGTGGGGTCGGCGCTCGTCAGAAAAATCGAAGAATTCGGAGCTCAGGCTCCGGTAGAAGTAGAACGCTTTGTGCGCGAGTTGCTGGCGTCACAGGCGGTGGAGGCTTAAGACAATGCTTGTATTGATGAATGTGGATGCATCCGACGAACAGACACAAGCGGTTTGTAATCGCGTGGAAGAGCTTGGATACCGGCCTCATCCGCTGCCCGGTGCCACCCGCTGTGCCATCGGAATTACCGGCAATCATGGCGCGGTGGAAGCGGATTCGCTGAGCCAGCTGGCGGGAGTTGCCGAGGTGATTGCGGTTTCCAAGCCATACAAACTTGTGAGCCGCGACATGAAGAGCGAGGACACGGTTGTGCGCTTCGAGGGAAGTGACGCTACGGTGGGCGGCGCAGAACTGGCGCTGATGGCTGGGCCGTGTTCGGTGGAGAGCCGGGCTCAACTCTTCCGGGTTGCCGAAGCGGTGGCCAAAACCGGGGCGCGATTCCTGCGTGGAGGCGCTTTCAAACCGCGCACCTCGCCATATGCATTTCAGGGCATGGGCGAGCAGGGATTGGAGATTCTGGCCGCTGCGCGCGAGGCCTTCGGCCTGCGGGTGGTGACCGAGGCAATCGATCACGAATCGCTGGCGCTCATCGATCAGTATGCCGACATGATTCAGATTGGCGCGCGCAACATGCAGAACTTCGCGCTGCTGAAGCTCGCAGGACGCGCAAGCAAGCCGGTGCTGCTCAAGCGCGGCATAGCTGCTACTTTAGACGAACTGCTGATGGCTGCCGAATACGTCATGAGCGAAGGCAACTACAATGTTGTGCTCTGCGAGCGTGGTATCCGAACCTTTGCCGACCACTCGCGCAACACGCTGGATGTAAGTGTTATTCCGGCCGTGAAGAAACTGACCCACCTCCCCATCATCATTGATCCCAGTCACGCGGCGGGCAAACGCGACAAGGTGGCTCCGCTGGGGCGCGCGGGAGTCGCGGTCGGCGCGGATGGTCTGATCGTCGAAGTGCATTGCGATCCCGACCGGGCGCTTTCCGATGGAGCGCAGTCGCTTTATCCGGATCAGTTCGCCGTCATGACGCAGGGACTGCGAAAAATTGCAGAAGTCGTGGGCCGGACCTTGCCCGAACCGCGGAATGTGCCTGCCGTTGTGGCGGTGGCGAAATGACCGCCCGCACGGAGTTCGCGGATTTTCGGAAGCTGGCTGCAGCCGGTGGACTGGTCGCTGTCACCGAAACGGTATCGGCCGATCTGCTGACTCCGCTCTCGGCGTACTTGCGGATTGCTCAGGGCTCATCGCGCTCGTTCCTGTTGGAGTCGGTGCAGGGTGGTGAGCACCTGGCGCGTTATTCGTTTCTTGGAGCCGAACCCGCAATGGTGGTGTCTAGCCGCAATGGCGTGACCACGGTTCAGGACGCCGACGGACAACGCGAAGAGGTGGGCACGGCCGTGGGCGCACTGCGCCGTGAATTCGCCAATCGCAAGCTTGTCGCGGGGGAGAACGTTGCACCGATGGCCGGAGGCTGCGTCGGGTATCTGGGCTACGCTACGTCCAGCTGGTTCGACGGAGCCATGCAGGCGATTCCCGGAACCCGGGATGACGCATGTTTCCTGATCTTTCGCACAGTGCTGGCCTTCGATCACGCGCGTCAGCAGATCCAGATTCGCACGCTGGCCGAAGTAGGCGCGGATGCCACCGATGCCGAGCTTAAGGAAAAATTCGATGCAGCGACGGAAAAAAATTCCGAAGTCGTGCACAAGTTGAGCGCTGCGGTGAAGCTTCCGCTAAAGGCATTGGCGCTCACGGGCGCAGGCGAGGTCGAGTTCGAGTCGAACTTCTCGCGGGAGGAATTCGAGCGTGCTGTGTCCGACGGCAAGGAACTGATTTTCGCGGGCGAGTGTTTCCAGATTGTTTTGTCGCAGCGCTTCCGGCGCAAGACGAAGGCGAATGCGGTGGCGCTGTATCGCGCGCTGCGTGCGACCAATCCTTCCCCATATATGTTCCTACTGAATTTTGGCACCTGCCCGGATACGGGTAGAGAACGTGCGCTGATTGGCGCATCGCCGGAGATGCTGGTGCGCTGCCGCGATCGGGAATTGACCTACCGACCGATTGCTGGGACGCGAGTTCGCGGAGTAAATGTGGAAGAAGATGCGCGACTGGCCGAGGAGCTTTTGGCTGATCAGAAGGAGTGTGCCGAGCACATGATGCTGGTGGATCTGGGGCGCAACGATCTGGGGCGCGTGGCGAGCTACGGCACGGTGAAGGTCGATAGGTTGATGACCGTGGAGAAGTATTCACACGTGCAACATCTGGTGACGGAACTGCACGCCGAGTTGCGTCCCGAACTGGACCGTTTTGATGCACTGGGAGCGTGCTTTCCGGCGGGCACCGTCACCGGAGCGCCGAAGATTCGCGCCATGCAGGGAATTGCCGACCTGGAGCGAGGGCCGCGCGAAGCATACGCCGGCGCGGTGATGTATGCGGATTACGCAAACAATCTCGACTCCTGTATCACCATTCGGTCGATTGAGTTACTGGGCGATGAGCTGAGCGTGCAGGCGGGCGCGGGTATTGTTGCCGACTCGGTTCCGGCGACCGAGTGGGAAGAAACGGTTAACAAGTCACGCGCGATGCGTCGCGCCGTGGCCTTGGCAGAGCTGGAGGGATAACGATGCTGCTTGTCATCGACAACTACGATTCATTTACATACAATCTGGTGCAGTTTTTGGGAGAGCTGGAAGCCGAGCCCGTAGTGCGTCGCAACAACCAGGTGACGGTTGAAGAGATTGCGAACGGCGGCTACAGCGGCCTCGTGATCTCGCCGGGGCCGGGCGAGCCTAAGGGTGCGGGAGTTTCTCTGGCCGCGATCCGTGAACTAGGCGGAAAGTTGCCGATACTTGGCGTGTGCCTCGGGCACCAGGTGATCGGCGAAGCCTTTGGAGGACGTATTGTGCGGGCCCCCAGTCCAGTCCACGGAAAACCCTGTCGGGTGAAGCATGACGGTCGCGGAATTTTTACGGGCCTGCCAGGGGAAATCGTTGTTGGGCGTTATCACTCGCTCGTGATCGAGCCCGATACCTGCCCTGATGTGTTGGAGGTCACGGCGGCGACCGCGGAAGGAATCATCATGGGGGTGCGCCATCGCACGCTTCCCATTGAAGGCGTGCAGTTCCATCCTGAGTCCGTGCTTACGAGCAGCGGAATGCAGATCCTGTCCAACTTCGTGCAGCTCTGTGGAGCGGCCCCGCTTTTGGCGTAGCTTCTGGCGTAGATTGTATGAATCGAATCGGAGCAGGGCTCAATTGTGACTTCGTGATCGCATTTGGGCCCTGACATTCGTCTGTCAGGGCATTCGCCGAACGGTTTGCTAAAGAGGGATCTGCGCGGGGCGGAATTTGCCGGGGCTGTTTCCTTGCAAAAAGTTACTCGCCCGGCGTTTTCCAAAAGACTGTGGCTCATTCGAGTTGCCGCAGCCGCGCGGAGTGGCGTATCGTTCTCGCCGTGAGAACTACTGAACCAGCTGAGATGAACGCGGGTACCTGGAGCAATCGGCTGTTGGCTATACTCCAGGAATTGCCGCGTCGAGCCGGCAAAGAGGACGTGCATAGGTTGCGAACGACCGTGCGGCGATTGGAAGTGCTGCTTGATCGCTGCCCCACGAAAGTTGCTAAGGCTTTGAAAAGTCTCCGCAAAGGGGCAGGCAAAGTTCGTGATATCGATGTGCATGTCGGACTGTTAAAACATGCTCTGTTTTCGAAGACGTCAGCCAATTGCGATGCTAAATTTCAGCTTCTAAAAATCCTGAAAGCACGGCGTGACCGCCAACTCAGGTCTTTGCGCGAGGTGATTGCCGAGTTCGCGCCGAAACTGGTGGAGAAACTTCCAGTGCTGGCCGGGAGTGCGGCCAAACGAAAGGGTGGCGCCCGCACTGCCCATGCGCGAGTAGCGCGAGCCTGCGAACGTTATATGCAATGGACTCGTAACGGCATACCCGAAGATGAGCAGCAATTGCATCGCCTGCGTATCAACTCGAAGAAGCTGCGTTACTTGCTGGAGCCGCTGGAAAAATTTGAGGAGGCCGCCGAAGCCGTGGCTAAATTCAAGCATGTTCAGGATGCAATTGGAGCCTGGCATGACTGGACAACGCTGGCGCAGTTAGCCGAACGCAAACTGAATTCCCCTGATGCCGAGCCGATGCGTGCCGCGCTGCGGGCGCGTACCGGGCGCGAGTATCGCAAGGCGCGCCGCGCTGCCGAAGACGTGCAGAATTGGATCAGGACAGAGCATGCGGTTCCATCTGAACGCGGCAACAAACCTCATCTTGTAGTTCCTAAGGCGGTATAAAAAACGAATGGTGACCCTGGCTGCCGTGGATATCGGCGCAAATTCAGTGCGATTGAAGATAGCTCGCGTGGAGCGCAGGTGGCTCCGTGTGCTGCATGAAGATCGGGAGGTTGTGCGACTGGGCGAGGGCGTGTTTCGCACCGGGGCCCTGGACCCTGCGGCGATGGAGCAGACGGTGCAAGTGCTGCGGCGCTTTCACAAAGCGGTGCAGGCACACGGTGCCACCAGGGTGCGCGTGGTCGCCACCAGCGCCTTGCGAGACTCCAATAATGGCAGCGCGTTTGTGCATTGGGTGAAGGCTGCGGTCGGCTGGAGAGTGGAAGTTGTCAGCGGCGTGGAAGAGGGCCGTCTGATTCACCTTGGAGTGACCACCAACACCCGCATCAGCACCGGACGCATGTTGCTGATTGATCTTGGTGGCGGAAGCTGTGAACTCATCGTTTCCTTCAAAGGGCAGATCGAACGTGTCTATAGCCTGCCGCTTGGGGCAGTGCGCCTCACTCGCGAATTTCTCAAACACGATCCGCCGTCGGAAACCGAGTTGGAACAGATGCGCGCCTACATTGGAGAAGAGGTGAAGCGGGTTCGGCGCGAATTGACCCAGCACAAGATCACCCAGACGGTTGCCACCTCGGGCACTCCTGCCGCACTCAGCGAGCTATGGGCAGCGGGGCAGGGGGGCGAAAGTGCGACCGTGCCCCGCGCTGCGCTGCTCCGCCTTACAAAAAAGCTCTCTACCTTTGACGTGGAGCGTCGCCGTGCCCTCAAGGGTATTGGACCGCGCCGGGCCGAGATTATCGTGGCCGGAGCGCACGTCTTTGCTGAACTGTTTGCCGAGCTTGATCTGAGCAGCTTCCGCTATCTTCCCTTCGGACTGCGGGACGGCATTCTGGCTCAGATGGCCGCCGATCAGGAGGGCATCGGGCCGCGTAAGCAACTGGAGAACGAGCGAAATAACTCGATTCTGAGTCTTGCCTCCCATTACAACGTGGACATGCGCTTTTCGATGCGGGTAGCCGATCACGCGCGTCGCCTTTTCAGGCTTCTTGCGCCCGTGCACAATCTGCCGTCTGAATACGCCCCTCTGCTGAACGCCGCTGCATTGCTTCACGAAGTTGGTTCTTTTATCAGCCGTGCCGGACGTCGCCGCCACGCCCACTACATTCTTGCGCACTCAGAGCTTATGGGATTTACCCTACCGCAGCGCAGGGTTATCGCCGCGATTGCGCGGTACCTTGGCAAGTCGAAAATTCTTCCAGCGCACCGCGCCGTGAGTGTGCTGTCTCCGACTGACCGGTTTCTGATGCCCCGTGCCGTAATGCTGCTAAGACTCGCGAGGGCTGCCGAGCTAGGCAGGCGTGGAGCGGTGGTTGCCCTGCGCACAAAGCTCGAGCCCGGAAATGTGCGGCTTACGCTTGTGACCAAGCCTGCCGGAGCCGAATTGGAGCTTTGGGCGTTGGAAAAGGAGCGAGATTATTTTCGGGAGATATTTGGCTGCGAACTCACTTGCATCGAGGCATAAACGCTCTTGATCAGGCGCGGGGTTACGATCCAGTTGAGAACGCTGCGTTTGGCGCCTACTTCGACACGAGCAACACTGCCCTTTTTCATCTCAATCACGTCATCGTTCAGCCCGTTGGTGACCATAAGTGAGATGAACTCGCTCAGGTTCGGATTATGTCCCACGACCATTACTGATTCCAGTTCCCGGATTTTGTAGATGAGGTCGCGGAATCTCTCATATTGCGAGCTGGGGTGCAGCACGGGAGTTGTTTCGATTTGCAGTTCGTAGGCGATTTCGTTTCCGACCATTGCCGCCGTCTGGGTTGCGCGCTTAAGCGGGCTGGAAAGGATCAAATCCACGTGCGCATCCATCGTGTTCAAGAACCTTCCGACGTACCGGCACTGTTCAATGCCTTCCTTGTCGAGAGGGCGCTTATCGTCACTGCTCTGGTTGAGTCGTCTCTGTCCGGCGCTCGCGTGACGCAAAAAATATAGGATCATCGATTTATGCCCTTATCGGTGGCTTGGTTATGTGGCGCAATGGCCTGATTGGCGCCACCGGGATGGCCGAAAAGTCGCGTTTTCCCTCTGCAACATCGATAAGAAATTCCTGCGAATTGAAAGGAGCGGACTTACCCTTCGTTTCTTCCCGAGTGTAAGTACCTCCACGTTGTAAGATGCGGGATTTTACGTTGTCGGCGAGATACGCGGCCAGAATCTCATGCCGAACCCGGTCTCGCAGCAGTTGGTCGCGGAGCGGAAAAACCACTTCGACGCGTTCATACAGGTTACGTGGCATCCAGTCGGCGCTTCCCAGATAGATCTCTTCTTCTCCGCCGTTCTGAAAATAGTAAATACGGCTGTGTTCCAGGAAGCGACCCACGATGCTGCGTACGCGTATGCGGTCGCTCACGCCGCGAATGCCGGGATTCAGCGAGCAAATACCGCGCACAATCAGATCCACCTGCACCCCGGCCTGCGAGGCGCGGTACAACTCCTGCACCACGCTTTGATCGAGCAGCGAATTTACTTTAGCGACGATGCGGGCGGGTTTACCGGCACGCGCATGGTCGGCTTCGCGGGCAATCAGGTTTGCGACCCGTTCGGCAAGGTCCACCGGAGCGACCAGCAAAGGGTTGTAATTCGGCTGTTCGGAGTAAGCGGTGAGAAAGTTAAAAACGTTGTGGACCGCGTGGGTCATTTCGGGATTGGCCGTTAGCAAGCTCAGATCCGTGTAGAACGCCGCCGTAGCGGGGTTATAGTTCCCCGTGCCCAAATGGGCATAGCTGCGCATGACGCCGTCGGGGTCCTTGCGCGCGATCAGCGTCAGTTTGCAGTGCGTTTTCAGGCCCACCAGTCCGTGAAAGACCTGCACTCCTGCGTCTTCAAGCTCGCGTGCCCACTTTATGTTGGAGGCTTCGTCAAAGCGCGCTTTCACTTCGACAACAACCGTGACTTCCTTGGTGGCGGCTGCCTGCACAAGCGCTTCGACGATCGGCGAATCCTCATTCGTGCGATAGAGTGTCTGCTTGATTGAGAGCACGGCCGGGTCCTGCGCCGCTGCTTCAATGAAAGAAACCACGCTGTCGTAGCTGTCAAACGGGTGGTGCAGCAGCACATCGCGCTGGCGCAGCGCTCCCCAGATGTCACGAGTGCCCTTCGGCAGCGACCACTCGCGGGGCTGAAACGGTTTGAATTTCAGATCGGGACGATTTACCGCGCTGTGCAGATGCATCAGCCGCGAGAGGTTTATGAGTCCCGGAGTGCGATAAACCTGCCAATCCTGTAACTCAAATACGGTCTGCAGGCGCGAAATGATCTCGGGGCTTGCGTCGGCTTCAATCTCCAGTCGTACGGCATCGCCTTTGCGGCGGTTATGCAACTCCGTACGAACCGACTCCAACACACTGCGCGACTCTTCTTCCTGCAAATAAAGATTGCTGTTGCGGGTGATGCGGAAAGTGCCTTCGCTCAGAATCTCATAGCCACGGTACATCCGCCCTGTGTGCAACGCGACCAGGTCGGCAAGCGCGATGAACGAGTCGCCGTTTGTGTCTGGAAGTTTTACAAGGCGTGGCAGCGCTCGAGGCACGGTGACCACGCCCATGTATGTGGCCGTGGCCCGGCGACGGCGGCGCAGCAGCAGTGCCTGGCACAATGCCTTGTGAAGCACTCGCGGGAAGGGATGCGCCGGGTCGACGGTCACCGGGGTCAGCAGCGCATCCAGTTCGTTACGACAGTAGTTGTCTACCACTTCGCGCTGCTCTTCGTTCAAGTTCGCCAGAGAGTGTACCCGTATGCCATTTTCGGCCAGCGCGGGAAGGAGCATCTCATTCCAGCAGTCATACTGCTGGCGAACAAATTCGTGAGTCGCACTGGCCACCGATTTCTCTTCGTCCATAGGAGTCAGGCCATCCGGTCCGGGTTCGACCTGACCGTCCTCCAGATGCTGAAGAAGTGCGGCTATGCGAATTTCGAAAAACTCATCAAGGTTGCTGGCTGTGATTGCCAAAAACTTCACTCGCTCCAGTAACGGATTGCTCTCGCTCTCAGCCTCCTCCAGAACGCGGCGATTAAAAGCTAGCCAGGACAGACTTCGGTTAAGGTACAACTCCGGGTTGTTTAGCGAGCGAAGCAACATAGCCACACAGTGTAACCCCTTCTCAGATTAAGCGGCCACTATGACTGTGAATGTTGCAGATGCCAAGATAGTGTTCCTGGCCGGTTTACATTTGGTTGTGACTCATCGCATACTCTCCAAATGCTTCGTCTCGGGCGGTGGAAATCTGGATTAGGGCTCCTGCTGTTGCTGCACCTCCTGGTGCATCCGGCAACCCACGTCCTCCGCCCCCCCGAAATTGCGGCAAGCTCGGCCAGCCACGTTCTCGTCAGTCAGGCAAAATCTGATTCAGACGATGTCTGTTCTCTCTGCCGGGTGGCGAATGCGCTGCACGCACCCGTTACGGCATCCTTGCCGGGCCAGTTTTTGCCCGCGGTGGGAGGCCAGGGAACTGAGAAGTCGCTGGCCCCCAAAGGCTGTCGAACACTCGCAGCGAAGTCCTCGTGCCCCTCCAGCTTCCCTCCAACTGTAATCAAACTCAAAATCTGAACTGATGGCGAACGGTGCAATTTCCGTGACGCCATTTGTTTCATTTTCCGCGAGTTGCGCTTAATGCCATTAATCCAAGCAAATGCGCCCTGCCGAGCCTGCTGTAATGCAGGCAAGGTGCGCCGTGCTTGCCTTGCAGTACTTTGGAGATTACAGAATGAAGCGAATCGGCTCTGTTATAGCTGTGCTTACCCTGTTTCTTGCCGTTGCGTACGGGGCACCGAGTCCCGTTTCAACGGGAACCATTCAGGGATCAGTAACGGATCCTTCTGACGCGGTAGTTGCTGGTGCCACTGTTCAGATCAGCAATCGCGAGTCCGGCTATGTTGCCACCACCACGACCGATGCCTCCGGTCTATTTGCCTTTCGCGATGTCCCATTCAACAAATATCGCCTCAGCGTCAGTGCCGCTGGTTTCAATAATGCAGAAAGCACTCTGGACGTGACTTCTCCCGTGGCGCAAACGCTCAAACTGACGCTCAGCATCGCGGCCTCGCAGACCGTTGTTACCGTCAAGGGCAGCGTCTCGGACCTGCTGGAGACCGGGAGCAGTACCCACGTCGATGTCGACAGCGTTCTCATCGACCGCCTGCCCAAGAGCACCAGCGCCGGGCTCAGTTCCGTAATTGAGCAGTCCTCTCCCGGCGTCGTCTCTGATTCCAATGGCAGCTTCCATCCCCTCGGCGAACATGCCGACACCTCTTTCGTCATCGACAATCAGCCGATCAACGACCAGCAGAGCCGTAACTTCTCCAACCAGATCGCTACCAGCACCATCGACACGTTGGAGGCCATCAGCGGTGTAGCTCCGGCCGAGTTTGGTGACAAGGCCAGTCTCGTCGTCCGCACCACAACAAAGAGCGGACTCGGCTCCAGTGGTACGCACGGAGGCGTCTCTGGCGAGTACGGCTCCTTCGGTACCTCATCCGGTTCAATAAACCTCAGCACAGGTAATGAGCGCTGGGGAAACTTCATCGCCATTGATGGAATCAACTCCGGACGTTTCCTGGATACTCCCGAATTCCGTCCGCTGCATGCTCATGGTAACGCAGTGAACTTCTTCGATCGTCTGGACCATCAACTCTCGCCCGCCGACACGCTGCACCTCAATGTTTCGTTTGCGCGCTCGTGGTTCCAGCAGCCCAATACCTACGACCAGCAGGCAGCCGGACAGGACCAGCGCCAGCAAATCCGCAGTTTCAATATCGCTCCCGGCTACGTGCATCAGTTCAAGAACAACGCCTTGCTGACTGCAAATGCATGGGTGCGTCAGGATCGCGTCGGGTATTATCCCAGCGCAAATCTGTTTTCCGACCAGCCCGTCACGCTCAGCCAGCAGCGCCGCCTCACCAGCACCGGACTCCGGGCCGACTATTCCATAACCAGGGGCCGCCACACCTTAAAGGCCGGAGCACAGTGGCAGCACACGTTCCTCTCGGAGTTTTTCCAGACCGGTATCACAGATCCTGCATATAACGCGGTCTGCTTTGATTCTCAGGGTATTGCTGTGCCCGGAACCGCGGTACTCGATCCAGCTCAGTGTAGCGCTTATGGTTACACTGCTAATCCCGACTTCAGTTCCGGGTTGCTCAAGTACGATCTTACCCGTGGCGGATCGCTTCTCAACTTCCGTGGACACGCAGATATCAAGGAGGAGTCGGCCTATGTTCAGGACGCGGTCAAGCTGGGTGACTTCACGGTGTCCGGCGGAGTCCGCGCCGACGTCTACAATGGGCTTAGCAGCGATCACGCAATTCAGCCACGAATCGGAGGGAGCTATTTCATTTCGCGCACCGGGACGGTTCTGCGCGGTTCATACGGTCGCTTTATGCTGACTCCTTACAACGAGAATCTGGTTCTCTCCAGCAGCACTGGAACTGGTGGTCTTGCTAGTGCGGGTCTCGGGAGTAATCCGCTTACACCGGCCAAACGCAACCAATTTGAAGCCGGATTGCAGCAGCGGTTCGGTAACTATCTAGTTGCAGATGCCAACTATTTCTGGAAGTACACCGATGGAGACTACGATTTCGGAGTGCTCCTCAATACCTCGCTGGCCTTTCCCGTTCAATGGCAGAAGTCGAAGATTGATGGTGTTTCCGTACGACTCACGGTGCCCGAGCATCATGGCTGGTCTGCTTACTCCGTAATGGGACACACGCGCTCGCGCTTTTTCGGTCCGGAGGTCGGCGGCCTATTCTTTAACTCGCCTGTTAGCGCCGGAGTTTTCCGAATCGACCACGACCAGGCTTTCCAGCAAAACACTCACGTGCAGTATCAGTTTGGTAAAAACCTGCCGTGGATCGGACTGACGTGGCACTATGAGAGTGGCATGGTGGCTGGCAATGTGCCGGATTACGCTACAGCGCTCACCTTTACGGCAGATCAGCAGGCCGCTATCGGACTTTTTTGCGGATCGACGTTTGCCACGCCCAACTCACCAATCCGTTCCTGTAGCTCCGGAGCCCAGGGCGCAACCCGCGTGCGCATTCCCGAGGAGGGCAAGGAAGACGACGACAAGAATCCGCCTCGCATTGCCCCCCGCCATACTTTTGACTTGGCAATCGGAGACGATAATCTCTTCCGGTCGGATAAAAGAAAAGTTTCGCTACGCCTTACCGTCAGTAATCTCACCAACAGGGTGGCGCTCTATAATTTCCTTTCCACCTTCAGCGGAACCCACTTCCTTGCTCCGCGAACTTTTTCCGCGCGACTTGGATACAGCTTCTGACGAGCTGCTGATTACATGAACGAAAAGCCTGTTTGCCGCAGGCTTTTTGTTTTAACCAGCTCAGGAATGTTACGATTGTTTCGTTCGCCAAAAGGGAGTAGCAGGACTGATCAAACAGTCCCAGGCAGGCCAACAATCCCGGAGAAGTTTCTCCTGGCCGCCTGACCGGTTAAGTTCCGGGTGTCAGACTTTTGGCTACGCGTAAAGGAACGCGTGGCCGAATTCATGCCACGCACCCGTGAAAATGAAAGCCAGATATCTGATCAGCTTCATCATTGCAATTGCCGCTACCCTGCCTGGACTGTTTTTGCGTCTTGCTGGGCTACATCTTGCCTCGCCTGTCGCTACCGCTGCTATTTCCGGATTTGCGATCGTGGCCGCAGCTTTTCTGCTCCTCTGGACATGTGATGCGGCACAGGGAGAAATGTCGCAGGCGCTGGCCTTAGCCGCAGTCGCTCTCATCGCTGTTTTGCCGGAATTTGCCGTGGATATGTATTTCACATGGCAGGCAGGCAGGTTTCCCCAGAGCAATTATGGGAGCTTTGCTATTGCGAACATGACCGGTGCCAACCGCCTGTTGATCGGAGTTGCCTGGGCTCTCATCGCCGGTTTGTACTGGGTGCGTTTTCGTCGCGACGTGGTGATCGAGGAGGAGCGCCGTACCGAACTGTTCTTTCTCGGGGCCGCCACTCTGTACGCTTTCGTGATCCCGTTGAAAGGCAGCCTGGCGTGGTATGACGGCTTGGTTCTTATAGGCATTTACGCCGCATACATAGTGCTGGCTGCACGGCGACCCTCTGCTGAGGAGCCGGCGCAGGGGCCATCGGAACTCATCACTGCTTTGCCCAGAGCGAAGCGTCGGCTCGCCCTTATTGGTCTATTCCTGTTCGCCGGAGTGGTAATTCTGGCCAATTCTGAATCATTCTGCGAAGGTTTGCTGGGTACGGGACGCCTCTTCGGAATTAACGAATTCCTCCTGGTGCAGTGGTTAGCTCCCATTGCCTCGGAAGCTCCGGAGTTCATCATTGCCCTGATGTTCGCTTGGCGTGGACAGGCGGGCCTGGCTCTGGGAAGCCTGTTGTCGGCAAAATTGAATCAATGGACTCTGCTGGTTGGTATGATCCCTGGCGTGTTTGCAGTGGCGCACGGCAGCGTGGCGCATCCGCTGCCGATGAACAACGTTCAACTCTCCGAAATACTGCTGACCGCTGCCCAGTCTTTACTAGGAATAGTGCTACTAGCCGGTTTGCGGCTTTCCATTGGAGCCGGGGTGCTGCTTTTCGGGTTATTCCTTGCTCAATTCCTGCTACCTTTGTGCTCGCAATGGTTCCCTGGTCTGGCATTTGGACTTGGAGCGGCGCAGGCTCACCCTGTACTTGCTGTTGTGTACACGATTGCCGCTACAGCGCTGTTTCTTCAGCATCCGTCCGACGTTCGTAGCCTTTGGAAAGGACTGCGGGTCTTGCCTGAGCCTTGCGGTCTACGTCACAAGGACGAGGAAGCGCTTCCAACACCGCACTGCATACACTGCGAGTTCCGGCGCATGGAAGAATTCATGACTACCGCAGATCGAGAGCTTGAAGAAGAAGTTGGTTCTCGGAAGTGATGTAACTAATCAGGTTTCCGGTGCTCATGTCGCAGATAAGGGGAGGTATGTTTGTGAGTGAGACCGCCGTGCAGATGGCGATGCGAGTGGATGAGGTTTGCTGATTCAAGCAGTTCGGTGTTTGCCAGTATTTCATCAGGGCTCGCGTCAGCCACAACTACACCGTGTTCGAGCACAATGGCGCGTCTGGAGATCTCTCCCAGTATCTCCAATTGATGCGTAGCGGTGATGATCGTCTTCTTCCCGTTGTTCCAGGATTCCATCAGGTCGATGACCTGGCTCTGGCTGCGTGGGTCAAGTGCCGCGGTGGGCTCGTCGAGCAGCAGCACATCGGGGTCGAGGACAATCACGGAAGCCAGCGCCACGCGCTTCTTCTCGCCACCGGAGAGCCGGTACGGCGCGCGATCCTTCAGGTGCTCCGCGCCAATCCACGCCAGAGTTGCATGTACCCGCTCCAGAATCTCTGCCCGTGGCCAGCCCAGTTGCAGCGGGCCAAAAGCGACTTCGTCAAACACCGTGGGATTGAAAAGCTGAATGTCGGGATTCTGAAACACCAGTCCCACGCGCCGCCGAAAACCGAGGGCGAAAGCATCGTCTTCCATCGCAGCTTCGGTCAGTGCCGTGCCTCGAAAACGCAATGTGCCTTTGCAGGCGAAGTAGAGCGCATCCATCAACCGCAGCAGAGTGCTCTTGCCGCTGCCGTTCGCTCCCAGCAGCGCAATGCATTCACCTGCGCGTACCCGCAGCGAGAGGCCCTGCAGGGCCGGGATGCGATCGTACTCGTAGCGCACGTTCTCAACCTCGAACTCCAGCACCTCGGATTTTCCTGCGTCGAATGAAAGACTTTCCGGCACTCCGTTCTCCCTCTCTTATCTTCCCGCCAGAACTGCGGCTGTAGCGGCTACGGCAAAGCCGGACATTGCCACATAGTCCCATCCACGCAACCGGAAGTCGTTCAGCAAATATACTTCTCCGCGAAAGCCCCGTGCCTGCATTGACAGAAAAACCTGGTTGCCAAGGTCCAATGTCTTGCTCAGCAGCACGCCACCGGTATTTACCATCAGGTGGCGATGTTCGTGCCCGTTCAATCGTCCTACCAAACGGCTCTGCCGGGATTCGAACATTGAGTTTGCAGTCTCCATCAGCAGCACCGCGTAGCGGTGCGTCATCGCCAGCAGCGCGATGATTTCTACCGGAACCATCAGCGTGCGCAGAGCCTTCAGCAGATGCATCCAGGGCGTAGTCAGCACCAGCAGCGTGCTTAAGGTTACAGCCGTTTCCACACGCGCAATCAACAGCACGGTGCTTCGCAATCCCTGTGACGTAAGCGTCAGCCCGCCGAACGGCAGCGAATACAAGACCTGCCCCGGAGTCAGAAACAGCGCGGGTGCCGCAATCATAAAAGTGAATGCAAAAACCACTACCCACACTCGCTTCGCCAGCGACCACAATGCAATGCGCGAAGCCAGAGCCAGCACAACTCCGAGGGCAAACAGCGCGGCCGTCACCGCGAGCTTTCGCGAGAGCGCCGCCGCAACCACCAGCGCCAGTAGTCCCACCAGTTTCACACGAGGGTCCAGCGATTGCAGCAGACCGCTCTCGTGAGCGGTAATTTCCGATACGAGCGTCCGCTCCAGTGCACTGGTAAATCCGCGGACTGTTTTGGCGAACACGTTCGTGCTCATTGCCGGCTCCGTTGGTTTGCATACTGCATTGCGCGTCGCAAAATCCACGTCACGGCCAGAATCATTCCCACGCCGAACATCGCTGAGAGCAGGTAGCCAAAGGCTGCGCTCTTCACAAAATGTGGAGCGTAATCGGGCAGTGGCGCAGTCCACAGGCTCGCCAACCGCGCCAGACCGGAGGGCGCAGCAACGGGAGGCGCAGACTGTCCGCTCGCCGCGGCAATCCTCGCTCGCGCTGCAGCATCGGAAAAATCCTGCGGAGCCCACTCGCCCCACGCCGTGCCGCCGGCCAGAATGCCCAGCGGAGTCAGCAGCAATACGACGCCCAGTGCTCCCCAAAGCCTGCGAGGCGTTGGCGAGGCCGCCTGCACCGGCATCGATGTAATTCCAACGAGTGCCGGTTCGTTGCTGCGCAAGAAGCTGAACAGCCCCGCGCTCATCACCGCCTCGGCTGCTCCGGCAATGGTCAGGTGTCCGGCCATCATAGCCGGGATGGCGATGCTCAACGGATACGGCGCATAGAGCGGTGCGCCCGTAACATCGCGAAACAGCATGGGCTGAACGCCAAACTCGATGGCCGCTAATAGAGCCGACAGGTTGACCGCGCCATAGCCTGCCAGAGCCGCAGCAACTATCCGGCGCCGGGAATCAGGCGCCGCCCCCAGGCTGACGAGTTGATAAATACCCCATGCCGCAAACGATCCGGCAATAGCCATATTGAAGCAATTTGCGCCCAGGGTCGTAATGCCGCCATCGCCAAAAAACAGTGCCTGAATGGCCAGAGCCAGCGAGATGGCCAGCATCGAAGCCCACGGCCCCAGCACGATTGCCGCAACAGCCACTCCAACTGCGTGACCAGTCGTCCCGCCAGGCAGCGGCAGGTTGAACATCATGATGACGAATGAGAACGCTGCAAACAGGGAAAGCAGAGGCAAAGTGCGTCCAAACAGTTTCCGGCGTGTGCGTCGCAGCGCCTGCCACCAGCAGGGGGCGCTCGCCGCATACATCACAGCGCAGCTTGAAGGGCTTAGATATCCATCGGGAATGTGCAAGCGGTGCAGCTCCTACCCTAGTTTACTGGATTGTGCAGATTTCGCCGCTTGCTGCTCCCTGCGTGCAAATTTACTTGTCTTAGCCTAAGCTGCGTTCGAATCTTCCGGGTCAGGAATGCTCGAGGGCGGATCGCTGGTCGGAAACGAATCGGCCAGCGTTTTGTCCAAGGCTTTTTCCCGGCGATCATGCTCTGCGCGCTTTTTTTCTTCTTCATTTAATGAACGCTCTTCCCGGTCGTGAGGCAAACCGGGGTGTTCACGAGCATCGCACTCTTCTTCTTCACGTGATCTCTCGTTCGTCATAACTCCTGTACCTGAATTCCATTGATTGTGTGAACTTCGGGCTTTCATGCCGTTGGATGCCTGTTATAGGGGCGCGAGCATTCGCTCGTCAGAACCGGGTGCCGGGTGCCCCATCTTCGCGTCATGCTTTTCGACGCTAAGGTGGGAAGCAATACCATTTCTCTCTGAGGGTGTTGCTCTTGTTCTTGAGTTCGTATTCGTTCGCGCTCCTTAGCTAGGTGCCTTAGGAACACTCGCCACCCGTGCCCGCCTCGTGTTAGCCTTCGGCCATCTTATTAGTTCACTGGACCTTATGACCCTGTCGTTTCTGGATTGGCTGGCAATCTTCGCGTACCTGGCAATCACCGTCCTGCTCGGTTTCTGGTTTCGCAAGCGTTCGGCGAAAAGCGTGGATGATTACTTTGTCTCCGGACGCAACGTGAATTGGTGGCTTGCCGGAACCTCGATGGTCGCAACCACGTTTGGTGCCGATACGCCGCTCGTCGTTACCGGTCTCGTTTACACGCAGGGAATCAGCGGAAACTGGCTTTGGTGGGGGTCTCTGCTCTCCGGCATGATGACCGTCTTCCTTTTCGCGCGTCTTTGGCGTCGCAGCGGATTGCTGACCGACGTGCAGTTTGCCGAGATCCGTTACAGCGGCAAGCCTGCGGCTTTCCTGCGCGGCTTCCGGGCCGTCTACCTCGGTCTGCTCATGAACTGTGTCATTCTCGGATGGGTCACCAAGGCCATGACCAGCATCGTTGCCACCACTCTTGGCGGAACCCCTCTGCTCCTCACCGTGGCAGGCTGGGTCGCCCCGCTCGGCGGCGTCTGGGCTGGTCCCGAGGGCGGTGCGCTCGCCATCTGTGTCCTTTTCCTCATCCCGTTCACGGGGTTGTATGTCTCCCTAGGCGGCCTTTGGGGTGTTCTCTGGACCGACCTCTTTCAGTTCGTCCTCAAGATGTCGATTGTCATTGCAATTGCGTTCTACGCGGTGCGCGCCGTGGGAGGCATCTCCGCCCTCATCTCGCGCCTTGCGGTTATGCAATCGCATGCGTCTGCAAATGGAAACCCGCTCGCGTTTTTCCCCAGCCTCTCCAGTGGTTTCACCACCGAAATGCTCTGGACCATCCCTGTGGCAACCTTTCTGGTCAATATAGGGCTTCAATGGTGGGCCTTCTGGTATCCCGGTGCGGAACCCGGAGGCGGAGGCTACATTGCCCAGCGCATCTTCAGCGCCCGCGACGAGCGTCAGGGCCTGCTAAGTGTTCTCTGGTTCAACGTGGCCCACTATGCCATCCGCCCCTGGCCGTGGATTATCACCGCGCTCTGTGTCGTAGTCCTTTACCCCGGCCTCGCGCATCCGGAAAGCGGCTACATGCTGGTGATGAACAATTACCTGCCCCACTCCATGCGGGGCCTCGCCATCGCCGGATTCCTTGCCGCCTTCATGTCCACCGTCGCTACCCAGCTAAACTGGGGAGCCTCCTACCTGGTCTCGGACTTCTACCGCCGCTTCCTGCACCGGCAGGCAAGCAACCGTCACTATGTCAGGATGTCGCGCCTTGCGACGGTCCTGCTGGTCATAGCATCGGCCTGGGTCTCAGTGAATCTTGATTCCATTGCCAGCGGATGGCAGGTTGTAATGGAAATTGGCGCCGGGACCGGAGCCGTCTACCTTCTGCGCTGGTATTGGTGGCGCATCAACGCCTGGTCGGAAATCTCGGCCATGGGCTGCTCTCTCGCCGTGACCGTGGCAATCAACGCACTGCATCCTTTTCACGGAAACTCGCCTGTGGTCTTTGCCAAAACCGCCATGACCACCACGGCCATCACCACTCTGGTCTGGCTGGCGGTAACCCTGCTGACTCCCGCCGAGCCGCGCGAAACCCTCGAAGCCTTCTACCGCCTGGTCCGCCCGGATGTGCGAGGCTGGAAACCCATTGCCGCCAAAATCGAAGGAGTAGCGCCCACCCGCGACCTCGGCACTAATCTGACCGCATGGATACTGGGCTGCGCCATGGTCTACCTCTGCCTTTTCGGCACCGGAAAGCTGCTTCTCCATCATCACGCACAGGGAATCGCTTTGCTCATGCTCTCTGCGCTATGCGGGATCGGGCTTTATCGCAACTTCGTTTCCAGCTTCAGCCGCGAGCCAGACACGACAACTACGCGGGAGCAAAGTGTTGCGGCCGTGGAGTGATCGAGTGCGAGCGCGACGAAAAAAGTAGAGCCTTTCGAGCGAAGCAGAGTGCTTTCGAATCCTCTGTAATGTGCGCGGAAGTCTTATGCCCCTGCCTTGCGTCTCGCCACCGCTGCATTTTCGCCTTCCGGCTCGAACAGCGCCCGATTTCTAGGATCCGCTGCCATGCTTCGGCAAACATTCATGAACGCCGCGCCTGCATGCGAAAGTGTTGCCCCCTTGCGTGTCACCAATCGCAGCGTACGCTCCAGTCTCAGTTCGTTCACGGTGATGGCGACCAGTTCGCCGCGTTGCAGTTCGCCTTCAACGCTCATTCGAGGCACCAGGGCCACGCCATTTCCCATGCGCACAAAATCCTTAATGCTCGAAAGAGTTGGCAACTCCACATCCATATGCAAAGTGGTCCGAGTCCTCTTAAACGCGTCGATCACCTTGTTGCGCAGTGGCGAAGTCACGTTATGAGCCACAAACGACTCCGCGCCCAGATCGTGAATGCTCACCTTCTCCACCGAGGCCAGCGAGTGCCCCGGATACACCACAAACACCAGTTCGTCGCGATAAATGGTTGTTGTACTTAACTGTTCGTCTTCCGGCTTGAACGACAGCACGCCGAACTCGACCTGATGTGTCAGTACCTGCCTCGCTATATCTCCCGCAAGCGCCCGCTGTACCTGAATTTTGATCGAGGGGTGCAACCGATGGTAAACGTGCAGAACCGGGAGCAGACACAGCGAGGTGAACTCGTTGGCTGCCACCGTCAGCTTGCCTTCATGCAGACTGCGCAACTCCGAGATCGCGTCGCGCGCGCGCTCACGCAGATTCAGCAACTCTTCGGCGTATTGCAGCAACACCGCTCCCGCCGCTGTCAGCGTTCCATCGCGGGACGAGCGCTCGAACACTTTTTCGCCCAGCGTGTCCTCAAGTTTGCCTATCGTCTGGCTCACTGCCGATTGAGTGCGGTGCAACCGCAGAGCCGCTCGCGAAAAACTGCGCTCCTGCGCTACGGCAACAAAAGCCTCAAGCTGATACAGGTCCATAAATTAACCTTTCGGGACCAAGGGGTAAGTGGAGCTCGGTTGATTATATTGACTTATGCAGTTGATGATAGAAGTAGTTTATCTAATACTAAATATCTAAAAACTGATTTACGCGAGAGTCATGCTTCGCACGCCGGAAAGACTGGTTCCGAATTGAACGTAGCTGGCTATGAACGGGATAAAGCGGCAGTGGCGATTGCGGGATGGCCGCTGTAGCTCATAGGTTTTGGTTTGCGTTTTGAGCAGTGGTTCGGCTTACGGGTTTCGGTTTAGCGAGTTCCTGAATCGGGCTGCGCAAGGTGAGCAGGATTTTTCGGCATGGCGTTGCTCTTCGTTGACAAGTTCCCGTTCAATCCGCTAGAGTCTCTCACAGAGTTTATGCGCACCGTTCGATTTACTTTCGGATTCTTTGCTTACCGTGGCTACTATACATCGCGGCTGAGCGGGATCGTGTGCGCTTCTGATTTACAACTCTAGACTTTGCACACAGTTTCTTCTCAGGCCGCGATCGAGGATCGCGGCCTTTGTGTTTTTGCACGATTTTCAAACCAAAGGAGAACAACATCATGACCGAAGCTCTTAAACAACGACGCACCGAAATCGACGAACTCAATCTCGAACTCCTCCAGCTCATCAACCGGCGAGCCCAAGTTGTTGCCGATATTGCCCGCCTTAAGCGCGAGAGCAAACTGCCTGTTTCCGACGAAGCCCGGGAAGCGGCCATCTTCAACACCCTGCTCAATGAGAATTCCGGTCCCCTCAATGCTGCCAGCATCAAACGTATTTTCGGCTCTATCATTGCCGAAAGCCGCCGTCTTCAGTACCGTCTCGGAGTCGAGTCGACGTGCACAAAATAGGTCAGAACAATCGCGTTGCTTTCCAGGGCGAGCCCGGAGCGTTCAGCCAGTCTGCTGCACGTAAACTGCTCGGAGCCGACATTCGCACCATTGCTTGCCCCACTTTCGAGTCTCTTTTCGACTCGATTGGCGAAGGCCGCGCTGACCTCATTCTTGCGCCCCTTGAGAATACGCTCGCCGGCCCCGTACTGCGCTGCTATGACCTGCTCTACCAGAGCTCTCTCCGCATGATTGGCGAGGTCAGCCTGCGCATAAGCCACTGCGTCATTGGATGTCCCGGCTCAAAGCTTCAGGATGTTCGCCGGATTCAGTCGCATCCCGTGGCGTTGGCCCAGTGCGAGCGTTTCTTCATGGCGCACCCCGGCATTGCCAGGGCTGTTGCCGAGGACACCGCAGGCAGCGTGCGGCAGATCATGGCTTTGCGGGACCCAACCGTTGCCGCCATTGCCAGCGAATTTGCCGCGGGCGAGTACGGTGCGCAGGTCCTCGCCCATGAGGTGGAAGACGATCCTAAGAACTTCACGCGTTTTGCCCTGCTCGCGTCCGAATCCGCTGCGATCGAACCTGACCCGGACGCCGACGCCAGCACCGTCGTCATCACGATTGCGAATACGCCCGGCTCTCTCTTCCGTTCGCTGGAGGCTTTCGCCAGCAACTCTGTGGACCTTATGAGTCTGGTAAGCCGTCCGTTGGTGGGGACGCCGTGGCAGTATCGCTTTTTCCTGGAGGTTGCTGCCGCCGCATGGCAGCCGGAAATGGCCAAAGCTTTGGCCGAACTTGAGCCCCGCACCATTGAAATGCGCGTATTCGGCTCCTATCACTCGGCAAAGACCTAAAGATCAGGTATTTTCGGCTCTGCGCCGCGACTTCCAGCGGCAGGGGGCAGCTTTCGTATCGGGCTTATTTTGCCCGATATAATCACGGCTAATGAGCGCATCTCCTCCAATTTTCCGCGGCGTTGAATCAAAGCGTTTGATGTCCCTCGACGTATTCCGCGGCCTGACGATCTTCCTGATGATTGTCGTCAACAGCTCAGGCCCTGAGTCCTTTGCGCAGTTGCAGCACTCGGCGTGGAACGGTTGGACTTTCACCGACTTAATCTTCCCGTTCTTCCTTTTCATTACTGGGATCTCACTGACCTTCTCCTTCGCCTCGCGTCTGGAGCGTGCTGAATCCCGCGCGCATCTGCTGCTGCATATCCTGCGCCGCTCCGCCATCATCTTTGCGATTGGCCTTCTCATCAACGGCTTTCCTTACTACGACCTCTCCACATGGCGCGTCGCCGGAATCCTGCAGCGCATCGCGCTCTGTTACTTAGCGGCTTCCTTGCTCTATCTGTGGGCTGGCGTGCGCACGCGCTGGGCTGTGATTGCCATGCTTCTCGCTGGTTACTGGTTTCTGCTGCGCTTTGTCCCCGTTCCCGGCTTCGGAGTTCCCAATGTAGATATCCCCCTGCTCGATCCCGACCGTAACATGGTCGCGTGGCTTGACCGCAAGCTCATGTGGGGACGCCTCTACGAAACTGTGCGTGATCCGGAAGGCATTCTTAGTACTTTTCCTGCCATAGCAAATACCCTGTTCGGAGTTGCCGTTGGCGAGTGGATTCGATCTCTTCGCGGAGACGCTGGCAGACTGCTTCGCCGTCTTGTCGTTGTCGGCCTTGCCTGCTTCCTTGCCGGAGAACTCTGGGGACTCGTCTTTCCCATCAACAAGAAACTCTGGACCAGCTCTTACGTTCTTATTACTGCGGGGCTGGCAATGTTTGCTTTTGCCGCCTGTTACTGGCTCCTGGACGTTAAGAAGCTGCGGGGACGATGGCCCATCATTCCAATTGTCTTCGGAACCAACTGCATCTTTGCTTACGCTCTCTCGGAGTTTGCCGCTATCTCTGCTGCCGTCTTCAAGTTCACTTACGATGGCAAATTGGTCAGCTCCGAGGAGGTGCTCAGCTCAGTTATTTTCGATTACATTTCGCCGCCGCAATTGTCTTCGCTTGCCTGTGCGCTGTTCTATGCAGCCGTCTGCTGGTTCGTGACCTGGGTGCTTTACCGCCGCAAAATCTTCCTGAAGATATAGCCCGTACGGTAACTGTTCTCATGAACAACAAGGAACTACGTGCTATCCCTGAGCCTGCTCCGTTCCGCTCAGCCTGCTGTTGCACAGAAAGATACTTTCTATCGCATCCCGGGATTAATCCAGCTATCCTGTAAGCTGTGGCAGTTTCCATTACAGTTCTGGCATCGGGCAGCAGAGGGAACAGCACGGTCATAGCAACGGCCCGCACGCGCGTCCTCGTCGACTGCGGCCTGTCGTGCCGTGAAACCTGCCGGCGCCTCGCGGCTCAGGGCATTGCGCCCGAATCTCTTTCCGCCGTACTCATTACCCACGAGCACTCCGACCACGTCAATGGCCTGCATGTGATGGCCAAAAAGTTTAATCTGCCTGTCTTCATGACGGAGGCCACTCATGGCGCGTGGCAGCGTCAGCACAAGGATTCAGCTGGCAACCGCGTCCGGGCGGAGCGCCTTGAACTATTCTCCTCCGGCAAGGTTTTCAGCGTTGGAGACCTTGAAGTGCTGCCGTTTACCATTCCGCACGATGCCGCCGACCCGGTCGGATTTCGTTTCACAGGCGAAGGCGTGCGCGTGGCTCTCGCTACCGATCTTGGCTATATGCCGCAGAACGTCAAGGATCAGCTTCGTGGCTGCGACGGCCTGATTCTTGAGTCCAACCACGATCTTGAAATGCTCCGCGTCGGTCCGTACCCCTGGGCAGTAAAACAGCGTGTCATGTCCCGGGTCGGGCACCTCTCCAACGAATCTCTCGCAGAATTCCTGACAACGGACTATGATGGAGGGGCAACGTTCATAATTTTGGCTCACTTATCTGAGCAAAATAATCTTCCCGACTTGGCCCGCGTTGCGGCCGAGCGGGCTTTGGGGGTGCGCCAGGGTCTGTGGGGCAACCGCCTGGTATTAACTTCACAGGACGAGCCTCTCGCAACCCTTACGCTATAGATTCATATGAGTCAATGCATTGATCCGTTCGTTGGTAATATTCTTGCAGAATGGCGCTATGACATCACCGGTCTCGCTCCCGAGATGAGTTGCGATTATGAAGCGCATCTCGCCCAGTGTGCCCACTGCCACTCCCGGCAGAAGCTTCATCGTACGATCGACCTCACTCTGATCGCAGTGGCCACGGTCTCCGTAGTGGTTTTTGTCTTTGCCTTTGCGGCCATTCATCATTTCAGTCCGCCCCACGCTTTACTGTTTGAGAAGCGTGCGGCAGTCGGCTTTGCTTTTTCTGTTGTGATTTGGCTGCTTGTCGCGGTCGCCACTCCTGCTCCGGTCACGGTCAAGGACGCGGCTGTGTCCGGAGCCCGCACTTTACGTGACCGCATTCCGAATGAACTGCGAGTGAAGCTCTCCGGTCACTAAAGGCAGCGATTGCCAGACTACAACCGATCATTGCTGAGGGTTGTCGGTTGGAGAGTCGGTCAAGTTTGCTATCGCCTGTGACTGGCTGTCGAGTCAATCACAGGCCGTGCTCAGCCGATAATTACCCCACCTCGTAGTCCTGCCACGCTTTCGATGTGTTGCTCCAGACACCAGCATTCAAACTGGTTGACCAGCCGTTCGCAAGCCCTGGGATCCCAGAAGTTTGCCGTGCCGACTTCGACCGCGGTTGCTCCCGCAAGCAGGAATTCCACCACATCTTCCGGTGTGCTGATGCCGCCGATTCCGATGACCGGAATTTGCACCGCTCGCGCCACTTCATAAACCATGCGTACCGCGATCGGCTTGATTGCCGGACCGCTCAGTCCGGCTGTCACATTTGAGATGCGTGGCCGCCGCGTTACCGGATCGATGGCCATGGCGAGAAACGTGTTTACCAGTGAGACCGCGTCCGCCCCCGCGTCTTCAGCGGCCCGCGCCATCTGCGCAATATCGGTCACGTTGGGCGAGAGCTTCACAATCAACGGGCGCGTCGAGGCCGCGCGAGCCCCGGCCACCACCTCCGCGAGCAGCGCCGGATCCTGCCCAAAGGTCATTCCGCCATGCTTAACATTGGGGCAGGAGACATTAATCTCGTAAGCCGCGATGCCATCGCCTTCGTTCAGAATGCGGATCGTCTGCTCATAATCTTCCGTGCAGTAGCCATAGACATTGGCGATCACCACGATGTCTTTGATCTTCCGCAGCGCGGGCAGCTTTTCTTCTATGAAAGCTCGCGCGCCAATGTTCTGCAGGCCGATTGCGTTCAGCATTCCCGCTGCGGTTTCAAACAGCCGGGGCGGGGGATTGCCTGCCATTGGCTCGCGCGACAGCCCCTTCACCACGAAGCCGCCCAGCTTATCGAGCGAGACGATGTCTTCGAACTCGATTCCGTAACCAAACGTGCCGGAGGCCGCAAGAATCGGGTTCTTCAGATGAATACCGGCGACATTGACGCTCATGTCGAGCGTGAGCGAAGCGCGCCGTTTGCCTTCACGTGCGGAAGCGCTCATGGACTTAAGGGTAGAAGTCTTGGTCGTTTCTTCCATCCCCTGGAGCGGGTTTTTCTGGCTCATTCTTTCATTCTACTTCGAGGCTGATGAGGCGGCGATTCCAACGCCGGGGTTGTCGGCAAACGCTTCGCTCAGAACGCGTCCCACGGCGCTGGCTGGCTTATTCGTACGCAGCAGCGAACTCAGGGTCACGGCCAGATCGACCGGCTCCACGCTCTCGCGATAGATGCCCGGGCGGAAGGCTGTTCCGTAAAAGGCCAGCGGCACGTGCGCGTCATAGCTGTAGGGCACTGCATGAGTAGTCCAGCCGGAGCCGGGAAGTTCAAAGGGACCCATCAAACCGAAGACGTACCATCCGGCGAGCGGCGAGTACGAGTTCAAAACCTGCTGACGGAAAACACTGTTTTTAATGTTTCCTGCGGCCATCTGTGTTTTGGTCGCGGAGTAGCGGAAGCCGAGCTGCAACAGAAGGTCGGCAACGGTCTTTTCCGCGTCGGCCTCCGTTTCGTTCACCGCCTCGAAGGCCTCTGAGTCCAGGTGTACGGTCGGGTAGTCGATGTATGTCACATACTTGCTGTCTCTTGCGTGTTTTTGCTTCAAGCTTTGGTTGAGCTGTGCTCGCAGATCATCGGTGTTGAAGCGGGGCGCCGGGATGCGCATTCTGCTCGCGTAGTCCGTCATGGGCGCAATGCCATGATCGGCGCTGAGCGCAACGGCCCAGTTTCCCTTGCCCACCCTGGCATCGAGATACTGAAAGAATCCAGCCAGTGAGCGGTCCAGCGCCAGCAGCATCAACTTGTCTTCCGGCGAATCCGGGCCGACCCTGTGCCCGAGGATATCCGGCGAAGAGAAGCTGATCGAAATCAGGTCAGTGACCGGCCCGGTGCCAAGCTTCTCGTTGTCGATAATTTGTCTCGCGAGGTCGATTGTGTAATCACTGCCCCAAGGGGTGGAGCCGACGAGTTCATAGAATGAAACGTCCTTGCCCCTGCTGTTTTTGGCCGGAGCGGTCGAGCGCAACACTTTTCCGGTGGCGTCCTTCACCTCGCGGTTCAGGTAGCTTTCGCGCGTCTTGCCCGCGTTGAACCGCACCAGCCATGCTGGAGCCTGCGGCATGTAATAGGTCGAGGTGATGAACACGCCGGATTTCGGATCGATAAAGAACGCTCCGTTGGCAGAGAACCCGACAGGAAGTATTGCCGCCCGGTCCTTTAGAGCAACGCCGAAGACCTTGGCCTGGCCGTTGGTGGCGAGCTTCAGCTCGTCGCCTATCGTATCGGTCTGCAGGTTGTGCGGAGACGCGCTCGACCTCTCACCCTCAACACCCGCAGGCAGTCCGAGCGGCCGGGTGTTCACGTCTTCGACGCTGGAGACGATCCGCCGCAGTTTCGGGTCCCACCACTCGTTGGCCAGAATGCCGTGACCGAGCGCGTAGGTTCCGGTGCCAATCGTTGCGTGGCCGGGCGCGGTTTTGGTGGTCGAGTAGTTGTAGTAGGAGGAAGTAAACCACGCGCCATGATCCATCAGCAGGCGGAAGCCGCCTTCGCCGAAGTCGTCATGGTAGCGCTCCAGCAGATCGCCGCGAAGCTGATCCACAACCACAATAACCACAAGCTTTGGCTGCGCGTTATAAGCGCTGGCAAAAGAGGCGACGGCCCACAGGCCGAGTACGAGGAGAGCAATGGCTTTGCGAACGTGGCTGCGCATAACGCAGATTAGTTTAGTCCAGAGTGGGTGAATGTGTGTGAAAGTGCAAGGTACAAAAGTTCTTGGGAGAGAGACTGCGAATTGACGGAGCGTTCGTTCAGGAGTGCGTCATTTTTCGGATTGTCTTCGAACCGCCAGTAACGACGGTTCGAAGACCCTCAGGCGTTTCTCGGGGATTCGGTCCTGCGCGCCGAATCGCATCGATCAGTTAGAGACCTTCTCAGTCAGGCATAGATCCGATTGCGGCTATCGCAGCTCGGAACGCGTTCTGAATGATTTGAGTTGAGCGGTCAAGATCTTCGTTGATCTGAGCACGTGTGACGACCTGTCCATTGCTATCAAGCACCTGCTCACTGTTAATGAAGTTGCTGGCTGATGCGTGGATGTTTCCGGCCACCCACATGGCGTTTCCGATTTCTTTGATTAATTGCTGTTTTGATTTGGTAGTTTCCACGTTGTCTCTCCGTTCTAGATGAATATCCATTCCGTACCAATTGCATGGAGCTCTGAACCTAGGTCAATGAAAAGCCAACTTGGGATCAGTAACAACAAGTCGGCCGGTGTTCAACGTTTCTGCCGGGGACCAATCACTCGCGACAGGCTTTATTTGTTACTGGATGGAGACCAGCTCGGCGAGCTTGGCCGCGATGTCTGCCATCGTATTCCCTGCCGTACTCAGGTCGCTTCGCGAGCCGAGCAGAGGGCTGACTTCACGGAGGGCTTCATACGTCGCATTGTGCACAATCGGAACAAGCTGGTCTCGCGCGAGCTGTGCATCTATCCATGCGAATAATGATACCGGTTACGATTGCTTCTCTCAATCGGAAGCACAAATTGGGAATTGGCGTGGCGCAACATTTTCCGTTCGATTGCTGTCCTCCGGACGGGTGACGGGCAATCCGGAGACGAAGCGGTTGTTTGCTTCTCCTCGCCCGCAAGCTTTGTTCTGGTATTCTTAGCTCTTATGCTTGATCTTGCGTTTGTACGTGAAAACCTGGCCGAAGTGGAAGAGAAGCTGCGCAGCCGTGGCGCGAACCCTGAACAGTTGCTTGGTGGTTTCCGCGAGATTGATACGCGGCGGCGTGCGCTGACGCACGAGCTGGAGCTTGCACTGGCTCGCCGCAACGAACTCAGCAAGAAGATTGGCCCGTTGATGGGCGCTGAGAAGAAGGGCGCGATTACGCCGGAGCAAAAATCGGAGCTGGAGGCAATGAGCGCCGAGGTGCTTGGGCTGAAGGAAAAGATTCCGGCGATGGAAGAGCAGGCCAGGGCCGCCGATAGAGAGCTGTACGGCATTCTGGCGACGATTCCGAACCTGCCGCACGAAACCGTTCCGCTGGGTCGCGACGAGACGGCCAACGTCGAAGTGAAGCGCTGGGGCGTGCCTCCGGTGATGGATTTTACTCCGAAGCCGCACTGGGAACTGGGCGAGCAGTTGGGGATTCTCGACCTGGAGCGGGCCACCAAGCTGAGCGGCGCGCGCTTTGCCCTTTACTGGGCTCTGGGGGCAAAGCTGGAGCGCGCGCTGATGAACTTCATGCTCGACCTGCACACGAACGAGCACGGCTACACGGAAGTTCTGCCGCCCTATCTGGTGAACTCGGAATCTCTCTATGGCACCGGGCAGTTGCCCAAGTTTGAGCAGGATCTGTTCAAGGTTCCGCATGGCGAACGCGATCTGTGGCTGATTCCCACGGCAGAGGTTCCGGTGACGAACATCTTCCGCGACGAAACGCTGGAGGCATCGCGCCTGCCAATTTCGCTGACGGCGTTTACACCCTGCTGGCGCAGCGAGGCGGGGTCGTATGGCAAGGACGTGCGCGGCATCATTCGGCAGCACCAGTTTCAAAAGGTGGAGCTAGTCAAGTTTTCCAAGCCGGAAGACAGCTACGACGAACACGAGAAGCTGACGCGGGCGGCGGAAACCGTACTGGAACGGCTCGGGCTGCATTATCGGCGGATGCTTCTTTGCAGCGGCGACATGGGCTTCAGTGCTGCAAAGACCTATGACCTGGAAGTTTGGCTGCCGGGACAGGGTTTGTTCCGCGAAATTTCCTCCTGCTCTAATTTCGAGAGCTTCCAGGCACGGCGCGCCAATATTCGCTATAAGTCGGAAGGCAGGAAGGGAACCGAACTGGTGCATACGCTGAACGGCTCCGGGCTTGCGATAGGCCGGACCTGGGTCGCCATCGTCGAGAATTATCAGCAAAAAGATGGCAGCGTGGTGATACCGGAAGCGCTCCGTCCTTATGTCGGCGAGGATAAGATCGAACCGCGAAAAATGTAGAGCTACCGTGATTTGCGGATTACCTGAGCAGCGAATCCCAGGTAATCCGGTATCCGACAATTGAAGTAAACTGGAAGTGCAATGAAAAAGGTGTGGAACACAATTAGAAGTTACATCTGGTGGACTCATTCGCGGGGATCATTCCATTACGATGTGATGGTCACGCTGATTCTGGTCTTTATTTTTGTCACCCCGCACTTTATTAACTACAAGGACAAGCCAGCGGAGCGCCAGCCACGTCCGAAGAGCGCGCTGGTCCTGCCGGACGGCAGCAACGATCTCATCTTCCGGGTGGATGCGCGCGACGTGACGGGAACAACACCGCAAGAGGTTCAGGCCAGCCTGCAGAGCATCATTGAGCCCATCAGCGGCTACGTTAAAATCAAGCGCTGGGCTCCGGAGCAGGACGCCAAGGGTAAACTTGTGGGATATCATGTCTGGGTTCGGCGGTGAGAGCCGGTCTTTTCGGCCGCAATCGAAAGAGATTCCGATGAAAAAGTGTTTTCTGGTGGTTCTAATGGCGGCTGTGATGGCCGCCTCGGCATTTGGGCAGAGCAAACAGGGCAATCTGGAAGAAGTGTTGAACTTGCTGGACAGGGTCAGTTTGGGTTTCAGAACCGTCCAGACGAATTTTGTGTGGGATCAGTACCAGAAAGTCGTGAACGAGCATGACGTTCAGACGGGCGTTATGTATTTTCGCCGCGCCGGAACCAGCGTGGAGATGGCCGCCCACATTCAACACCCAGATTTGAAATATGTACTGTTCAGTGGCAGCCAGTTGCAGGTGTATCTGCCCCGGATCGACCAGGTTACGCAATATGCGGCGGGTAAGAACCGTCAGGATTTTCAGGCATACTTGGTGCTTGGTTTCGGCGGTCGCGGTCATGACCTGCTGAAGAGTTTTGACGTGCGCTACGCTGGCCTTGAGAACATAGACGGTGTGGCGACATACAAGCTCGAGTTGGTCCCGAAATCGCCAAGAGTAAAAGGAATGTTCCGCCTCATTACGCTTTGGATCGATCGTCAGACGGGAATGAGCGTGCAGCAGCTTTTCCAAGAGAGCGGCGACGATTATCGGCTTGCAAAGTATTCAAAAATCAGGATCAACCAGAAACTGCCGGATGACGCTTTCAAGCTGAAAACGACAGGGAAGACGAAGTACGTCCGCCCGAACAGCTAATCAGGGCAAAATTCGCGAGTTTTGCTGTAGATATCACCTTAGTGCTGCAACCTATTTGGAGCAGAGCCGCGTCTGAACTAAAGAGGGGGGTGCATGCCCAAGTCAAAGGTAGTCGTAATTCCGGCGCGGCCGGATCCGAGCGGGCGAGAGCGGGCACGTACTGACGATCCAAGATACATGGATGGGCAGCGCGTGCTGGTCAACGCGATGAGATACCTTTTGCAGAGTGACCGCGAAGCGAACCGAGAAGCCGCCGAGCTGCTGAGCGAGCACGTGCGTACCAAGTTTCGCATGAGCGACTCGCCTTTGCGCGAGGGGGAACTCCGTTAAACACGCAGTTCTGGGAGTTTAAACGGCCGGGGCTCAGGCTCCGGCGTTGTTGTGTTCAGGAATGCTCACGGCGGTGTGTTTTTGGGTGCGTGTCTGGTACCAAAAGATGAATCCAGCGGTAAGCACCAGAACGAAGGGAAAACACTCGATGGTGTAGCGGTCTTCCGAAGCGCCGGTCGTGGCCAGAAAGATCGAACGCACGATGGGGTAGGTGAGCAGCAGCGAAAGGTATCTAATGCGATTGCGCAAAACCCATGCCGCTGCCACGGCTGCGGTTACATAGCCCAAATTGAGCAAAGCCAGCGCAATGGCGCACAAAGAATCGTGCGGGTCACGAACGATTTCCCAGAAGTGAACATTTATCGGCAGCATTTCGGTGCGTGGCCGGAACCACATGTCGAGCGTGCGGGCAACCGGCAGCAAAAGATAGTGCCGGATGGGATGGATGCGGATGTTTTCGTCTGCCAGTGCACCGAACTGGCGATCGAGTTCGGGAGTCATTTCGTATTTCGCATTGTATTGATCGAACAGCGAATGGACGAGCGCACGCTGCTCCTGAGAGGTGTAGGCGCGGTCAGGAACGTCACCCACGTCAATGCGTTCGCCGGGTACGGGAAATCCGATGTCCTCGACGCCGGCATAGTCGATCAGCCAAGTTTTAATCCAACGCGACCACCCCAAGGGCACGTATTCGCCAGGATCGGCGGCGTGTACGTTGACCAGGGGCTGAAACTTGTGGAAGACGCGCCAGTTGCGAATCGCCCAGGGCACCAGGGGAGACAGCGATATGGCACTGAGCAGGACGACTGCGGTCAGCAGTTCGCGTCGTCGCGCAGGCTCCCGCAGGTAGAGCAGGGCCAGCGGCAGGCCGATGCACCCCAGGATCAGTCCACCGTCTGGGCGAAGCAGAATGGCTCCGGCCGAGGCTGCGCCGCAGAGTGCCCACCAGCGCATAAGGCGCGTGTCCAGGGCTATGACGGCGCAGTCGATGGCCGCGGTAATGAAGAAGATTTCGAGGCACTCGGTGAGAGGCGTGGAGACGTAACTTATAAGGAATGGACAGAATGCGGCCAAGATAAATGCAGAGCGAGCGGCGCGTTCAGAAAAGACCCGGCGTGCAATGTCGGCAATCAGGAAACAGGTCAGCACGTCAAAAACGAGCTGAAACAGCATGGCGCCGAAATAGTGGTCCTGGCCAAAAATCAAGAAGGTAAAGGCGAGAAAAAACGGGTATGCGGGCAGCCGTACCATCGTCGGCTGCCATCCGGAAGACCTCTCCAGGCCGAAGATGTGGTGGTTGAGAATGCTCTTGGCGATCTCACCATAGACGAGCGAATCGCCGGCGATGACGGACAGCTTCAGGACGAAGTACAGACGCAGCAACACCGCCGCGATGGTGGTGCCCAAAAACCACCACCGATGCCTTTTGATTAGGGAAAGCACGTCTCAATTTAGCAGAACCAGGCCCGTGCAGGGGAGTGTCTGATGCTTTCCGGCAGCGTTGGCTTCCGAACTTGCATTGACGGAGCGTGATGCGGACCATACGATAGGAGTCAGCGGCCTTTAAAGTAATGTCTAAACCAATCTTTTTTGATCCCGACCGGCGGCGCTGGAAACGTATCCGCAGAACAATCGACTTCACGGTAGTGGCACTAAGCCTCCTGATCATCTTTTTTTCTGTCACCGTCGTGCACAAGACAAACATTCCAACGGTGTTATTGGCCGATCAGAAGAAGAATTATCGCGCCCTTAAACTGGATGAACCGAAGAAACCACAGAAGAGAGGCACGCACCGCAAGACGCTGATCCCGGCGTCGCAGGTCGTGTTGAACTCCGGTGAAGGTATTCGCGGCGCATTTTACGTCACCTGGGACGCGGCCAGTTACAGCTCGCTGCGCGAGTATATTCACCAGATCGATCTGGTGTTCCCAGAATGGCTGCATACGCTGGATGCGGACGGGCATCTTCAGGCCGTTAGAGAAAACAACACGCTTTTTGACGTGATTACCAACGGCCATGTGGCGCAGGTTGATTCAAAGCTGATGCCGTTCATCAAGAGCGCGAACGCACAGGTGGAAGTGCTGCCGCTGGTAAATAACTTTGACCCGGTCCAGAACGAATGGCGAACCGATGTCGCGAAGATGCTGGAGTCGCAGGAAGCGCGCGAACGGTTCCGCCACGAAGTCAACGTCTTCCTTGCGAGCGACAATTACAAAGGTTTGACGCTTGATATCGAGGCCTTTGGCGAACAAGCCCAGCCCGGGTACCGTGCGCTGATTGCCGAGCTCGCCTCGGACTTACATAAGCGCAACCAGAAGCTCTATTTAAGCGTGCCCGCAGCCAATCCAGACTTTGACTATACCTTCCTGTCACAGCAGGCCGATGGGCTGATTCTGATGAACTACGATCAGCATTATCCCGGGGGAGCGCCCGGCGCAATCGCTGCACAGGACTGGTTCACACAGAATCTGAGCAAGGCGCTGAAGGTGATCCCGCGTGAAAAAATCATCTGCGCAATTGGTAACTACGGCTACGACTGGACTACGAGCAAGAATGGAAAGCCGGGAATGGCTGGTGTTCACAATGTAAGCGTGCAGGAAGCCTGGCTGGAGGCGCGCGATTCAGAGTCGGATATCGACTTCGACTCGGACTTGTTGAACCCGCACTTTACTTATCTCGATGGCGACAACAACCGTCATGACGTCTGGTATTTGGACGCTGTCAGCGCGTTGAACCAGATGCGTGCGGCGCGCGAGTTGGGCATCTCGACCTTTGCATTGTGGAGGTTGGGATCGGAAGACCGCGCGTTGTGGAAGGTGTGGGACTCGCCCTGGGAGGCGGACGCGCCCCAAAAGCTGAAAATGGTGGATCCTGGGCAGGACGTGGATATCGAAGGTCAGGGCGATATTCTGCGTATCGCGAGCGGACCTTCCCAAGGTGAGCGCGACATTACAGTCGACGCCAATGGCCTGATCACGGATGAGGTGTTCCGGTCGCTGCCTAGCCCTTACCGGATCGACGCATACGGCGCGCCGGGCAAGCGGGTTGCGCTCACATTCGATGATGGCCCGGACCCGGAATGGACGCCGAAGATTCTCGATGTCCTCAAGAAATACAACGTGAAAGCAACATTCTTCACAATTGGTCTGGAGGCGGAAAAATTTCCTGGCGTGCTCAAACGCGTTTACCGCGAAGGCCATGAGATTGGGAATCACACTTTCACGCATCCCGACATCAGCAACATCCACGCGCGGTACGCAAAAATTGAGCTGAACCTGACCGAGCGCTTGCTGGCAGCAAAGCTTGGCATCAAGCCGGTGCTCTTCCGTCCTCCGTATTCGATTGATCAGGAGCCGGATACCGCCGATGAAGTTCGCCCGCTCGAATTGACGCAGAGCATGGGCTATATCACTGTTGGAGACAAGATCGATCCTGATGATTGGCACGACGATCCGCGTCCGACACCTGAGCAGCTCACACAGTCCGTTGTAGACCAGCTTGGGCGTGGCTCGATCATTCTGCTGCATGATGGTGGCGGCAACCGTTCTGCAACCGTCAAGGCGCTGCCGATGATTATTGAAGCGCTGCAGGCGCGCGGTTACCAGATTGTCCCCGTGCACGAACTGCTTGGTAAGAGTTATGCCGATGTGATGCCGCCAATCTCCAGGAACGAACATTTCTGGGCGATGGTGGACTCCGCTGGATTCCTGATTTTCGGAGCGGTGAACACCTTTATTGTTTTTGTTTTCTTCGTCGGAGACGTTCTGATGAGCGGACGGCTTGTGACCGTGGGAGCCTCGGCAATTTTTGATCGCCTGCGACGCCATCGAACCGAGGCTGCCACCGGCGAATCCGCGTACTGTCCGGCAGTTGCAGTGCTGATTCCGGCCTACAACGAGGAGAAGGTTATAGCCCGTACGGTGAGCAGCGTGCTTGATTCAATTTACCCGAATCTTCATGTTGTCGTGATCGATGACGGATCGAAAGACCGTACATACGAGGTTGTCTGCGAGCAGTTCGCCGATGCTATCACGCGCGGCCGCGTGACCGTGTTGCGGCAGGAGAACGGAGGCAAGGCCAAGGCGCTGAACTATGGATTGCAGTTCGTAACCGAGGAAATCTTCGTCGGAATTGACGCCGACACACTGATTGCGAACGATGCAATTGCTTACCTTGTACCTCACTTCCAGGATGCGCAGTTAGGCGCGATAGCGGGAAATGCCAAGGTCGGAAATCGTGTCAATCTGTGGACGCGCTGGCAGGCGCTGGAATACATCACCAGCCAGAACTTTGAGCGCCGCGCCCTGAATACATTCAGCGCTGTAAGCGTTGTGCCGGGTGCAATCGGCGCATGGCGCACCGAGGCAGTCCGTGCCGTCGGCGGATACAAAACCGACACCGTCGCCGAAGATGCTGACCTGACGATGGCTTTGCTGCAAGACGGCTACAAGGTTGAGTACGAGGACCGTGCTCTGGCTTACACAGAGGCTCCGACAACCGCGAATGGCTTAATGCGGCAACGCTTCCGTTGGTCGTTTGGGATTCTGCAGGCAGTATGGAAGCATCGCTCCGCGTTTGCTCGCAAAGGCGCGCTGGGATTTCTGGCACTGCCGAATATCGTGATCTTCCAGATTATGCTTCCATTGGTGTCGCCGTTCATAGACGTCATGTTTGTGGTGGGGGCGCTAAAGTATCTGGTCTGGGACAAGCACTTCCATCCCGAGACGGCGGACCCGGCGAGCTTCCAGCAGTTGTTGCTGTTCTTCTTGATGTTCCTTGTCATTGACTTCATCGCCTCGGTGATTGCGTTTTCACTGGAGCGGAGGCATGGGCGCAACCGCCGCGACTGGTGGCTGCTTGGCCATGTCTGGCTGCAACGTTTCGCCTATCGCCAGGTGTTCTCCCTCGTGCTGATTAAGACGCTGGTGCGAGCAGTCGAAGGCGGTCATTTCTCCTGGGACAAACTGGAGAGAACAGCCACGGTAACCAAGCCTGAACGGCGGCGGGCGCTGGAAATGAGTGAATGAGCTTTCGGCCCACGGAAGCAGATTGCCGGAACAACAGCGCGTGAGAAAGTTGCAGGAGGGGGCGCAAAGTTTGCGACCCCTCCTGCTCTGTGGCAACTACTTGCATTGAGCTTCCCCGCGGTGCGAACCTTACAGCAACGTGTCCCGGCAAACTCCAGATCAGGAATCGAACGGCTTGCGGAAATCGATTTCCGCTTCGGCGGTCAAACTACGCCTGCTCAAGAGCTTGAAGTGCACGATGAAGTTTGAAAAAGCGGCTTGCGAGAGCGGCGCGCGATTGGTGGCTGGGGTGGACGAGGTTGGGCGCGGAGCCCTGTTCGGCTGCGTAGTAGCCGGAGCCTGCATCCTCGATCCTGCGGACCGGATTCGGGGACTGCGCGACTCCAAGCTTTTGACGGAAAAGGATCGCGAAAAACTGGCAACGCGAATCCGCGAGCGCGCCATTGCGTGGGCCGTTGCTGAAGTGGACGTAGGGCGGATCGATCAGATCAACATCTACCAGGCCAGCCTGCTGGCGATGAAGCTTGCAGTCGAGCGGTTGAATCCGCGGCCGGATTTTTTGCTCGTGGATGCAGCCACGTTGGATTTCGACTGTCCGCAGAAGAAGATTATCCATGGCGATGCTCTCTCAATTTCGATTGCGGCGGCATCTATCCTGTCGAAGGTACACCGTGACGCAATCATGCGGGCGTGGGATGCGGTTTATCCGCAATACGGCCTTGCGAGCAATAAGGGGTACTCGACGCCACAGCACAAGCGGGCTCTGCTCGAGTATGGGCCTTCTCCCATGCACCGCCAGAGCTACGCTCCCGTGGCCAGCGCCAGCGGAGAATGGCAGCAGAGTTTTGAGTTCGTGAACGAGGAAGATGAATGTTAAGGCTGCTTTGTGTGACTGCCCATCCAGACGACGAAGCGGGATGTTTCGGCGGGGTTCTCTCAAAATATTCAGAAGCTGGCGTTGAGTGTTCCGTTATTTGCCTTACTGCCGGAGAGAGGGCCGCCAACCGCCTCCACGCAGCGAACGATTCGGAGTTGAAAGCCATACGGAGCAAGGAATTCGCCGATTCCTGTCATCACCTCGGCGTCGCTAACTGCAAGGTGCTGGATTACACCGACGGCGCTCTGGATCGTGCAGACTTTTACGAAGTGACAGGCAGATTGGTGCACTTCATCCGCGTGCTGCGTCCGCATGTTGTTCTCAGCTTCGGAGCCGACGGATTTGTCACTGCCCATCCCGACCACGGCATGGCTGGCCTCTTCACTGCCGCTGCTTTCCAATGGGCGGCGCGCAAGAATCGATACACAAATCAGCTTGAGCACGGATTGAGTCCTTGGAAGGCCCGCAAACTCTATAGCGTGACCACGGAATTCTCATTACAGGAACGCCCTTCCGTTTCGTTGGCCCCGGTAACGGCGCGCATCTCCGTTGAGCCGTATATCGATCGTAAGATCGAGGCTTTTGCAAAACACACCTCGCAGCTTGTTCTGTTGCCCATCTTCGACCATGCGCAGCGGCAGGCGGGAGTTTACGAGTTATTTCATCTGGTCGCGACCGCCGAAGTGACATCGATGGGGATGGAGTCGGATCTTTTTGCCGGGATACGTGAGTTGTAGCCGAAACCCGGACCCGATGTTCATGATAAACTTCCTATGACCCATTAGGGCTGGTTGGGTGGTGATTCAAGTTGGCAGAAATTCGGCTGCAGGAAGGCGAGTCCATTGAGAGCGCCCTTCGCCGATTCAAGCGCAAGGTTCAGACGGAAGACATCATTAAGGAAGTAAAGCGTCACTCCTATTATCTGAAGCCAGGCGCGAAGATGCGCGTGAAGCAGGCTCTGGCTCGTAAGCGGGCACAGAAGAAAGTTCGCAAAGAGCCCCGGGATTAACCGTTTCAAACGGAGCCGCTTGCAAAACCAGCGGTACAGAGCGTTGACAAACCCCACCTATCGCGGCGGGGTTTGCTTTTGGAGTTTGAGCTCCGTTACTCAGCAGCAGGCAATGTAGTCTGTCCCCCGGCATTGCCGGGGGGAAACGGGGAATTACGGACGAGCTTCGAGGATCAGGTTGAACGGTGTCTGCATCGCACGGCGGCATTGGGCGAAGCCACCACGCCTAATGATGTCTGTAAGGCAGCGTTCTCCCGCCTGCCCGCCTAGCGCAGGGCCGTTCTGGGACAGCGATGCAGGCACGCATAGCATGGTGGAAGCTGCGTAGTAGATTCGCCCGACGGGAGTGAGATTTTCTTCGACGTTGTCACCCGCGGAAGGCTCGATGATCATCCAAGTGCCGTCTTTCTTCAGTGTATCGCGCACATGCTTTGCCGCGCCGACCGGGTCGCCCAGATCGTGCAGGCAGTCGAAATGGCAGACAAGGTCATAATTCTGACCGGGATAATCGATCGATTTCGCGACCGCGAAGGTGACCCGGTCCGATACGCCCGCCGCCTCAGCGCGCTGCTTCGCGGCTTCCACAGACGGAGCGTGGAAATCGAACCCGGTGAAGGTTGATTTCGGATAGGCTTGCGCCATTATGATGGTTGAGGCACCAAAGCCGCAGCCAATGTCCACCACTTTGGCACCGCTTTTCAGTTTTGCATCGACGCCGTCGAGCGCCGGAATCCAGTCCTGTACGAGGTGCGCGGCATAGCCTGGGCGATAGAAACGCTCGGTGCCTTCGAACAGGCTGTGGTCATGTTCGCCCCAGTGGAGGCCCTTGCCGCTCTTGAAATTTTCGGTGATCTTCGGGATGGCCGAGAACATGGCTGTTGCGGTCTGGAACGCGCCGGCGAAAAACGCCGGGCTGCCTTCCTGCGCCAGCGCGAGGGATTGCTCGGGCGGCAGGGTGTACATGGAGGTCTTGGCGTCGTACTTGATATATCCGCTTGCCGCCTGGTTACCCAGCCATTCACGCACATAACGCTCGACGGTGTTGGTGCGCTGGGCGAGTTCCGCGGGCGTGAAAGGCTTGCCGTCGGCTACCGCCTTGTAGAGGCCCAGTTTGTCGCCGATGAAGATCAGCGCCGCCGTCATCGTGCTGCCAAGGTCGCCGACCAACTGGCCCATAAATTCGTTCAGCTTCGTTTCGTCAATGGCGGTTTGCTGGTTTTGTTGCTGCATTTCAGGGTGCGCGGTCATGTGGTGTCTCCGGTAAAAAATAGGCGGCCGTGTCGAAGCAATTCGGGAAATCGTTGCACAGTCGTTCGGGAATACACAAGACCAGAGTTTCTGTAAGGCCGGGTTTATTTCATCAGCCGTGAGCGGCGGCTCTCTTCAGCTTTAGCTGATATCGTGCTATCTGGCATGATGATTGGCAAGCTTTGCTATAGGATTGTGGCGATGATGGAATTTCATATTTCCCGGGGTGCGCGAGACCGGTATCAGTTTCCGGAAACCCTCTTCTCATTCAACGGTAATGTCGTTTTCGCAAACGTGGGGGCGAGCCGCGAACTAGCTCATCGCATGAACCGGGTCCGCGATGTCCAGAAACATCCAGAGCGCACGGTGAACGCCGGCGCGCTGTATGCCATGGGCATCATTGACGAAGCAAGCCACTTTCTCATGGCGCGTTATCGCGAGCAGTTTGATCCGGGCGTTATGGTCGATGCGCTTCACTTCATCACTGCTCAGGTCGGTTCGGATGCTCTGGGTAGAATGCTGCTGACGTTCGTCGAGCAGTTCCCTGGCACCAGCGTCTATCGTGGAGAAGAGTCGGCCGAGCAGTGGCTGGCCGGTTCCACCGCTGGCGTTTCGCATCGTGCCGCGGCGTTCGAGGAGATGCTGCTGCTCTGGATGGCCAACAGTAATCTGGCCTTTCGTCCATTCGGGGAGTTGTTCGAGGACAGCGCGTTAGCCGAAAAAACCGCTTATCGCAAAGTGGCTGGGTCGTTGCCGGCGTATTTTGCAACGCGTCCGCTGATTCCCATCGAGGGATCCCAGCCGGTGACTCTGTTCGATTTGCTGCGTGCGCCCGCTGTTTCCTCGCCCAGTTCGTTGAGCGAGCAACTTACACTGGTTCGGAAGAAGTGGAAGGTTCTGCTCGGCGACAGCCTTGATCGTCTTTTGTTGCTGGCCGGTGACATCCTCCGTGAGGAGGAACTGGCAATCTGGTTGCTCTTCAATCCCCCCGATGCTGACGCGGAGGCAGCCGCAAGAGCTGCCGCCGCCAGGGCTGCCGAAGAAGCCGCGCGGCGTCGCCGTGAACTCGGACTTCAGCAATGGCCCGGCATGACCAGCCACTCCGACGTGCCGGTATTCGGCGATCCGGCCCACGAGTATGAGAAGTTCAGCTCCGATGTGGCCTGGATGCCCACGGCGGTACTGATTGCCAAAAGCACCTACGTCTGGCTGGACCAGCTTTCCAGAAAGTACAGCAGAGCTATTAACCGGCTCGATCAGATTCCCGATGAAGATCTGGACGAACTGGCGCGGCGCGGCCTGAATTCGCTGTGGCTGATAGGAATCTGGGAGCGCAGCCGCGCATCGCAGACCATCAAGCAGTTGTGTGGAAACAGGGAAGCTGTTGCCTCGGCCTATTCGCTGAGTGACTACCGCATTGCGGAAGACCTGGGAGGAGAGGCCGCGTACATCAATCTGCGCGACCGTTGTTACCATCGCGGAATTCGCCTGGCCAGCGACATGGTGCCCAACCACATGGGCATCGATTCGCCTTGGGTGGTCGAGCATCCCGATTGGTTTATCTCGCGCCCGGACCCGCCTTATCCCGCTTACAACTTCGACGGCCCGAATCTGTCCTCTGATCCCCGGGTGGAGATCAGGATAGAACGCCATTACTACGAACAGACCGATGCCGCGGTCGTTTTTCAGCGCCGTGACCGGCACACCGGCGAAACCCGCTACATTTACCACGGCAATGACGGAACCAGCTTTCCGTGGAACGATACGGCGCAACTCGACTACCTGAATCCCGCCGTGCGCGAGCAGGTGATTCAAACCATCCTGCACGTTGCGCGCCTGTTTCCGGTGATTCGTTTTGACGCGGCCATGACTCTGGCAAAGCGGCATTTCCAGCGCCTCTGGTTTCCCGCTCACGGCACCAGCGGAGCCATTCCCTCGCGCGCCGAGTGTGGAATGTCCGTTGCGGAATTCAATAAGCACATGCCGCAGGAGTTCTGGCGCGAGGTGGTTGATCGCGTTGCGGCCGAGGTTCCCGGCACGCTCCTGCTGGCCGAGGCTTTCTGGCTCATGGAAGGCTATTTCGTCCGTACGCTGGGAATGCACCGCGTATACAACAGCGCATTTATGAATATGATGCGCGATGAGGAGAACGCAAATTACCGCTCGGTAATCAAGAACACGCTGGAGTTCGATCCGGACATCATGAAGCGCTATGTCAACTTCATGAGCAATCCCGACGAGCGAACGGCAATTGACCAGTTCGGCACTGGAGACAAGTATTTTGGCATTGCAACGCTGATGGCGACCCTGCCGGGAATGCCGATGTTTGGTCACGGGCAGATCGAGGGCTATACCGAGAAGTACGGCATGGAGTATCGCTGGCCGCGCTACAACGAAACGCCGGACGCGCATCTTGTGGAGCGTCACGAGCGCCAGATTTCGCCCTTGCTGCATCAGCGCGCGCTATTCGCGGAGAGCAGCAATTTCCTTCTCTACGACTTTTTCTGCGGAAACGGCACCGTGGATGAAAATGTTTTCGCCTATTCCAATCGTCGCGGCGATCAACGCGCGCTAGTGATCTACAACAACCGTTATTCCACCACGCACGGCACTATCGATTATTCGGCAGCCTATGCCGACAAGCATGCCGGTCATTCGCGCCAGCGGCGGTTAAGGGAAGGGTTGGAACTGAATGGCGACCACTCAGTCATCCTCGCCTATCGCGACTCGCTGACCGGTCTGGAGTATCTGCGGCGAGCCGCAACTGTTGCCAACCAGGGCCTCACGATTGAACTGCATGCTTATCAGTGTTATGTATTCCTCGACTGGCGCGAGTTGCGCGTTACCGCTGAAAAGCCCTGGGATCAGCTATGCGACCAGTTGGGGGGGCAAGGTGTTCCAAATCTCGAAGAGGCTTTACTCAGCCTCAAGTTGCGCCCGGCGCACTCTGCGTTACGCCGTCTGCTGGAGCCAAGGGTTGTGCGCACTCTTGCCGATATCTCCGAACGCACCCCGGCTGGTCCCGAGCAGCAAAAGGCTCTGGAGATTCAGCGTGAGGAATTCTTCAATTCCGAGTGGTGGCACACCCGCGAATTCTTGCGCGAGGCGCAGTCCTTCTATCGTCAGCATCGCGACGGTGCCGTGGCTGCAAATCCTTTGAGTCCAGCCGAAACGGAGTTGAAATTCCGTGAACGCGCACGCGCCGCAATGCGCATTCCTGCTCTTGAAGGGCTCTTCCCAGAACTGTGGCCTGCCGCTGCCCGCCGCGTGCTTCCCAGCCTTAGTCCGCAGCTGGTGGCCACCGAGATGTGGGGACCGGTGATTGCCTGGAGTGTTCTGGCATTGCTCGCCGAATCCATCGATGCGGTTCATCCGGAGCGCGCCGCGCTCGATTTGTTTGATCGCCTGCGGTTGCGCGAGCCATTGGCGCGCGCCTTTGAGTCGCTGGGATTCGGAAGCGAGGAGAGCTGGCGCGTTGCAGCCAGAATCAAAGTGGCGCTGCTGGTAGGAGCGAAGGTTTTTGAACCGCGCGTTTCGGCACCTCCCGCAGAGGGCTTGACGATACCGATCTTCTCGCCCGCGCTCTGGCAGGATGCAGATGTTCGCTGGCTCACCGGCGCTCACGAAGCAGAAGGCCACACGTATTTCGTTAAAGAATCTTACGACGAGTTGCTGTGGTGGCTTCAGATTCCGGCGCTTTGCAGCCTGGCCACTGAAGCCGTGCCCGCCCGCAGCGCAATTCAGGAGATCGACCGAAGAGTCAGAGAAGCCGCTAAGCTTGCCGAATCCGCTGGCTACAGGCTTGGCGCACTTTTCGAGCGAGCGCCGGAAACGGCAAGTGTGGAAACTGCCGAGGAAGAGCCCTCGCAGAAAGAATAAGCCGAACGCTAGGTGGCCCATTCAAGCCTTCTTTTGGCTTGAGTGGGGCAGGGTACCGGAGAGATCCCCGGCACCGGAGTTAAAGCGCTTTCGCGAATGCGTCCGTAGTCATTTTTTGCGAAGAACTGGGAATTAAGCAGTCTTCGCCACTACGCAACCGGCAGTGAAGGACGAGAAGAGGTCCAGTCCAATGACGGATCATTAAACGTGAGCGCTTAAGCTACCTCACTCAAGCCAAAAAAAGGCTTGAATGGGCCACCTGTCCGAGGAAGTACACTAGATCTAAACCAAGACAATTGGGTCACTATTCGAAGTCTGTACGATTTGTTGATTGCTGGTGCCTGGAGATCCAAGCCTCTCGCATTTTGCGCGGGCGTCATCTGCAAGCATTTCAGCTACTTAGTTCAAACGCCGAATACAGCAAAGACGATAACTGACAGATTACAATCGACTTTTGACCTTAGAGCGGTGTATCCTCATTGTCACCCAACACTCAATGAACCCGGGGATCTCGATACATCCGGGACGCGGCTGAAAGGAATACTGTAGGCATGCAGGAAATCACTCATGATGTAATCATTTTTGGGACCGGGCTCGCCGGGCTAAGGGCTGCGGTTGAAATCAGCATCCAAACCAAGGGCAAAGCCGACATCGGTCTTGTTTCCAAAGTGCAGATAATGCGTGCGCATTCCGTCTGCGCCGAAGGCGGTACTGCTGCGGTCATGCGTCCAGAAGAAGGCGATAGCTTCGAACTGCATGAGTGGGATACCAACAAGGGTTCCGATTTCCTTGCGGATCAGGATGTAGTTGAACGTTTTGTCGCAACCTCGCCCGGTGAAATCCGGTTGCTCGAACACTGGGGCGTGCCGTGGTCGCGTCGTGAAGACGGCCGCGTCATGCAGCGCCCATTCGGTGGACACACCTTTCCCCGCGCCTGTATGGCTGCCGACAAGACCGGCTTCTTTGAGATGCAGGCTCTTTACGACACCCTGGTCAAGTTCAACAACTTCACCCGCTACGACGAAGGTTTCGTTACCTCGATGTTGGTTGAAAACGGACGCTTTGCCGGTCTTACCCTGTACGATGCGCCAACCGGTGAGTTCAACATCATTCGTGGCAAAGCCCTGTTGATGGCTTCTGGTGGTCTCGGAAATCTTTACGGTTTCACCACCTATTCGCAGACGGTTACGGGCGACGGCCAGGCGATTGCTTTCCGCGCCGGTCTGGCTCTGGAAGACACTGAGTTTCTTCAATTCCATCCCACGGGCCTGGTGCCTTCCGGCATTCTGATGACCGAAGGCTGCCGTGGTGAAGGCGGATATCTGCGCAATAACAAGGGCGAGCGCTTCATGGAAAAGTACGCTCCCAAGATGATGGAGCTTGCGCCACGCGATATCGTCTCCCGTTCAGAGATGACGGAAATTCTGGAAGGCCGTGGCTTTAAGGGGCCGGACGGACTCGACTACGTCCACCTCGATCTGACCCACCTTGGCGCCGATGTCATCAACAAGCGGCTGCCTTTGATCCGCGAAGTCTGCATCAAGTTCCTCGGTCTTGATCCGATTACCGATCAGATTCCAATCCGCCCCGTGGCCCACTACTCAATGGGTGGTATCGAAGCCGACATCAATGGCCGCACCCAGGCTGAGAACATCTGGGCAGCCGGTGAAGTCGCCTGCCATTCCATGCACGGAGCAAATCGTCTGGGATGCAACTCGACTGCGGAATGCCTGGTCTGGGGCGGTATTACCGGCGGCGAAATTTCGAAGTATCTCGCAACTGGACCGGCGCTCAGCCCGGTTCCGATGGAGAAGGTTCAGAAAGAAGAAAACCGCATTTTCAATGGTCTTCTGCAACAGGAAGGGACCGAGAGCCCTGCCGCGATTCGTCGCGAGCTGCGCTCTGTCATGGACCAGCACGCAGGTGTTTATCGTACGGGTGAGCTGCTGCAGTGCGGTCTCGAAAAGGTCCGCCAGTTACGCGAGCGCTTCAAGAACATCCGCATCGAAGACAAGAGCCGCGTTTATAACACGAATCTGATTCAGGCTCTCGAAACCGAAAACCTGATGGATCTCGCCGAGGTGCTGCTCATGTCGGCTCTGGCGCGCGAGGAATCGCGTGGCGGGCACGCGCGAACGGATTTCCCGACCCGCGACGACCAAAGGTTCCTTGCACACACGATGGCCTACTACACCGGCGGCAAGCCCCGTCTCGAGTACAAGCCTGTTGCGATCACCAAATGGAAGCCGGTCGAGCGCAAATACTAACCCTGCATTGAGCCGGACACAGCGCGGACTGCGGTCCTCAGCGCTTCCGGTGTAGACATTAAAAAGACGGAGGCCGAAATGGCTGATCTTCATAGGCACGATAATCGGTTGGGTGTGTGGGGCTGGTTAGGAGGCGGACGCTGGGGCGTCGAACGTTATGCCTACATCCTGCACCGCGTGACTGGACTGGGAATTCTTCTCTATCTCTTGATGCACACTGTTGTCACCAGCCTGCGCGTCCGGGGAATCTATTTGTGGACCGACGGTGGCTTCCTCCATCAGCCGATTTTCAAGTTCGGAGAGTTTCTGGTAGTCGCTGCATTTGCCTTCCATGCCTTCAATGGCATTCGCCTGGTGCTTGTAGAGCTCGGTTTCGCGGTTGGAAAGCCAATCGAGCCGGTGTATCCCTACAAGACTTCATTGGGTGTGCAGCGCCCACTGCTTATCGTGGTGATGCTGCTGGCATTCATTTTCCTGGCGGTTGGTGGTTATAACTTCCTGGGTTTGGCAAAATAGGAGCTAAAAGACATGAGCAACGGAACAAAATTTTGGACTTGGCACATGGCAGCTGGCGTAGCGCTCCTTTTCTTGCTGGGCCTGCACATGCTTATCATGCACTTCGGCGGATCGGTACACCTGTTTGCGCCTCACGGTTCTGAGGCTGTTTCGGTTGAGAACAGCCAGTGGCGCGACGCACATACCTTCTTCGCGATTACCTACATCCTTATGCTCGGTGTAGGTCTCTACCACGGGCTCTATGGTCTTCGCACAATTCTCCTTGAGCTCACGCTCAAACCCGCAGTGGCAAAGACGGTAACGGCCTTTCTGGTTCTGGTCGGCCTGGGCTTGTTCGGGTTTGGATCCTGGGCTGCTTGGGCAGCACATACGATTGCGATTGCGGGAGGGAAGGGGTAGTCATGGCGGAATCCAACAAGATTGTTAATTTTCACGTTACGCGTTATAACCCGGAAAAGGATGTTAAGCCTTACATCCAGACCTACAAAGTCGAAGTGACGGACGGCATGACCGTCCTTGACGGACTTCACTGGATCAAGGAACATCTTGATCCCACGCTGGTCTGGCGTTACTCATGCCGCATGGGTATCTGCGGCTCCTGCGGAATGCTGATCAATGGCAGCCCGACCCTGGCCTGCAACACCCAGATCTCGCATCTCGGGGGTATGGACATTACGGTCGGCCCACTGCCGAACTTTGAGATCATTCGCGACTTGGTTCCCGATCTTGCCTCGATGTTTGACAAGCACGCTTCGGTTAAGCCGAACATCATTCGCGATGAGGCGGATTTAGTGAGCCGTCAGGGCGAGTTTTATCAGTCTCCCGAACAGCTCGAAGAGTTTTTGCAGTTCACTTTCTGCATTAAGTGCGGCTGCTGCATGGCCGCCTGTCCGACCCTTGCAACTGATGTGCGCTATCTCGGTCCCATGCCGTTAACCGCGCTCCAGCGCTATAACACGGACACGCGTGACGAAGGCTTCGACATACGAGCCAAGATTGCCGGAGGAGATGGCGGAGCTTTCAGCTGCCACTATGCCGGAGAGTGCTCGCGCGTTTGTCCCAAGGGCGTCGATCCCGCAAAGGCAATTCAGCTCCTCAAGCGCAAGCTTGTGCTCGATTACCTGCATCTGGCCAGCAAGAAGCAGCCCTGCAAGAAACTGGAAGGTCCCGGCCACGGAAAACTTCTGCCGAACATGAACCCGCCGGCGAGGACCGTCGTTCAGGATGCTCCGGCAGAAACCAACAAGTAAGCCAAAGCTGCCAAGCGACATGACAGAGAGCGGAGAAACGATCACTTCTCCGCTCTTTTTGTGTTTCAGTGCTTGAACGGAACAAAATCTCCGGCACTATGCTGCTCTTCTGACGAATGCGCCTCCTTTCGTCTAAACTTTTCTCATGCGAGTTTTGGGAATAGATTGTGGCGGTGAATACACCGGTTTTGGAGTGGTGGAGGGCAATGGACGCGCGCTAACCTGCCTTACCTCGGGAGCTATCCGGCTCTCTCCGCGCGAGGCCCTGGAAACTCGCCTGAAGAAAGTTTTCGACGGACTCTCGGAACTGATTGTGAAATACCAGCCCGAGGTCGTTGCAATTGAGGATGTCTTTTATTCCGTAAATGCCAAGAGCGCTTTAAAACTAGGGCACGTGCGTGGCGTAGCCATGATGGCGGCAGCGCAGCACGGTTTGCCCGTTGTTGCTTACGCACCGCTCAACGTCAAGTCAGCCGTAGTTGGTTATGGCCGTGCGGAGAAGTCGCAGGTGCAGATGATGGTGGCGCGCTTGCTTCATCTCGACAAAACTCCGCAGCCAGCCGACGCCGCCGATGCCTTGGCCATTGCGATATGCCATATTCACATAGCAGCCACGGTGCAAAGGCAAGCCTCTTCATCGAGTGCCCCTGAGAAGTGATGCTGGTGAACTAAACACAGAGCAGCGTCGGCCTCTAACGCTCGAGATCTCGTCAAGCAACTTTCTGAAAACAATATGGGTATTTACCCGAGTCTTTTTCTGCGCAATGGGGTTATGATTTAGTGAAGGCGGGAGTCAAGCCATGTTCACCAGCAGAGATCGTTTTCCTTGGTTGAGCGGAGTACTCTTCGGCTTGTTGGCTTTGCCAGCTTATGCTTTTGGCGTACGTAGCGTCAGCATCTCGGGGCCGACCGGGGATCCGCTTGCTATCATTCAACCCTCCAATATTTATTCCACAGTCCAGACCGCGCCGCCGCGGAGCAGCTCTGGCGGGCAGTATATCTTAGCTCAAGGCGATTTCTCCGGCGGATCTTCTACTCCTGGCATCTTAGGTGCAGGCCCTGCAGGAGCTGCGGTTTACGACAGTGGTTGGAGTGGATCTGCCACCTCTGGAAGCGGCAATTATCAAAGCAATATTATACAGAGTAGCGCTCCGACCCGAGTGGACACTTGGAGCCCTGGACCTCAGGGGCCTAATTACCAAAGTACCAATATACAGAATAGCGCTCCGACCCGAGTGGACACTTGGAGCCCTGGACCTCAGGGCCCTAATTATCAAAGCAATATTATACAGAGTAGCGCTCCGACCCGAGTGGACACTTGGACCCTGCGGAGCAACTCTGTCGGGCGGGTTACCTTGGCACAAGGCGACTTCTCCGGCGGGTCTTCTACTCCAGGCATCTTAGGTGCTGGCCCCGCAGGAGTTGCGGTTTACGACAGTGGTTGGAGTGGAAGTGGGTGGAGCGGATCTGTCACCTCTGGAGCTCAGGGCGGTAATTACCGTGGGGGGAATCAGGGCGGCTACTCCGTTGTTTATGGTCCTGCTCCGGTTCCCGGAGCCCAGGGCGGTGAATACACCATTTTGTATGGGACGGCCGGCGACGTCGGTCGTTACGGTTCGTTCACCGGTTATAAGAGTTCGTACGGCGGCTTTTACGGTTCGTACGGTTCCTACACCGATTACTACAGTTCTTACACTTACAACGATATACCCGGTTACAGCCTCGTCTGGCAGCCTTATAGTGGGGCGTATGGAGCTATTGCCCCGGGCATTGGAGCGTATCCTTACCCCTGGGGCTGGACCCCGCTTTCCGCTGGCAGTTGGGCTAACTGGTGCTGTTTCGGCACACGCTTTTGGTCGTGGTACCTCACTCCTTAGCAATATTGGAGTTGCAAGACGCTCATCGAAAGCAGTCCGGACGAGATGCGCCGTACCCGGTTAGGACAAGACGACGCTTTTAGCAAAGCTATGTCTAAAAATTGGGTCTTGCTTTTGGTTGCTGGGCTTTTTGAGGTCTGCTGGTCTGTTGGCCTGAAGTATACAGATGGCTTTACCAGATTACGTCCAACTATTTTCACTTTGGCGTCTATTTGCTTGAGTATGTTTCTTTTAGCCAAAGCAAGTCAGGGACTTCCCATCGGAACGGCTTATGCGGTCTGGGTTGGAATCGGGGCTAGCGGGGCCACAGTTCTCGGGATGATTCTTTTTCATGAGCCGGCTTCTATCGCACGCTTGGGCTTTATATCTTTGTTGCTCTTTTCGATTATTGGGCTAAAAATCACTAGCGGCTGAACGGGCGGAACAAGGGCAGCGCAAAGCAGAAAAGCTTTTGAGCTGGTTCGCCGCTTGGCCGCAGTGGTTTTTCCAGGAAGTACGAATACGCCAAACTCTTCCTTGAAAACAATTGCGAGGCTTACCGAGTCTTTCTCTGCGGGTTCGAGTTACTACTGTTGAAAGTGGGTGTCGACGCCATGTCCACCAACAGAGTCCGGCTTCTCGCATTGGGTGTTGTTGCCTTCCTGTTGTGCCTGCCTGCTTATGCATCCCGCGTGCGTGTAGTTCGGTTGAGCCTTGCGCAGGGAGATGTTCAGATTGACCGCAATTCTGGAATTGGTTGGGAACAGGCCATAAATAACATGCCGGTGATTGGAGGGGCGCGTATATACGCCGCCGAGAACTCCAAAGCCGGGCTGGAATTCGAAGATGGCAGCAGCGTTCGTCTTGTTGGCCCGGCGCAAATCTCTCTACCTGATCTCTCCGTAGCTAGCGACGGTTCGCTGGTGAATACAATTCAGGTCGATTCCGGGATGGTCTACGCCAATATTCGGCTCCACGGAAAGGATGTCTTTCGTATTTTGGGACCGGATGGCGAAACCTTTGCAGTCACCGAACCCTCGAACCTGCGTTTTACGGTTGATGAGCAAACCGCGTCGCTCTCCGTGACCGAGGGGGCGGTGCTGACGCAGAATAATTCCAAAATCAGCGCAGGCGAAACCTACAACTTTGTTCTAGGGCAGCCGGAAAGTGCGGCTCGGCAGAATAGCGTTCCGCCCCAGCCTCAAGATGCATGGAATCAGGAGCGCAACAGCTACGAACAGTACGCTGCCCCCGGAGCCCAGGGAGGTGATGACACCAGCGCATATGGGGCCGCCGCTGATCTCAGTCAGTACGGCTCATACAGCGATATACCCGGTTATGGCATGGTCTGGCAGCCCGATGGAGTCGGCCCCGATTGGAATCCTTACGACAACGGTGCTTGGAGCTACTACCCAGCCTGGGGATGGACCTTTGTTTCGGCTCACCCGTGGGGGTGGGCGCCGTTTTACTACGGTAATTGGTGCTACATCGGCGGGCGCGGCTGGTGGTGGCGCCCTGGGCACTGGGGCGGACATGGCGGACACGGTGGTGGCTGGCATCCGCATCCCCGGTGGACCGGAAATCCGGTAAGCGGATGGAGAGCACCTCGTCCTCCATCGCGAGGGATCGCTCATGGTACGGTCGCAGTTGCAGGCTCGCATCTTGCGGTTGGGCCAATCGGCACGACTCATGCGCCTGGCGCGGTACATGGATTTTCCGGCGGAACCCGCGCGGGTAGCTCAATCGGCATTCAAGGTGGGCGCGGGGCTGCGGTTTCCAATCCCGTTCGCGGACCGGCGGTCTCAGCCAGCGGGCCGACGATCACTGGACCCAAAGGGGCGTACGTCGTTTCCGGCGGCTCCGGTGTCTCACGCAACGGGTTTGAAGTCCATCGCCCTGCCCCCGGTTCCGCTCCGGTACATCGAGCGCCCGTTGCACGCCCTTACAGCTATTCTGGTTCTTCAGTACCACGTGCTTCAACCCCGCCTCCGGTCTCGATCTACCACGGATCGAGTGCTCCGCACATGAGCTCCCCGCACATGAGCGCTCCTCCGTCTATCAGTTCGCCGGCTCCGCACGTCAGTGGCGGGAGCATCGGCGGCTCACGTGGCGGCGGTTTTAACGGCGGATTTCACGGCGGGAGTGGCGGTTTTCACGGTGGTGGAGGCGGATTTAGTGGCGGTGGAGGTCACGCTGGCGGTGGCGGCCATCGCTGATCCAGCACTTAGCAAAAAGGCGGCCTGCGAGCCGCCTTCTCAATCTAGTTCGTCGGGCCGCATTAAGTCACAATAACCCCGGCATATCCGACCACCTGATCATGATCTCCGGAAACATCTCCGGAAGTCGCATACTTCACGAGCTCCGCGGAAGTGGCGCCCAGCCGTATGGCTGCGGTCAGCATCGCCACTGCGGGACCGACTCCGCACATCGAGACATTGTGCTCCCGGACAGCCCGAAATAATCCCTGGGGTTGCAGCGAGAGCACCTGCTCGATTGCCAGAGCGTCCTTTACTCTGGTTTCTGCGTCCTCTTCGTAATGGTTCATGTCGCTCGAGGCAACGATCAGCACGGGTTCGCCGCACTCCGCAATGACCTTGGCCATTACCACTCCGAGCGCCATCAGCACCTCTAGTTGTCCGGTTCCAACTGTGATCGGCACAAACGAAAAATCGCTTCGCACCGTTTGCAAAAAGGGAAGCTGAACCTCGACCGCATGCTCGCGTATCTGTGCCGCCGGATCCTCGCGCAGAAGCGCAAAGCCCGCTTTCAGAGCCTCGCCGAGTGCGTGGTCAATCGGCACATCTCCCAACGGAGTGCGGAAGCTGCCCTCGCTGATAATCGACAGTGCTGCGCCGAAACCTGTATGGTTCGGACAAAGCACGATCACTTTTCGTGGAACTTCGACTCGCGCATACACGGCTCCCGCCACGGCACCCGAATACATGTAACCTGCATGAGGCGCGATCACTCCGAGTGCACGCGTTCGCTTGGCGTCGTGCCCCAGAAATCCCTGCACTTCTCGAAGTAATTCCGCCTTTGACCCCGGATAGAACTGTCCGGCTACGGTCGGTTTCCGTATCTGAGTCATTGTCGGCTCCTTTCAGGAGTTACCTGTTTTGCTCAACTCCCTGTACAGTCGCGCCATTCCTTCCAGCGAAATTGCCTCCGCCCGCGTAGCCGGCGCAATCTCCGCCCGTATCAGCGCATCGCTTGCATCGTTCTTATCGTAGGCCAGTTTCAGGTTGTTGCTCACGGTTTTTCGCTTCTGTGCAAACATTATCTTGAGAAAACGGACGAACCCGGATTCATCTACTTTCAACTCATCAAAACGCGGCTTCATAACCATCCGGAATACGGCCGAACGAACTTTGGGAGGCGGATCGAACGACTCTGGCCCAAGTTCGAACAGCTTCTCAACCGTGCCGTACATCTGCGCTGTCGCAGATAAAAGTCCATAATCCCGAGTCCCCGGAGCGGCTGCCACCCGGTCGGCAACTTCCTTCTGCACCATCAGCACAAGCGTTTCAATGCGGTCGCAAGCGGAAAACAACTTCAGCAGAATGTCCGACGTGATGTAGTACGGCAAATTTCCCACCACCTGCGTCTTGATCAGTCCCGTCGGACGCAGGTCGCGCAATGGCCCTGGGGTCGATCCGAGCACCGTGCCCAACTCCACTTGCAGAATATCTGCCTCCAGGATTTCTACATTCGGCTTTTGTGAAAAACGCATTCTCAACTGTGCTGCCAGCACTCGATCCAGTTCAACTGCGATCAGCCTGCCTGCGCGCTTGGCCAACAGTTCGGTTAAGGCGGCTTCTCCGGGGCCGATCTCCACCACGGTCTTCGCTGATATATCGCCCAACGCGTCCACAATGCGCTGCATCGCATCCAGGTCCACCAGGAAGTTTTGTCCCAGTTTGGGTTTCTTGGTGCTAACAGCTACCTTCGGCGAAGCTTTCGCCAATATTGACCACCTTTCATTCTGACCGCTAGACTTCACTTCTGCGTGTGTCTAGGTTTTAGTCCCGCGCATCCAAACGCTATCCCTTTGGGGAGGTTTTGTGCACGTACTGTTTGCTGCGTCCGAGTGTGTGCCTTTTTCAAAAACTGGAGGACTTGCCGATATAGTCGGAGCCCTGCCTCGCGCGGTTGCTGAACTCGGCCACCGGGTTACAGTCTACCTGCCTCTTTACCGGCAGACGCGCCTGGAGAATCCACGCACTGTAATCGCCAGCATCACCGTTCCGTTCGATGACCGCTATCGCTTCTGTTCCGTACTCGATGGCGGAAGGCAGAACGGCGTCCAGTACTACTTCATCGATTATCCTCCGTTTTACGATCGCGAAGCGCTCTACGGCACACCTCTCGGCGATTACGATGATAATCCGGAGCGATTCGCCCTCTATTGCCGCGCTGTTCTTGAGGCCTCCAAAATTCTTGGAGTTCCAAACGTCTTCCATTGCCACGACTGGCAAACTGCGCTGATTCCCGTTCTCCTCCGTACTCTCTATGATGAAGACCCGGCACTCGGCGGAATCCCCACGGTTTTTACCATTCACAACTTCGGCTATCAGGGAATCTTTTCCCCGGACACTCTCCCGCTGCTCATGCTGCCTTGGGACCTGTTTACCATTACCAAGCTCGAATTCTTTGGTAAGGTGAACTTTCTGAAGGGGGCGCTGACCTACTCGGATTTCATTACCACGGTTAGCCGAAAGTATGCGCGTGAGATACAGACCACGGAATACGGCTTCGGTCTTGAGGGTGTTCTCCGCAGCCGCAACCCGCATGTCATCGGAATCCTCAATGGTGTCGATTACACCGAATGGAATCCTGCAACGGACTCTCATATCGCAGCCCAGTATTCACCGGAGTCGCTGGAAGGCAAGCGCGAGTGCCGTCGCGATCTGTTGCGCTGCTTCTCGCTCGATCCTGAGTCAAGCTTGCCCATTATCGGCATAGTTTCGCGCTTTGCGGCACAGAAGGGATTCGACCTGATTTCACAGGCCGCAGACCGCCTCGCGCACATGGATGTAACCGTGGTTGTAATCGGCTCCGGCGACAAGGACTATGAGGACCTATTCCGCCGCCTCGTTCGGCACTACCCGGAGCGTTTCGCCGTCAGGGTGGGATACGACAATCGGATGGCGCACAAAATCGAAGCCGGTGCGGACATGTTCCTCATGCCCTCGCGTTACGAACCTTGCGGACTCAATCAGATATATTCACTCAAGTACGGGACTGTTCCCATCGTTCGCGCCACGGGAGGTCTCGACGACACCATTGAACCGTTCGATATCCGAACCGGCAAAGGCACCGGCTTCAAGTTTCACGAGTACACGGCTGAGGCGATGCTGAGCAGTGTGCAGGCAGCGCTCCAGGTCTATGCCAAGCCGGAGGAATGGCGCAAAGTTATGCTGAATGGAATGGCCCGGAATTTCTCCTGGGCTGTTGCCGCCCACGAGTATCTCAAGATTTATGAAAAAGTGCGGGCTTCTCGCCGCGCGGCGGTCGAGCAAGAGCATAACAAGGATCAGGACGGTTAACACATTCTTCAACGCTGGATCGAGTGTTTGTGGCAGAATGTGAGCGCAATGTCATTTTTTCTTGGGATAGATGGTGGCGGAAGCAAGTCCACTGTCGCCATTTCCGATGGCGTGTCGGTTCTTGCCACGCGCACTGCCGGAGGCTGCAATCTCAACAGCGTCTCCGCTGAGGACGCGCGGGCTGCGCTGTCCGATGCCGTTCACGGCGCGCTTTCATCCGCGGGACTTTCAGCCAGCGCTATTACGAGCGTAGGGGCTGGAATCGCCGGAGCCGCCTCTCCCGAGGTTGCTGCGCAAATGCAGGGGATTCTTTCTGTGCTTCTTCCTTCGGCCTCCATCCGGGTAGTTGGAGATCTCGTTATTGCACTCGAAGCTGTCTTTCCTGGTCAGTCCGGTGTGGTCTGCATCTCTGGCACCGGGTCCATTGCCTATGGACGCAATGCGCGTGGCGATACTGCGCGTGCCGGTGGATGGGGTCGCTTGGTCTCCGATGAGGGATCGGGGAACTGGATTGGGCAGCGCGCGGTTTCACAGTGCCTGCGTGCCCTGGACATGGGCCGCAGCAGCAATCTCGTCACGGCTATTATGGATCACTGGCGGATTGTGACTCGTGAACAGCTTGTGCAGCGCTGCCACCGGGAACCCATTCCCAGCTTTGCGGAATTGTTTCCAGTGGTACTGGAAGCTGCCGAGAACGGCGATCCCTTAGCGTCTGAAATTCTAAATGCTGCCGGGACCGAACTCGCGCGCATCGCTCAGATTGTGCTGCGGCGCCTCTGGATAGGCCGTTCCGCCGTGGAATTAGCAGTTACAGGCGGTGTGTTTGCCAACTCCGACCGGGTCCGTCGTGTCTTTGGAAACATTATCCATGTGGACCGCCCCGAGGTTCGCGTCAGTCTCCATGACCGTCGGCCCTTTGAGGGCGCATTGTATCTGGCGCAAGAGGCTCTCCGCAGCGGTTCACGCGCGGTTAGCTAGTCGTCTATTCTTCGCTTGTCACACCAAAACTGAGAATTCCGCGAGCAGTCTCCCCGGGGGCACTCGAACGCCCCACTCAAGCCCAAAAGCAGGGCTTGAATGGGCCACCTGCCTTTCCTTAAATTTCCTGCTGCGGGTGCCCCACTCAAGCCTTCTGTTGGCTTGAGTGGGACGGTTCACGGAAGAACTCCAGCAGCGCTTCCGCCTGTTTTGACGTCACCACTGACGTAAGCGCGGCGTAATTCGCCTGCTTTACCGCGTGCAGTGATCCGAAGTGTTGCAGCAACCTCCGCGTTGTCGTTTCCCCGATCCCCGGCACATCACGCAGCTCGGTTGCACGATCCCGAATCTGCCTGCGTTTGCGGTGGAAGGTGATGGCAAAGCGGTGAGCCTCATCGCGAATCTGCTGTATCAGCAGGAGTGCCGGCGAGTGGCGGTCCAGCACAATCGGCTCATCTTCCTGGCCAAACAGATACAGAATCTCTTCCCGTTTCGCAATCGAAGCCAGGGGCTGTGTCGCCAGCCCCAGCTCTTCCAGAGCCCGCGCCGCGGCGTGCAACTGTCCCAACCCGCCGTCAACCAGCACCAGCGAAGGCATCTGCTGATTTTCTTCCTGCACCCGCTTGTAACGGCGCGTTATCACTTCGTGCATCGACTTGAAGTCGTCGATTCCCTCGACCGTGCGAATAATGAACTTGCGGTAATCCGAGTTCTTCATCTTGCCGTCTTCCCATACCACCATTGACGCAACGGTTTCAGCGCCCTGAATGTGCGAAATGTCGAAGCACTCGATCCGTGCCGGTTCCTCGGTAAGCTGAAATACATCCTGCAGCACGCTCTTCAGCACATCCGTTCGAGGCTTCATCACCCGGAAGCGCTGGTCATAAGACTGCTTCGCGTTGTTGCCCACCAGGTCGATCAACGAGCGCTTATCGCCCCGCAGCGGCAGGTTGATGTAAACCCGCCCGCCCCGTTTTTCGCTGAGCAACTCCTCCAGCGCCGCGCGATCTTCAAACTCCACAGGAATGTAGACGGTCTGCGGAACGTACAGAGCATCCAGATAGAGCTGTTTCAGCAGAGTGCTGAAGAACTCGCCGACCTCGAATCCCGCTTCGGACTCCAGTTCTCCCAGGTCTTCCCAGAAGTATTCACGTCGGTCCAGCACCTTGCCGCCGCGCATATGGAACAGGTTCACCGCCAGCAGATGGTTCTCATAGTGGTAGTTGATAACGTCGACGTCATCGCCTTCCGCCGAAGCCATCCGCTGCTTTTCGCGCAACTGCTCTACGGTCACAATCTGGTCGCGATACTTCGCCGCCATTTCGAACTGCATCTCTTCGGCTGCACGTTCCATGCGCTCTCGCAGGGAGCCTGACAGCTCCGTGGGCTTACCCTCCAACAGAAGGCGCACGTCTTTCACCGCCTGCGAGTAAATCTCCGGAGTCGTCAAATCCTTCACGCAGGGGCCCAGGCAGCGCTTGATGTAGTACTGCAGGCACGGACGCGGATGGGTGCGCGTCAGATCGATCTTGCAGGAGGGAATCAGGAAGCTGCGATGAATCAGCTCAACGATGCGGTACGCCAGACTGGCCGGGAAGTATGGCCCGAAGTATGCTGCACGGTCTTTTCGGACCTTTCGCGTCACGTACACTCTCGGGTAGGGCTCTGCCGTCACCTTCACGTATGGATATGTCTTGTCGTCGCGCAGCAGAACGTTATAGCGCGGCTGTTTTTGCTTGATCAGGTTGTTTTCGAGCGCCAGCGCCTCGCGCTCGTTGCCCACCACGATGTACTCGATGTCAACGGCTTCACGTAGCAGGCTTCCGGTCTTGGCGTTTTCGCTCGCGCCCTCTACAAAATACGAGCGCACCCGCGAGCGCAGATTTTTCGCCTTGCCCACGTAAATGACCTCTCCTTCGGCGTTCTTGTAGAGATACACCCCGGGGTCGGTCGGAACCGTTTTGATCTTCTGGTACAGGTCCATCGCGCAGCTCCAGAGCTCCAGCGAACTCTGTTCAATGGTGAAGCAAATCGTCTATGAAAATTCTACATGCAAAGCAATTAATCTACCTTTTTTATAGCAGATGAAACCTGTAACCTGCTGAGTACGCGAGGGATAGTAATTGGCATCATGCGTGCAACCTTCTTCATTGCGATGGCAGGCCTTTAACCTGTCCGGTTTTCCGGCAAACCTGCCCAAGGAGCTTCTATGAAACGCATTCTCCTCCCAGTTCTCGTCGTAGGTGCAATGGCCCTCACGGTAGGCTGCGCCACAAAGAAGTATGTTTCGAAACAGGTCGACCCGGTGATTAAAAAGGTCGATGAGTTGGATGAGCGTACGGCGCAAACGACTCGCGGCATTCGCGAGCTTGATCAGCGTTCGCAGCAAGGCATACAGGCTGTCGACGCCAAAGCTGCCTCGGCTGACCAGAAGGCTGTTGCTGCCGGTCAGCAAGCTGACCAGGCTCAACAACTCGCCGCTCGTACCAGCACGGGTGTCAATGACTTGACCAATCAGGTCATCAATCTTGATAACTACCATGCCGTCAGGCAAACTGGGGTGCACTTTGCGTTCAACAAATCCGACCTTACTGCCAGAGACAAAAAGGAGTTGGATGAGATTGCTGAGCAGGTCCCCAGCGTGAAGAGCTACATCTTCCAAATCTCGGGCCACACTGATTCGGTCGGCGATGCTAAATATAACTATGAACTCAGTAAGCGCCGGGCAGCGGCCGTCATCCAGTATCTGGTTTCCAGACACAACATTCCCGCACACAAGGTCTATATCATTGGGCTTGGCAAAGACGCCCCTGTGGAAAAGAACACAACCGCTAGAGGCCGCGCGGAAAATCGTCGCGTGGATGTAAGCCTTATGACCAACACGCTTGAATCGCAAAACGCCGAGGCTCCACAGCAGACACCTCCAGCCGCCGCGAACCCTCAGAGGTAGTTCCGAATGTTCCGCAGCGCTAAGGCCGCTCTTCCCCGGAGCGGCCTTCTTTGGTCTTGGAATCGCAACGAATCATTGTTGTTGCAGGCACACGTTTCTGAGGGAGTTCTATGCCAAAAACCCTTTCTTTTGTTCAGGAGCTCACTTTTTGTGGAACTAACCCGTCAATTCCCGGTAATACTTGTAGGACAATAGTTGTCCGTAATGCCGTGAGCTCGATGCCATTGACTGACATTCTTTCGGAGCCCGAACTCCTGCGCCTCGCCGTTGCCGGTAACGAGGACGCCTTTGCTGTGCTCTACGAAAGATTTAAGTTGCAGGTGTATCGGTTCGCTTTGCACATGACCGGTTCGGTTTCACTTGCAGAGGACATTACCCAGGATGCCTTCGTTACTTTGGTCGAGGAGGGTGAGAAGTTCGACGAGTCCAAAGGTCAGGTGGTTTCATTTCTCCTCGGCATCGCTCGCAACTTTGTCCGCCGCGCCTATCGCTCCGACGCTCGCCACACACCACTGGTCGACCAGAACGAGCAGGGAGAAGATGTCGAGCTTGTCTTGGACAGTGGACATGATACAGTTGCCGACGTGCTTCGCGGAGAAACCATCGATCTCGTTCGCGAGGCTGTCTACTCCTTGCCTGCTCACTACCGAGAGGTGGTCGTCCTCTGTGATCTCTGCGAAGTTTCGTACGCCGAAGCCAGCGTCCAACTTGATTGCAATATCGGGACAGTTCGTTCCCGGCTTAATCGCGCTCACAACCTGCTCGCAAAGAAACTTGAAACGCGTACCCAGCCTTCTGGCAAACAGGCTGGCGGAATTATTCAAGGGTGTCTGCTATGAAATGCACTGAATTTGACGTTCTTATTGACGAGATGCTTTCGGGTATCCTTCATCCGGACGCGAACCAGCACATGCGCCTGTGCGAGCGCTGTACCTCGCATTATCGCGCTCGTGTCTCTGTGCAGAACAGCCTTCGCGATCTGTCTGCCGCGACGCCTCCAGGCCCTTCGAGTGCAACGGATCGCGCGGTCATGGAAAGATATCGCCGTCTTCAGCGGGAGCGTGGCGCTGCGGCCGCCAAGCCTGCGCCCGTCACGCCCACTGCGCGCCAGCTAAAGTTTCCCAGACGCAGTCTGGCTCCGCTGTGGACTTCGCGCATGTGGTTGAGTGGAGCGGCCGCTGTCGTGTTTGCCGTCTGCGGTTCGGCGGTCCATCTCTGGACGGGCGCTTCTTCGGTCAGCGCTCCGACGGTTGCTTCTGTTGCGCCCCCTTCGCCCATGTCCAGCCCGCAGCAGAGCTCCCCGGTCAGCGTTCCCGAGAACTCCAGGAGAGCCGTCGATTCAAACTCGCGTCATTATTTGCAGCGCCCATCAAGAATTTTGTCGAAACACGCTTCGACTCAACCTCAGCTCGCCTCAGTACCCGCGAATCGCACCAGGTCTTCTGCGGAACCTGTCCTCACGGCCAAGGCTGTGTTGAAAAATCCAGCCGTTGTTTTCCGGGAAGATACCGGCTATAACGCGATGCCAACAACACGAACCTATTCCAATACGGCACCAGTCATACGCCTGGCGAGCACAGGTTCGGCCAACAGCGTGGCCCAGTCGGCCAGCTCAACCTGGGCCGGCTATTCCAATCTTATGTACTGTGATCCCTTGACCTGTTCCGGCCCCATGCAAGTGGTCCGCATTAAAGTTCCGGTCGGGCGGGTCAGACCAAATCTCGGTCAGAGCATCGGGAATGCGTTCGTTAATGCTGATGTTGTAGTCGGACCCGATGGGGTAGCTCGGGCCATTCGGGTAGCAAACTAGCGTCACAATCAAGTCGCGGACTGTTATCGCGAACCTGGTGTGGCAGATATGTCAGGAGTATCAAGGAATGATCCTTCGGCCTTTTAGCGTTGTTCCATTATCGCTTTCGTTGTGTTTCCTTGCCTGGCCGCTGCAGGCCAGGGCGCAGGCCCCCGTTTCACTGAACTCAAGCGTTAACCCTGCAACGATTACGGTGCAGATCGAACCTCCCCCTATCTCGATTTCCTCCGCAGTGCTTGGCCTTGCCGAGCCGATTGGAGCGCAAGCAATTTCGGGAAAGCCTTTGTTCGCGGAGTTTGTCACCGTGCATCACCAGAGCTTTACCGACGGCAATCGCATCTCCCACACCACCACCTCCACCATCCATCGCGATGCTGAGGGACGTATTCGTCGCGAATCCCAGCTTTCGATAGCCGGAATTCCTTCTGGAGTCTCCACCTCCAGTTTCATCACCATCGTGGATCACTGCCTTGGATACGGCTACATTCTTGATCCGCAGGAGAATGTTGCCCATCGCTACGAACTGAATGGCGCCGGCCCCTCCTATGTCGCTCGTGTCAGCGCCAAGGGAAAAGGCAATGCACTGGCTGCACCTGAATCGCCAAGCGCCCCAGCGGCTCCCAGCACCGGTGGCCAATCCCACTGGCACTTGCATTCTCTTCGCAATCAACCGCCTCTTGACTCGCTTGATGCCGGGCTTTCCACTTCCTCCAAGGACCTTTTTTCCAGCGTGCTGGAAGGAAATTCAATCAGCAGCACGCCCGCCGTGCGCATTGATCAGCCCTTCCTGGCTGCACCCAACCCTGTTCGCACCGAGAACCTCGGGGAGCAGACAATTCTGGGCTTCGTTGCCCACGGAACGCGGGTGATCACAACGCTGCCAGCCGGACAGATCGGCAATGATCGTCCCATCGACATTATCAGCGAGCAGTGGTTTGCTCCTGAAGTCGCGCTCGTGATGCGCAGCATGCACCGCGATCCCTGGGCTGGCGAGTTCACTACCACTGTCGCCAAGGTCACCCGCCGTGACCAACCCGCCGCTCTTTTCGAAATTCCTGAGAACTACAAGATAATCGACGCTGCTACCGAAGGTGACCGTCACGTACTTGAAGGTCCCGGGAGCCACCCTTCCGGCAGCACGCCCCGGTAGAAAATAAGTTTCCAAAGATGTTTCTAAGGCACAAAAAGGAAGGGGCAATTTCGGGCGCTGATGTCGCTAAAACGCAGCGTTACTTTACGGTCTGCAATCTCTTTAGGCGCTGTCCCGACAAGAACACATAGTGGGCCGCCGAGGCTAGCGTGAAAGCGAAGACTCCGTACAGTAGGACATCGCGAGTCATCCACACAGCTTCAGCTTTGTAGATCTTTGCCAGCAGCGCGAAGAACACCCCGGCGATCTGGCAGAACGTGTTGATCTTGCCGAAGATACCTGGACGAAAATCCCTTAGCCCGACCGTATACAGCAGTGCTGAGATGATCAGAATCGAGAGGTCGCGTGAAAACACCATCACCGTGTAACGCCACGGAATAATGCGATTGAAAGACATCACAAGGAATAGCGAGCTCAGCAACAATTTATCGGCAATCGGGTCCAGATATTCGCCCAGTTTTGTCCTCTGGTTCAGCAGCCGGGCTGCAAGTCCGTCCAGCCCGTCGCTCAGTCCGGCGATCACCACCAGGATTAGAGCCGTATGAAAACGCCTCTCCATGATGCTGATGTTGATGAAGGGGATAAAGAACAACCGCAGCAGCGTCAACTGGTTTGGGGTGGTCCAGAACTGATTTTTCAGGCCCATTCATTCCCGCCAGTAGCTTCCTCAAAAGCCTCTCTCACCGCGCATCCCGCCTTGGCAGCAAAGCTCTCCGCCAACGACGGCAGCTCTCCCACTGCTGCATCCAGTTCCATCCGCTCCACCCGATGCATGGGGAAGAACAGCGTCAGGGCGCCTGCGCGCTCACCCGCCCGGACCTGTCGCGCCACCTCATCCAGCGACTCGACTGGGATTCCACGCAACTCCACGCCCTCTGCTGCGAGCTTGATCAGCAAGCCAAAAACCTTTTCGCGCGGAGAATGCAGCGTCAGCAGTACGGCCGAACCTTCGTCGAATCCTCGCCTTTGCATATCCTCGATTCTGCCGTGTGTGCACTCAAGTTACAAGTGTGGCGCAGCACTTTTTGTTTTCGTATGCTACGGCTCAACTTCGCTTCTACCGGCTCTGATCGGCTTCACCGCCGGTGTTTGGCTGGTCAACAAAAACCAAGGCGACCCGCAGGCCGCCTTATTTCTTTTTCCTGCTGTTTACTTCCGCTTCCAACGTACGCCGTCCTTGGTGTTTTCCAGTACGACTCCCTGTGCCAGCAATTGATCTCTGATGGCGTCGCTTTTCTTAAAGTCCTTCGCCTTCCGGGCTTCTGAATGCTCCTTCACCAGCACTTCGACCTGAGCGTCGCTGAGCGCCGCGCTCTTGGCTATTTCCAAGGTCTCCGGGCTGATCTTTTCTTCCATTCCCTCGGCCTTGGCCCAGTCCACGATTGACTTTACGTGAGCCGCATCTTCGTCCACCAGCACGGCGAAAATCTCGTCGAACCTGTTCAGAGCATCGAGCAGTGCCGGGATGTTGTTCTTCTTCACCTCGCCACGGTCGGCTGCCGTGTTCACGTCGCGCACAAGATCGAAGATCGCTGCCAACGCCTGTGCCGTGTTCAGGTCGTCGTCCAGGCTGGAGCGCATTTCGGAAACGGCTTTCGACACCATCTGCACGACCGCTGGGTTCTCGCCCTCTTCCCAGTGCCCGGTCTCAAGCCGCAGCTTGAAATTGCGCAGCCGCTCGATTGAGTTAGCCGCCTGTAGCAGTCCGTCGAAGGTAAAGTTCAGCTGCTTGCGATAGGGAACCGAAGTCAGCAGCAGACGAATCGAAGAAGGCTTGTGGCCCATCAAGACCAGGTCGCGCAGGGTGTAGAAGTTTCCCAGCGACTTCGACATCTTCTGTCCTTCCACCAGAAGGAACCGCACATGCATCCAGTGCCGCGCGAAGATCTTTCCCGTAAGCGACTCGCTCTGCGCAATTTCGTTCTCGTGGTGCGGGAACATCAGATCCTCGCCGCCTGCATGCAGGTCGAGGGTCTCGCCCAGATACTTCATCGCCATCGTGGAGCACTCGATGTGCCAGCCCGGACGCCCCGGCCCGATCTCGGTATCCCAGCTGGCTTCGCCGTCTTTCGGAGCCTTCCACAGCGCAAAGTCGCGAGCATCGTCCTTATCGTATTCGTCGGCGTCCATGCGTCCCCCGCCGCCTATGTTCATTCCTGCAAAATCTTTCTTGCTCAGCTTGCCGTACTCGGGAAATTTATCAATACGGAAGTACCATGAGCCGTCTTCTGCCTGGTAAGCCGCCCCCTTCTCGGCCAGCTTGCGAATAAAGTCCGCCATTTCCGGGATATGTTCCGTCGCGCGGGAGAGCTGTTCCGGCTGCTCGATTCCAAGCGATTTCATGTCCTCCAGAAACGCTGCTTCGAACTTCTTTGTATAGTCGCCAATCGGGATACCGCGCTGGTTCGCATTGCGAATGATCTTGTCGTCCACGTCCGTAATGTTCATGACGTGCATCAGCCGGAATCCACTCTGGCGCAGGTAGCGGCGCAGCACGTCAACAGCGACGAACGTGCGGAAATTGCCGATGTGGCCGTAGTCGTAAACCGTAGGGCCGCAGGCGTAAAAGCGCACCGTCTTGCCGTCGGCCGGCGTAAATTCTTCAGTCCTGCCACTAAGAGTGTTGAATAGATCGAGCGCCATGGCCTTCCTTCACACAGAAATCAGATTCAAACAGCTTGCATGTGTTCGCAGTATGATTCTAAGGTCCAGCCTTGCGCCATCGCAACACGCGTTCGCATCTTACTTGCAGTTCCGTAGCGGTTTGGTGATCCGCGGCCACACTTCGGTTTACCTCTGCTTCTCTCTTTTTCGGATCACTGTGCCGGTGATTCATTTTCAGCATCGAAATACTTAGGCCTGCTCTCCTGCTGAGGTTGCGAAGCAGAGTGTAGCACCACTGAATTTAGGGTTAGAACTTCCGTTTCAGGAGGACCCCATGCCGCCCGCGACCCTTACTCCCGTCGAGGTACCGTGCATTCGCACAAAGCTCCCCGGTCCCAACGCCAAGCGCATCATCGCAGCCGACGAGCGCCTTATCTCGCCCTCCTACACTCGCTCCTACCCGCTGGTAGCCAGCCGCGGACACGGGATCATGATCGAGGACGTGGACGGAAACGAGTTCTATGATTTCTGTGCCGGAATCGCCGTGGCCTCCACGGGTCACTGCCACCCCGAAGTGGTTGCCGCCATCCAGAAGCAGGCCGGTGAACTGCTTCACATGTCGGGCACCGACTTCTACTACCCGCAACTCACCGAGCTGGCCGCCCGGCTCTCGCAGATTGCCCCCATGCCGGGACCTCACCGCGTCTACTACGGAAATTCAGGCACTGAGGCCATCGAGGCGGCGCTCAAACTCGCCCGCTATCACACCAAGCGCCAGTACATCATCGCCTTCCACGGAGCCTTCCACGGACGCACCATGGGAGCCCTCTCCCTGACCTGCTCCAAGGCGCAGCAACGTCGACGCTTCTCGCCCCTCGTCCCGGGAGTGGTACACGTCCCTTATCCCAATCTCTATCGCCGCCCCGCTGGGACCGATCCGGAGCAGTATGCCCGCGACACCGCGCGATACATCGAGGAAGGGGTATTTCGCGCCGAAGTTCCACCCGAAGAGTGCGCCGCCATAGTTGTGGAAGCCTTCCAGGGCGAGGGAGGATACCTTCCCGCGCCTCCGGCTTTTCTTCAAGAACTCCGACGTATCTGCGACAAACATGGCATTCTGCTCGTCGTCGACGAGGTTCAGTCCGGCATGGGACGCACGGGCAAGTGGTGGGCCATCGAGCACTCCGGCGTAGCCCCCGACATGATCACCACAGCCAAAGGCATTGCCAGCGGCCTGCCGCTGAGCGCACTAATCACTCGCGCCGAAATCATGGACTGGGTTCCTGGATCTCACGCTTCCACCTTTGGAGGAAACCCCGTAGCCATTGCCGCCGCGCTCGCCACCATCAACATCATCGAGCGCGAAGGTCTGCAGAACGCGAGGGAAGTGGGCGAACACATCCTCTCCCGTATCTACGACTGGCCGCAGAATCTCCCGCTGGTAGGGGACGTGCGTGGCCGCGGCCTCATGATCGGCATGGAGTTCGTCACCGACAAGCAAACCAAGGCTCCCGCCGCAGAACAGCGCGACCAAGTGGTCGATCTCGCCTTTGAAAAGGGAATCCTCGTTTTGGGCTGCGGTCCCAACACTCTGCGCCTGTGTCCACCGCTCGTTGTGACCAAAAAGCAGGCCGACCTGGCCCTTGATGTCCTCGAAGAATGCATAAACCGAGTCGGCTCAGGCAAACACCGCCGCCCAACCTGGGGAGAAGCTGCCTAGCAAGGGATTGAAAGTGTAAGGAAGAGTAGGTGGAAGAAGAAGCAGATGGAAAAAGGATGGGGGTGTCCACTCTAACGCCTCGTTTTGTGCGGCGTTAGAGTGTTTTTTTATGGGTGGATGACGGGTTGAAAAGGCCAGTAAATGCTTCCTGGATTTTTACAGAATTACATATAGTACGCAATATATAGACATACTTTCGCCCTTTCGCCCCTACTTATTGCGCTTTTAGCTTGATTTTTACAGCCAAGTTAGCGCATTGTATTTAAGTCAAAGGAGCTACATCGAAATGGCAACTAAGGTTATTCGCCGCAGTTCTGAAACGGGTAAGTTTGTGACAACGAAGTTCACGCAGACTCACCCACAGACCACGGAAACTGAACGTGTGCACGTTCCGACCAAAAAGAAGTAAATGGATCTATTTCAAACCTGACTGGCACCGTCGCCTCTCGATACTCGCGGCGGTTTTTCTTTTAATCGAGTTCTGTTGTGAGTTATGCACAGCTGCGCTTTGCCGCAGAGTTTCACAACTAGAGTAATAGGGGCTTTCTGTCTCTGGGAAAGACTGCCTTCCGCATAATGCCCCCGCAACCAGACAGAAAAGAACCCGGTCACTGTATCATCTATACGATGCCTCCGATTCTCAACGCCCAATCTCTATCGAAAGCCTTCGGCGCTGAGCCGCTATTTTGCAACGTTTCATTCACCGTCAATGAACGCGATCGCATTGCCCTCATCGGCCCCAACGGCTCAGGCAAGTCCACCCTCCTGCGCATTCTGGCCGGGTTAGTCGCGCCGGATACCGGGGAGGTAGCTCTTCGCAAGCGAACGACCCTCGCCTACGTGCCCCAGGAGTCGGTCTTTGCTCCTGGCCTCACGGTGAGGCAGGTGATTGAGACAGCCTTAAAGGGGTCTGAAGTCCCGCACCTCGAGCGCGATTCTCGCCTGCATGAAACTCTTGGTCGTGCTGGCTTTGAGGATTTCGAGGCAGAAGCACACGCGCTTTCCGGAGGCTGGTGCAAGCGCCTCGCCATCGCCGAAGCCCTCGTCACCGAGCCTGAAATTCTCCTCCTCGACGAACCCACGAATCACCTCGACCTCGCCGGCATCGAATGGCTTGAGCAGCTTCTCCAGCAGGCGAGTTTTGCCTGCGTCCTGGTCTCTCACGACCGCTATTTCCTTGAAAACGTAGCCAGCGAAACCGCCGAACTCGCTCGCGTCTACCCGGATGGCATCTTCCGCGTCGCCGGTAGCTACTCCCACTTTCTCGAAGTGAAAGAGGAATGGATGCACGCTCAGGCGCGCCATCAGGAAGCGCTCGAAAATCGCGTGCGCATCGAAATAGAGTGGCTTCGCCGAGGACCCAGGGCTCGCCGCGGAAAATCCAAAGCTCGTATAGAAAGCGCCCACGAGCTCATCGGCGAACTCGGCGATCTTCGTTCGCGCAGCCGCACTGCCAGCACCGATATCGATTTCTCCGGCACCGACCGCCAGACCAAGCGCCTTGTAGAAGTCGAGGGCCTGAGCTATGCCTACAATGATCGCCCGCTATTCAGTGGCCTGAACTTCGTTATCACGAATGGAATGCGCGTCGGCCTTGTCGGCCCCAACGGTAGTGGCAAAACCACGCTGCTGCGCATGATTCAGGGAGAACTCAAGCCCGGAGCCGGTACCGTTCGCACCGCCGAGCATCTCAAGATCGTCTACTTCGAGCAGCAGCGCCATCTCGACCCGGACCTCACCCTGCGCCGGGCTCTTGCTCCGGATTCCGATGCGGTCGTATTCCAGGATCGCGTCATACATGTAGCTGCCTGGGCTGACCGCTTTCTCTTCACCGGCGAGCAGCTCAATCAACCCGTCAGCCGGCTCAGCGGAGGAGAGCGCGCCCGCGTCTTGATTGCGCGTCTCATGTTGCAACCCGCCGACATTCTTCTCCTCGACGAGCCCACCAACGATCTCGATATCCCTACCCTCGAGGTCCTCGAAGAGACTCTCCTGGAATTCCGCGGCGCGTTAGTGCTGGTCACGCATGACCGATATCTTCTCGACCGTGTCTCCACAACAGTTCTGGGATTGGATGGCAACGGTAACGCCTCCAGCTTCGCTGATTACCTTCAGTGGGAGGAGTGGCGCGACCAGCAGGCGCGCAACCGGAAACGCGTTATCAGCGAATCTGCCCGGACGGAGAGCGCGCCGCCAGCGCCCGCCGCCGCGCCAGCCAAAAAGAAACTCTCCTACAATGAGGCGCGTGAATACGCCGTAATTGAGCAGCAGATCGCCGATGCCGAGTCCCGGCTTAGCGCTGCACAATCGGCGCTGAGCGACCCTGCCATTCAAATCGACGCTCCGAAATTGATTGCCGCCCAGTCCGAGCTCGAGCAAGCCGAAGCCGAGCTTGACCGCCTCCTTACCCGCTGGACAGAGTTGGAGGAGAAGCAGCAGTAACCGGACGGGATGCGATCACACATTTTTCCAGACACACTTCTCGTCTGCGTGTTTTATCCTCGTTGAGTCATCCAGGAGACTGTAACGTGATCAGACGCGCTCTTACCGTCGTTCCCCTCATACTTCTCGCTTCAGTGTTTTCGCTCGCCGCACAGCAGTCCGAGATAGCCGATGAGAGTGAAGCCCAACAGCAGAAACATGAAGCACAGCAAGTGCCCAATGTCGCTGCCTTCGACGAGCGCGACGCCGCCGAAGTCCTCGGCACAATTCGTGACGGTCTTGAAAGTCATACCCCCAGTCGTTTTCTCTCCGCATTCGATGCGGACAGGATGGATGGCTTTTTAAATTTTAAGGATCAAGTCCAGGCCTATTTCGCCCAAAATCAAAACATTCGCGTCAACTTTCGGATCATTCAGACTTCCGCGGAAAATAACCGCGGCTTCGTTCTTGCCGAGTTCCAATTGGAAAGCGAACCAAGCCGCGGAGGCAGTTTCTCCCGGCATCACGGTCAGCTGCGTTTCGAGCTTGAGCCCGGCAAGAAAGGCTGGAAGATCGTGAATCTCGATCCGCGGAGCTTCTTCTCCTGATGTTGGCTCCGGCATCGGACTTACAATATTTCCATGTCTCGTCAGTATCCTTCGCGTCCTATCGTTGGTGTTGGTGCCGTCATTGTGTGCAACGGAGAGGTGCTCATAGCTCGCCGCGCAAACCCTCCGCTGCAGGGCCATTGGTCGATCCCGGGCGGAGCCGTCGAACTCGGAGAAAAGCTGCGCGATGGCGTAGCCCGCGAGGTTCTGGAGGAGACAGGACTGGAAGTGGAAGTCGGCCCCGTGCTGGATGTCTTCGATTCAATTTTCCCGGATGACGAGGGCCGCACAAAGTATCACTACGTTCTCATTGATTTTCTGTGCCACCCGCGTTCCGGAACCCTCATCGCGGCCTCCGATGCAAGCGAGGTGCGCTGGGCGCGGGCCGACGAACTTCCCGCACTCGGGATGAAGCAGGTAACAATCGATCTAATCCGGAAAGCGCTGGAACTCGATTCCGCAAAGTCGTAATTCACCAAAACAGGAAAGACTGCGATAGTTTGGTGCCCCGCATCCGCCTTCTGTTGGCGAATGCGGGGAGGACGCTACGGTTGCAGCGTAATGGCAGCCTGCGACTGATTCTCTATCGTGTAGTACACCTTGTGCGTGGTCGCCGTAAAAGTGGTTGGCGCCGTGTCGAAAATCTGTATTCCTGGGTCGCTCCCAAAGAACGTAGACGAGCATTGCGCATCGAGCGAACCGGCCTGCCCAATCGCGGGAATTGCCAGCGCAGTGTTCGTATAGGTCGGCGGAGCGCTCGCATACTTTGATATCACCTTTGCGCAGCTAAGCTGCTTCGGACTTGCCAGGTAGATCATCTCTCCCGTTTCCATCGCATAGTTGGTTCCATCGCTGGCCACAATCGTGAATTTCACTTTCCCCCCTGCGGCCTCTCCGGTGGGAATATGTATGGAGAACAGATTCGCCGTAGGCACTGCTCCGGTCATCGCCTTTGGTTGCCCCGCGATCAGTAGCCGATCATTCACCGCGCTTGTGGTCGAGCTTTCCGTCTGCAGCTGCAGATTTCCCCCGGTAATTGTTCCGTTTCCATTCCCAGATGCGAGCACCAGGTTTCCGTCGGGCTGAGGTTGCGTGCCCGAAGTACCGGTTGAGGTTGCCGCAGAGGTCATCACGGTTCCATCCGGAAAAACGAAGCCGCCCGCGGTGCTGTGAACCGCTCCCGCAACCGTCAGCATCTGGTCGGGCGTGGTGGTTCCGATGCCTACGTTGCCGCCTATGTAGGCCCCATAATTATTAGCTCCCGAGGTGGAAGGGTTGATCCACAAACCGTAGGTATTGCTGATTTGCCCCGTGCCCGCCTTCAGTATGTATTCGCTGTACAATCCAACCGCCTTGCGAATGACATTGCCAGAGCCAGTATCGACTGTCCCGCCGCCCCCGTAATGAAAATACGCGTCCCAACCGCTGGACGGCTGAAGCGTGAGCTGCCCCATGTATAAGCCAAAAGCATTGTTAGCGCTTGGCAGCGTTCCCCCCACGTTCAGCCGGACATTGGACAAAGGACCGATTCCAATGCCTCCAACATTGGTTAAAGAAAAGCTTCCTGCGACGGCGATGTTTGAGCCCGACTGAGAAATCACTGAATTTCCCAGATTACCCGACGTGTCCGTAAACACGGGCAGGTATCCCGCGGCAGCTCCAGAAACCGAAATCGCAGGAGTTGCTCTTGCGTTCAGTGTGAATACGGATGCAGATAGCGCCGCGGGTGCGTAGCTTGCGTTCGTGGAGTTTGCGCAAGCCGTTGTCTGAGAGTTTACAGTCGCATAAGCCGATGCGGGCTTCCCTCCCAGCATTTCTGAATCCACTGCATGGTGCGCGTATGGCACGCTCACGAGCAAGACGCGAGGCTGCTCGGCGGCTCCCGGCGAGTGTGTCAGCACCGCGAGCCAGCGTGCGTCGCCGCTCGAAAACAGCTCGGAAGGAATTCCCGTCGCGCTGGTTGCACCCAGTAATGCACTGAATCTGCCGTTTGCGTCAGTTGCGAGGTTCTGCGTCTCCTGCCAGAGTGGCACTCCGCCGCTTTGCTCTTCGTAGATGGCGAAGGTGACGCCCGTTACTCCCGTTAGTGGTTGACCGGCAGCATCCAGCGCGCGACCGCTGAATCGAATCAGTCGCTGCCCGGCACTGGTAACCATTTGCGCCGCCATGCTGACGCTAAGCAAAACGTAGAGAGCGGCAATACAGATCTTACGAGCAATTCTGTGAGTGCCCAACGAATGTACACCTTTAACGCAGCGACAGAGGCCAAGCAAAGTACGCTGGGCGCACGCGCCGCATTACCTGATCGCAAAAGTATTTGGCTTTATTGGGAAGACTACTATTGCTTTAAGAAATGTCAAGGCGGCGATACCGCTGCACAATGATTTTGCGGCTCGAAATGATGGCAGAAATGAAAAGCGCCCCGCACTGTAGCAATGCGGAGCGCCGGTAAGCTGTTTTGGTTTGGCCTGAGGCGGGCTCACTCCCTCCATACTGCGCAACCCAATCTGCGCGAGCTGTGGATGGAACGCACCCAGCGACAAACTCCAATAAGCCTCGAAGTCTGGCGAGTGGTTAGAGCGAAGCCGCCCTAAGCCTCAGCCACCTCACTGATCACGATTTGCCTGCTACATTCGCCTGAACTTTTTTCCATCGGACCACCTCCTCTCCAGTGTAACGCCATCCTAGACTGTCGCTCGGGGGTTGTCAAATTGTAAATAGATCCAAACTGGATAGTGGCAGAAGAGTAAATCCAGAGACAAACAATCAGCAGTACAGTCAGTCGTTCTCGGTTTCCGGGTTCCAGATGTAGGCTCCGTTTTGCGGGAGTCCGATGTGCTTCAGCAGGCGATAGACAAACTGGCGCGTCATCTCTTCAACCGAGTCAGGCTGAATGTAAAAGGCGGGGATCAGCGGATAGATGGTTGCGCCCGCCTCGGCTGCCGTCGACATGTTACGCAGGTGTATCCGGTTCAGCGGTGTTTCACGCACGCAGAGAATCAGCGGAATGCGCTCTTTCAAGCTGACATCGGCCGCGCGCTCGATCAGCGTGGAAGCCAGTCCCAATGCGATCTTCGCCAATGTCCCCATTGAGCAGGGAAGTACGATCATCGCGTCGGTTGGATAGGAGCCGCTGGCGATGTTGGCGCCGATGTCCTGATTATTGTGCAGCCGTGTTTTGCGCGGCTCGCAACCGATCAGTTGACGCAGCAACTCACTGCGCCCGTCAATGCCGAGTTCTTCGGCCATTACCCGCAAACCGCCGTGGCTGCAAACGAAGTTGATGCAGCCTACGCGCTCATCGGCTTCTAGCGCGCGCAGCATTTCCCGCGCGAACCTGGAGCCGCTGGCACCTGTGACAGCGAGTGTTATCGTGCGTTTTTCGTTGTTATCTTCGCGGGGCATGAACCCTAGCCTAGTGCTTTGGCAGCGCGGCGGCAAGTCTGACGCGTCTTCAACGTTTGGCTAGTGATAGGCTAGAAAGGTGGATGCAAATCGATTGAAGGCACTGCTGGAGCAGGTGCGCGCCGGAGCGGTCACTCCGGATGATGCGCTCGAGCAGATCAATACTCTCCCTTTTGAAGAGCTCGGCTTCGCCAAGGTGGACCACCATCGTGCAGTTCGCGTTGGCGTGCCCGAGGTGATCTTCGGACCGGGGAAAGCTCCCGAACACTTCCTTGAGATCTTTACGCGCCTTGCCGAGCGCGGCAACAATGTGTTGGCTACGCGGGGCAGCGAAGAACAGGTAGCGCTGACCCTCGCACGATTTCACATGGCAGAGCACAATCAGCTGGCGCGGACGCTTGTGCTGCGGCAGAACCGCGAAAAACTGGGCAAGGGGATAATTGGCATTATTTCAGCCGGAACCAGCGATATTCCCGTGGCAGAAGAGGCGGCAGTTACCGCCGATGTGATGGGAAACGATATCACGCGTCTTTTCGATGTCGGTGTGGCCGGACTGCATCGCCTGCTCTCACACAGCAAGGAACTGCGACAGGCGCGCGTGCTGGTGGTATGCGCTGGCATGGAGGGCGCGCTTCCAAGTGTGGTGGGCGGACTTGTGGCCGTACCCGTGATTGCCGTTCCGACCAGTGTGGGGTATGGCGCGGCTTTCGGTGGAATAGCGGCATTGCTGGGCATGATCAACTCCTGCGCGTCCAACGTATCTGTGGTGAACATCGACAACGGTTTCGGCGCGGCCTACGTTGCATCACTCATAAACCGGATTTAGCCGAGTGCCAGGGGGGCATGTCGCCCGACGAAACATAACCAGTGCGGTTGCCCCGCGCGTGACGGCGCGGGGCGACTTCCGATGAGATGTCCTGAACTTAGTCGCTCGTCATGATGAAGAGCGGTTTCATGTGGAAGCTTTTATATTGGGGGCGCAGACGCTCGATATTGTACTGTTCCTGCACATTGACCACTTTCTTGCTGCCGGTCACGCAGTCAATGGGCACATCGTCGTAACGTCCGTTTTTCAAGACCACCAGCCTGCCATGAACTCTCCGCAGTATGAGATCCAGCGCAAGATTGCCGTAAGCCATTGGCACAATTGAATCAATTGCGTCCGGGTCGCCGCCGCGCACAAGATAGCCAAGCTTCTGATTGATTACGTCGACGGTTTTTCCGTCATTGTACTTTGGCGAAATCTCCTTCAGCTTTTCCGATACCAGGTCACCGATGCCGCCCAGTTTCTTGTGTCCGTACGCGTCAGTCGTGTCGCGCAAGTAAACCATCTCTCCGCCCTCAAACATTGCGCCTTCGCTGACCAGGACTACGGAATACTTACTCGGATTGCGCCTCCGGTCATAGCTGAGCAGGTCGGTCAGCTGGTCTATGTGAAACTTGTGTTCCGGTATAACGCAGCGGTTTGCCGCGCCCGCCATGGTGGGAAGCATCGCGGTGAAGCCCGCATATCGCCCGAAGACCTCCAGCACCAGGAAGCGTTCGTGCGATCCGGCAGAGGTGCGCAGGGAGTTCGTCATCTGGATCGTACGCGTCACGCAGGTGCTGAATCCGATGCAGTAATCCGTGCCAGGCACGTCGTTGTCCATTGTCTTCGGAATTGCGATTACTTTCGAGCCTTCCTGGTAAAGGCGAACGCCGTAGCTCAGCGTGTCATCGCCGCCAATGGGAATCATGTAATCGATGCCCAGCCAGGACAGATTTTGCAGCACTTCGGGCGTCAGGTCATTAACTTCCTGGTTGTACTTGTCCTGAAGGTGCACAGGAACATCGATCTTGCGGACCTTCCCGGGGTTTGTGCGTGAGGTATGCAAAAATGTGCCGCCAGTTCGCCCGGCGCGGTTCACGAGCTCTTCGGTAAGAACCTCAAAGTTTCTAGTGTTGTCATAATCTTTTTCGCGGACGATATCGATCAACCCGGCCCATCCGCGACGAATTCCGATCACCTGATAGCCCTCGCGCAGTGCGCGGACGGTGACGGCGCGAATCGCCGGATTAAGGCCAGGCACGTCGCCGCCACCGGTCAGAATCCCAAGAACACCCTTGCCCGATTTCCCGTTCGGCATTTTCATCCCCCTTTTGTCAATGGGAGACAATAACACAAGGCGGCCGTTACAGCGTACTTTCAGGGTTATTCTGCCGTCAGACCCAACGGGGTTGACGGAGAAGAGGGAACGGCGGGTGGCGATTCTGCTTCCGGTTCGCCCGGGTACTGCTTAAGGTTCCAGATATCGGCGCTGTACTCCTTGATCGTGCGGTCGCTTGAGAATTTATGCGAATGCGCGGTATTCAGAATGGACATGCGCCGCCACTTCGCGGTGTCCTGAAAATCTGCGTCAATTCGCTCATTGATCTCAATGTATTGCGGAAGGTCCGCAATATGGAAGAAGCGGTCTCCGCGGCCGATCAGTTCGTCGAAGATCCACCGGAACAATCCTGGTTCATTAGGCGAGAAGCGATTGTTCACGAAGCAATCCATTACGCGCTTGATGCGGGGATCGCGATCGTAGTATTCGCGAGGGTGGTACAGATTATTGCGCTGCATCTGTTCGATCTGTTCGGCGCGCAGTCCGAAGATGTAGATATTTTCTTCGCCTACAGCTTCGGCGATTTCGATATTGGCTCCGTCCCAGGTTGCTACCGTAAGGGCACCGTTCATCATCAGCTTCATGTTGCCGGTGCCGCTGGCTTCCATACCCGCCGTTGAAATTTGCTCGCTCAGGTTGGCTGCCGGAATGATCGACTGGGCCAGGGAGACGCGGTAGTCGGGCAGGAACGCAACTCGAAGATATTGGTTGGCCTTGGGGTTCTTGTTTACTACTGCGGCCACGTTGTGAATCAGCTTGATGATCTGCTTGGCGGCCCAGTATCCGGGCGCGGCCTTGCCGGCGAAGACAACGGTTCTCGGCGATTTCGGGGTTTCACCATCTTCCACAATACGCAGGAAGTCGTACATCACGCGCATCACATTCAGCAACTGTCGCTTATATTCGTGAATGCGCTTGATCTGCACGTCGAACATGGAATGCGGGTTGGTGGTAACACCGGTCTCGTCGCGAATGATGCGCGACAATTTCAGCTGGTTTTGTAACTTTACGTCCGCGAATCGATCCTGGAAGGCCGCATCGTCCGCAAGCGGCTCCAGCTTATGTAGCTCAGAAAGATCGGTAATCCATGACTCGCCGATGCTCTCCGACAGCAGGCTTGACAGGTGAGGATTGGACGTAAGCAGCCAGCGCCGTGGCGCAACACCATTAGTCTTGTTGCTGAATTTTTCCGGCCACAGCTGGGCAAACTCCGGAACCAGGGAAGTTTGGAGCAGCTTGCTGTGGAGAGCGGAAACGCCATTGACCGAGTGCGAAGCCACGATTGCAAGGTGCGCCATGCACACGTTCTTGTCGTGTCCTTCCTCGATGATGGACATCTTTCTCAGTTTCTCTCCATCTACCCAGGAGTAGGCGCTCAGGCTGCGAAGAAAATTGTGGTTGATACCAAAGATGATCTGCATGTGGCGCGGCAGCACGCGCTCCATCAGCGAGACGCTCCACTTTTCCAGCGCCTCGGGCAGCAACGTGTGATTGGTGTAGGCTATCGTCTTTTGCGTAATCTCCCAGGCGTTTTCCCACTCCAGGTTATTTTCATCGACCAGCACACGCATCAGTTCCGCGACTGCAAGCGCGGGATGCGTGTCATTCATCTGAATGGCGACCTTGTCCGGGAAAGCCTCAAAATTATTGTGCCGTGTCAGGTAGCCGCGCACAATGTCGCGTACTGCGCAGGCAACCAGAAAATACTCCTGCACCAGTCGCAATTCCTTTCCAGCCACAACTGAATCGCTCGGATACAGCACGCGCGAGATGTTTTCGCTGCCTATCTTTTGTTCGACAGCGCGAATATAGTCGCCGCGGTTAAAAATTTCGATATCGAAATCTTCTGAGGAGCGCGCCTCGAACAGGCGCAGATAATTCACCGTCTGCCCGTTGAAGCCCACAGCCGGTATGTCATTCGGTACGCCGACCACCACCTGGTAGCCCAGCCAGCTCTGGCGGTAGTTGCCTAAGCTGCGCGAGTTCTCAACACGGCCATAAAGGGGAATTACGATTGCTTCCTCGGGACGCGGGATTTGGAGCGGGGTTCCGTTGTCCTTCCATCGATCCGGCTTCTCGCGTTGGAAGCCGTTTGCAATCTCCTGCCGAAACATTCCGTACTCGTAGTCGATTCCGTATCCGTAGCCCGGCATGTTAAGCGTTGCCAGCGATTCCAGAAAGCAAGCTGCTAGCCTGCCCAGTCCGCCGTTGCCAAGACCGGCATCGGCTTCGCTCTCCAGCACCTGCTCCAGCCTGGCTCCAAAATCGCCCAGCACGTTGTCAAGGACTTCGTTCAACTGCAGATTACTGACCACGTCAACGAGCAGACGCCCCAGCAGAAATTCCATTGACAGATAGTAGAGGTGTTTGGCATCCGCCTGCCTGTAACGCTCGCTGGTGGCCAGCATGCGGTCCACAAACAGGTCGCGGACCGCCAGAGAAACTGGAACCAGTAATTCGGCGGGAGTCAGGTGATTTACCGGCCGCACGAGCGTGTAGCGCACATGGCGCTCGATCCCTTCGCGCAGTGCCTGTGCCGTGGCCGTGGAGTTAAAACTCGAGTTCAACATAAGTTGCTAAAAATCCCGATCCAAAAACGGAATACAGCATAGCGCGTATTCCTAGTGCGGACAGATGAACCCACGTTAAAGACGTTTGAAAAGCGAGGGTGGATGCTTTCGAAAGCGCATCTTTTCCGCAAAGAGAATTCTACGCATGATTCGTCCCGTTTACCAAACAATAACCCGTCTGTGCTGCTGCTTCTTTTCTGTACGCTCTGGCGGGCCAAGGCAAAAGGGCGCGCGGGTGCGGCACGCCCTTTCCACTTCAAAGCATACGGGTTACCTCTTAATCGCAATGCTTAACTCTTTCAATTGCGCATCCGTCACCGGAGTCGGTGCCTCCATCATCAGGTCGGTTGCGGCTGCCGTCTTCGGGAAGGCAATCACTTCACGCAGACTTGAGGCTCCAGCCAGGATCATGACAATGCGATCCAGTCCCAGAGCAATTCCGCCGTGCGGAGGTGTTCCGTATTGCAGCGCTTCCAGGAAGAATCCGAAGCGCAGCTTCTGCTCTGCCTCGTCCATTCCCAGGGCTTCGAATATCTTTGCCTGCACATCCTGCTGGTGAATACGAATCGAGCCGGAACCGAGTTCTGTTCCATTCAGCACCAGGTCGTAGGCACGCGCTCGAATTGCGCCCAAAGCTGAGTTTGGATCACGCAACGCGCTGACCCCGTCGTGCAGCAGTTCCATGTGTTGTTCGTGCAGGGAGGTGAAGGGGTGGTGCGCAAAAGTCCACTGCCTCATTTGCTCGTCCCACTCGAATGACGGGAAGTTTGTTACCCAAAGGAATTTGAATTCTTTGCCCTCAAACGCCTTGTGGCGGTTCGCATATCGCTGCGCCAGCGCCAGGCGGAACTGTCCCGCGTTGGTGTAGACGGCGTAGGCTTGGCGCTGCCGGCGCCGTTTGGCTGCGGCGTCATCGGGAGTCGCTTCTGTAATTCCATCCTTCGGAGCAGCTACCAGGACCAGCAGGTCTCCCTCTTCGGCCCCGCACAATTCGCGAACTTTTGCGGCTGGCTCTGCGAAGCCTTTTTCCAGACGCTTGAAGTCATCGATGAACTTGATGACCTTGGCCTGCTTCTCGTTCAGCAGCGCCTTGTGCTCGTCGCGCTCTTTGCGCGAAAGCTCTCCCACGTTCGGTATGCGAATTGCCACCACGGGCAGGGAAGCGTCGATGGCCAGCATATCCAGTTCTTCCGCAGAGAAGGCCGGTTTCACGTCCGTCATTGCCGGCAGCCTCAGGTCGGGCTTGTCGATTCCGTAAAGCCGGATGGCCTCATCGTAGGGCATCTGCGGGAACGGCCGTTTGATGGTGTATCCCGCCGCCGTGAAGGCTGCGTCCAGGAACCCTTCCACTACTTGATGGATTGTCTCTTCGGTAGGGAAGCAGAGCTCCAGATCGATCTGGGTGAACTCCGGCTGACGGTCGGCGCGCAGGTCCTCATCACGGAAGCAGCGAGCAATCTGGAAATAGCGATCGAGGCCTCCGATCATCAGGAGTTGCTTGAAAATCTGCGGCGACTGCGGGAGCGCATAGAACTCGCCCGGATGAACACGGCTTGGCACCAGGTAATCGCGCGCGCCTTCCGGAGTAGAGCGCGTCATCATCGGCGTTTCGATTTCATAAAAGCCCTGATTTGCAAGGTAATTGCGAATCGCCAGCGTGACCCGGTGGCGCATTTCAACACAGGCGTGCATCTCCGGACGGCGCAGGTCGAGATAGCGATACTTCAGCCGCACCTCTTCGTTGACGTTCACGTTGGCATCGCCCGGAAAGAACGGCGGCACCTTACTCTCATTAAGCACCTTCAGATCGGTGGCAATTACTTCGATTTCGCCTGTCTCCATCTTCGGGTTGATGGTGTTCTCATCGCGCAGTTCGACCTTTCCGGTCACCGCCAGCACATACTCATTGCGCACGGCTTCCACGCGTGCGTGCATCTCCGGGTTGCGTTCCATATCGAAGACAATCTGAGTGATGCCCGAGCGGTCGCGCAAGTCGATGAAGATAAGGTTGCCGTGATCCCGCCGCCGGTTGACCCAGCCCATCAGAGTAATCGTGGCTCCCGCATCGCTGGCGCGCAGGTCACCGCAGCGGTGCGTCCGCTGTAAATCGCCTAAAAAATCAAGTTGCATAATCGCTTTCCGTATAGCGGAGTGAAGCTCCGCATTCTTTCAATCCTACGACAATTGGCATGTCTCTCGTTCACACGCCAATTGTCGCAGGTGGAAGTTGCCTTCCTAATCTTCCAGATGTCCCAGGAGCTCGCTCCGCGAAACCGTGGTCTGCAAACCGCTCGTCAGGTTTTTTACCGCGAAGGCGTCTGCCTTCACCTCGTTTTCGCCCACGATAATGGCAAACGTTGCACCCAGCTTTTCAGCGGTCTCAAAGCTCTTCTTCAGACGGAAGCTTTCATCGCTCACGTCCACAGCGACTCCGTCGGCGCGCAACTGTTTCGCCAGCTTCAGCGCGTGGCGATTCATCCCTTCGCCGAGTGGGACCACAAATGCCTTCAAAGGCGCGAGTGTCTGCTGTTGCTGTGCCTGGAGGGCCAGTACCAGACGGTCTTCGCCAATGGCGAAGCCGATTCCCGGAGCCTTCGGACCGTCGAGTTGCTCGCTCAATCCGTCATAGCGGCCCCCGCCGAGCACCGCGCTCTGGGAGCCCAGTTTGCCATGCGTGAACTCGAATGTGGTGCGGGTGTAGTAATCCAGCCCGCGCACCATGCGCTCATTCACCTGGTAGGGAATTCCCAGCGTGTCGAGGATCGCGCGCACTTGCGCAAAATGTTCGCGGCAGCCTTCGTCCAGGTAATCGGCAATCTTTGGCAATCCCTCTATGATCGGCTGGTCCTCGGGAACCTTGCAGTCCAGCACGCGCAAGGGATTTGTCTCTGACCGCCGTTGGCAATCGCCGCACATCTGGTCCTTCACATTTTCCAGCGCATCGCGCAGAGCCTGATTGTAGGCCGGGCGGCACTTCGCGCATCCAACCGAATTCAGATACAGCGTCCAGCCTGTCAGTCCCACTGCGTCCAGCAGAGCGGTTAGCATGTCCAGCACTTCGGCGTCGCGTATGGGGAGCTCGCTGCCCGCCGTGGTTGGTCCGAGAACCTCAGCGCCGATCTGGAAAAACTGGCGATAGCGACCCTTCTGCGGCCGTTCGCGCCGGAACTGCGGGCCGATGTAGTAAAGCTTCTGCAACAATCCGCTGCGGCCTAGCTCGTGTTCAATATAGGCGCGCACAACGCCTGCGGTGTTCTCCGGGCGAAGGGTCAGCGTCTGGGTCTTCTCGCTGGCCGCGCGAGCCTTGTCTTCCCAAGTGAACATCTCTTTGGAGACGATGTCGGTTTCTTCGCCTACGCTTCGGCTGAACAGTTCAGTAGATTCAAAAATTGGAGTGCGAATCTCGCGGTAGTTATAGCGGGCGAAGACCTCGCGTACCGTGTGCTCCACGAAATTCCAAAGTTCTGTGTCAGGAGGCAACAGGTCGCGGGTCCCGCGTACAGCTTTAATCATTTTCCGTCCCTTAACCGGAAGTTTTGTTCGTCCAAATATGGATATTCCATCTGTCGCGCGGCTTCGCGCGCGATTGTCTCACCGTAAGTATGCGCCACCACATACAGAGCCATGTCGATGCCGGCGCAAATGCCGCTCGCGGTCGTGATGTTGCCGTCCACTACCATCTGAAGCCTCGGTAGCAGAGTTGTGTTGGGAAAGTGCTCGCGAAAGAAATCCACCGAATGAAAGTGGGTGGTGGCAGTCTTTCCGACGAGCAGTCCAGCCGCTCCCAGCACGAGGGAGCCACCGCCTACCGATGCCAGGCGACCCAGTTGCGGGGCAATCAGTTTTATCCAGTTCAGGTGTTCCGGCTGATGCATCAAGGCGCGAACCCCAGGCCCACCTGGAACCAGCAGCATGTCCAGCTTCGGACAGGAAGCAAAGTCCACGTCCGGCAATATCCGCATTCCGCCGTTGGCGCTTACCACGTCCTTAGTTTCGGCCACGAGCATCTGATGAATAGGAGAACTGGTTTCGCGCCGCATCTCCTCATTTAGACGCACAGAGGCAAAAACTTCAAAAGGACCACAGAAGTCCAGCAGCTCCGCATCGGGGTAAATCAAGATTCCGACCGTCTTCTCCGCCGTGGTCAGCGGTCCAATTTCATTGCTCACTGGCCAACTCCCGCAAGTACTGTTCTTTGTAGCCCAGATAATTCGTGCGATAGGTCAAGATGGAAGCTTTCTGCTCGTCACTCAGGTAGCGCCGAAATTTTCCCGGTGCGCCCAGCCAGAGCGAACCGGGTTCGACGACCGTTCCTTCGGGAATCAGCGTACCGGCGCCGATGATCGAATCGTGTCCGATCCGCGCTCCATTTAATATGATAGCGCCCATGCCGATCAGGCATCGGTCTTCAATTACGCAGCCATGCAGCGTCACCATGTGGCCGACGGACACATCGTCGCCCAGTAGCACCGGCCATTTTCCAAGCATCCCGTGCAGGACCGAATTGTCCTGAATATTTGTGTTTTTGCCAACGCGGATCTGGTGCACATCGCCACGAAGCACCGTGTTCATCCAGATGCTGGCGTGTTCACCAAGCACAACATCGCCAATTATCTGCGCCGATACATCCACATAGCAGGTACTGGGAATAACAGGCATCACGCCCTTATAGGGTCGAATCAATGAGACACCTCCAGCTTGGGCGTCAGCTCTGCCATAACTGGCGCCCTGCGCGATATGTATATCCAGCGCCCAAATCGTCCCAACAGATTGACGATATCAGAACCAAAGGCCTGAAGAAACCAGCAACCCTGCCGTGGAATTCATTCTTTGCGCCCATTGCGGACAGCCAGTTCCCGGCTGTGTCTGCCCCGGATGAAGTTCCACGCGATTATTCCTTGCAAAAAGGTTCGCAGTGGGCCGGATTAAGGAGTAATATTCCGCCGTCGGATTTTGCGTGGTGGCAACTCGCTAAGTTTTCAGGGGTGTCGGATTTTCTGAACAAATTGCGAGGTTTGCCGCAATCTTTTCACTGCAGTATCAGCGTTGAGGATGCTTGGCCCGGAGGCGCGGGTTTATTCCGGGCAGGCAGTGGACGGTTCGAGGATTGTAAAGGTTGTTCGAGCTAATACCCGCGCGGAGGTTTTGCGTTGGAACTGGGCTGAAAGGGGATTCCATGGAATTTCAGGATAGGATGTTGAAGTGCGCGGACTGTGGCGAAGAGTTCGTGTTTACGTCCGGAGAACAGCTTTTCTTCCACGACAAACGATTTACGAACCTGCCCAAGCGTTGCAAGGCATGCAAGCAGAAACGGTTGCAGGCTGCCGGAGCACCTAGTCGCTCCGTTAAGAATGAAACTGTCGCTATCTGCTCGGCATGCGGTAAGCAAACAACGATTCCTTTCCGTCCCACCCAGGGCCGTCCAGTATTCTGCCGCGAGTGTTTCTCGCAGCAGAAAAAGCCTCTTCGTGCGTCTGCCTGACGCACCAGGAAAAACTTAGAGCGAGCTGAAGATTTCTTCGCTCGCTCTCGGGTACGACCACATCGGCGTGCCCGGCGGCTCCCTTGTCTGCAAAAGGTCTTTATTTCCTGTCCTGATGGGTTACCAGCAAGGCTTCGATTTGGCGAAGCAGGTCGCCTGTGTTCATCGGTTTCACCAGCAGGGATTCCGCTCCTTCTTCTCTCCAATCCTTTCCCAGTTGCGGGTAAGCCGTAAGAATCGCGGTTGCCGGGTTGTAGGATTGCGCCCGTGCAGCGCGGATCACTTCGAAGCCCGACTGCTCGTTCTCCATGCGCATGTCGGTAATGACCATCTCGAACTTGCTGCTGCACAATTTCTCCACCGCTTCGCGTGCAGAGGCCGCGGTTTCCACTTCAAAACCGTTCATTTCGAGAATTGCCTTGAGGGTTAGCAGAATCGCCAGTTCGTCGTCTACGATCAGGATGCGCCGCTTCATAGTCAAGCTCCAGAAATTCAGAAAAACTTCTTTGAGGCATAACGGCGACCAACATTCGGGAATACGTTTTTCCGATTGTTGGTTGCATCAACGAATGTAGCTTCAACCTCATCTGCAAAGCCAGGGCAACAGAGGCCGCCCGGATTTGCCCATATAATACTCTTGTGGTTAGCTTCTATGTTGAAAACTTCGGTTGCCGTGCCACTCAGGCCGACGGGGCTTCGATTGAACGGCAGTTGGCCGATTGCGGGTTGTCGCGAGCCGATTCGGTTGCGAATGCGGAAATTGTCGTACTGAATACCTGCACCGTAACCTCGTCTGCCGATCAGGATGCGCGGGCGGCGATTCGCCGCATTCATCGCGCCAATCCTTCTGCTCGCATCCTCGTCACTGGCTGCTACGCTCAGCGCGCCCCACAGGAAATATCTGTTCTCGAAGGCGTCTCGCTGGTCATCGGCAACTCGCACAAACATCGCCTTGCTGAGATTGCTGCTGGTGATGGCTTTGTCTCGCTTGCCTCTCTGTCCGCGCCCTCAGTCGCATCAAGTTCAATCGCGTCAAGCGGGCATTCCGCGCCGATCGTGGTCGAGGATATCTTTGCCCACACGGAAATGCTTGCCGCGCCTGTGTTCGATTCCGACAATGAGAAGACTCGCCCCAATCTCAAGGTGCAGGACGGATGCAACAACCGTTGCTCCTACTGCGTGATTCCTTTCGTGCGCGGTCGCAGCCGTTCGCTTCCCCTTAACGAAGTTCTTAGCAATGTCGATCGGTTGGTCGCGAACGGATATCAGGAGATTGTGTTAAGCGGAATCAATCTGGGGCGCTGGGGTCGCGATTTGGGCCGGGAGCAGTCTGTTGCGGATACGCCAGGTTCCGCGCCTCGTGGGCGCTTTGTCGATCTTCTGCGTTCCATTCTTGACCGCACCGGTGTTCCGCTATTGCGTATCAGCTCCGTTGAGCCTATGGACTGGAGCGACGAGTTGATCGCTTTGGTTGCAACATCGCCGCGAATCGCCAAGCACGCCCATATCCCGTTGCAGAGCGGGAGCGACCGCATCCTGCGGTTGATGCATCGCCGCTATCGTCCCTGGCATTACGAAGATCGCGTTCAGCGCATTCACGCCGCCATGCCTCAGGCGGGCATTGGCGCTGACGTCATGGTAGGTTTTCCCGGTGAAAGCGAAGAAGATTTCGAGCACACGCGCGCGTTTATCGAACGCCTGCCCTTTACCTATTTGCACGTGTTCACCTACTCCTCTCGCCCCGGCACGCCTTCTGTGGAGATGCCCGGGCAGGTCCCAGTGCAGGTAGCGCGTGAACGCAATCGTGCGTTGCGTGAACTCGCATCCCGGAAAAAGCGGATCTTTCAGGAGCAGTTTGTCGGGAAAAGTGTGTTGGCGCTTACGCTCACTCAGTTTTGCAATGGCCGCACCGAGGCCCTGACTGGCAATTATCAAAAATTGTGGCTGCTGGGCAAAGTTCCCTCGAATCGAATCATTACTGCGCGCATCCATTCCATAGATGGAGAAGCGCTCGTTGGTGAAGTTGAGTAGAGAGCGCCTTGTATCCGACAAGGGTTTTGCATGGCCAGCGTTTTCGACTTTTCCGCCAAACTCAATAGTGGCAAAACAAAGTCGCTCGCGGATTTTCGCGGCAAGGTACTGCTCATCGTGAACACTGCAAGCAGGTGCGGATTTACGCCGCAGTACGAGGGACTGGAAAAACTCTACAAGAAGTATCGCAAACAGGGTTTGGAGATTCTTGCCTTCCCCTGTGATCAGTTCGGTCATCAGGAACCCGGTAATGACGAGGAGATTCGAGGCTTCTGCGAAGTTAATTTCGGAGTCACATTCCCTCTGTTTTCTAAGATTGACGTGAATGGCCGAAACGAGCACCCTCTTTATACGTTTTTGAAAGGCGAAGCTGGGGGCATGTTGGGCGACGACATTAAGTGGAATTTCACCAAGTTTCTGGTCAGCCGCGAAGGTAAGGTTCTCGACCGTTTCGCTTCGCTGACCCGCCCCGAAAGGATCGAGAGCGATATCGTCAGAGCTCTAAAATCATAGATGTCGAGCACATTTCCATACTGTAGCGAGGGTTGTTTTGTGTGTTTTCACTCCTGAACAACTGCCTTTCCGTGCTACACTTTAAGGGGTTTAGGTACCACCGGAGGATCGTATCGACAAGCGTTTTATCCGCACTAATGAGCGCATTCGTGCCCGCGAGATTCGCGTGATAGACGATCAGAGCGAGCAGCTTGGTATCATGGCTCCTCTTGACGCGCTCAAAATTGCCAGGGAAAAAGGACTCGACCTGGTGGAAGTTTCACCCACCGCGCAGCCACCTGTCTGCCGCATCATGGACTTTGGTAAGTACATGTATGAGCAGGAAAAGAAGGAGCGTGCGGCCAAGAAGAACCAGAAAATCATCACCATTAAGGAAGTGAAGTTCCGCATTAATGTGGACGAGCACGATTATCAGACCAAGAAGAATCATGCTCTGCGCTTCCTGAGTGAAGGTGACAAGGTCAAGGCGACGATCTTTTTCCGTGGACGTGAAATGACCCGTCAGATGCTCGGTCGTGAGATCCTGCAGAGACTGATCAAGGACATTGCGGACAAAGCCGTGGTCGAGAATATGCCACGGCAGGAAGGCAACACCTTGCACCTGATTCTGGCTCCGCCGAAGGTTCAGAAGTAGCCGTCAAGACGCAGTCCATGCCCTGCGGTGCTCCAGTAAGGGTTGCTTGCCTTGGCTAGATCGCGGCAAGCCGCTCTCCAGTAACATTTTGGGGGCAAGTGCTCCGGTTCAGTTGCCCGGAGAGCCTGTTCTCGTGTTTAATAACATCAGTTGTTTTTAGGACCTATACAATGCCGAAGATGAAGACCCACAGCGGCGCTGCCAAGCGCTTCAAGAAGACAGGTTCGGGCAAGGTGAAGCGCGGTTTTGCTTTCCAGCGCCACATCCTGACTTCGAAGGACTCGAAGCGCAAGCGCCAAATGGATATGGGTGGAATGGTCGACAAGGCCGATCTGCCTAAGATTCTGAGGATGATCCCCTACTAAACAGGGCGATCTCCCGCCGGACGGCATCGATTCGTCCGGTGTAACGAGGGTGAAAACCCGGGTGTGTGAAGAGGTTCAAGGTTGTTTAGCCTCCTGCCTCCAGCCGCCATAATCCCGCGGACACAAGTCCAGCGGAGGTTCTCAAAGGAAGGTAGCAGCAATGCCTCGCGTAAAACGTGGTACTAAGCGCCGTGATAAGCGCAAAAAGATTTTAGAGCGCGCAAGTGGGTATTTCCTCACAAAGTCGAAGCTCTACCAGGCAGCTCAGGAAGCCGTACAGCGCGGCCTCAAGTTTGCGTTCGTAGGCCGTAAACAGAAGAAGCGTCAGTACCGTTCGCTCTGGATCGTGCGCATCAACGCCGCCGCCAAGTTGAACGGCATCAGCTATTCGCAGTTCATTCACGGCCTGAAAGTTGCCGGAATCGAGCTCGATCGTAAGATTCTGGCCGACATTGCGGTTCAGGATCCTGCGGGCTTTACCGCCTTGGTCGAGCAGGCCAAGGCCGCCGTGCCGGCACAAGCGTAAAGCAGCCCTCGACCAAGTATCGGAAGCCACGAATGGCACGGGAACACGAACCCCAACGGTTCGTGCGCTCAAAACCATTTGTGGCTTTTCTACGTTTGGATTGCGGTCGCCCCTCAGGCCCTCTTCCGGCTTGAGTGAGGCTTTTCCTGCAACATGAACTCGTGGCAGTTAAGGAATGAGGAGCAGCAAAGCACTCATGTATAGCGTTCCAAAACTCGAAGATTTCTCTCCCGCCTCCCTCGATGCGGCCGCTGACGAACTCCTCGCGGCACTCCAAGCCGAGTCTCAGGCCATAAGTGATCCCAAGGCATTCGAAGAGTTCCGCAACCGCTGGATGGCCCGCAAGAACGGCCTGCTCACCCAGGTTAATGAATCCTGGCTCAAAGCTGCGCCCGGCCCTTCCAAGCGCGATGTCGGCCAGCGCGTCAATGCGCTGAAGGCGCAGGCCGAGGCTATCGTCTCCGCCGCCGAACAACTCGCCGCAGGCTCGGCCCTCAGTGCCAAGATCAAGTCCGAGACCGTCGACATCTCGCTCCCCGGAATCGAGCGCCCACTCGGCGTGCGCCATCCTGTTCTGCGCACCCTGGACGAGCTGATCTCAGTGTTCGTCAAGATGGGTTACTCCATTGCCGAAGGACCCGAGGTCGAAACGGATTACTACAATTTCGAAGCTCTGAACTTCCCGCCGAACCATCCCGCTCGCGACACTCAGGACACGCTCTTTATCGCCAATCAGGAGATGAAGGCGCAGCGTGACCGCCTGTTGCTGCGCACCCACACCTCACCCGTGCAGATCCGCAGCATGGAGAAGCTTACGCCGCCCGTGCGCGTCATCTGCCCCGGTAAAGTGCATCGCAACGATGCGCCGGACGCGACGCACTCGCCTGTATTCCATCAGCTTGAGGGCCTCTGCGTGGATACCAACATCACCTTCGGCGATTTGAAGGGAACGCTCGACCACGCCATGAAATCGATGTTCGGCTCGGACGTTAAGACCAGCTTCCGCCCGTCGTTTTTCCCCTTCACGGAACCCAGCGTTGAAGTTTCCATTTCCTGCCCCTTCTGCGGAGGCAATGGCTGCCGCCCCTGCAAACAGAGTGGCTGGATCGAGCTTCTGGGCGCGGGCATGGTCGATCCCAACGTCTTCGGCTTCGTCGATTACGATCCGAAGAAACTCAGCGGCTTCGCCTTCGGCATGGGCATCGAGCGCCTGGCGATGATGACCTACAACGTCGATGACATTCAGCAGTTCTTCTACGGCGACGTGCGCTTCCTGGAGCAGTTTGCGTAATGAAAATTTCACCGAATTGGATTCGCGATTTTGTCTCTCCCGCGGCCAGCGACCGCGGTGTTGCCGAGGCGCTCACTGTCTCCGGCATTGCTATTGAAGGCTCTTTTGGCGAAGGCGCCGACCAGACCTGGGAGGCGGAGATCACCACCAACCGTGTCGATGCCATGAACCACTACGGCGTCGCCCGCGAGGTTTCGGCTATCTACGACGTTGACCTTGCGCCTATCGCGCCTAAGGTTTCCGGGAACGGCCCCGCGAACTTCTCCATCGTTATCGATGATGCCGAGGGCTGTGCGCGTTACACCGGCCGCGTCGTTCGCGGAGTCAAGACGGCTCCGGCTCCGGCGCAAATCGCACATCGCCTGGAACTGGTCGAACAGCGCAGCATCAGCAATGTAGCCGACGCCAGCAACTACGTGCTCAACGAAATCGGACAGCCCACCCACGCCTTCGATCTCGACAAGCTTGAAGGCGGCAAAATCATCGTGCGCCGCGCCCGCGAGGGCGAGACGATCTTCACGCTCGATGGTATCGAGCGCAAACTCGCGCCCGAAGATCTCGTCATTGCCGACGCCGTGAAGCCGGTGGCCATCGCCGGAGTGATGGGCGGTGATGCGACCATGATTACGGATGCCACGAAGAATGTGCTCATCGAGTCCGCCTGGTTCGATCCGGCTTCGATCCGCCGAACCTCCCGCCGCCTCGGCATGCACACCGACGCCTCGCACCGCTACGAGCGCGGGGCCGACCCCGGCATCACGCAACTCGCCTGCGCCCGGGTCGCAGAGTTGATCCTCGCGAGCGCTGGCGGCGCCGTCTCAGACGAGATCGACGTAGTCACGCGCACGATTCCGCAGTCGCGCATCCCGCTGGCATCCAGCGAGGTCAAGCGCATCCTCGGAGTGGAAATTCCTCCAGAGGAAATCGCCCGCATCCTGCGCCGTCTCGGGTTCACCGTGGAACCGGGTGGCCCATTCAAGCCTGCTGTTGGCTTGAGTGGGGAAGCTGAGTTCACGGTGACGGTGCCGACCTGGCGTCTGGATGTGGAGCGCGAAATCGACCTCATCGAAGAGGTTGCACGCATTTACTCCTACCTCAAAATTCCGAACACCTTGCCATCGTTCGCCGGTGGAGTGATCGAAGAGCCTGTTGCCGGTAAACGTTCCGAGCTGCGCAAACGCCTGCTCTCGCTTGGCTATAACGAATCGCTCTCGTCCACATTTATTCCTCAGGAGGATGCGCGAGCATTCGCCAACGCCGAACCTGTGCGCATTGCCAATCCGCTCAGCGAAGAGGCGTCGTTCATGCGTACCTCTCTCGTTCCCGGACTGCTGCTGCAGATTGCCTACAACCTGAACCGCGGCAACACCGACGTTCAGCTCTTTGAAGCCGGACACGTCTACGCAATGCAGTCCGAGGCCGTTGACGAGCACAATTCGCTCGCTTTCGTTTCCACCGGAGCCGCGTGCAGGGCCAGTGTTCACGGTAAGCCCGAGCCCTTTAATTTCTTCCACATCAAGGGAGACCTCGAACAGCTTCTTGCCGCCTTCGATGTCAAGGATGTTTCCTTCGACCGCACCGTGCCCGTGTGGCTGCATCCTGGCCGCTCCGCACGCGCAAAGGTTGGAGGCACAACGGTCGCGATCTTCGGTCAGCTTCATCCCGAAGTCGCCGCCGCGCGCAAACTCAAGCAGGAGGTCTTCGTGGCGGAAATCTTCGTCGAAGCTCTCTACCAGCTTGCGCTGCGCCAGCCCGTCTACACTCCGATCTCGAAGTATCCGGCGGTCGAGCGCGATTTCTCGTTCGTTCTGCCTGAGGGCCTGGAGTTTGAAAGCATTCGGCAGAAGCTCTCCGAGTTGGCCATTGCCGAACTCACGGCGATCATTCCGGCGGAAACCTTCCGTGGCGGCTCGCTCGCCGCAGGAACCTACTCGTTCCTCCTGCGTGTTCGCTTCCAGTCCTCCGAGCGCACCCTGCGCGACGATGAGGTCGCCTCGTGGTCGCAGCAGATCATCGACGCCGTTGGATCGCTTGGTGGGTCGTTGCGGCAGTAATCTATTTGCAAAAAGCCCTGCGGTGAGCGCAGGGCTTCGTAAATTGCTGCTGACAGCCGTCAGGTCGAACGCAAACAATCACGATCACTAAATCGAGGCCTGTCCGATGCGAAAAATGTTCCAAGGTTATTACCGCCCATCTGAAACAGAGTTGCAGAAGCTTTGGGGAAATTGCATTTTTGCGCAGGATGCGAATGTGCTCCTCAATTTGTATCGGTACACTAGCGAAACTCGAAAAAAGTTGATCGAAATTCTTAAGAAGATAGGTTCGCGCCTGTGGGTCCCGCACCAAGCCGCCTTGGAATACCAACGAAATCGGTTGGATGTAATCTCAAAGCAAAGACAGGCATACACAGAAATTAAGCAACTCCTTGACGATACTCAGAACAAGCTGCAATCGAGCCTCCGCACTTATACTCGGCACCCGCTCATCGATGCGAAAAAGATAATGGCCCCAATCAACGCTGCGTTTGAAGAGCAGGCAAAAGAGATCGAAAAGGTACGCCAACATCATCCTGATCTAGTAGAGAGAGATGAAGTCCTAGAGACTTTGACGAAGCTTTTGGATGGGAAGATTGGGCCTTCATATACAGAGGACGAACTAAAGCAAATATACAAAGAGGGTGAAGATAGGTATGCAAAATCTATTCCACCCGGTTTCATGGACGCAAAATCGAAGGCCGGTGACCAGAAGTTCGGAGATTTGGTTCTTTGGCGGCAAGTGTTAGACAAGGCTGCTGCGGACAAAAAACCGGTGATCATAGTTACAGACGACTCAAAAGAAGATTGGTGGTGGAAGCATGAAGGCAAGATTATCGGCCCCAAGCCTGAGCTAGTTGAGGAAATGAGCAGCAAAGCGGGGGTGAGATTTTACATGTATCGCTCCGATCAGTTTATGGAGTTTGCTCAGAAATATCTGAAGCAAACTATTGATCGGAGTGCAATCGAAGAGATTCGATCCGTGCGGAGAAGTGACGAGGAAGAGCGTCGGAAGACTGGTGAATTCCTTTTTCATCGGCTAAGAAAGGTTCAATTTGAGAAAAGAAATCTGGAACTTGCCGCGAAATTGAAAGACACACAGATTAAATTAGAGTCAATTAACGAAGCACTCAACACCCCCGATGCTTTATCTCATCCGGAAATTCTCGATACTCTGAAATCGAAAAAAGAGAAATTGGAGCAGGTGAGAAGGATGTTGTTGGTACGACGAGATGAATTGGAACGCCGGCGATACAGTGTATTTAATGAAGAGTGGGGGCTGCCGGGGGACGTTCTGGAAACGGCTCGTCAGAGCGTACTGGAAGAGTTAGTCAGGCAAGCTGAAGAAAAAGAGGAAGTTATACAAGCGGACCAGCAAATTCCACCACCCCGCAAACCGAAGTAATCCGAAGTGAGTTGTTGTTGGTGGCGCATAGTTCGTTCCTACGACGTGCTTAGGCATCCACCTGTTTTGGCAATGTCGAAGTAAGACCCCGGCAGCGGTTCATCGTTCCGCACTTTTTCCGGCGATCCAGCGGCAATTTCTTCCTCCGCTTCACACTCAGAATTCAGCAATCAAAGCCCGATCTTTAGGGGAATTTACACCTGTCCACTCACTCTCAGAGCTCGCGAAGGTCAAGACCTTCCAGTATGCGGCACTCCGTTCCGGAGAGATTCAGGGCCATATTCAGCAGACTTGCCGCCACCGTTCCCACCGGCACTGGCGCCCATTTCCACAGACGCTGCGATCCGGGTGCGAATTTTCGGATGGCCCAGAGCCACGGAGGCGCAAGTGCTTTCCTGGCGATTACCTCGCCCAGGCGAAACTCCGCTCGACGGCTGAGCAGAAGCGACGGTCTGGCGATTACGCATGGCAGGTTGCAGTTTCGAAGCCGTTCTTCTACATCCGCCTTGGCTTTCAGGTATGCTCCGCTCGGAGAATCGGCCCCGACAGACGACACATAGCCGATCCGCGCCCCAGGGCGATGTCTGGACAAAGCGTCGATCAGTGCTATGGGATAGTCCCGCTCAACGCGGACAAGCCCGGACACTCCGGCTTTTTTCCGGGTCGATCCGAGAGCCAGAAAAAGAACATCGCACGGAATTCTCTGGAACAGGGAGTCATATTCGCGCGGATCTTCGAAGTTGAACACGACTTCTTGTACCGCTGGATTGCCGCTGCAGGCTCCGGCGCGACGTGTGAGAGCGTATACGGCGACACCGGCCCGTGCTGAGGCCTGGCGTACGAGTTGACGCCCAATTTCCCCGGTCGCACCCGCAATGACAATGTGTTGCGTTTCAGTTGGCATAATCCGCTCTCGGCTCAGCTGGAGAATTTACGGCGTGCTGACGGCATCCACAGATTCCGGCAGCAGCGGTTCTCCCTCCTCGCTTGCTTCCACCAGCTCCGCTGGCAGTTTCTTCTTTGGTTTCACGCCCAGTGCTTTCAGCATCTCGGCCTGCCGGATCACGTTTCCTTTGCCGGAGGAGAGCTTGCTGAGCGCACCGTCGTAGCTCTTCTTTGCCGCTTCCAGTCGCTCACCTACCGACTTCAGGTCTTCCACAAAGCCTACCAGTTTGTCGTACAGTTCCGCGCCGCGATTCACAATGTCCTGCACATTCTGCGTCTGCCGCTCCTGCCTCCATAGATGCGCGACTGTGCGCACCACGAACAGCAGCGTGCTCGGACTCACCAGCAGTACATTGCGTTCGTAAGAACTGCCCCATAGTTCAGGATCGTTGCTGATGGCCGCCATGAACGCGCCTTCGATGGGGATGAACATGCACACAAAATCGATTGATTGCAATTGATGCAACGTCTGATAGTTCTTTTCCGCCAGTTCCTTGATGTGCCGCCGAATCGATTCCATGTGGCGGCCCAGGGCGAGCTTTCGCGCCTCATCCGTCTCCGCGTTGACGAAATCGTTGTAGGCCGTCAGCGAAGCCTTTGAGTCGATGATGAGGTGCTTATTCTCAGGGAGCTTGACGATCACATCCGGCCGCGCCTGCCGTGACTCGTCATTGCGGAAGCTGTTCTGCACGAAGTATTCCTCGTCCTCGCGCAACCCCGAGGCCTCAAGAATCTTCTCAAGAATCATCTCGCCTAAATCGCCCTGCGCTTTAGATGAAGTAGTCAGCGCGCGCGTCAGCCTGCCTGTGTCGTCGGATAGCTGCTGGTTCAAGCCCATCAGCAGCTTCACCTGTTCGGAAAGCGCCGAGCGATCCTTGCCCTCCTGCACGTACACTTCTTCCACCTTCTGCTGGAAGCTTTTAATCTTTTCTGAGAGCGGAGTCAGCAACTGCGAAAGGTTAGTCTGGTTTTGCTCGGTGAATCGCTTGGCCTTCTCTTCCAGAATGTCGTTTGCGAGCGATTTGAACTGGTCTGAGAGCTGTTCACGAGCGGCGGCCAGTAATGCAAGCTTTTCCTCCGATTGCTGCCGTTCCGTGGCCATTTGCTGCGCAAACTGCCGCTCCTGTTGCTTGATCTGTTCGGTCAGACGTCCGACTTGAATCTCCGCCGCGTTTCGCGCTTCCATGCTCAGCTTGAGCTGGTTGGCACATTCATTGAACTGCACCTGTAGCGAGCCCAGAGTATTCCGGCTTGCCGATAGCTCCGCTTCTTGTGCGGCCAGCTGCGAGCGCAAGGCCGACGAGCGTCCGCTATGAACCACTGTAACAATGCATGCTCCTAAAATGAATGCAACAATAGAGATCAGGATGATTGACATGAGGAAGGCTCCGAGTTCTTGGATTGTAAACCACCTTCGTTGTGGATGTTTGACCGCCAGTGTCTTACGTTTTCTTCTGCTGGTTCTACTGCTAGCCGCAACATGTACGGCGCAGGAATTTTCGCCGGATACCGAACAGGAGATTGTCCGCCTCGTCAATCGCGAGCGGCAGTCGCGTGGACTGGCCACGCTTGTGGTTGACGAGCGGCTCATTCAGTCTGCGCGCAAGCATAGCGCGCGCATGGCCTCTGCCGCCGTAATCGGGCATCAGCTTCCAGGCGAGCCCAATCTCTCGCACCGTCTCGACGAGACCTCGCTGCGCTTCGACGCGAGCGGAGAGAATGTGGCTCTCGACGCAGATGCCGCTGGCGCTCACAAGGCTCTCATGCACTCGCCCGGACATCGCGCCAACATCCTCGACGCGCAGTTCAATTCCATCGGTGTCGGGGTGGTCCGCGCTCCGCAGGGAATCTTCGTGACGGAGAATTTTGCGAGACGCCTTCCCGAAGCGAGCGTGGCGGAAGCGGAAGACAAGATCGCCGCCAGCCTGAACCGGTTGCGGCGCGCTGCGGGTGTCCCGTTGCTGAACCGTGTCCCCGCGCCTGACCTACGCAGACAGGCCTGCGAGATGGCGAAAAACGACAAGCTGAACCCGCGTGCCGGACTCACTTCAAAATCGAGCGGATCCGTAGCATTCACTGCGACGGATCTCACGCAGGTCTCCGCGTCTTTGCAGCGTCTCAAGACCCGTTCTGCCAGCGCTTTCTCTGTCGGCGCCTGCTACCAGTCCAGCGCCAGCTATGAGAGTCCGGTTTTCTGGATTATCGTGGTGACCTACTTCTGATTTGGCTTCGCGCAAAAGAAAACGCGGGCAACCGGCCCGCGTTGTTTCGTTTAGGTTCTGGAACTATGCCTTTGCCGGTTCGATCTTTTTCGCATACCTGGTTGCCACATAGTCATCCAGTATCCGCTTGAATTCTTCGACGATGTGGTCGCCCTTGAGGGTGGTCGCCAAGCGTCCATCGATAAACACCGGGGCCTTTGGCTCTTCAAATGTGCCGGGCAGGGAAATGCCGATATTCGCGTGCTTTGATTCGCCGGGTCCGTTCACGATGCAGCCCATCACTGCAAGCTTCATCTCCTCGACACCGTCAAATTCCTTGCGCCACTCGGGCATACGTTCGCGCACGTAGAGCTGAACTTGCTGCGCCAGTTCCTGGAAGTATGTTGAGGTCGTGCGCCCGCATCCGGGGCAGGAGGTAACCTGCGGCAGGAAGCTGCGAATTCCCATCGATTGCAGAATCTGCTGCGCCACCACAACTTCGTCGGAGCGGTCGCCGCCAGGTGCCGGAGTCAGCGAGACGCGGATCGTGTCGCCAATGCCTTCCTGCAACAGGATGGCCAGCCCTGCCGTGCTGGCGACGATTCCCTTGGCGCCCATACCTGCCTCGGTAAGTCCCAGGTGCAGAGGATATTCGCAGCGCGATGCAAGGTCGCGATATACGTCCACCAGGTCCTGCACGCAGCTCACCTTCGCCGAGAGAAGAATGTGGTCGCCCTGCATTCCGAAGCTCTGCGCTAGTTCCGCAGAGTGCAGAGCGCTGGCGATCATTGCCTCGATCATCACGTCGCGGGGTTCTTTCGGCTGGGCGAGTTTCGCGTTTTCGTCCATCATGCGCGCCAGCAACTGCTGGTCGAGCGAGCCCCAGTTCACGCCGATGCGCACCGGCTTATCGTTCTCAATTGCGCACTCGATCATGGTGCGGAAGTTGTCGTCGTCCTTGCGCCCGATCGAAACATTTCCGGGGTTGATGCGGTACTTGGCCAGCGCTCGCGCGCACTCCGGAAATTTTTTGAGAAGAGTGTGTCCGTTGTAGTGGAAGTCGCCGACGATGGGTACGTGAACGCCCATGCTTGCAAGCTCGTCCACAATCGGGCGAATCGCCGCGGCCGCGCCATCGTTATTGACCGTGACGCGAACCACCTCGGAGCCAGCGCGAGCTAAAGCAGCCACCTGACGCACTGTGGAAGCAACGTCTGCCGTGTTCGTGTTAGTCATCGACTGCACCATTACTGGCGCTTCGCTGCCCACGCGTATGTTTCCTATTTTTGCGGTGTAACTTTTTCTGCGTTTTATGATTGCCATGGCGAAGTCTTTTCCAAGTCTATCAGCACTCTGGCTCGACGAGAAAACACTAAAAGGCAGGTTCGTCCCAGATCGGTGTTTCTGGGCCGAACGCTTTGAAATTTATGGATGTGTTACTGACGCGGCAGCATCTTCATGACGTCGTTGAAGATCACCATGCCCGCAAACAGCACAAGACACACGAACGCCGCCTGATACAGACGTAGCTTGACTGCTTCATTGATGTCGCGCCGCATCACGGATTCCACTAGCAGCAGAGCAATCAGTCCGCCGTCCATGATAGGGATTGGGAGCAGGTTGAACAGACCAAGTTGCAGACTGATAATCGCAATAAACCCCATCAGGTCGTTCAGGCTGCGATGGTGCACCATCTCGCCCGAGACCCTCACAATCTCGATTGGGCCGGACATTTGCTTCATCGAAACCTTGCGCTCGACCATGCCCTGAATTAGCTCAAAGACCAATCCTGAAAGCTTTTTGCACTCGTTTACCGACCGGCTGAATGCTTCCCCAACCGGCAGCTTTTCCACCTGAACCGGTTCTGACATGAAGCCAATTCTGTAGGTCTGAGTTTTTGCATCAAGTTGGCCCAACTTCGGCGTTATGGTCAACGTCAGCGGTTGATTTTGGCGAAGTATATCCAGACGCACGGGTTGGGTCTTCGTCGTCTGCAGATATGCCTGCATGGCGCCGGTGGCGTGGATCGCTTTGCCGTCCACGGTCAGGATCTGGTCTCCAATTCGGAGTCCTGCCTGCTCCCCAGGCATATTCTTTTCAAGCCCTGTCACAATGAATGGCCGCTTCGGAAGCCAGCCGACCTCGCCCGTCTGCTGCTGGCCATCCGCCTTTGGCACCAGCGTTATCGGCAGCACCTCGCTGCCCCGCTTAACGCGAAGGGCAACCGGTTGGTTCGGACTGATCAGAATCTTGTTTTGAACATCCTGCCAGGTGGGATTCTGTATGTCGCCAATCTGCAGAATCTGGTCCCCCTCTTTCAGTCCGGCCTTTTCTGCTGGATAACCCGGCGCGCACCAGCCGACAACCGCCGGGTCATAGAGACCGTAGGGGACCTCATGATGAACGGAAAATACCAAGGTCAGCAGCGCAACAGCCAGAATCAGATTTGCCAATGGACCAGCCACGGCAATGATCAGGCGTTGCCAGCGAGGGTGATTCAGGAATGCGCCTTTATCGTTCGCGGGTACGGCAGGGTCCGGCAGCTCGACCGCGTTCACTCCGGTCATTTTTACGTAGCCGCCCAGCGGCAGGAGTGAGACGCGGTAGTCGGTGTCTCCACGCCGGAAACCGAACAGTCGCTTTCCGAAGCCAATAGAGAATACTTCCACGCGCACGCCCAGCAGCTTGGCTGCAGCGAAGTGGCCGAACTCGTGCACCAGAACCATTACGCCAAGCACGAGAACCGCACCGACCAAAGTGTAAAAAGCGCTAGTCATAAACAGAATGTGATCTCTCCAAAAACTTACTCGGTGGCTGCTGCAAATGAACCACTCGCGCCTGAATTCACAAACCGTCGAGCCAAGTCGCGCGCTTCGGCATCCAGACACAGAACCTCATATATAGATTCCGGTTTGGACGTTGGCGTTTCTTTCAATACGGCCTGAATCGTAGCAGGAATACCTAGAAAGGGAATTTTGCCGTCCAGAAAGGCCGCCACAGCAACTTCGTCGGCGGCATTCAATGCCACGGTTTGAGCTCCGCCTGCTTCCACCGCTTCATATGCCAACCGCAGGCAAGGGAACTTATCCAGGTCCGGCGGGTAAAAATCCAGATGCTTCAGCGAAAGCACGTCGAAACGCAAGTCGCTGGGAATGCGCTCCGGCCAGGTCATTGCGTAAAGAATCGGCAGCCGCATGTCGGTCACGCTTACCTGTGCCAGGATGCTGCCGTCCACAAACTCGACCATGCTATGCACCGTGCTTTGTGGATGCACCACGACCTTGACCTGCGAAGGAGGCGCGTTAAACAAACGTATCGCCTCGATCACCTCAAAGCCCTTGTTCATCATCGTAGCGGAATCGATGGTGATGCGCCGCCCCATTTTCCATGTCGGATGGTTCAGGGCCTGGGCAACCGTAATGTTTTCAAACTGTTCGCGAGGGGTGTGCAGAAACGGCCCGCCGGAAGCGGTAAGCCATACGCGCTCCACTTCATCCGCTCGCCCGGCCCGCAGACATTGGTGGACAGCATTGTGCTCGCTGTCGATGGGCAGCAGCGGCTTACCCTGCCTCTGTGCCTCGGCAATGAACAGCTCACCGGCCGCCACCAGACACTCTTTGTTGGCCAGCCCGATCTCTTTGCCGGCCTTCAGCGCTTCGTACGTGGCCTCCATGCCCGCCACGCCAACGATTGCGCTGACTACGAAGTCGACTTCGGTATGTGTTGCCACGGCCACGGTTCCAGCCGGGCCCCAGACCACTTCGGTTTCGCTGCCGACCTCTCGCAAGCGTTTCCGCAGCTCTTCCGCCGCATCCTCGCGAGCCACGGAGAGCAGTTTCGGACGCCAGCGCAGTGTCTGTTCAAAAGCGAGTTCCAGATTCGAGCCCGCAGCCAAGGTTATGACCGAGAAGCGGTCAGGATAACTTTCAGCGATTTTGAGGGTGCTGCAACCAATGGATCCGGTCGAGCCCAGGATTGCTAAGTGTTTCATCTTTATACATACAGTCTAACTCGCCCACCTAACCCTTTACGAATTTTTGCCCAAAACCCATAAACAGAAGAAATGCCACGGGAAACGCAAGCAGAAGCGCATCGATCCGGTCCAGAATTCCTCCGTGTCCCGGCACCAGAATCCCAGAGTCCTTTACTCCCGCGCCGCGCTTCAGCGCCGATTCCAAAAGGTCACCCAACTGCGCCGCCAGGTTAATTACCCCGGCCAGCAGGGCCGCAATCCAGAGCGGTGCCCGTCCATAGGCTGGAGTGCCAAGCAGCAGCGATTCCTCAGCCGAACTGGGGATCAGATGTGCTTTGCTCAGCAGTGCGGCAATTTCCGGCAGATAGTGCGAGAAAAGGCAGCATGCCGCTATGGAAAAAATCAGCGAAGCCAACGAGCCCTCGATGGTCTTGCCGGGACTTATCCGGGGCGCTAGTTTGTGCTTTCCCATGCTCTTTCCCACATACATGGCCGCGGCGTCTCCCACCCAAACGGCGAGAAAAGTAAACAGCACGTAAACCCAGCCCCGATACATCCCGCTGCGCAGCAGTGAAAGCAAAATCAATGGAAGGCCAATGTAAGGAATTGCAACGTAGCTCATTGCCGCGCCTCCCAATGCAGCTTTCAAGTCCTCCCGCGGCAGAGCGGAGGTCATCAGCAGAAAAGGGGCAAAAAGGAACAGCAACAGATTTCCCGCCAGTAGCGCCCCTACCGCCATTTCCCGCGTGTAATAAAAGAACACAAAAAGCGAGGCGGTGTAGATGTACGTCAGCAAGCGAAAGGGCTCAAGGCCAAATTTGGCGACGAGACTCAGGTATTCGAAGACGGCCGCCAGTGCAACCACTACTGTGATCAGGAGAAAAAGCGAGAGTGGAGCGCGAAAAACGGCAAGCAGCACCAGGGGAATCAGAACCGCAGAAGTCAGAATACGTTTCATGTCGTTAACAGCAGGGTAACTCTGGAGCGCTCAGGAAGCAAAAAAGAAGGAAAAAATCACGTTTTCAGAGAAGATTTTCTTAGACTGCGGCGCCCACATTACCGTATCGGCGTTCGCGCTTCTGGAAGTCAGCAATGGCCTCGAGAAGGTCAGCGCCAGTGAAATCCGGCCACAGCGTCTGGGTTACGTAAATTTCGCTATAGGCGAGCTGCCAGAGCAGAAAATTCGAGAGCCGCATCTCACCGCTGGTTCGGATCACCATGTCCGGATCAGGGAGGTTGCTGTAAAGATGGCGTGAAACCAGTTCCTCGTCAATTTTCAAGTGTTCCAGTCCGCCGTTATTCGCCGCAGCCCGGACAATGGACTGGAAGGCATCGATCAGCTCCGCCCGCCCACCGTAATTCAGCGCGAGAGTCATAATCATCCCGGTATTCCTGGCTGTCTGTTCAGTTGCCCAGGCCATCCGCTCCTGAACTTCGGGCGCAAGTTCATGAATTCGCCCGATATAGCGAAGCTGGATGTTATGTTCGTTCATCAACGGAACTTCATTCTTCAGGTAGGTCCGCAGCAACGCCATCAGGAAATTGATCTCTGTCTTAGGACGCTTCCAATTCTCCGCCGAGAATGCGTACAAAGTCAGTGCCGGAAGATTGATGTTCGAAGCCAGCGTGACAACGTCGCGAACGGCCGTGACTCCTCGCTTATGTCCAGCTATACGAGGTAGGTGGCGGCGTTTTGCCCAACGCCCGTTGCCGTCCATGATGATACCGATATGTCGCGGTAGCCGTTCTGGATCGAGCTTGGCGAACAGTTCTGCCTGTTTGCGAGTCAGGCCGGCGGGGATGGTGGTGTGCAATGCAATTCCTCAGGAAACGAGTATCTCGAAGCTAGCATACGGTTCGGCATCTTGCAATGGAACGAGCTGCCGTTGAGTGCCTACGCCGTCCGCCGCAAGTGAACCAATGTGAATTCCTGCTTATGCCGGTCGTAGCGCAAATCGTATATCTTCGCGCAGGCGGGGCAGAGCCAAAGTGTTTTTTGTGTCAGCCCCGCGCTATTCTTTGGGACAGGTCGCACGAAGACCTTGCCCTTCCCCAGTTGCTTGAATTCCTGCTTACATTCCGGGTTGGCGCACTTGGAGACATTCGCATTATGCATGGCGTTCTCCTTATTCAGTTGGAACAGGGCTTGGCGAACTGTCGCGGGAACCTTGCTCTAACTTAGACGCGCCAGATCCGGTGTGTGGTTATCCGGCGCGGAGCCTGATCACCGCTTTCCACACACCGTCCAGATGAGCAGAGTTGATTCTTCTAAAACGCTTCAAGCGCTGCGCCGGGATACTGCCGTAAGTTCTCGCACTTGGTTCAGCACGCTCGACCATTGCAGCCCACTCAGCTTGCGCGTATAAGGCATAAGCTCGGAAATGAAATCATCCTGCACCAATTCGCGGATCTCGTCTTCGGTCGTCCGTCCGGTTTTCAGCAAGTCACAGACCCGCACGCGCAGAGCCTCGGCCAGCCGCTCCAATGATCCCAGTGTAGGGCAGGCTTTTTCGTTTTCAATTTTCGAAACATAAGTGCGAGGCACGCTCATGCGGAGCGCAAGTTGCCGCTGGCTCAAGCCCGCTCGCATTCGCAACGAGCGAACGGCGGCGGCCACCGGAAGCTGATTCGATGGCAATGTTTCCACCGTGTGCTTTACAAGGGCCGGAATGGGCAGCGCAACAACTTCTGGAACCGAGTCCAGAGGAGTCTTGCAGCGACGGCAATTATTGCTAAAAGTCCGGAACTGGACCAGCTGACAATCGTCGCAACGAACCACTTCCCGTGAATCCACGGGCGCTAACATCGTAGCCATGCGTGTTGTGCGGAGCCGCCAGAGCGGGGGCTAACTCCCGTCACTTCAACCTGAATCGAAGCGGTCAACCCAAGTGACAGAAGTAATCTGCTGGATTTACTTTCGCGTTGTCAAGAATAATTTTAGTCAGACCAATACAAATTTGCAGAGCCGTCCGTCAAAAGACAAGAAAAATGAAATAAAAACACTTCAGCGCAGAACTGCCGCCAGTTTTCCATGCCGGATCACCTCGGAGATTTTCGCAATGTCCGGCGCAAGTGACCTGTCTACGGTCAGCATCGGTGAAACCGCGCGAATCTCTCCCATCGCTCGTTGCGCCCGCTTCCCGGGTTTCAGCGGAGCCAGCAGATCCACGGCCTGGGCGGCAGCAAGTGCTTCGATTGCCAGCACATATGCCACATTCTGAATCACGCGCTTTAACTTCAGCGCCGCCGTCATTCCCATCGAGACGTAGTCTTCCTTGTTTCCGCTCGTCGTGATCGAATCGACGGATGCCGGGTGTCCCAGCACCTTGTTCTCGCTCACCAGGGCGGCCGCAGTCACCTGCGCCATCATAAAGCCCGAGTTCAGTCCCGCGCCCGATGTCAGGAAAGCCGGCAGCCCCTCGCTCAGTGCCGGATTCACCATCCGTTCAATTCGCCGTTCGCTGATTCCCGCCAGAGCTGAGAGTGAGATCGCAAGAAAATCGAGCGCGAACGCAATCGGTTCTCCGTGGAAGTTCCCTCCGGAAAGAACCTCGCCTTCCAACAGATCGCAAATTGTTGCCTTGGGCGATCCCTCTGGACGCGGTTTTGCGAAGACCAGCGGGTTGTCCACCGCCGAGTTCATCTCGACCTCAAATACTTGTCGCGCGTAGTCCAGAACGTCGCGAATCGCTCCGTGTACCTGCGGAATGCACCGCATCGAGTACGCATCCTGCACCCGTTTACAACTGCGATGCCGCTCCCGCAACGCCGAACCTTCCAGCATGGCGCGCATATGTCTTGCTACCAGTATCTGTCCGGCATGGGGGCGAGCCTTATGAATTCGCTCGTCGAAGGCAACGTCGGTGCCCTGCAGCGTATCGAGCGAAATTGCGGACACCACATCGGCCGTAGTCGCCAGTGTCCGTGCCTCCAGCAGCGCCAGCGACCCCACGGCCAGCATTGCCTGCGTTCCGTTGATCAGCGAGATTGCTTCCTTCGCCTCCAGCCGGATGGTCGCAATCTGAGCGGTCTTCATCGCCTCACCGCCGCTCATTCGGCGTCCCTCGAACCAGGCTTCTCCTTCTCCAATCAGCACCAGCGCCAGATGTGACAAAGGCGCAAGATCCCCCGAAGCTCCCACCGATCCCTGCGATGGAATCACCGGATGCACTCCGCGGTTCAGCATGTTGCAAAGCGTTTCGATCACCACGGTGCGCACGCCGCTGAATCCTTTGGCCAGCGAATTGGCGCGTAGAAGCAGCATGGCGCGCGACTCTTGCTCGGAGAGCGGTTCTCCCACCCCGACTGCATGCGAGCGCACCACGTTGACTTGCAGCTCGCGTGCCTGATCGGAGGAGATGTGAACATCGGCCAGTTGACCGACCCCGGTGGTAATCGCGTAAGCGACGCGATCGCCCGCCACCAGTGCGTCCACTACTTCGCGTGCTTGCTCCACGCGTGCCCGCGCCGCTGTTTCCAGAAGCACCGGTTGTCGATGCAGTACAACCTGCTCAAAATCTTCCAGCGTCAGATCGTTGCCGTTCAAGTGCAGAGCCGTCATGTCTTTCACCCTTTTACGGTGTTGCGGATTGAGCCTCTTCTGCCGCTGCGTGGAGTGCGTCCCGATACTTCGTCGGCAAATGGGTTCGCTTCATGTCGCGTCCGACCACAAGGTGAACACTTTCGCCCTGGGACAGCAGTTTCCCATCCGCTTTGCGCACGATGTCGTATTGAAAACGCAGCAGGGAAGTCTGCATCTGCGCCAGCCGAGTGCGAACAACAAGTTCGTCGTCGTAGCGCGCCGGAGCTTTATACCGACATTTGATCTCGACCACCGGTAGATTGAATCCGTCCTCCTCCAACTCCAGATAACTGAAGCCCAGTTCCCGCAGCATTTCGACGCGTCCCACCTCGAACCAGACCAGGTAATTGGAGTTGTACGCAACTTTCATCTGGTCCGTCTCGGCGTAACGCACCCGCAGTGTAGTCTCACAGATTTTGCTCATGACTTACGTTTTATCACGCAGAGCTCTTCACCTTCCAACACACCCGGGATGCCCGAAATCCAAAGGTGCACACATCCGCCTTCTTTTGGCGAATGTGGGGACAGGGGCTCCGCTACTCACTCCAAGGTGCCAGGTGCCCCACATCTGCCGTAGTTAGCAGATGTGGGACATAGCGCAGGTGGGACATAGCGCGCCCGCTACTCGCTCCACTGGGGTTTCCTTCGCTCCAGAAAACTGCGCACGCCCTCTTTAAAATCCGCGCTCATTCGGATTGAAGCATTTGCCTCCATCCCGCGCTGAATGTCGCGCTCTAGTCCGTCCTCTATGTAGGAGCGCAGCAGGGCCTTGGTGGCTCGCAACGACGCAGGAGAATTCTCAAGCAACTGTTCAGCCAATCGTCGCGCGCCCTCCAGCAGATTCACGGCCTCCACCACTTCGTTGACCAGTCCCATGCGGTAAGCCTCTTCGGCGGTGATGATGCGTCCGGTCAGCAGCAGGTCGCGGGCGTGCTTCTCTCCCACCTGGCGCACCAGAAATGCCGAAATGATCGCCGGAACAAATCCAATCCGCACCTCCGTATATCCGAAGGTAGCCGCCGTCGAGGCCAGCGTGAAATCGCACAGCGTGGCCAGTCCCGCTCCGCCCGCGATGGCCGCGCCGTTCACCGCTGCAATTGTCGTCTTGGAGAAGTAATAGAGCGAGCGGCACAGAGTTGCGATGCGTTCGCTGTGGCGATAATTTTCTTCCGCCGTGTGCTTCGTCAGCGCAACCAAATCTTCCAGATCCAGTCCTGCGCAGAACGCCTTGCCCTCGGCGGCCAGAATGAGTATATGCGCGGAGGAGTTCTCCACCTCCTGCAGTGCCGCAAGAAAGTCATTTATCAACTGATGACTGATAGCGTTGCGCTTCTCCGCGCGGCTCAGGGTCAGAATCGCGATCTTGTCTTCAAATGCCAGTTTCAGTGTCGAGTACATAGCGGCCAAAGCTTACCCCTGCGCGGGCTTGTCGGCAACTCGCAAAAGCAAAAGCCGGGAATCCCCACTCAAGCCAAAAACAGGCTTGAATGGGCCACCCGGCAAGTCAGTCAGTTTGTCAAAAGCAGTTCGACAGCCTATGCTGTTTTTCGTGCCCAGGAGAATAACGATGGCGGAGCATATAGATTCCACGAAGTTGCCATACGAAATCCAATTCCTCAGACGTGCGATTCATCTGTCGATTGAAAGTGTGAGTCGGGGAGGAGGGCCGTTCGGGGCGTTAGTCGTACGGAATGATGGAGAGGTGATAGGAGAAGGCGCAAACGCTGTAACACTTGAGTGCGACCCTACCGCCCACGCCGAAATCGTTGCTATTCGTGCCGCGTGCAGGAACACCGGGCAATTTCATCTTGGGAACTGCGTAATCTACTCGAGTTGTGAGCCTTGCCCAATGTGCCTCGCCGCAGCCTACTGGGCGCAAATCTCTACTATTTACTACGCCGCTTCGGCTGCTGTTGCGGCTGACGCCGGTTTCTCCGATGTGCTGATCTACGAACAACTCAGGTTGCCGTCCGAGGAGCGAAGTATCGCCTTGATTCAGATTCCTGAAAACGATGCAATCCAAGCATTCCAGGCCTGGACGAATCGCGCCGAAAGAATCGAATACTGATTGGTCTCGCCCCACTCAAGCCAAAAACCGGCTTGAATGGGCCACCCGCCCGTTCTGATTTCACTTTCAAAAAGAACGGTAGATAACGTGTTCCACTAGCGCGAAGAAGAATGCACCAATGACAGTACCGATCACTTCCAGCCCCAAGATGAACGGCAACTTAGCGGGATCTCTGATAACGCCGGATTGAACCAGCTCCCAAATCATAATGGGGATGCCCCACAACACCAGAATCCCGACAAAACGCTGACGAATTGATTGGTCCCGGTTGGGAAGCAGGCGCATAAGCCAATTCGGTAATGTTTTCACTTTGATCACCTCAGTACGCTCCCGCAAGAGAACATCCCCAGGCGGGTGGCCCATTCAAGCCCTCTTTTGGCTTGAGTGGGGATTTTGCTATTCTCCTCGTTTCGCGCCCTACCGAAACATATGCGGCACAAAATGGCTAGTATTGTTCGTGATGATCGTTTCGCTGTCGCGAATCCCCATCCCAGCCGCGCCCTGACCGCAGGTACGAACAGGCAAGAGGCTGCCCCAGAGAGCAGCCTTTTGCGAATGAAATTGAACCTAGTCGGCTGCTGCGGCTCCTGCTTTCGCCTCGACAGGTTCTTCAAAAACCGCTGAATACAAGATCCCGGCGATTACAGATCCGATGATTGGCGCCACCCAGAACAGCCACAACTGCGCGATTGCCCATCCGCCAACGAACAATGCTGGACCCGTGCTGCGTGCGGGATTGACCGAGAGGTTCGTGACCGGGATGCCGATCAAGTGAATCAACGTAAGAGCCAATCCGATTGCGATGGGTGCAAAGCCCTGCGGTGCGCGCTTGTCGGTTGAACCGAGAATCACCATCAGGAAGAAGAACGTCAACACGACTTCGGCGACCAAAGCAGCCAGCAGGGTGTATCCACCGGGAGAGTGCGCTCCATAGCCATTCGCGGCAAATCCAGCGGCGGTCGAGAATCCGGCTTGTCCCGATGCGATCACATACAGCACTCCGGCTCCTGCAATTCCACCGAGCACCTGCGCCACAATGTACGGGAGCAACTCAGCGGCTGGGAAGCGCTTCCCGGCGCACAACCCGATAGACACCGCAGGATTCAAATGGCAGCCTGAGATATGTCCGATGGCGAACGCCATGGTGAGAACGGTTAAGCCAAAAGCAAGGGAAACACCCAGCAGTCCGATGCCAACTTTAGGAAACGCGGCGGCGAGCACTGCACTGCCGCATCCACCGAAAACCAGCCAGAATGTTCCAAGAAACTCCGCAACAGTACGCTTCGAAAGAGACATTTCATGACCTCGCGATGAAAGGCGCTGGTAACGACCGCGCGATTATACCCCCCCCCGCCGCAAGTATTTCGGACAAAAAATCTCCCTATAGTTGCTCCGAAATAATGTCACCGCTAATTGCAACGTAAAAATGGGCGGTGGCCCATTCAAGCCCTTTTTCGGCTTGAGTGGGGATTTTGCTTTTGTTCTTGTTTTTGCCCTTACCGAAACATATGCGGCACAAACCTGCTGCGATTATTCGTAATGATCGTTTCGCTTTCGCGAATCCCCATTCCCGCAGCGCCCTGATCGGCAATCATCCACGAGCCCAGCACGGGATAGTTTCCATCGCAGCAGGGAATCGGAGCCAATGCCTGATAGACGAATCCCTCTCCGCCATAGGGGCCGTAGGACTGTTCCTTTTCGCCGTTGCGAATCACCTGCACATTCGCTCCTTCGCGTCCCAGCAGCGGCTTGCGTACGTAGTCCCGCATCTCGCGAGGCCCGTCGAAATACGCAGGCAGCAGCAGTTCATGTCCGGGATACATCTCCCACAGAATCGCCAGTAGACCCTTGTTGCTGAACATCATCTTCCAGATCGGCTCGATCCACTGAGTCTTGTCCATGAAGTCCAGCGCCCGCGCCCCGAACTCCTCCTGCAGAATCCACTCCCACGGATACAGTTTGAAGATCGTCTTTACCGGCTGGTTCTCAAGATCGACAAATCTAAATGTATTGAAGTCGAAGCCGATGTCCTGCATCCTCAGCGCCTGTGTCTTGATTCCTGCCTGCTCGGCCGTATCGCGCAGGTATCCGATGGTGAACTCGTCTTCCACGGTTTCAACATATCCGAATGAAACCGGCTCGCTGACGTAGTCCTTCAGGTCCTTCCATTTTGCAATCAGCTTCTCGTGAATTGAATTCCACTGGTCGGCCTTCGGGAAGCAGTCCTGTAGCCAGTACCACTGCACCACGGCGGCCTCCAGCAGCGCGGTCGGAGTGTCCGCGTTGTACTCCAGCAACTTGATCTGCTTTCCGTCGTACGCCAGGTCGAAGCGTCCGTAGAGAGCGGGGGGCTCGTCGTTCCACGTCTTTTTGATCGGCGCAATCGCCTCCACAGGAATCTTCAAATCGCTCCAGCGGTTCCTGTCGATGATGAACTGTCCCGCCGCAAGGCACATCTCCTGCAGCTTTTCGGTAGCGGCCTCCAGCCGGTCCACCTCGGCGGAAGTGAACTCGTAATAAGCCGACTCATCCCAGTAATTGCCGCTGTCCCCGTCCAGCGTATGAAACACCAGACCGACCTTCTCTACCTTCTGCTTCCAGTCCGCTCGCGGGGTTATCGTGTGCCGTTTCATCATGCGCCTCCCGAAAAGCCGTGGCCGCCAAATCCGCCACGCGAGATTCCACCGAAGAATCCGCTACTGCTCCCGCTGCCCGACCCCATGCCGGGCATGGGATTTCCTCCGACAACAACGTCGCCCACATGTCCCCCCGAACTTCCGCCGTAAAGATAGTGGTAGTAGCGCAACCCTCCCGTGTAGCCCGAGCGTCGCCGCTCTTCGACCATCTTACAGTTCTGGTCTTCGGTAATACGCCCGGCCTCGTCCACGCAGTTGCGCCGCTCCGCGTGACGATTGCACCCGGAGGTAAACGCCAGCGCCATGCCTGCAAGCAGGCCGAGTGTGATGTGTCTTGTTTTTTTCATGATCCGGCGCGATTGTATCCCACTACTCTCAATGAATCCACGACTTAGATGGGAATTCTCACCGCGCAAAGCGCAGCGCTATGTCCTCGCTCATCCGGATCACGTTCTCGAGCGGTTTGCGGATCGGCACCTGCGCCCCGCGTTCCGCCAGCGTCCGCAGCACAACTTCCGTTGGCACGTTGCCGACCAGCGCATCCTGCGCAAAGGGGCACCCGCCCAGTCCGCCAAGCGCGGAATCGAATCTCCGGCAGCCCGCGTCGTAAGCAGCCAGAATCTTTGCCGCGGAGTCGTCCCTGCGTCCGTGCAGATGAGCGCCAACCTCGATGTAGTCGAACTCTTTGACCACCGTGCCCACAATCTCTTTGATCATCTCGGGGGTTGCCAACCCCACGGTGTCGGCCAGCGAAACGGTCGGAATTCCAAGGTCGGCAATGTTCTGTACGGCTTGCAAAACCTCCTCTATATTCCAGGGGTCGCCATGAGGATTGCCGAAGGCCATCGAGATGTAGGCCACCATTGCCAGGCCATTTTCTTCGGCTTTCTGCCACACCGACTCCAGCATCTCGCTATTTTCTTCGGCGCTCTGTCCCTGATTTTTCTGGAGGAACGTTTCGCTGATCGAGTACGGAAAGCCGAGCGTACGCACGGCATCGGTTGCCAGCGCCCGCTCCACGCCCTTTTCGTTCACCACAATCGCAATGATCTCAACATCATCCGGCGGGTCCAGCCGCTTCAGCACGTCCTCACTGTCGGCCATCTGTGGTACCGCTTTGGGTGAAACAAACGAAACCGCATCGATCTGTTTAAACCCGGTGTTTACCAGGGCACGTAAATACTCAGCCTTGGTCTCGGCTGGAATGTGCCGAGCTAATCCCTGCCACGCATCGCGTGGGCACTCTACGATCTTTACTTGGTTCTTATTCATGTTTTTTAGAAGCATCGCTGCCGTTGACCGCGGCTTATCTTAACACTCGCTGTGGCAGTACTGCGTGTCGCTCTTTCTGCCATTGCAGCCTTCAACTTTTCAGTGTGCATACATCCCTTGCGGCGATCAATGTTTCTCAATTATCGAGCAAATGGGAGGGCCGTGTCTTGAAACGTCTGATTATCTGCCTGATGTTTTCCTGCCTGATATCTATAACGCCCGCTTACGCGCAAACCTATCAGCAGCGTTCTTCGCCGCAGTTCGATTTCAGCTTTGGAGTTGGAACATTGATTGCGCCTTCGGCCTCGAGCGCCTCCGGTAATCACAGTCCGCAGTCGCTCACCGGTGGTGCGTATGTCGGCTTCAGCGGAGACTACCTGTTCTGGAAGCATTTCGGAGTGCAGGGCGAGGTGGCGTGGAGAGCCAGCGAGAACCGTTATCGGGGATTTCAGCCTTATCGACCCATCTTCTATGACTTTAATGCGATTTATGCGCCGCCCTTGGGCAAACACGCTCAACTGGAGGTTCTGGGTGGAATTGGCGCCCTGAGCACGCGCTACTACTCGCCAATTTACGTTTGCGACCCCTTCACGTTTATTTGCACGAACTACACCAGCACCAATCATTTTATGGGCGACGTTGGAGCAGGGCTGAAGCTTTTCCTAACCCGTGGGCTTTTCATTCGTCCCGAGGTTCGCGTGTACTTTATCAATGACAATGTGGATTTCAGCAGCGGACATGCCACGCGGGTAGGAGGTAGCATCGGATATTCTTTTGGGCGGTAGACGCAAAGGAGATCCGCTTCAGAAAATATCGGATGACATTATCTCGGGCGGCGCGGTCGAAAACCTTGCGCGTACGTCGCCTCCCGGTTCTACAGGCCGCAGCGTTTTTGCATCCACCGGACACCACAGCGTCCGCGCCTTCGCCAGCAGAGCGCGGTCGGAGATACGCACAATTTCCGTGTTGCGTTCAAAAGCCAGCCCTTCGGCCTTGCCCACCCAGGTTCGCGCCACAAGCTGATCGTTTAGATAGGCCGCGCGCTTGTAATCGATCTCATGACGGATGATGACCCAGAGAAGTCGCGATCTTTCCTGCTCCGTCGATAGCACCTTCCAGTGCGCCAGAGCCGCCTCCTGCACCCAGCGCACGTAGACCAAGTTATTCACATGCCCAAGCTGATCGATGTCCTCTTCGCGGACTGTAATCGGCAGCTCAAAGACGTTCTGTACAAGTTCCATTTATCGAATGCCTCTTACTAGACAACCTACTCCTACGTTTGCAGAACCCCCACGCTAAATTTCTCCACCACCGGATTGCAACGTGCTGCCGCCAGCGCCCATGCCAGTGATTTCCGTGTTTCCGCCGGATCGATTATCTTGTCAATCCACAACCGCGCGGCTCCGTACTGAGGTTTCATCTGCTCTGTGTAGGTGGCGCGAATCGAATCATACAGTTCCTTTCGGGCGGCTTCATCCACAGCTTTGCCTTCGCGTTCCAGTTGCTTCAACTTGATCTCCACTAGCGTGCCAGCCGCGGATTCGCCGCTCATCACGGAGTACCGCGCCGTCGGCCATGCAAATACAACCCGCGGATCGTAAGCCTTGCCGCACATAGCATAGTTTCCCGCGCCAAACGAGCCGCCCACAATTACGGTAATTTTCGGCACCACCGAGTTCGAAACCGCGTTCACCATCTTCGCCCCGGCGCGAATGATTCCGCTCCACTCCGCGTCCCGCCCCACCATGAAGCCGTTCACATCGTGCAGAAAGACGAGCGGAATCCGCCCCTGGTTGCAATCCATGATGAAGCGTGCCGCCTTCTCCGCGCTCTCTGTGTAGATCACGCTGCCGAATACGGTCCGCTTGTTGCCATTGTGATCAATCTGTGTCGCGTGCATTTTCTGGTTGGCCACAATGCCTACCGCATAGCCATCAATGCGCGCATACCCGCACAGCAGCGTCTCGCCGTATCCGGCCTTGTACTCGTCGAAACGTGACCCGTCCACCACTCGCGCGATGATCTCGCGCATATCGTATTGGCGCGAAGGATCGTTCTCGTAAATGCCGTACAACTCTTTGGCCGAATACAGCGGAGCGATCGGTTCAATGCGATTGAACGGAGCCTCCGGACGCGCCCCCATCTTCTCTACCAGCGAGCGCACTCGCGCAATGCAGGATTCGTCGTCGGCTTCGTGGAAGTCGACTGTACCGCTAATCTCTGCGTGCATCTTTGCCCCGCCCAACTCTTCGGCGCTCACCTTCTGGCCGATTGCGGCCTGCACCAGCGCCGGCCCGGCCAGAAAAAGCCCGCTCCCCTCGGTCATCAGAATGTGGTCGCACATGACCGGCAGATACGCGCCTCCTGCGACACACATTCCCATGATCGCCGTGATCTGCGGAATTCCTTTCGCCGACATCACTGCGTTGTTGCGGAACACGCGCCCAAAGTCGTCCTGATCCGGAAAGACATCTTCCTGCAGCGGTAGAAAGACTCCGGCACTGTCCACCAGGTAAATCGTAGGGAGGCTGTTTTCGATTGCGACGTTCTGGGCTCGTATGACTTTTTTCGCCGTCATAGGGAAGAACGCACCCGCCTTCACCGTGGCGTCGTTCACGATCAGCATAAAAAGCCGCCCATGCACGCGCCCCAGACCCGTCACAACGCCTGCCGCCGGAGCCCCGCCCCACTCCTCATACATCCCGTGCGCCGCGTACAGGCCCAACTCGAACAGCTCCGTGTCCTGGTCCAGCAGCAACGCAATGCGCTCCCGCGCGGTCAGTCGGCCTTTTCTGTGCTGCGCCTCGATGGCCTTTGGTCCTCCGCCCTCGCGAATCGCCGCTTCCTCTGCGCTCAAACCTGCTACCAGCGCGCGCATTGATTCCGCGTTGCGCAGATAACGTGGCTCATCGGTCTTAATCACGGTCGTAAGTTGGTTTTCAAGGACGGTGGATTTCAATTCGGTCATCAGCTCCTCACACCAGAAGTAGATGAAAGTTGTTCTTCGGAAGACAGGAAAAATCTGCGAACGGTAACGCGGTCGCGGTCTTGAGGAGGCTGTCTGAGTTTTGTTTTTTTGAAGCTGGTGAGGCAAGAGCGCGACTCGCCGCTCTCAATGAGGGAATTAAAGGCAGATTTCAGAGACAGCAAAAGAGTTCCGGCCTGCCGTCAGAAGCAGCATTATCCGGAAGTCGGTTCATCGTGATGAAGTTTGGCCGAAAAGCCGCGGACCGTCGCCGCGTGCTTCGGGGAAGCTCTATGCCACGGCGCCGGTCCGTCGTTGACTGCACCAGCTTTTTCAGCTCAGAGAGAGGCGATGCTTTTCTACGCAGAAACTGCGCGCGGTTTCGCGTTATCGCGAATGAACTGGACGATTGTTTCCATTGATGAGCCGGGCTGGAAAACACCTTTCACGCCAGCAGCTTTCAGTGCCGGAACATCCTGATCGGGAATGATCCCGCCGATCACGACCAGCACGTCGTCCATCTTCTTCTCTTTTAACAGCTCCGCAACTCGCGGAACGATGGCATTGTGCGCGCCGGACAGAATGGACAGTCCAATCACGTCCACATCTTCCTGAAGCGCCGCGTTCACAACCATCTCCGGCGTCTGCCGCAGTCCTGTGTAAATCACTTCCATGCCAGCGTCGCGGAGTGCGCGGGCAATCACTTTGGCTCCCCGGTCATGTCCATCCAAGCCGGGCTTAGCCACTAGTACGCGAATTCTGCCTTCATTAGCCATATGAGTCCGTGAGGTCCCCAATAAACGTATGGAAACAGTGGCGATAATACCATGCCTGAGCCGGATACGAAAACCCGCAATGTTGGCAACTCTGGCTAAGACACCTCGCGTGTCGTTACCAGCTTTGCCGTAGTTACAACCTGGCCCAGATGGCGCGACGTATGGTCGGCAACATGTATAAGCAGTCCGCCCACCGACGTGGGTAGAGCTTTGCGCCCAAGCCCGCGCTTTTCTTCCAGGTTGCTTCCGGCGAAGGCGCGAATCCGTTGTTCAGCCTTGGTCAGTGCTGCCTCAAACTCCGCCAACACCTCGACCCCTTTGGCCGGATGCTCCAGTTCGCCCTTCATCAGGTCCAGTTGTTCGCGGGAGAGTTGCGACCCTTCTGCGTAGGTCAGCAGGCGGTCAATGCTGCGCGCCATGTGGCGCACGTGGACGGCCACCGGAGTTAACCCATCCGGACTCAGATTCCATTCCTCGTCGGTCAGATTTGAGCACCAGTGCCTCACATCTTCTCGTGCCAGTTCCAGCAAGTGAATCACCGCCCGCAGCACTACCGGTACCTCTTCATGCGTTCCGCGGACCCATGGTTCAACTTCAACTTTGTTCTCTGCCATTGCCAACTCCACCCCTTGCGCTGGGCGCGAAACCCGCAGCGGATAAACCTAGCGCGCTTTTCTCGCCCCGAAATAGAGCCAGAAGCGCAGCGCTACATAAACTGTTACGAGCGTTGCAACTCCTACCATGCACCACGCATACAGCAGATTCGTTCCGTCGAACAGGCAGATTAGCGCAATGACCCAGATGATCACTGCGATAATCGCCAGCGGCTGTGGTGCGTCTGTCCGATTCGAATATCGTCCGCGAATAAATCCCATGGCGCGCTAGTTTACAGATTCAATTTCTCTGCGAATCCCTTTCTATGTAATCGACGCCTCCGTGTAGGTTCCGTAAACGTCGCGAAGCGCCGCGCAGATCTCCCCGACGGTTGCGTATGCCCGCACGGCTTCCAGAATGTAGGGAACCGTGTTTTCCTTGGAAATGTTTCCATCGTGCGTTGTAACTGGAGATTTTGCCGCGGCGCGCTTCAGTTCGTCCAAGGCCCGCCGAACTGCATCATTGTCTCGCCGCGTGCGCAGAGCCTTGAGCTTGGCTTTCTGTTTTTCAGCCACGCTCTCATCAATTTGGAGAATTGCCGGCGGCTTCTCTTCGATGATGAAATCGTTTGCGCCTACTGTGATTTTTTCCCGCGCCTCCGTCGCCTTCTGGAACTGGTAGCTTGCTTCGGCGATCTCCTTCTGCGGAAAGCCGTACTCGATGGCCTGTACCATTCCGCCCAAGGCATCGAGTTTGTCGAAGTACTCGAAGGCCCCGTTCTCCATGTCCAGCGTGAGCCGTTCTACAAAGTAGGAGCCCGCCAGCGGATCGATCGTATTTGTCACTCCGCTCTCGTAGGCAATCACCTGTTGAGTCCGTAACGCGATTCGCGCGGCCTCCTCCGTCGGCAGCGCCAGAGCTTCATCGTAGCTATCCGTGTGCAGGCTCTGCGTTCCGCCCAGGACTGCCGCAAGTCCCTGCAGCGCCGTTCGCGCAATGTTGTTGAGCGGCTGCTGCGCCGTCAGCGATACGCCAGCCGTCTGGGCGTGGAAACGCATCAGCCAGGCCCGCTCGTTTTTCGCGCCGAAGCGGTCCTTCATCAGTCGATACCAAATCTTCCTCGCAGCCCGGAATTTTGCGATCTCCTCGAAAAAGTCGTTGTGCGAGTTGAAGAAGAAGCTTAAGCGCGGTCCGAACTCATCCACATCCAGCCCCCGTCTGCGAGCCCACTCCACGTACTCCACGCCGTCGTAAATCGTGAATGCCAACTCCTGTAGCGCCGTCGCGCCCGCCTCGCGGATGTGGTATCCCGAAATTGAAATTGTGTTAAAGCGAGGCGTGTACTTTGATCCGAATTCAAAGCTGTCCACCACCAGCCGCATGGATTCCGCTGGCGGATAGATGTACTCCTTTTGCGCAATGTATTCCTTCAGAATGTCGTTCTGCAGCGTTCCGGAGATCCGTTTCCAGTCCGCGCCCTGTTTTTCTGCAACCACTAGATACATTGCCCACAGCAGGCTTGCCGGGGAATTGATCGTCATTGAAACCGTTGTTTTTTCGAGGTCGATTCCGCGGAACAGAATCTCCATGTCTTCGAGTGAATCGATTGCCACGCCGCACTTGCCCACCTCGCCTTCACTGAAAGGGTGATCGCTGTCATATCCCATCAGGGTTGGCAGGTCAAAGGCCACCGAGAGGCCATTTCCTCCTTCTTTCAGCAGATACCGGTAGCGCTCGTTCGTCTCCTCCGGAGAGGCAAACCCCGAAAACTGCCTCATCGTCCATGGTTTTCCCCGGTATCCGGTGGCGTGGATGCCGCGTGTGTACGGCGCTTCGCCGGGATAGCCGAGGTATTTTTCGTAATTCCAGTCGGCGGGCAGGTCCTGAGGAGTATACAGGCGGCGGATGGGCCGGTTGCTGATGGTTGAAAAACGGGCGCGACCGTGTTCGTCCAGATTGATCCCCGTCGGTTTTCCCGTGGGGCGCTCAGGATGCTGTTCGAGCGCCTTTGCAAGCGTTGTTTCGGCCCAGCGGGCTTCGCTCTCAGAGGGGGTGCGGTCTTCGGAAAAATGCGAATCAACTCGCGTGGATTCGTCCTGCTTTGAAGTTCGAGCCATGATTCATCCCCCTTCGATTAACTTTGGATTCTATGCCGAAATACCGGGATGCGGCCAAATAACCTAGTTTGCAGGATTTGTTGGACCTTACCCCTGCTGCCTTCAAAGTTGCGTTAAAAAGTTAAGGCCGGCGGGGCCTCCTGTGCGAGGAGCCCTCCGGCCTGACATTTTCAGGAGGTTATAGATGCGACGCTATTTTGTCATTGGCTGTGCCGTTACCGCGTTCGGATTAATGACCTCGGGTGTGGGATTGTGCTGCAGACCTGGAATTGCTGGCATGTGAGTGACATGTCCGGTCGTTGCATCCTCCATTGAGATCCCGTTTCGATCCAGAATGGTGGCCGTAACCTGATCCAGCGCCACGCGGGCTTTTTCGTAGGTCGACAGCGCCGCTACGTAATTTGAAGCCGCTTGTGTTTCATTGCTTTGCTGTTGCAGCACCAGGTAGCTCGTCGAAGCGCCAAGCGCGTACTTCTTCTGTTCTGATTCCAAGCTCTGTTGAGCATAGTCGCGTGCTGCGCGAGCCGCCTCCACGCCGGCGCGGGCCTGTTGCAGCGCAAAGGCCGCGTTGCGAACCGCAATGGTGATCTGATTTTTCTGCTGCTGAAAATTCAGCAGGTTCTGCCGGTATTCCAGTTCAGAGCGGATCTGGTCCGCCTGTGCCGCCCGGTTGCGAAGTGGAATTGAGAGCGACAGATACGCACCCTTGTCGGCGTTGTTCCGGTTCACGAGGTCACTGAATGCATCGCCGTAATTGCTAGACAGTCCCGAGCTGCCGTAGTAGCCGACCAGGTCGAGCACAGGCAGCAAAGCGTTCTTTGCGGCCTTGTTGTTGAGCACGTAATTGCGCAGGTTGTACTCGCGCTGTATCAGTTCAGGCCGGTTCGCCAGCGCATAGTTCACCATCTCTTCCACCGGAGGAAGCGGCTCGTTGCTCAAATACATTGTGTCGGTCGGAATCACCAGCGCAGCAGTCAGTTCGGGATCGGTCAGGTTTCGCGAAATTGCGTTCTTCGTGATCAATTGCTGCAGCTGCAGATTGGTCTGAGAAACGATCAACTTCTGAGTTGCCGCAGCCAGAGAAGACTGCGCCGACACCACCTCGATGGGAGCCAAGGTACCGGTTTCTACCTGCTTCTTGTTGTCGCTGAGCGTGCGTTGTGCAAATTGGACTGCCGTCTGCTGCACCTTAAGATCTTCGAAGGCGTTCACCAGATCCCAGTAAATGTTCTGGATCTGCGCTACCGTGTAAATCATCTGAGCCCGGAAGCTTGCGTCCGTTACTTTCCGGTCGTTCCTTGCGATGATCAGTCTGCGGTTGTTGTTTTCGATGCCCCAGCCTTGCAGCAGATGTTGCCGAATTGAAGCTGACCATGAACCAGCAAGCTGCGGATTGAAGCTGGTGTAGTTATTAGCTACTTCACCCGTCTGAGGGATATTGTTCGCCAGTCGCTGATTGCTGAAGCTCACTGTCGCAAGCGTTCCGGTCGTCCAGGCCTGCGTGTAGCTGAAGCTGTATTGGTTTGTGTTTTGAGTATAGGCGCTGACCTTGTACGTTGACGTGTTGCTTACTGGAATCGTCGCTCGATCCCACTTAACCGTGCCCGAGAGTATCGGGTCGTAAGAATCAACCGGAGCCCCTACCGCGTTCTGAGTGGAAGTCACCAATCCGCCTGAACCCGAAGCTGAGCCGCTGATTCCCGACGAAGTACCGCCGGAGCCACTGCCCGTAGTGCTGTTTGTCGAAGTCGAGGCCGCAGTGCCGCCCGGTGTTCCGGTCACCAGACCGGTCGACACACCGCGGATCGTGCCGCCCGCTTTAGTGCGGAGCACATCCATGTCCGCGATGTCCAGGTTGTAGCGGGCAATTGCGATGTCGAAGTTGTTTTCCATTGCCAACGCCACCGCATCGTTCAGCGAGAGCATCAGCTTGCCGTTTTTCAGCAAGCTGTGCAGCCGGTCGCTGTTTCTCATCCCCGGTTCTGGAAGACCGTGAGCCGCGTATGGTTTCCAAATGCCCCGCATTGAGTACGGCTGCGTGTACTGCTTCAGCGGCGACGAGTATTCGGCCTCAATTGACTGAAAGGCCTGAGCGTTCTGCGCTGGACTTTCAGGAAGCCCTGTCCCGGCCTGCGCCAGCAAACTGGAAGACAGCAATGCAATGATGGCCATGGACGCAACCATCCGTTTGAACATATGCACTGGTCGCGAAACGGACATTCGCTCTTCTCCGTTCTAAGATAGGTGTATCTGTTCTCGGGTTTGCGACCCACTTGCAGCACTCAATGAAAAGGCGCACTGAGAGAACAATCACCAATGCTCAATTCTCCCATCCCGAGTTCCCGGTCCCCTGTAAACTTTTGCAAACCAGCGGGGAACTGCGATGGCAGTGGACTTTGAGTATAGCTGACCAGCTCTGCTCAAAGTTTCCCGATTAATTGTCCGCAACCTTCTTCCTTGTTGCACCAGATTTCGCCTCCGAAAGAGAGAAGGCAGAGCAGGATTTCACTTTAGCCGGAGCTGGATTGGAGAGATACTGCGTGACCTTACAGGAGGTTCCAAATGCGGTGCATGTTGAAGGTCTCAATCCCCGTCGAGTCTGGCAATGAAGCTGCTCGGCAAGGCCGGTTGGCTTCCGCCATTGAGGAAATTTGTTCCGAGATGAAACCTGAAGCCGCCTATTTTGCCGATGAGAATGGGCAGAGGACTGGCTTCCTCTTCTTCAATATGGAGGAGTCCTCGCAGATTCCAGCCATTGCCGAACCCTGGTTCCTGGCGTTCAATGCCCGCGTGGAAATCCATCCGTGCATGAACACCGAGGATCTGAAGAGGGCGACGCCTGGTATCGAACACGCAGTCAAGAAATACCGCACCGTCACGAAAAAAGCTGCTTGAACGGCACACAACCGCCTCGGCGAGGCCCTCTCTTCTGAGGGCCCATTTCAATTACAGCTCACCTGCTGCTGATGACCTCTCGGGCCGCGCGCTCGCCCGATGCAATCGCTCCGTGCACTGTTCCGTGATGACCGTTGCTGTCAGTCGCCTCGCCGGCAAAGAACAGCGTTCCCGACAAGGGCGCGGCGAGTTCCTTTTGTGCGCCTTCCCCGCCAACACCGACGTAGCTGTAGGATCCTCCTGCACAGGGGTCGGATTGCCAATCGTGCACGTACCAGCTCTGCAGCATGGCTTCCAGCGTGTGTCGTGGAACCTCGAAAATCGACTTCAGCGATTCGAGCGCTCTGTCTTTTATGAACAGGGTGGATTTGCCGCTCAGGCGTTCAGCGCGGCGGGATGCGGACCATCCGGTCAGTATCGGTGCGGAAGTTACATGCGTCCACCACGTAGGAAACCACTCCTGGTGAGAGAAAACGAAACTCATGTCGCGCAGTGTGCCCGCCTCGCAACCGTTGATCGCCGCGTGCTCCCACCACGCCTCGCGGAAGACCAGCGACACGCGTATCGTCTGCCCCATGCAAAGCAAACTTAAGGCTGCGGCTTTCTCTCGCAGTTCAGGATCGAAGATCACCGCGCCGGGAGCGCCAACCGGAGCCTGCATTACCTGCAGCGGCAAGGTGATGACGGCACGCGGAGCCGTGAATTCCGTTATCCCGCTCTCAGTCTGGGCCTCAACAGAAACTTTGTGCTGCGCCCAGCGGACTCTGCGCACTACAGTGCTCAGCCTTATGTCGACCAGATTCAGCGGCAGCGCATCCGTCAATACACGCAACAACAACTGGTAGCCATGTGTGAAACGGAAAGTACGGTCACTATGTACTTCCTTTTCGGCTTTCCTGCCGCGCACCAGGGAGTGAACGCTGATGCGTTCAGCCAGCGCGCCATGAAATCCCTCGACGTATTCGAGCGCCCATACATTCGCTTCATCATCTTCCTCCCCGAGGTTTCCGAGAAAGCTGGCGAAGGATCGGTCCGGGCCGCGGTCATTCATCTTTTCCAGAACGCTCTCAATCTGTGCAAAGAAATCTTCGCAGCGCTGGAGCTTGCCGCCCATCTGTATCCATTGAGTACCGCCAACTTCCTTTACGTTGAGTTTTGCCGAGCGCACAAGGTCGAAGGTGGCGAGCGGAAGTCCATGAATGAACTCAGCTCCAAGCTCCACAGGCAGATGGTTTTCGACATGAACGGTCCACACGCGTCCGCCTACTCGGCTGCGTGCTTCGAGAATGAGAACGCGTAAACCGTCATCAGCCAGCAGTCGCGCTGCCCTCAACCCTGCCACACCGGCGCCAATAACAATCACATCTGCCGATTCGGTCACAATGTCAATTGGATACAAGAATTCCGCGGAAAGCAGCACAAAAGCTTTGAGCGTAACCCGGTCAAACCACAGGCTAACCGGAAGCTATATTGCCAAACAGCTATTTGACTTTATCTCTGAAACGTACAACCCTGTAAATCGCGCATGCGTAATCTAAAGCTCACTCTGGCCTATGATGGCTCGGCCTTCCATGGCTGGCAGATTCAACCCGGCAAGCCCACCATCCAGGGCACGCTGGCGGAGGTCATCGAGGGCCTTACCGGGGAGAGGCTCCTGCCCCAGGGTTCCGGTCGAACAGATGCCGGAGTTCATGCTCTCGCTCAGGTCGCGACCTTCCATACCGCCTGTACGATTCCAGTTGCCAACATCAGAACCGTGCTCAATGACCGGCTCCCTGCTGCGATTCGAGTGCTTGCCGTTGACGAAATGCATGAAGAATTTCATGCCCGCCACTCCGCTCGGGGCAAGTGCTATCACTATCGCATCTGGCGCGGCGATGTCGTTCCGCCATTTCTCGCCCGGTACGTCACCCACCATCCCTACCCGCTGAATGAGACCGCAATGCAGCAGGCTGCCGCCCTGGTGGTTGGAGAGCACGATTTCACGTCCTTCGCTGCCGTCGATCCGGAGCGCGCCCAGCGCATGGCAGAAGCCGCAGGCGATGAGAAATCGGTTGGAATTCCTGACCGGAAACACGCTACGAACATCCGCACCATCTCTGAGTCGCGCTTAGAGCGCCACGGTTCGGAGCTGCTTTACGTTGTCCGGGGTAACGGATTCCTTCACCACATGGTGCGCAACCTGGTCGGCACGTTTCTGCTGGTAGGGAAGGGAACGATTGCCCCCTCTGACCTCCCTAAGATTCTGGAAGCGCGCAGCCGGTGTGCTGCCGGACCCACTGCTCCCGCCGAAGGTCTTTATCTAGTCGAAGTCGAATACTGAACCATCAGAGAAAACGGTATACATTCGGGCGCTACAGCGGCCGATATGCACGCAGAGAGGCGCGATTGCGAGAGTTGTTAATTCCGGGTGTAAAGCTGGGAGCAAACGTTTTACAGGTATTAAGCCTTACGAGCTTTGCGCCACTCGTCAATTTTTATAACGACGAGGTTTAGATCCATAAGCTTTCCAGTGATTTCAAACCGATATTCCACCCACAGCTGGTTGATTGTTGTGTACTTGGTGAACTTGACGCTTACGTCGGCATTGGCAAAACAGTCCCAAATCGTAAGGTCCGGATCATCTGCCTGCAAGCACACTCCTATGTGAAGTTGAGCAACTCTCTCCGGATCATTATTCAGCAATGCGTCATTAACGTTAAACCGTTTGTTTATGTCCATACAAACTCCTTTCCGGGAACGGCTCGCACACTGCGTGCGCCAGCGCTCTCTGGCGTGCCTGCATTTATCGTACATCAGTCCACTGGCGGACGGAGATGCTGTTTTCGTAAGTCCTTGAAACTGCGTGAAGTTTCATGCAACGCTCTCGCCGATAAAATCATCAGTCTTGACGTGCTTTGCGTTCAGGTTGGCCCTGGCGTCGGTCACTCGTGCGGAAAGTGGAGCTGCTCCGGTGGTCAACCAAGTTTCATGACTTCGCAGTAAGCTTTCTGCGCCATTAACTTAAGTACCTCTTTCCGATTCTCTGTTACTTTGCTGTAAAGGCGTGTGGCGATGGATATGGGCATTCATCTCGTCAGCAATACCGGCTCACACGAGCGTTTCTCCACATTCAATCCTGCCACTGGCGAACCTCTCGGCCACTACCCCCTGTTCTCCTCGACGCGTGTCTCCGCTGCCGTGGCCAGTGCCCGTGAGGGGCAGGCCTGGTGGTCGCGCTTGCCTCAGCGTCGCCGCTCGGCTGTGCTCCGTCGCGTAGCGCAACTGCTCTGCAACGAGAGGGATTCGCTTGCCCAGATAATCACTTCCGAATCCGGTAAGCCTTTGCAGGAAGCGCTACTCCACGATGTTCTGGTTTCTGCAGACGCCGCGGTCTTCTGCGCTGATAATGCTGCTGCCGTCCTGCGCAGGGAGAAAATTCCTCACAAAAATCCGGGCCTGCGCTTCAAGCGTGGCGAACTCTCCTGGGAGCCTTTTGGCGTAATCGGCATCATCTCGCCGTGGAATTATCCACTCTCCATTCCTGCTGCGGATACCTTTGCCGCCCTTGCCGTTGGCAATGCAGTCGTGCTTAAGCCGAGCGAACTCACGCCGCGACCGGCCCTCGAACTCGAGCACCTGATCGGTGCCGCGCTTGAAGCCGAGGGGCTATCGGCTCTCCCGAGTCCTTTCCAGGTCGTTACTGGACTCGGACCTACCGGCCAATCTCTGGTTAGCAGCAGCATCGATAAACTGATTTTCACTGGCAGCGTCGCCACCGGGCGGCGTGTCGCCGTCTCCGCCGCAGCGCAACTTCTTCCCGTCATCCTCGAACTCGGCGGCAAGGATGCCATGGTCGTGCTCGAAGATGCCGATCTTGATGTTGCATCCAGCGCCGCTGTCTGGGGTTCGATGATGAACACCGGGCAGACTTGCGTTTCCGTAGAGCGTTGTTATGTTCACCGGAGTATCTACTCGCGATTCGTTTCGCGTTGTCTGGAAAAGATCTCCAAGCTCAAGGTTGGCAACGGCGCGGTTTCCACTACCGATGTAGGCCCTCTCATTAATCTCGCGCAGCTTCAGAAGGTCAGTCGTCAAGTAGATGAAGCCCGCGCTCTTGGAGCCATCGTTCACGCAGGCGGCAATCCACTGCCCGACCTCGGCCCAAATTTCTATGCCCCTACGCTCATCACTGACGTGGACCACTCCATGAGCCTGATGAGCGAAGAAACTTTTGGCCCTGTTCTGCCGGTCATGCCGTTCAGCGACGATGATGAAGCCATATCTCTCGCCAATGACAGCGATTTCGGATTAGCCGCAAGCGTCTGGGGCCGCCCCTCGCACGCTAAAGCAGTAGCCCGCCGCGTGGCTGCCGGAACCGTGATGGTCAACGATCTGATTTCCGGCTTCGGCATCAGCGCGGCACCTCACGGAGGCCTTAAGCAGAGTGGTATTGGCCGCACTCACGGAATTCTCGGCATGCGGGAGTTGGTCCGCCCCTGCTATCTCGATGTCGATTTCACCTCGCGCGTGAAAAAGCTTTGGTGGTACCCTTACGCCGAAAATCTGGCTTCCATGTCGGCCTTTGTCGAAATGATCCACTCCTCCGGACTACGACGTGTTGTTGCCGCTTTCCGTTCGCTGCCCGCCTTCTTTCATCGCCGCTATTGACCCGCGTAATAGATTGCAGCGCGCCATTTTCATCTTGTTCTGGACTGGGATGGTCAAACAGGTCCGGAGGCCAATAATATTTCCGCGCTGGCCGCTGCTCTCTGGTCCTCGTGTACCATGCTGGAATGCCTTTTCGTCTGTGGCCGCGACCGAAGTCGTCACCCGAGCGGGTTCAGCCCCAACCCGGTGCGCTTGCGCAGGAGGTCTCTCGCCTCTGCGCCGACTTGCGTGTTCACCGAATCTTCGAGTGGTTTTCCAGCCATGAGCGAGAAATTGCCGATTTTCAGTTAGCCATCTCTTCAATTCCTGCGCCGACTTTTGGCGAGCAGGCCCGCGCCGCCTGGCTGCGGGATCATCTTCAGCATCTCGGTCTCACAGTTAACTCCGATGCTGTGGAAAACCTGCTCGCGGCCCGTCCCGGGCTTCACGCCGGCTCTCCATCCATCGCTGTCAGCGCTCATCTCGATACCGTTTTCCCTGCCGCCACCGAGCTCAATATACGTCGCGAGCAGAACCTTCTTCTCGGCCCTGGCATCGGTGACAACGGCTCTGGTCTCGCTGCGATCTGGGCCCTGGCCTCTGCATTTCACGCCGTGGGCATTATCACCACCATGCCCCTGCTCTGGATTGCGAATGTGTGTGAAGAGGGAGAAGGCAATCTGCGAGGCATGCGCCACATCTACCGCGAGCACCTGGGCAACAGCTCCGATCCAATTGCCGCCGCCGTAGTGGGAGATAAGCCTGCTCCCCCCATATCCCTGCTGATCGCCCTGGACGGTGCTGGTTCGGAAAGTGTCATTGCGCAGGCCCTTGGCAGCCGCCGCTTTGAAATCGTTATCGAGGGGCCGGGCGGCCATTCCTGGAGTGACCATGGCACTCCGAATCCCATAGTCGCCGCCTCAGCCATCATCGATGTTCTCTCGCGCATTCCTTTGCCTGCTGATCCCCGTACCACGCTAAACGTTGGAACCATCCAGGGTGGAACTTCCGTCAACACCATTCCCGAGCGCGTCGCGATCAAGGTGGATGTCCGGTCGTCTGACTCCAGGCGTCTCGACGAAATCGAGCAGCTTCTTCGCCGCGCGGTACCCGCTGCCTGTACCGAAATTCAGTCTCGTTCGCTCCATTCCGGTTGCAGGCTTCGGCATTTCATCGTGAAACTTGGCGAACGGCCTGCCGGAGACCTGTCCCCCTCCTCGCCTCTCCTTGCGGCCGTTCATGCCGTTGACGCTCAACTGGGAATCCGTTCGCTGCTCCTCCGAGCCTCCACCGACTCGAACATCCCGCTCTCCCTGGGCCTTGAGGCGGTTACTCTCGGCGCGGGAGGCAATGGCGGCGGAGCTCACACACTCGGCGAGTGGTTTGACCCTGCCGGGCGCGAACAGGGCCTCAAACGTATAGCGCTTCTCATTCTTCTCGTCGCCGGACTTCCGCCCGAAAAGATTCCCACGCCTGCTCCGCAGGATTTCCGCTGAGCCGCATTCGCAAGCGTTAAAATGGTGCCCCCATGTGCACCTTTCCTGCCAACGCTTCTGCCTCCCCGAGAAAAGGCGAGCTCGTTACGCTTCAGGCGATCACTGTCCTCTGGATGCTCGTCGAGTGCGCAGTCTCTCTGTACTCTGCCGCAAAGGCCCGTAGTCCTGCGCTTTTCGCCTTTGGAGCCGACAGTTTTGTAGAACTCCTCTCTGCTGTTTTGGTGATCATCAGCATTGCGAAATTGAACCGGAAACGCATCGACCGCGCCGCTGGAATCCTGCTTTTCATCCTTGCTATTGTCGTTGGACTCACTTCCGTACTTGCGCTAACCGGAAAGCTCCAGCCCGAACCAAGCCTTTTCGGGATTGCTATAACCTTGGCGGCCCTGTTTGTCATGCCTCTGCTCGCGTGGCGAAAACGTAAGCTGGCTCGCGCAACAGGCAACAACGTGCTTGCCGCAGATGCGGTTCAGTCCGCCACGTGTGCTTATCTAGCCGCCATTACCATGGCAGGATTGGTCCTTAACGCTGCGTTCCACATCGCATTTGCCGACTCCATTGCGGCGCTCGTTGCTATTCCTGTTCTGATAGTGGAAGGTTGTCGCGCCATGCATGGCCACAGTTGCGGCTGTGCTGCTGACATTTCCTAATCTGGAATAACGCTCTCGCGATGCGATATTTGTTGACGTAACCTCAAACCCGCGCGTCTAAAACAGCGTGACAGGGGAGTGGGTTGTCCACACTGGCCAGCACTCGCCTCTCTCTGCAGAAGAGTTAAGATAATTCCCAAATCTTGACTTTGCCGGAGGCAACATGGAACCGCTGAAAGACACAAGCGGATTGTCGCAGGATCAGATGACAAAGAAGAGAAATCGTTTTGCCCCATTGTTTGTTGGATCGGTGACCTTGGGATTGGTGCTGTTGATTGGCACTGTTCTAACCTTCACAGCGCGCGCCAAGTCCGCGGACAGCGCGGATGCGCCGCAGCTAACCGTCCCCGCCGTCCGTCAACATGACAACGAATTTGCTCGCGTAGCAAAGGCCGTTGAGCCCGCCGTAGTCAATATCAACACCGAGTCGACTGTCAAGAATCCCCGCAGGCGCCTGCACCGCTCGCCGAGGCAGAATCCGGGTGAAGATCAAAACAACGACAACGATGCTCTGCGGGATTGGTTCGACCGCTTCTTCGGACAGGAGCCCGGTGTGCCTGGCGGCCCTGATGGAAGTGAAATGACCACCCAGTCGCTTGGTTCTGGCATCGTCGTCAGCTCGAACGGCTACATCGTTACCAATTTCCACGTAGTGGACAAAGCCGATCGTATTCGTGTCAGCCTGATGGGCGATCCCGGTGCGGTCAGCTATCCAGCTAAGGTCATCGGAACGGATCGCGAAACTGATCTTGCCGTTCTCAAAATCGATGTGAATCGCGCGTTGCCTGTAGCCAAGCTCGGCAACTCGGACAGCATGCAGGTCGGCGATTGGGTTCTCGCCATTGGCAGCCCCTTCGGACTCAAATCAACCGTCACTGCGGGAATCGTCAGCGCAAAGGGACGCAACATTGTTCCCGGACGGCAGTTTCAGTCCTTCATCCAGACTGACGCAGCCATAAACCCCGGCAACTCCGGCGGCCCGCTTGTGAACATGGATGGTGAGGTCATCGGCATCAACACCGCCATCTACACCGAATCGTCCGGTTATCAAGGCGTGGGTTTTGCGCTGCCTTCCAACACCGTTGTTCAGGTTTTCAACCAGCTGGTTTCGCCCGCCCACAAGGTTGAGCGCGGCTCCATCGGCATCACGTTCAGTGCTGAACCTAGTCCCGCTGTTACTCGCATGTATGGCGGCGGCAAGGGCATCATTGTTCAGGACGTAGTCCCTGGCGGCCCCGCAGCACAGGCCGGCATCAAGGGTGGCGATGCCATCATCTCCGTCGGTGGAAAGAACATCACTACCGGTGACGAGCTTGTCGCCGAGATCAGTGGCCATCATCCGGGAGACAAGCTGAAAATTGGTTTCCTTCGTAACGGTAAGCACGAGGAAACCACGGTTACCGTGGCTGATCGCCAGAAGCTTTTCGGCGCCCAGTTGGGTACCAGTGAATCCGAAAACGAGGAACAGGCGCCTAAGGAAGGCAAACTTGGAATTACGGTTAAACCGGTTCCTGCAGCCCTTGCCAAGCGCTTTAATCTCCAACCGAATCAAGGTTTGCTCGTGCTTGACGTCAAGCCTGGCAGCTTTGCTGACTCCGTTCAGTTGTCACGCGGGGATGTCATCCTCGAAATCAACCGTCAGCCGGTCAATGATCCCGATACTTTTGCAAAAATCGAGTCGGGATTGAAGTCAGGACAGGACGTTGTATTCGTGGTTCGTCAGGCTGGACAAGGGCGTGAGGCAACGAATACCTTTCTGGGAGGCACCTTGCCGTAGTAATCTGTAAAGGTATCCCAAGCACGCCGCCGAGCATCGCACCTGTATCATGTACAGATTCCGGCGGCGTGCAGGTAACCTGTCGAGTATGTTCGCCTATCGTGGGGAGCGCCTCCGCACGATAGAGCCGGGTAGGACTGATATGATCAGTACACCCCGGACTGTGCCATCTCCGAAAAGGTGAGGTTTGATGTTTTCACTCTCTAAAAAAACAATAACAACTATCCTCCTAGTTCCCGCAGCCTTGCTTTGCACCTCGCCTCTTGCGGCTGCGCTAAAGAAGCCTAAGGTTAAAGCGCACACTGCAACTTCTTCCCGGTCGAGTGCGGCTTCCAGGAGATCTTCAAGAACTGCGGCCAGTTCCTCTCACAAGTCCAAAACGTACGCGGTCAGCACCCGCAAAGCCCACATTGGCACGGGTTTAGTCTCTGCTGCAACTGTCAGCAAGCCCAAGCCCCGTGGGCAGCAGTCCATTAGTCAGGCAAGGACTATCGAGATTCAAGAAGCTCTAATTCGCGAACGCTATCTCAGCGGTGAACCCACCGGCGAATTTGATGTGGCAACACGGGAGGCGCTCGTTCGTTTCCAGGGTGACAATCACTGGCAGACCAAGATCCTGCCCGACTCCCGAGCACTCATCAAATTGGGTCTGGGACCCAGCCATGAAGGCTTGCTGAATCCCGAAACAGCAGCGGTCGCAATGCCGAGACATCCGGGCTCAGAGAAATTTACTTCTGGCGGATCCAACTAGAAACATCCTTTAAAGTGAAAGCGGGACCAAATCCGGTCCCGCTTTCACTTTGCCATTTGATCTCGCCTTATTCATTCTTCTTCGTTATTCGTTAACAAAACAAAACACAAGAGCCGATATATCCACACGATCCGCTCCGCCCACGAGTGCGGAAAAACTACTTTCTATCCAGATTATTCGCTTGGGCTTCGCCATCATAGGCGCCAGGAGCAGCGCCTTAACAGCTGCAACCCCGCGTCTATAGGAACGCATCATCAACACAGCAGAGTCGGAAATAACTGTTTGCCCTAACAAGGAGCGCCTGTGACCACCGTTACGCCAAGTGCCAGTTACAGCTTCATTCTGCGTCTCAAGATCAGTAATACTCCTGGCAGTCTCGGCCGAGTCACATCTATGATCAGCGATCTTGGTGGAGATATCGGAGCAATCGATATCAGGGGTGTTACAAAGACGCATAAGATCCGCGACATCAGCTTACATACGACGGATGAAAAACATAGTCAAAAGATAGTTGAAAGACTGAAAGCTCTTGGAATTGTCGAGGTGCTGAGTGTCTGGGACCGCACCTTCTCAATGCACGCTGGCGGCAAGATTCGCGTTACCAGCAAGGTCCCTCTCGTAACTCGCGAAGATCTCTCTATGGCATACACTCCGGGAGTTGCGCGGGTGTGCATGGCCATTAAAAACAGTCCGGAAAAAGCCTATAAACTGACAATTAAAGCGAACACAATCGCGATAGTCAGCGATGGCACAGCTGTGTTGGGACTGGGCGACATTGGGCCAGAGGCAGCGATGCCGGTCATGGAAGGCAAGGCGATGCTCTTTAAAAAATTCGGCGGTGTCGACGCCTTTCCTATTTGTCTGGATACCAAGGATACAGAGGAGATTATCCGAACGGTGAAGGCCATTGCTCCTGGCTTTGGCGGAATCAATCTTGAAGATATCTCAGCTCCTCGCTGTTTCGAAATTGAAGAGCGATTGAAGAAAGAGCTGAAGATTCCGGTATTCCACGACGATCAACACGGGACCGCCGTGGTTGTGCTTGCAGCACTGACCAATGCATTGAAACTCGTCGATAAAAAGATTAAGGACCTTAAGATTGTGGTGACTGGAGTTGGCGCGGCCGGCGTTGCGTGTTCGAAGATGATCATGGCCGCAGGCGGGACGAACATTATTGGGTTTGATCGGACAGGCGCAATTCACAAAGGCCGCACAAACCTGAATTACATGAAGCAGTGGTTTGCCGAAAACACGAACCCTGCGGGATTTTCGGGAACTCTCAAGGAAGCGCTCAACGGGGCGGATCTGTTCCTCGGGCTGTCTGGACCAGGCGTGATCCAAGGCGAGGATTTGGCAAAAATGAACAAGGACGCGATCGTCTTTGCCATGGCAAATCCGATGCCGGAAATCATGCCCGAAGACGCCGCACCGTACGTTCGCATCATGGCTACAGGACGCTCCGATTATCCGAACCAGATCAATAACGTCCTGTGCTTCCCAGGAATCTTCCGTGGCGCGCTGAATTGCGGCGCCTCTGATATCAACGAGCAAATGAAGCTGGCTGCTGCATCTGCAATTGCCTCAACAATCTCAGACGAAGAGTTGACAGAGGATTACATAATCCCTGGCGTTTTCGATAAGCGCGTAGCTACTGCTGTGGCCGAGGCTGTAGTGAAGGCCGCTATCGAAACAGGTGTTGCGCGCAAAACCGCGGGAGTCAAGGAAACTACCTATGACTACTCAGCCGCGGATTAACCGAAGATGACGAAGAGGGAAGCCGTTCTTTCGTAGCTTCCCTCTTCTTGTTTCTCGTCAGATTAGCAGTGTTTGTTAGTCTGCGATCTTCACGAGTACCTTGCCCATTGGTCCCTGAGCCAGCCGTGAGAAAGCTTTCTTTACGTCGAGAAATGGAAATACTCCGTCCACCACAGGGCGCTTGCCCAGCTTATCAAGGCGAGCAACAATCTCGTTCCAGTTGGCCCTTGTCTCTTCTGGTGAGGTATCTCCAACGCTGACGCCCCCGATGCGATTTCGGCGGAAGAACAGTGTCGCAGTATTGAATTCCGGTACAACGCCTGCGCTCCTGCCGACGACGCTGACGCGTCCTCCATAGCCGAGCGTAGCAATGATCTCGTTGAACAGCGCGCCGCCCACACTGTCAACGGCAATATCCACTCTCTTCGGCGCAATTGCGGAGAGCAGTTGTTTGCGGAATCCGTTCTCATTCGGATTGAACACAAAATCTGCGCCGAGTTGCTTGATCTTCTCGCCCTTCTCCGCGCTGCGCGACAGTGCTATAACGGTGAGCCCCATCGATTTTCCAAGCAGCACCGCTGCTGAGCCGACACCTCCGGATGCGCCTGTTACCAGCAACACGGAGCCGGATGATGGTGGCGCAGGAGGATCGCTCCACTGCGTCAAGGCCTGAAAGGCTGTCAAGTAAACCAGCGGAGCGCCAGCAACTTCTTCCAGAGACCAGCCCTGCGGCACGGGAACAACCTGGTTCGAATCGACGGCCACTTTCTCTGCCAGTGTCCCCCAGAGATCGACGCCAGTAGCTCCGCGGAGAATGCCGACAGTATCGCCCACTTTTGCGTTCTCGACCTCCGCACCTATTGCGATCACTTTGCCCACGCCATCCCGGCCGAGCACATGCGGCAGCTTCGGCTTGGCAGGGTATTGTGCAATGGCCAGGAAAGCGTCGGCTGGATTTAGCGCGGCATAAATCAGCTTGACTACAACCTGCGAGGGACCGGGCTGTGGATCAGGAACCTCGTCCAGGCGCAGCTTCTCGACGCCTTCATATGAGTCCATTAACCAAGCACGCATTGTGTTTTCACCTTTCTTAGTACTCGTTTCTGAACGATTCTACAAGCTATCTCAGAAATCGCCTGCATGCGTTTTGCTCGCCGTTTGCAACGGTCTTGGAAGCGCGGCCAGAGCGGATTCGCGGAGGCTCAGGGCAGTCCCGTTTCGGGATGCAACGCCAACGGCGGATCTGTATCACTTGCTATTTCTATCCTGCTGATCTAACTTCACTGGCGCAAAACTGCGGCGCAAACTGGTGCACGCTTTTATTGCCGTAGATCCCGCCACATCTGTTCAGAGCGTGCGCCCGTTGAATATTTTCCGGGCCCATCGGGGAGCCGTCACGCGCCGGGCGACTCGTCTAGGTTGCCACTGACCTCAATCCGAAGGAGAAGCTTAAAATGACAAGGCATCATCATCTCGCGTCACGGTGGCTTTGCCTCAGCTTGGCGTTGTGCCGGGAGGAACGTCCTGCGCCAACGGCGGCAGCTCGTTGTAAGATCTAGTTTTCAAGGAGTGCAATAATGGAGCGATTCGACGTACTCGTCATTGGTGCTGGTCCGACGGGACTTGCCTGCGCTATTGAGACTCGGCGAGCGGGCTATTCCGTCGTTGCTGTGGACAAGGGCTGCCTGGTCAACTCGCTCTATAACTATCCGGCGAATATGACTTTCTTTACCACGCCGGAACTGCTGGAAATCGGAGACATTCCGTTTGTCAGCCCACGGCAGAAGCCTTCGCGACTGGAAGCGCTGGAATACTACCGCAAGGTAGCTGAGTTCTACCGCATCGATGTACGCCAGTACCACAACGTAACGAGTGTCGATGGCGCAGACGGCGCCTTCGTTGTGCACTGCACGGATATGCTAGCGCGCCCAGTCGAGTTCCTCGCGCGTAAACTGGTTGTCGCTACCGGTTACTATGATCTGCCGAATCGCATTGGGGTTCCGGGTGAGGATCTTCCGAAAGTTTCACACTACTATCGTGAGCCGCATCCTTTTTACAATTCGGATGTTGTTGTGGTGGGGGCGAAGAATTCTGCGGCAATTGCGGCCCTGGAGTTGTGGCGTCATGGAGCCCGCGTCACCGTCGTGCATCGCGGTCCGGGCATTTCTTCCAGCGTCAAGTACTGGATCAAGCCAGACATCGAAAACCGTATCAAAAAACACGAAATAGCTGCGTATTTCAACACTACCGTACGCGAGATTACCCCTGACGCGATCGTGCTTGTTACGCCGCAAGGCGAGGTTCGGATCAAGAATGATTTCGTGCTGGCGATGACCGGATATCATCCGGATTTTGGTTTTCTGCGAGCGCTAGGAGTGGAACTGTCGAAGGAACCATCGTCAAAGCCGGTTGTCGATATGTGCACGCTGGAGAGCAACGTTCGCGGGATTTACCTGGCAGGTGTGATCGTCGCGGGAAAGAACACCAACGAAGTTTTCATCGAGAACGGGCGTTATCATGGACGGCAGATTGCAGAAGATCTGCGTCGCAAATTGGGCGAGTCCACGATGGAGCCTTTCGTTCCGGAGAGCACGAGCAGGGCTCCAAGTCATCCCTTGCATCTGCGAAACGTGGAGTAGCTGGTACAAGTTTTCGAGCAGACTTAGCTATTTATTCGACACAAAGGCCCGGCTTTTCTCGCCGGGCCTCGCAGATTGCAATCAAGTTTCTATTTGGGTGTCGCCAAATATCCCGAAACCTGATCCTTGTTCACTGTGAATATCACAATCTCATAAAGCTGTCTGTTGCGTCCTGTATAGAACTGCAAAGGTTCGCCCAGTGTGCGGTCTTTCTTCTCGATGATGTGATCGTCCGCAAGAACATTGAGTGTAAAGCGTGACCTTTTCGAATCAGCTTTCTTCAGTTCCAGGCTCACGGTCGAGATCTGGCTGCGCTGTTTCTTTCTCAGAGTGAACTCATAATAGTTACGGTCGCCCTTGTGCTTCAGATACTCCAATTCGTCACGATTCTTCGCAATCAACCCGCTATGTATGTTCAAGTCGCCTATGGCAGATTCAAGTTTTGCCTTGGTGGCCGCAAGCTCGCCGCGTGTACTGGCGATGTCGCTTTTTGCTCCGCCAAGATCAGTCTTAACTCCGCCAATTTCGCCCTTTACTCCACTCATCTCTGAGCTGACGTTGGCCACTTCTTTCTTGGTGGCCTGCTGCTGAGCCGAAAGTTTAGCGGCGGAGCGTTCCTGCTGCGATTTCAACTCAGCCGTTCGTTTTGCCAACTCTTCCTGTGTCATTCCGACCTTGGAACCGAGTGCTTCCATTCCGGCTTCAATGTTCTTGTTGGTCAGATGAAGTTTGTCTTCGATGACTTTTGTCTCAGCATTTTGCCGCTCTGCTTTGGCTTCAAGCGAGTTCACGCGATCACGAAGACCGACGATGAGATAAAGCATGATGGCAAACAGAATTACGACTACAACGCCTCCCGCCACCAGCGCAATGTTGGTCGTTCGTTTCTCTGCAGACTGAATCTCGAGGGTTTCGGACATATGAAAACTCCTGTTGAGATATAAACTTCACAGCGCACCTCTCAGCAGCTGTCAACGTACACCTTACTCCTTTCCGGCCACTTTGCTCTACTCTGCACAGGTTTTGAGATTTGAGAAACACTTGGGATTCCTCATTGTGAAAGGATTGGGCGACTGGGCCTATGCTTCAGGGCTTATCGGTCAGAGCCCAGTGCCTTCACTCTTCTGTGCAGATCTTTCGCAATACTCGACGGATTCTCGCCAGCTTTGTATTGGACTGGATGACCGATGTGGATAACGATCTCTCCAGGACGCAGGAAGTGACGCCGGGACTGTGCAGCCTCCCACAGGCCATCGATGCGCAGTGGCAGTACGGGAATATTAAGGCGCTCGGCGAGAATGCCGGCTCCGACTTGAAACCGATCCAGCTCGCCATTTTCGGTGCAATGTCCCTCGGGAAAGATCAGAACACTGTAACCGGTATCCACGCAATGGCCAGCGAACTCGAAGCTCTGGCGAAAACTCGCATTCTGCGGCAGAGGAAAAACATTGAATAGAGAAACGACGAGGTAATAGCCGAGGCGCTGCATGAACCTTGCAAAAACGTTCAGTTCCTTTGGCGGTTGCCGCATTTGCATCAGGCGAGCGCCCCCCATGGCGACAACCAACCGCGTGGCTAGTCTGGGCGGCAGAGCATAGAGGATGAATCCAATGTCGATGTATGTGACGTGATTGCACACGACCAACGCGGGGCCATGGAGGGCTTTTAGATGTTCGCTGCCCCTGACGCATGGTTTAGCCTGGAGCAGAGTTGCCGGGAATGTGAGTGCGTAGTACACCAGAGAGCGCAACGCGCGTATAGCGGGAAGAAGCGGCCAGCGCGGATAGAAATACGGAGTAGAGGAAGTTGATTCGGCTCGCAGTTGGCGCTCCAGATCCGCAAGCGTCGTGGCTTCAGTGAAAATGTGCTCTGACAGATCCACCTGATAGCGATCCTCAATAGCACTGAGTAACTCCACACGATCGAGAGAACTCAGATTGAGCGAGTCGAGAGTGGAATCTGGAGAAATTGCAGAATTGCCGCCCTGGATGCGGTGGACCAAAGGAGCGAGCTCCGAGTCGCGGGAAACGGGAGCTTCATCATTCGTACTGCGGCGGGCGAAGTTCTCAATTTCAGCCAATCGTGGTTTCAGAGTCGGCGTGCGCGGAAAGTCGCTTTCCGGCCAGACCTTCCATCTCCGGAGGCGTTGAAAATCAGCGAGGTGCTCATTCGCCGCGCGAATCACGCTGTCGGCATTAGCCTCTGGCGAGAGCAGCAGTATGGCGCAGGGTTCGGTATCGCCCGAAACCGGAACGCCCACGACTACGCAGTCGCGTACGCCAGGCTCGCGCTTAATCGCAGCCTCCAAGTCTTCGGGATGGATATTCATGCCGGCAGCGGTGACAATGAGGTTTTTCTTGCGCCCTTTGAAAAACAGATGGCCAGTAGAGTCGATCTCGCCGAGATCGCCAGTGTGGAACCAACCATTATCGACAGCGCCAGGCTGGAGGCGATTGCTCTGCCAATATCCGCCAGAGATGTTTTCGCCGCGGACCAGAATCTCTCCGTCCGGTGCGAGCTTTACCTCCTGGCCCGGCAAAAGCCGTCCGATGGAACGGCGGCCGATGTGAAATGGGTTGTTCACGCTGATGAGAGAAGTGGTTTCGGTGAGTCCGTAACCCTGCACAACGGCAAATGCCATGCGTGACCAGAACTGTTCAGTCTCTTCGTCGAGTGCTGCACCTCCGCAGATGAAGGCGCAGAAGCGCCAGCCGAACTCGCGATGAACGCGGCGGAATCGCCACCAGCGGCGCAGAAAATGTTGGTCATCGCTGCGGTCAAAAGCTGAGCGAAAACGGTCGAGCTCTCCGCGAGCTTCGAGATCGGCTTCGATCTTTTGCCGCAAGGTTTGCAGCATTCTTGGGACACAAATCGTGGCGGAAACCCGCTCGTTGCGAATGAGGCGTATGACTTCTCCGGAGTTCGGCGTGTCATGAAAGACCACGGTTGCGCGCAGCGCCTGCGGGACGAAGAGTCCAAGAAACTGCCCGAAGACGTGACTCAGCGGCAACAAATTGAGTAGGCGCACGGGGTGTGCCCAGCGTTCGTAACGCAGATATCGTGCTATCTCCCGTTCGAGTGGTTCGAGATTTGCGAGCACATTGCCGTGCGTCAGTACAACGCCGCGTGGGTCGGAGGTAGTGCCCGAGGTGAAAACAATTTCCAGAGTGTCGGCGCGACTCGACGGATAGGGTGTGAGCGAAGGATTGTTTGCGGCAACAACTTGCGCAAGTTCTTCGACGGCGAGAGTGGGAAAGCCGCCTGCAATTTGTGTCGACCTTTGGCGCGCGCAGATGATAAGGCGCGCGCCGACATCATTCGCGACACGCTGAGCAAAATCAGGTGCAGCGGACTCGTCCATGGGAACAGCAACCGCGCCGTGCCAGGCGCATCCCAGGAATGCGGAAACCCATTCGGCAGAGTTCGGAGCCCAGAGCATGACGCGTTCACCTGGCTGGACGTCACGGCGCTCCAGTTCGGAAGCAAAGCGGCGCGCGCACAACGCTGCTTGCGCATAGCTCCAGCGCAGTGTGCGCAGCCCACGGCGAAACACGTAGGCATTTTCGCTTCCGAGTTGTTCAAAGCGCGTGACGAGTTCGGCAATGGACTGGCGTGCCATAAGAACCGCCTTCTGAATCTCGACCTTGCACACCGACGACCCCGCGCAAAAGCTTTCACGCAAAATTGAAGGTGTTGCAAACCTCCTCGCACATCATAGTCGTACTTTTTTGAAGCTTTAGAACGAGAAATTCGATGGGAGCAGCGCAAACAGAGAAGAGGATTGTGAGCTGCTGTTTCTGCGGAGTTTGGCCCTGGTACGCGCATTCGCGTGAGCTACTTGTTTAAATGCAGGTTCACAAATCTTAATGCGCTTCCAGTATTGGTCGGCGGCTGAATTGCATCTTCATAGAAGGGCTCCGGCACACTGAATTCCGGACTGGCTGCGTTTTTCTGAAGACAAGGCGTGCAACAAGGAAGACGAGATGGACGAAAATCGTTCGACTCCACCGAACCGGCCAGACGATCCGTCTTCTCAGTCCAAATCCAACCGCTCTACAAGCCGGCGGGTGATTGTCTGGACGGTAATTCTTTTATCCTTTGCCGCTCTTTTCACCGTGGTTCTGCGCCAGCATACGCCGGAAACGGCTGTGCAGACGGGGCGACGCGCAGCGATGGCAGGTTTGGTTACCGTGGTGCCAGCGACAGCGCAAAAGGGCGACATTGGCATCTATCAGGAGGCTATCGGTACAGTCACGCCTGTCTACACCAGCTCTGTAACCAGCCAGATTACTGGTCTGGTCATGGCTGTTCACTACCGCGAAGGGCAATTGGTTCATAAGGGCGATCTGCTGATTGAAATCGATTCCCGCCCCATTGAGGCGCAACTTGCTCAGGCTCGGGGGACCTTGGAGAAGGATACTCAACTGCTCGCACAGGCAAGGATGGACCTCGCACGTTATCGTGCCGCATGGGCTCGCAATGCCGTTGCAAAACAAACCCTGGAGGATCAGGAAAAGATCGTCCTGCAGTATGAAGGAACGGTAAAGGCGGATCAGGGCCTGGTGCAATACGATCAGGTTCAACTTGCCTACTGCCGAATTACGGCACCGTTTACGGGCCGCACGGGGTTGAGGCTGGTGGACCCCGGCAACGTAGTGCAGGCCAATGGCACTTCTCCGCTGGTGGTGATCACGCAGGAACAGCCCATCACCGTGATCTTTACGATCGCGGAGGATGCGCTTGGCTCGGTTCAAGCGCCGCTTCGGCAGGGAAGCAGCCTCAAAGTGGACGCCTACGATCGCGCTGCACAGAATAAGATCGCCACCGGCAAGCTGCTAAGCGTTGACAATCAGATCGATACTACGACAGGCACCATCAAGCTACGCGCTATTTTCGACAACAAAGACGGTGCGCTCTTTCCCAACCAGTTTGTAAATACACGCCTGCTGGTAGAGACGCTCAAGGGCATGACCTTAATTCCCACCTCTGCCGTTCAGCACAACGGGCAGACAGCATTCGTCTATGTCGTTCAGAACGGAGTCGCGCAGATGCGTACCGTCAGGCCTGGTGCGGCAGATTCCGGCATGACGGCAGTCGAAGGCATCAACCCCGGAGAAGTGGTAGCCAATAGCAGCTTCGAGAAATTGCAACCGAATGCGAAGGTGCAGTTTCCTCAGGGACACAAGGGCGCGGGCTCGAAGGGGGAGAGCATGCCGTGAATCCGTCGCGCCCATTTATCCTGCGGCCGGTGGCTACCTCGCTGCTCATGGCCGCCATTCTGCTCGTGGGGATCGTAGCCTACACGCAGTTGCCTGTTTCCGCCCTGCCTCAGGTGGATTATCCAACTATTCAGGTCGTCACCTTCTATCCTGGGGCCAGTCCGGACGTTGTCGCTACTACAGTCACCGCACCGCTGGAACGCCAGTTTGGCCAGTTGCAAGGGCTGAGCCAGATGACTTCGACAAGCTCAGGTACAACCTCGGTCATCGTGTTGCAGTTCAACCTGAGCCTCAGCATCGATGTGGCCGAGCAGGAGGTGCAATCGGCCATTAACGCTGCGCAGAGCGTTCTGCCCAGCGTGCTTCCAGCTCCGCCCATTTACAGCAAAACAAATCCTGCCGACCCACCCGTGCTCACTTTGGCCGTGACCTCTGACTCAATCCCGCTTTCGCAGGTCGAAGACCTCGTGGATACTCGCCTCGCGCCGAAGCTTTCTCAACTCAACGGAGTTGGCCTGGTAAGCATCAGTGGCGGACAGAAGCCGGCGGTACGCATTCAGGCCAATCCAGCCGCGCTTGCTTCTTATGGCATTACTCTGGAACAGCTTCGTACCGCGCTCGTCCAGACCAGCTTGAATGCAGCGAAAGGAAACTTCGAGGGCCCCCGGCAAGGCTATCAGATCGATGCCAACGATCAGCTTCAACGAAGTGCCGAGTATAAGGACGTGGTCGTCGCATACCGGAACGGCGCACCGGTCGTGCTCAAGGATGTAGCGCAGGTCGTGGACGGTGTCGAGAACAACAATCAGGCGGCCTGGATGAACCAGACCCCTGCAGTAATCGTCAACATTCAGCGACAGCCCGGCGCAAATACCATCAGTGTTGTTAAGAGCATTAAGAACATCCTGCCTCAGATTGAAGCCAACCTGCCAGCCACTATCAAAGTCAAGCAGATGACCGATCTTACGGTTCCAATCGAGGCATCGATTGCCGATGTGAGATTCGAGCTGATGCTGACAGTGGTACTCGTGGTTCTCATCATCTTCTTATTCTTGCGCAGTATTCGCGCCACCATAATTCCCGCTGTAGCCATGCCCATTTCGCTCATAGGAACGCTCGGCGCCATGTATGTACTGGGCTATAGCCTCGACAACCTTTCTATGATGTCGCTTACGATTGCCACCGGGTTCGTGGTGGACGACGCCATCGTGATGATCGAGAACATTACACGCTATCTGGAAGAGGGCGATCCACCTTTGCAAGCTGCGCTTAAGGGTGCCGAGCAGATCGGCTTCACCATCCTGTCGCTCACAATTTCTCTGATCGCCGTGCTTATCCCACTGCTGTTCATGGGCGATGTCGTCGGACGGCTCTTCCGTGAATTTGCCGTGACTCTGGCTGTGACAATCATCATCTCGGCGGTTGTCTCGCTTACCTTGACGCCAATGATGTGTGCGCGCACGCTGCACCACAATCCAGCCGAGCAGCAGACGCGACTCTATCGTTTTTCCGAGCGCGCATTCCAAAGCATGATTGCCTTCTATGGCCGCACTCTGAAGTTTGTTTTTCGCTATCAAAGGACCACCCTATTGATTGCGTTGGGCACGCTCATTCTGACCGTCTTTCTCTACATTGTCTCGCCAAAGGGCTTTTTTCCGGTGCAGGACACCGGGGTGATTCAAGGCATTTCGCAAGCGCCAGAAACCATTTCGTTTCCAGCCATGGCCCAGATGCATCAGAAACTGGCGCAGGTGATCCTCGCCGATCCCGCCGTCGAAAGCTTAACCTCGTTCATCGGAGCAGATGGCACAAACACAACTCTGAACAGCGGACGCTTTTCAATCAACCTGAAGCCGATAGAACAGCGCGAACTTAGCGCCTCTGACGTCATTCGCCGACTGCAATCCAAGCTGCAGAATATCGAGGGCATCAAGCTCTTCATGCAACCGGTGCAGAACATCACGGTGGATGACCGGGTGAGCCGTACTCAGTATCAATACACCCTCGAAGATCCCGACCTGCAAGAGCTGAACCTGTGGACGAACCGCTTTGTTGAACGCCTGAAGAAGCTTCCGCAAGTCGAAGACATCGCCACCGATCAGCAGACCGGAGGATTGGCCGTTTCGCTGATGATCGACCGTGTCACTGCCTCGCGCCTTGGCATCGCGCCGGCAACAATCGACAACACACTGTATGACGCCTACGGACAGAGGCAGATCAGCACGATGTACACGCAGTTGAACCAGTACCACGTGATTTTGGAAACACAGCCCGATTTCCAGAAAGACCCGAGCAAGCTGGCAAAGCTTTATATCCAGACCAACGCGTCAGCAGGCGCAACCGGACCCGGCGCTTCCACCTCGTTTGCCGCTTCGAGTTCGGTCTCCGCGGGATCAAACACTGTCACTGCCGCGGCCCCGTATACGCCTTCTTCAGGTGTGCTGACCGCGCCGTCAAATTCACTGAAATCCGCAGCCTCCAAACCAACGCTCAGCAGCAGTTCGACGATTGCAAGTGCCGTGCCCTTAAACACCTTCACGTCTTACAGCCGCATCAATTCACCGCTTTCTATCAATCACCAGGGACAGTTTCCTTCCGTAACCATCTCCTTCAATCTGGCGCCGCGTGCTTCATTGGGCTCAGCCATTTCTGAAATTGACAGGGTGCAGAAGGGGATGAACATGCCGGCCAGTCTCCAGGTGGGATTTCAGGGAACGGCGGCGTCTTTCAAAAACTCTCTGTCGAACGAAGCCCTGCTCATTCTGGCCGCGCTGGTCACGGTTTACATTGTGCTCGGAGTGCTCTACGAGAGCTTCATTCATCCCATCACTATTCTCTCCACACTGCCTTCTGCTGGTGTAGGGGCTCTGCTGGCACTCATGCTCTTTCGTCAGGATCTCAGCGTCGTGGCAATCATCGGCATCATCCTGCTCATTGGCATTGTTAAGAAGAACGGCATCATGATGGTGGACTTCGCTCTGGAAGGCGAGCGCAAAGAGGGCAAGAGCGCCGCCGACGCGATTTACGATGCCAGCTTGTTGCGCTTCCGTCCCATCATGATGACCACGATGGCAGCGCTTCTGGCGGGAATTCCACTGGCTCTGGGCACTGGCATCGGCTCGGAGCTTCGGCGTCCTCTGGGCATCTGCATGATAGGCGGATTGCTGTTGAGCCAGGTGCTCACGCTCTACACCACGCCGGTCATTTACATTTTCTTCGATGGGCTTGCGCGGCGTTTCTCCCGCACTCCAAAGTCGCAAATCAATAAGAGGCCAAACGGGCCGGGTCCGGAGCCAGGAGTGGAGCAGTCATGAATCCGTCCCGGCTATTTATTCATCGTCCAGTTGCAACAACGCTGCTCACTGCGGCGATTGCGCTGGCCGGCGCCGTCGCTTACACCGTCTTGCCCGTATCACCGCTTCCTCAGGTCGATTACCCCACCATCACAGTTGGAGCCGTCCTGCCCGGAGCAAGTGCCGAAATAATGGCAGCTTCGGTGGCTACTCCTCTAGAGCGACAGTTTGCGCACATCGCCGGCATAACGGAGATGACCTCCACCAGTTCACTGGGCAACACCGGCATCACTCTGCAGTTTGATCTCAGCCGCAATATCGATGGGGCGGCGCGCGACGTGGAAGCTGCTATAAACGCAGCGCGCACCTACCTGCCCACAAACCTGCCGTCCAACCCTACCTACCGCAAGGTGAACCCAGCCGACGCGCCGATCATGGTCATAGGACTGACGTCGGAAGTCTATGAGCGCGGCAAGCTTTACGATGTGGCGTCCACCATCATTCAGCAGAAGCTTTCGCAGATTCAGGGAGTGGGCCAGGTCACCACAGGCGGGGGAGCGCTGCCTTCTGTTCGCGTCGACGTGAATCCTACCCAGCTCAATAGTTACGGGTTCACGCTCGCCAACGTTCAGTCGATGCTGAGTCTACAGAACGCCCATCAGGCGCGCGGCCAGCTCTCTGATGGTATCGTCACTGCTGACATCATCACCAATGACCAGATCCGGTACGCCGACGATTACAAACCTCTGATCGTGGGCTACAAGAACGGCACGGCTGTCCGCCTCTCAGACGTTGCCACCGTCACGGACTCGGTTCAGAACATCCGTTCCGCTGGCTACCTGAACGGCAAGCCCGCCATTCCCATCATCATCTTCCGGCAGCCCGGCGCAAACATCATTCAGACGGTTGAAAATATCCGGCGGGAACTGCCCTCGATCAAGGCTTCTATCCCAAGCGCGATCGAAACTACTATTGTCCTCGACCGCACCACTACGATCCGCGCCTCGGTGCGGGATGTGCAGCGAACGCTGATAATCTCCATTTTCCTGGTGGTGGCTGTAGTTTTCGTTTTCCTACGCAGTCCGCGCGCCACCCTCATCCCCGCGGTCGCCGTTCCGGTTTCGCTTATCGGCACCTTTGCGGTGATGTACCTGTTTGGCTTCAGCCTCGACAATCTCTCGTTGATGGCTCTTACCATCTCTACGGGCTTCGTTGTGGACGACGCTATCGTCGTCATGGAAAACATTACGCGCCACATTGAGAATGGCATGGAACCCTACGCTGCCTCTCTGAAGGGGGCGAGGGAGATCGGCTTTACAGTATTCTCCATCAGCGTTTCACTGATCGCCGTCTTCATTCCCATTCTTCTGATGGGCGGGATTGTGGGACGTCTTTTTCGGGAATTCGCCATCACTCTTTCGACGGCCATTGCTGTTTCGATGGTCATTTCGCTTACCACGACGCCGACAATGTGCGCGCATCTGCTCAGGTCGAGCGAAAAGAAACATGGTTGGCTTTATCAGCTCAGCGATAAATTTTTTGCCGGGATGCTCTCCTTCTACCGGCGCACGCTCCTCTGGGTATTGGATAATTCCGTACTCACGCTAATTGTGCTGGTGTTGGTTATTGCGCTCAACGTGGTTGTAGCCATCAGGATACCCAAGGGTTTCTTCCCTCAAGAAGATACCGGAGTCATCTTTGGAGGCCTTCAAGGGCCGCAGGATGCTTCGTTTCAGTTGATGGACGACTCGATCCGCCGTCTCGTCTCGGTGATCAAGAGCGATCCTGGCGTCGAAAACGCTGTTACTTTCACCGGCGGTCAGGGCAGCACAAATGGTGGCTTCATCTTCATGTCCCTGAAGCCATTGGAAGAACGCAAAGCCAGCGCCGCGCAGATCCTCGCCCGATTGCGCCCCAGGATGGCGGCCTTGCCCGTTGCCTCTGCTTTTTTGCAGCCCGCGCAAGACCTGCGTATTGGCGGAAGGTCAAGCAACGCTCTCTACCAGTACACGATACAGTCGGACAGCGCGCAGGGACTGGCACAATGGGGCCCGATTCTCTTGAGAGAGATGCGCAGGCTTCCAGGGTTCCAGGACGTCAACTCCGACCAGCAGAATGGCGGTCTTGACCTTTACCTTAATTACGATCGCAATACCGCTGCCCGCCTCGGCATCACAACGCAGGCTCTCGACTCGACTTTGTACAGCGCCTTTGGTCAACAGCAGGTATCGCTTATTTATACCCAGCTCAACCAGTACTACGTGGTGCTGGAGGTCGCGCCCCAGTTCTGGCAGACTCCGGAAGGTCTGAATTACATCTACATGAACACGGCGAATGCCGGGAATGTGCCTATTAGCGCCGTCACAAGCGCCAGTTCCCATTCAATTCCGCTCTCGATCAACCACACGAGCCTTTTCCCCTCGGTTACTGTATCGTTCAATCTTGCGGCGGGCGTGGCGCTTAGCGATGCTACTCGCGAGGTCGCCGAGATGCAGCAGCGGTTGAATATGCCCCAGACGATTCGCGGCTTCTTCGCCGGAACAGCGCAGGCCTACCAGGACTCGCTCGCTTCAGAGCCCATTCTGATTGCAACCGCGCTGGTCGCCGTCTATATCGTGCTTGGCATACTTTACGAAAGTCTGATGCACCCCCTCACGATCATTTCCACGCTGCCATCGGCCAGCGTCGGAGCGATGCTGGCGCTGATGTTCTTCAAGATTGACCTTAATGTCATTTCCATCATCGGCATCGTGCTGCTCATTGGAATTGTGAAAAAGAACGCCATCATGATGATTGACTTTGCTCTTGCCGCTGAACGCAATGAAGGCAAGACGACAACCGACGCGATTTTCGAAGCATGTATGCTCCGTTTCCGCCCAATCCTGATGACTACGATGGCAGCGATTTTCGGAGCCTTGCCGCTTGCCTTCGGCACCGGCATTGGGTCGGAGCTGCGCCGCCCGCTGGGAATCACCATTGTCGGCGGCCTCATTATGAGCCAGTTGCTCACTCTCTATACCACCCCGGTGGTGTATCTGGCTCTCGACCGCCTGCGTCTTCGCGTGCTGGGCAAGGAACACGATACGCTTCCGCCCACCAATGAGGGCGAACCGGACGAGGCTGTATGAGCGGGCTGGAGATGAGGAGATTTGGCACCGAATGCGTATGATCAACCTTTCACCGCGCTCCCTTGTACCGGTTGCTGCTGCGCTTGCGTGCGTGCTTTGCGGATGCGCGGTTGGTCCTAAGTATCATGCGCCTACGACGGAGGCCCCGCCCGCATACAAGGAATCGCCCGCGAACATCCAGAAGTCCACGTCACCTCAGCCACTTTCGTCGAAGGACCCGACTCTCGGCGGCCTTGGCACCTGGACAGTTGCCCAGCCACAGGACGCTTTGCGGCGGGGCAAATGGTGGGAGATCTTCAACGATCCAGAATTGAACGCGCTCGAAGAGCAGCTCAATGCCAACAATCAAAACATCAAACAGTCTTTCGAAAACTTCATGGCCGCCCGCGCCATGGTACGCGAGGCGCGATCCCATCTCTTTCCCACAGTATCGACCACGCCTTCCTACACGCGCTCGCGAGCTTCAGCCAATCAGACCAACACGACTAGTACTGCAGGGGGCGCTATCGTCCGCGGTACTCAGAGCACGTTCATAGACCTACCCGCCGAAATTTCCTGGGAGCCCGACCTATGGGGAAAGATTCGCAACACCGTCCGGCAGGCTCAGTACTCTGCGCAACTCAGTGCCGCCGATCTTGAAAATGAACGCCTCACCGAGCAGGCCAGCCTCGCCTCCTATTTCTTTCAGCTTCGCGGGCAGGACGCGCTCCAGCAAATCCTTAATGCCACCATTGAGGCCGATCGAAAGTCCCTGGAGTTTACGCGCGCGCAGTACGAAACTGGAATTGCCGATCAACTTGCTTTCGTTCAAGCGCAGAACACGCTGGAGAGCGCTCAAGCGCAGGCCGCCAATCTCGGCGTTGCGCGCGCACAATACGAACATGCAATCGCCACCCTTGTCGGCAAGGCGGCATCGGAGTTCTCAATTCCAGTCAGGCCGCTGCTTACAACGCCTCCGCCCATCCCGGTCGGGCTGCCGTCGCAACTTCTTGAACGCCGGCCCGATATTGCTGCCGCCGAGCGCACCCTTGCTGCCGCAAACGCCCAGATCGGCATTGCTCAGGCTGCTTACTACCCCAGCCTGACCCTGTCTGCTTCTGGAGGTTTCGGAAGCTCGAGCTGGCAACACCTTCTCGAATGGCCCAGCCGTTTCTGGTCTATCGGCCCCTCTGTTTCGGAGACCGTCTTCGATGCGGGACTGCGCCGTGCCACGGTAAACCAATACGTTGCAACCTACAACGCAAATTTGGCTGCATACCGCCAGACCGTGCTGATTGCTTTCCAGCAGGTCGAAGACGCGCTGTCGACTCTGCGGATCCTTACCCAGCAGATCGAGCAACAGCATAAGGTTGTTGAGTCCGCCAGAGTTGCCCTTGATCTGGAGATAGAGCGTTATAAACTCGGTCTCGACCCATACCTTAATGTCATGATCGAGCAAACCGCGCTGCTTGCTGCCCAGCAGATCCTTGCCCAAAACGAGATTCAGCGCATGATCGCTTCGGTACAACTCATCGAAGCGCTCGGCGGAGGTTGGGAGCGCTCTCAACTGCCCACACCACAGCAGGTCACTTCGAAACCGGCGGTTGCAGATACGAAACTGCAGAAATAGCGAGCCAGCATCAGGAGAGGGCAGATTAGCTCAGTGAAATTGAAAGCAGGAATCTGCCTATTGCCAGTTTTGGTTGTGCCGTTTCAGCCACCAGCATGGAGGGTTCCACGCCGAGGCCGCATATTGAGGAAATGCGGTCATCGAGCAGTTTTCGTTCACCTTTCCCAGGTAATCGTACTCGACCTTATAACCCTTGAGTGGCGTCATCATGTACTGCTCTACTGGGACGCTTCCCAGAGCTGTTCCACGCGCCAACCGGATCTCGAATGCGCTCCAGTCTGCGGCATATAAAAGCGCCAAGCTGATCAGCAGATATTTAATGGTTGGTACTATGTATCGAAAAAAAAGATTTCTCATTCCAATTCTCGTCCACAAGTCCGAAAAATCAGAATAACTCAGCGCGAGATGGCGTCGTTCTCAAATTTAAGAGGAGTTGATCAGCTTTAGTGATCAGCTGCGCCAGAGGTGATAGAGCAGGTAATAAATGACTACACCGGTCACGGAAACATAGAGCCAAAGCCAGAAGGTCAGCGGCGCAATCCTGACATGCTTTGCATCCTGCCGCTTCAGGCCGCGAATCAGTGTCATGAGGACGAGCGGGACGATTACCGCGGCGAGAATCGTGTGACTGGTGAGCAAAGTGAAATACACCGGACGCCGCCAACCCTGTCCGGCGAAATGCAGCACGCCCGCGTGAGCGTGGTAGTAGAGATAGCTAATCAGAAAGACTACCGACGTTGAAAATGCCGCGATCATCGTGCGCTTATGGGCTTCGATCTTGCGTCTGTTGATGAACTGTCTCGCCGTCACGAGTAGTACTGCGGCGGCACCGTTTAGGGTCGCGTTGACGGCGGGAAAGTAGGAGAGCGTTAGCATTTATAAATCCCCAAGCTGAGTGGATTAGGCACCTTTCATGAGGTGCTGTTGAGCATCATCAGCGCAAAGAGCAAAGGCAAGTACGTAACAGTGGCTTTGAGCAGAGTTCGAGCCAGCATCTTAGCGCGCAAAGTCGAGGGCGGCAGGCACTCACTCCAGATGCGTGCGCACAAGTAGAGAAGACCCAGGCTCAGCGCGGATGCACCGATGAAATAGATCAGCCCGGCCATGCCCAACAGCGTGGGTGCGAGGGTCGCTGGAAGCAGTGCTGTGCCGTACACAAGAATCTGACGGGCCGTTGAGCGTCCATCGCTTTCGACTACCGGTAGCATGCGGATCCCAGCCCTGGCGTAGTCGTCGCGGTAGAGCAGCGCGATGGCGTGAAAATGAGGAAATTGCCAAAAGAAAACGATCGCAAACAGCGCGAGAGCCTCATACTCCAGTTTGCCCCGCGCGGCTGCCCAGCCGAGTACTCCAGGCATGGCTCCCGGGAAAGCACCCACAAAAGTACAAAGCGGGCTGATTTTCTTGAGCGGTGTGTAGATTAGCAGGTAGCAGAGGGCGGTCAGAAGGGTAAGCCCGGCGGTCAGCAGGTTCAGCTTAATGGCCAGCAGAATTGCACCAGTCGTGGTCAGCACCGCCCAGACAGTTATCGCATGTCCCAGGCTCAGGGAGCGCGTTACCAGCGGACGCTGTGCAGTGCGCAGCATCAGCGCATCGCTCTTGCGCTCGATGATCTCGTTCATGCAGGCGGTTCCCGACGCGACCATTCCGATTCCTGCCAGAGCACAGAGCAACTCGATGGTAAGCACGGGCAAGCCCGATTTATGCTTGCCGAAAAAGAAGCCGCACCATGCAGTAACTACCACCAGTGTGGTCACGCGAAGCTTAATTAATTGTGCATAATCACGCAGCAAGTCCATGGGGCCACGCACGGTTACTGCCAGAGGCTGTATCGGTGCCGTTGTCATGCCTTTGCCGTTCTGCCCACTGCCGATGCTCTTACTATGTCCGGTTCAGCATGGCGGTGTATCTGAATTGTGAGAATCATGCAGGTGGCCAGCAACAGCGCTCCGCAGGCGACATGCGCAACCGTGGAGACGACCATGCTTGCCAGCGGAGCGGCCGCTGTGCTCCAGAAATAGCGAGTAATGTAGCTTGCCAGTCCCAGCGCGATCTGTACCCCGAGCAGTATCAACAGTACAGTTGCCGGGGTGGCCAGCTGCGGCGTCGCGCGATAACGTTTCAAGGTGAAAATCACCAGCCAGTTCACCATGCCGAAGACCACGCAAGCCCCGATCAGATGGGGAAGCAATCGAATTCCCGAATGCCGGAAGGCCGCACCCATGATGAGTTGCAGCCATATTGTCCCCACAGTCAGCACAGATATTGTTGTCAGGCTTCGAGCATCAGCAGTAATCACGGTGGCAGGGGGCTGAACCCAGTTTTTACTCGTGAAGAACGCAATGCTAACCATGATGCAGAAAAAAGTTTGAGCGAGAGTTGCGTGGGCCGTAGAGATAGCTGGCGGAAGATAGAAAAGCACAGTCAGTCCGCCGAGCACGCCCTGCGCGATCACCGTTGCCAGGGCGCTCCAGCCGAGAACACGCATCCAGCGGCGCTGATCTACTTTCTGGGTCCAGACTGCAACGGCAATTGTCAGCAGGCCGATGAACTCTGCCAACATCCTGTGGCCGTGTTCAAATTTCACCCCGCCCACCATCGGAGGAATCCGGTACAGGGAACCGAACGACGTGGGCCAGTCCGGCACGGAGAGTCCAGCGTCATTGCTCGTCACCAGAGCCCCGGCGATGATTAGCAGAAACACAAAGGCGGCCGCCACCACTGTGAACCAATGATGCGCGCGATTGTAGGGAGTGCTTTGTGCGTATGAATATCGCGTCATGAAGTCCAGAGAAACCTCCAGTTTCACAACCACACAGGAGTCAACAGCGCCGTCGAAGTTACCATCGGCGAGCTATTCTTTCAACCTCATAGAGAGAAGATGATGATTTACGCACTAACGATGCAGCGTGATCGCTGTTGCGGAAGAATTTTCGGTCTGGCAGGTTTTTGTGCCGAGAGCTAGACCGGGTTGGTTTCGCTGGCGGCCTGTTCTCGCCAGGCTTCGCCTTCCATAGCTGCGACTACGGCGTCAGCGAACTCGTTTGTGCTGGCCTTACCCCCCATGTCGCGCGTGGTGTGCTTACCCTTCTGGAAGACCGCATGGATCGCGTATTTTACCTGGTTTGCCGCATCCTGCTCGCCGAGATGGCGCAGCATGAGAATGCCTGAACGAGCGACGGCGGTTGGGTTGGCGACGCCTTTTCCGGCGATATCCGGGGCAGAACCGTGAACAGCTTCGAAAATGGCACAATCGCTTCCGAAATTTGCGCCGGGCACCAGTCCCAGACCGCCGACGAAAGCCGCGCAAAGATCGCTCACAATATCTCCGTATAGATTCTCCAGCAGAAGCATGTCGTATTGGTAGGGATTGGTCACCAGTTGCATACAGGTGTTGTCCACAATGTGCTCGCCGTAAAAAATATCTGGGTATTCCTTCGCGATGTTGCGCGAACAATGGATGAATAAACCATCGGAGAGCTTCATGATGTTCGCTTTGTGAATGGCGTGTACCTTCTTGCGTCCGAACTTGTGCGCATATTCAAAGGCCCAGCGCGCAATCCGCGTCGATGCTTTTTCGGTGATGATCTTGAGGCTCTCAACTACTCCGGGTACAACCTCGTGCTCTATGCCGGAGTACAGTCCCTCGGTGTTTTCCCGAATAATGATTAAATCGACGCCGGGATAGCGCGTAGTAACGCCGGGCAAGTTGCGGATTGGACGAAAGTTGCAAAAAAGCTCGAAGTGCTTGCGGAGTTGCACGTTGATGCTGCTGAATCCGCCGCCGATTGGCGTGGTGATAGGGCCTTTCAACGCCACCTTGGTGCGTTCCACGGACTCTATCAACTCTTTTGGAATGTACTCGTGATACTTGTCGAAGGCTTCAGCTCCGGCGTCGTAGCGTTCCCAATCAAACTTGATGCCGGTCGCTTCCAGAATGCGGACTGCCGCGGATGTGACCTCAGGACCGATTCCGTCGCCCGGAATCAATGTGACTTTATACGCCATTCGATCCCCCCGAACCTTCAGCGGTAACGTTAAACTAGTCTTTTGCTGGTTGTTTGCCGCGTTGGAGGTTACCGGCCTCGCGCACATCTTTTGTGCGCAGCAGGTCCTGTAGTTCCGACATAAACTCATGAACGTCTTTGAAATCCAGATAGACGCTGGCAAAACGAACATACGCCACCTTGTCCAGGTTGCGCAGGCGATTCATTATAAGCTCGCCGATTTCCCCGGTCTTACGCTCCCGCTCCGGGGAATCTATCACGAAACTCTCTGCCTCATTCACAATCTGTTCGAGCTTGCTGATCGGTACTGGCCGCTTTTCGCAGGCGTGGAGCAACCCACTGAGCACCTTCTGGCGTTCAAATTTTTCCCGGCGCCCGTCCTTCTTTACGACCATGTACGGGATTTCGTCGATGCGCTCGTAGGTGGTGAAGCGTTTTTCGCAACGCAGGCACTCGCGGCGCCGGCGAATAGATTCGCCTTCCTTGCTCTCGCGCGAGTCAACTACCTTGTCTTGATCAAATCCACAAAAAGGACATTTCATGGTGCTCTTGACCCAGCTTTCGGTCGCACAGCTTTTCTTGTCGATCTTACATACCAGGTTGTCTAGCGTTGAGGTGCATCACCGGGATTGTATCAGCGCCGAGTACTATGGTGCTCTTGCTATATCCTCTTCTGCTTCTTCCTCCTCCTGCGAGCTCTCCTCCGAAAGTTGGAGGAAGGAAATCTTCTCAAAGCGCGCCAGAATAACGCCTGCAGGAATGACCGACATGAAACTCACGAGCCAGAGCATGATGCCGCAGCTTACGGCCAGCTCCCGGCTGATGTAGGTTGGAGCTCCGTTAAAAAAATGCGACTGGAGGACAGTGATGACTGCCAGTTGCGAACCGCCAACACCGCCGGGAAGTTGAATGACCGATCCGGCCATACTGCAGGCCATGATGATGAGAACGTCTGTCAATCCTAGTGTGCCCATCGCAGCCACGTGACTGAGGCCGTCGGTTGTTACTACGGGAACCGATCCATACGCGTGCAAAACTTCGAGGTAGGCACCGGCAATCATGAGCCACATCAGCGCCGAGAGTGCGACGATCTGCAGGAGGGAACCGAAGCTGTGGATAGTGTTGAAGCCCTCCCGGAAAGACTTAGCCTTTGCACGGAGCGCCCTGGTCAACTTTCCATTGGCCTTGCGGAAAATCGCGTAAAAGGCAGCGAGCAAGACGATGCCGATGGCGAGCAAGGGTAATTTGTTGCCGCCATTGGCGGCAACGGAGAGAAGCCCGCGATGCAGGTGCTGTTCCAGCAGTCGGACCTTCTCGTTGCGCATGACAAATAGGAATGTGGCAATCAGCGCCAAGACGGAACCGAGGTCGAAGACACGCTCCACCGTCCACACCGCGAGTTGCGAGGTGAACGTTAGCTTTTCCTTGCGAGCAATCAGAAAAGGGCGGGTAAACTCACCCAGGCGGCCGAAAAGTCCCAGTGCGGCAAAGCCTATAATCTGCGGCGCAATCAGCCGCTGGAATTTAGTTGGGGCCGTGGGTTTCAGAAAGATTGCCCAGCGAATGGCTCTCATTACGTAAGCAAGATAGATCAGCGCAATTCCGGCGCCAATATGCCAGAGATTGACTCCACCGGTGTATTCACGGAACTTGGCCCAATCAAAACTACGCCACGAGCGGAACTGGAAATAAACGAGAATTCCAAGGATTACCGCAATAAAAATGAAAGAAATTATCTGCTTCTTTTTCATAGGGGAGCGCGCCGGAGCCGGAATTCACGGGTACCTTTCAACAATGACCGTGTTCTTCCAATTAATTGCGGCAACTCAGAAACTCTAAAAGTTTAATTCCGATCCAGAGCCTGGTCCCACGCAGATTGGTTCCGCAGATGCCACTCTGATTCTACTAAATTGCGGGTGAGGTGAGGGTATCGGATTGCATTGAGAATGGTCCGGTCTTTACACACGACGCGGTAATCCTACTTTGCAGCAGAGCCGCCGAGAGCGGGATGTTTTCTCGAAGTGGAAGCAGTTTTAGTTTTTGTGTGGCGTTTGCTGTTGTTGTATTCGCGAATTACACGCTGTACGTACCGTTGCGTCTCACGATAGGGTGGCACTCCGTTATATCGAGCCACTGCTCTCGGGCCTGCGTTGTACGCCGCAAGTGTTTTGACCGCGTCTCCGTTATAGCGCTCCAGCAGTTCGCGTAAATACCGCGCTCCGCCGTGTACATTCTGTTCCGGACTGAAGCTGTCTTTGACACCGAGTTGCGAGGCGGTACCGGGCATCAGCTGCATCAGCCCTCGCGCTCCGGAGCGTGAAACTGCCTTGGCGTTTCCGGCACTTTCCTGCTTAATAACGCTCTGGATGAAGTCGGAGTCCACGCCGTGCTTCACGGAGGCTTCGCTGACAATCTGGCCGGTGCTCTTGGCGGGGCTGGTAGTGCTCTGTTGCCGGGATGCTATGGGATCGGGTTCGCTGGAGAAACCTGTCACCTCTGCAGCAGGCAGGTCCACAAAGCTTTTCTTTTGATCATCAATGTAAAGTCGCACCGATCCTTCGTGCATCTCGCGAGTTCGATGACGGATCGTGAACCCGTTGCGCAACTCAGCAATCTCCGCAGCGAACGCGAGGGACGAGAGCAGCAGCAGAGTCGCGATCAGGCGCGGTACTTGCATCCGGCTATTCTATTCCTTCCAGTGCTGCTTCAATGGCCATTGCGACGCCGTTTTCATTATTGGTGAGGGTCGTGTTCCAGCCGCGGTCGCGCAGTTCCTCGGTGGCGTTGCCCATGATGTAGGGGTGCCCGGCGAACTCCAACATCTCTATATCGTTATAGTTGTCGCCGATTGCCATAACCTCTTCGGGCGCAAATTCCCTGTAGTTTGCCCAACGGCGGAGTGCTGCACCCTTGGTGCAACCCTTATTCAGGATATCCAGCATGCATAGATCGCGCTCAGCGTACTGGGTCTTCAACGCGGTGATGCGGGTCAGCAGGGGCTTATTTTTCTGCAAATGCTTCTGAGCCGTAATCATCCGCTCGACTGTGCCGCAAAACATGGCCTGAATAGGGTCGTCGGTTAGAGCCTCTTCGACCGGGCAGACGTAACGAATGTACTGCGCATTCTTTTCGAGCCATTTCTTGATCGACTCGTTTAATTCGTCCAGCGACTCCAGCACGAGTGGTGGCTGGTCTCCATCATCAAACGTCACCACGAGGTTCCGGCGGAAGTCCGTCATGTGCTGAACGAGTTCTCGAACCGCCGCCAGAGGCAGAGGGTCTTTATGAAAAAGACTGCCGTCGCTGGACTTGGTGACTGCACCGTTTGACGAGATAAGCGTGACTTCGAAGCCGAGCGCCTGTGCCACTGGGAGGGCAAACGTATGACGACGCCCTGTTGCCAGTACAATTTCTACTCCCAGAGAGTGTGCCCGTTGCAGTGTTTCCAGATCCCGGGCACTCACCTGGTAGTTGGAATTCAGCAACGTTCCATCTATATCGATTGCGATCAAGCGAACGGAAGACATCACTCTCAATTTTACAACTTCTACCTCACGAACTCTGGATGCTAGGATTCTCTTAATGGTTTATCGATTCTTTTCATGGGGTTTGCTTGGCATCGTGCTGATCGTAATGGCGCTCATCCATTACGTCCGCCGCCAGCCCAGTGCCTATTGGTTATACCTGATTATTTTTCTGGGACCGCTGGGCGCTCTGATCTATCTCACCGTCGAATGGCTTCCGGAACTCTCTGATCCGGGCGCTTTCCGCTCTCTTGAGCGCGGAAGACGCCTTCGGGAAGTCGAAGCCAGCGTCCGGCAGAACCCATCGGCCGGAAACTACGAAGAACTCGGATTGCTGCGGCTGGACAAAGGAGATTGGGCTGGGGCTCGCTTTTGTTTCGATAAGGCCATAGCTCAGCGAACCGATTCTCTGGACCCGTTCTATCGTAGAGGGCTCGCGGAAGTAGAGCTTGGAGATTTCGCCGCTGCTCGCGTGGATCTGGAGCGCGTCGTGACTGCGGAACCTTCTTACGATTTACAAAGAGCCGCTGGATTACTCGCTTACGCTGACTGGAAAACCGGAGATATTGAGCGCGCTTCCCGTCTCTTCGAACACGTTCTGCGAACCTCGACTCTTACCGAAACTCAGCTGAATTACGCTGAATTCCTGGCTGAGACAGGGCACCGCGACGAGGCCAGACAGCAGGCCCTCCGCATCCGCGACAAACGCGCCGGAATGCCCGGCTTCCAACGGCGCCAGGAACGCAAACTGTTTCGGCGCAACAGCGCCCTATTGCGCCGCCTATAATTCCGAGTTTCTGAAGTCATATTTTTCGTTCCATGCTGAATTGGCGGTATCATCCAGCTTACGGATATGACTGAGCGCCTCTATTACCAGAACTCATTTCTTTATAATTTTTCCGCTTCCGTCGAAGATGTGCTCTCGCTTGCGGATGGCCGCCGTGCTCTCGTCTTTGACCGAACCGCGTTTTATCCGGCCAGCGGCGGTCAGCAATTCGATACCGGATGGATTGAGTTTGTCTCGGCTGAAAACGAAGAGGCGATGGAGTTTCCGAAGCTCCGCGTTTCTGAGGTTTTAGAAGATGAAGCCGAGGGCAATGTCCTGCAGGTCTTTGATAACCTCACTTGCGCACTTGTGCTGCCCGTACGAGTTCGCGGCTTTATTGACGTGGAACGCCGGCAGGATCACATGCAGCAGCATTCGGGGCAGCATGTACTGTCGGCCGCTTTCCTGAAGTTGTTTGATGCGCCCACCCTCAGCTTCCACATGGGCGATGAAACCTGCACCATCGATCTGGACATTGCCAAGCTCAGTGCCGCGCAGTGTGAGCAGGCCGAGCGACACGCCAACCAGATTGTCTGGGATGACCGCCAGGTTCTAAAGCACCAGGCGACACCGGAGCAGGCACGCAAGATAGGAGTTCGCAAGATTCCTGACGCTGCGCATGAAACCCTGCGCCTGATTGAAGTTCGTGGCGTGGACCTCTGTGCTTGCGGCGGAACTCACGTACTTACCACCGGGCAGATAGGCAACATTCAGCTTCGTAAGGTGGAAAAGGTGAAGCAGGGAATGCGCGTTGAGTTCGTTTGCGGAGTTCGCGCGCTGCGCTTTGCCCGCAAAGACTTTCAGACTCTCACTGAAGCTGCCGCGCTCTACTCTTCTCATATCTGGGACGTTCCCACGCAGAGCCAAAAGCTGATCGATGCGAGCAAGAACGCCCAGAAACAGCAGCAGAAGCTGCTTGAAGAAATTGCCGAACTTACGGCTCAACAGGCGCTGGCACGTACCCCGGCTGAGTGTGGGTGCAAGATCATCTCAGAGTTTTTCGCCGAGCGCGATCTCGCGTTCATAAAGCTCTATGCACAGAAGTTGGTGGCGACCGAGGATAATGTTATCGCCCTGGTTGGAGCGGGGCAGGGAAGTCCGTCGCTTGTTTTTGCGTGTTCAACGGGGGCGCAGGCATTTGCGAACGGTTTTGACGCGGGCGCTCAGCTCAAGAAAATTGTCGGCGAGGTTGGCGGACGCGGCGGAGGCACGCCTCTCCTCGCTCAGGGTGGGGTGCCTTCGGCGGATCTCATTCCGGCATTGCTCGCGCGCGTAGCGCAGGCCGCTCGTGCAGGAGGATCTCGCGATGATTAACCAGCCGCTGATCCTTATCACGCTGCTAATTCAGCTTGGCGTCGCTGCCGCGGTAAGCAGCGTGTTGGGGCGTTCCCGGCGTTTTAAGGTGCTTCTCTTTCATGAAGATCGCGATATATGGGAAAAGCTGGAGATGGTCCTCTCCGTCGGCGGCCCCGTCATGCTGGGCGTGCTTGCACGTGGTACGGTCAAGAACTTTCTTGCCGCCGACGTCTCGTTCGAGTCTGCAATCCTACTTGGCGTAATCGCCGGACGGACTGCGGGCGTCTGTGGCGGAATCCTTGTTTCTCTGCCTTATCTGTTCATGCACCAGTACATGAACCTGCCGTTGAATGTGGTTGCCGGGCTCAGCGCAGGGTTCCTGCGTGAACTTGCCAAGGATCGCGAGGCCATCTGGTCTTTCAGCCCTCTCTTCGATCTGAGTATTTACCGGTGGATTCGGCGTAGCATTGCCAAATCTTTGATCGATTGGCAGACCTCGTTTTTTCTGATGATTCTGGCGCTTCAGTTTTTGCGCCTGCAGACCAGAGAAATTTTTCCCAGCTATACGTGGGCACTGGATTCGCCTAACCGGTTGGTGCGTTCTGCCATCTACATCGCCACCGTGATGACGGTCGCGATTGCTCTCAAGGTGTTGAACAACACGCGCATTGAGATGAAGCTTGAGGAGCAGGAGCGCCTTCTTCTGCATGCACGCATGGAAGCCCTGCAGAGCCAAATCAATCCCCATTTTTTGTTCAACACTCTCAATTCCGTGGCGTCGCTTGTCCGCTTCGATCCGGACACGGCGCGCGAGATGATTTTGAAACTTTCAAAGATTCTTCGTCGCTTGCTGAAAAAGGGGGATTCCTTCGCCGAGTTGCGTGACGAGTTCGAATTCGTTGACGACTATCTGGACATCGAGGTTATTCGCTTTGGGAAAGACAAATTGAAGGTAGTGAAGGAGCTGGATCCGGCCAGCCTGGACGTCGTAATTCCAACCATGCTCATCCAACCCATCGTGGAGAATTCGATCAAGCACGGCATTTCGCCCAAAATCTCTGGAGGCACAATTTACCTCCGCAGCCAGGTCGCTGATGGCATGCTGGTGATTGAGGTGGAGGACGACGGAGTTGGAATTGTCGAGCCGGGCTCGGATGTGAGTGAGTGGAATTCGCCGCTGCGTGGGGCCGGAATCGGCATGGCGAATGTCCGCGAGAGGCTGAATGTGCTTTACAGCGATGCGGCGCGAGTAGAGATGGAAAGCCGCACCGGCGCGGGAACCATCGTTCGCATCCTGCTGCCCATTCCGCGCGCAGGCGAAATGGATGGCGTCAATTACGACTTGCGCTCCAATAGTCCACGGTAGAGGTTTTCGTACTGCGGAATGATCTTCGTGGAACAGAAGCGTGTTTGAGCTGTTGCTCTGGCGCGTCTTCGCATCCTTGACAGCAGTCCGTCGTCGCCAAGCACCTCAAGGGCGCGGGCGGCCATGGTTTCCGTGTCGCCCGCGGAAGCAAGGAAGCCATCCACGCGATCTTCAATCACTTCCGGCAATCCACCAACGCGCGAGGCTATGGGCACAACCTCGCAAGCCATCGCCTCCAAGGCAGCCAGACCAAATGACTCCATCTCGCTTGGCAGCAGCATGACGTCGGCCACTGCCAGCTTTTCCTGAACCCTGTCCTGCTTGCCCAGGAAGTGAATACGGTCATGAATACCTTTTTCGCAGGCCAGTCGCTCCGCTGCCCGGCGGTCCGGCCCATCGCCAATCATCATCAGCCGCGCTGGAATTTTCTTCTGCACGAGGTCGAAGATCTCAATTACATCCGTAACGCGCTTTACTGGGCGAAAATTCGACAAATGCACCAGTAAACGTTCGTCAGGCTTGGCGAATTCGATTCGTCCCGATATTGATTGTTCGGTGCGCCGATACAAATCGCAGTTCACAAAGTTGTGAATGACATGGATCGGTTTGGTGATAGAGAACTTTTCAATCGTGGAATTTTTCAGGTCGTTTGAAATCGAAGTAACGGCGTCGCTCTGCTCGATCGAAAAGCGTGTAATCGGGAGATAGGAACGGTCGAGTCCAACCAGTGTAATGTCGGTTCCATGCAGGGTGGTGACGTAGGGGAGATGTCGGGGCTTGCGCACATGGTCATGGCAGAGCATCTGCCGGGCCAGCATGGCGCTAACCGAATGGGGAATGGCGTAGTGAACGTGCAGCAGGTCGAGATCGTATAGCTCGGCAACTTCGGCCATTCGTGTCGCCAGAGCTAAATCATAAGGTGGGTATTCGAAAAGCGGATATTGCGAGACTTCAACTTCGTGAAAGTGAATCCGTGGATGCGGCTCTGTGAGTCGTATCGGCTGAGAATAAGAAATGAAATGGATATCGTGCCCGCAATTGGCGAGTTCGATGCCCAACTCTGTGGCCACCACGCCACTGCCGCCGTAAGTGGGGTAACAGGTAATACCGATCCGCATGGTTCTCCGAGGATTCTCGCCTTCAGGCTAACTGGCAAATGTCGATTGTTTCGACGAATTCGCTCTGAACAATTTCGTGTTGAACGACACGAGCTTCGCGCCGTATTGCTCACTCAGTTCCGCAACCGTAATCGCTTGCAGCGCAGCCATTTCTATTTCGCGTGACTCGCGCAGTTTCGTGCGCACCGCCGCCAGTTCCTGATCGTTGTATCCGGGGTGGCACACCAATTCCCACGTGCCTTGCGGCATTTGCCTGAGCATGGCGCGCAGAGTTTTTTCATTGAGTGCGCCCGTGGTGACTACTCCCAGGCTACCATCCGTAGTCGCAAAGCCGGCTGCATGCACCGCCTTAAGCCAGCGGCGTCGCAGGAACCGCCGCAGGAGCGAGGTCTCAAGCTTGCGAACCAGCAGCGTCTTACTCTCTCGCGCTTCGCGGAATGTGACCACCTCACCCGGCTCAAAGGGATTTCGAACGGCGGAGACGCCATGGGGCCTGGCGGCGCGAAGCAACGGCTTCAAAATAGAAGGGAACATATGCGTGTGCTTGTGCGCGTCGAAATGTGACACTGCGAGATCGGAGTGTCGGAGTCGTGAAAACTGCGCCCCGGCCTCGGCCTCCACTTCGTCTGAGCGAAAGCGTCCACGCCCAAGAGCTCCTAGCACCTCGCCAATCGAGTTGTAGAAACGGTTTGTCCCAGGGGCCAGCAGCGAGCGCACTTCGTTGGGAGGAAGCAGTGGTTCGCCATCTACCAGCACAACATGGCAGCCCACGCTCAGTCCTGGCGCTTGCTTTGCCAACGCAACAGCTTCTTCAAAGCGAGCTCCGGTTGCCATGAGGGTCGCCGAAGATACGATTCCGCGCTCATGACAGGCGAGAATTGCGCGATTCACGCCCTGCGTCAGACCGAAATCATCGGCATTCACTATGAGGTGTTTCATGTAGAAAGTTTATCAGGATGGAGGAACCAAGCTATGTGGAACTGAAATGTGCGTCTCTGTGCCAATTTCCACAGTATGGTTTGACCGAGACCGTGATCTTCCATATACTCGACTTGAGCGTTGGTTGCGCTAACGAGGCCGCCCCTGTAACCGGTTCACGCCGGGCATAGGAGCACCGTAAGGGCGGTTAGCTCAGTTGGTTAGAGCGCCTGCCTTACAAGCAGGATGTCGGGGGTTCGAGTCCCTCACTGCCCACCACTTCCTGAAGCCTCGGCGTATTTTCAAGAACTTACCAGTCTTTTCCTTCTACCTGTCCGGTCAATCTCCAATACATCCAACCCCCTGCCTTTAGGTTTGCCTTTTTTAAACCGCAGGATGCCAGAGGGGTTGCAAGGGGTTAAGCATTGGAGAGAGAAATGGCTGAGTTTCCGCAGTTCAATCAATTTTTAAAAGAACGGGCTTACCTGAAGAATGTCTCAACCCGAACGTTGGGGTGGTACAGGGAATCATTCAAATGGCTTGAAAAACCTAACCCTACGCAAGCCGATCTCACCGATTTTGTGATTAGGATGAGAGAGGCAGGGCTAGACCGGTTCCTTAAAAGGTATATGCCTGGAAAATGTTGGGAGGTACTCTACTGAGGCTGGCAGTTCTTCCGTGACAGATCAACGATGGCGCGAGCGTATTCCGATGATCTTCGGTGCAAGTTT
>Ga0183095_10319_pt2 | contig 170587 bp, 141 predicted proteins | sample BioMet4_FD_130346 | JGI IMG/M metagenome (GOLD analysis project Ga0183095, IMG submission 130346) | Microbial communities from bioreactor (seeded with sewage sludge) at LBNL, California, USA - Biofuel metagenome 4 (v2) (version 3) | ecosystem: Engineered > Bioreactor > Anaerobic > Unclassified ...
ATGGAAAAGGCTAAAAAAAGAGCCGTATGAAATCGCTGACGTGCCGTGAAACAGGTATAGTTGTAGAACTATACACAGATTTCATACGGCACTTGGGATGTCAGCGATTTTCATCGGCTCCGGGGCTCATAATGATGTATTCAATTTTAAGATAATGCTTTTGAGGGCTTAACAGGCCCTCGTATTCAAGGCCAAACGGTAACTAACGATTCTGAACGCGATATTGTAATCAGATACCTGGCCGCACCGCTTGCATTTGGTCTGGACATGGCCCTTCGCGTCGGAGTAAATGATTAAGCTCTGGTGATTGCAGTATGGGCAATACAGGCTTCGGCTTTCCAAGCCGTCAACCTCTCTTTTTACACGCTTTATCCGGTCGAGGACATCCGGCGGCACACCATTGCTGAAGTCGAGCTTCATTAGAACACCTCCCCCGGATCAGGATACACATCCAGCGGGTCGCAGTATTCCGATTCGGGACGCTGGCAGATATAGCCCAGCTGTGTCAGGCGAATAACCAGTGCGGTCCTCGATACCGCAAGAACATTTATCAGGTTGTCCAGCACGCCACGATCCATATAGTTAAATCTGCGTCCATAGCGGACCAGAGGCTTGTTCCCGTTAAAACGGTACATCCAGAAATGTACGGTGCGCACCGGCATAAGCAGCGCGGCTCCCAGCGTATTTGCCTGCCACTCGCACCAGTCTTCAGCTCCATGCAGCTCTCGGAGCGAATAGCTCTGCTTGTTTGGCAGATGTTTGAGATAATTCATCTGCGCGGTACCGCTGCGGTCGGCACGAAACACGACCTGATGCGCAGCTTCGTGAGCGACAGTAAAGCGCCGTCTTCCATTTTGACCGGTAAGAAGGTCTTTTTCCAAAATGACCGAATCCTTTCTGACCGCAACAATTTCATTTTGACCATAGCGGTTGAATTCGACATTTACATCCGCGTAGGTGGTCAACCCAAGAATGCTGCCGTCCTCAGACAGCCTCATGTACGAAACGTTCAAGCCCAGGTATCTTTCAGTCAGAAAATCAATATTGGTAGGCGTGTGTGCTTTCTCGTAATCGTCTTTGAAGCAGTCAAGAAGGATTGTGTCTGCTAACTTCTCCAAATCCTGTCTTGCCCAATATTCCATTGCCTGTCCTCCTTCACATCAGGCCAAGCTCCACAGCATTGGCCCAAACCGGAAGCTACTGGTACGCTTCCACAAACCATTTACCTTCATCACAGTAAATATGTGTTTCTTTTCCATGAACCATAATGGTATACCGGATGCCGGTGCCGCCAACCTTGGACGCAGCGGCCTGCCGCACATCCTTAACTCTGTCAATTTCGTAGGTATGCCCGTCAGTCCAGGTAATGTCCACAGGGCGAATCCGGCCATCACTATCAACTTTGAGCGTTACCGGAACAAATACTTTTCTTGCCATACTTTTACACTCCTTCTTCTGAGGCAAATATCAGGCAAACATCAGGCCCGGCATGGTAACGGTTTGTGCGCCGATCTCATGAACCTTGATGTCGCCCATCAGGCAGGCATTATACACGGCCCGTTTACCATAGCGTCTGCGAATGTCTTCAATGGCAGCGTCCATTTTATCCTGCTTTTCCCGCCTGACAGGATCGTCGAAAATTGTCAGCTGCTGCGGACACTTCTCAGGGACAAGGCTGATTGCCCGGACACATAGGGCGCGGACCTTGTTCTGCCAACGGTAGTTGGCCTTGAAAAGAGCAAAACACTGTTCCGCAATCTCCTTCGGGCTGCGCGTCGCCATTTCCAATGTGGTCTGGAACTGCTTGTAGAACAGGCTGTTATCCCTGAGCATGATCTGCACACCTTTTGCGAGAAAGCCATTTACGCGAAGGCGATGGCCGACATCCTGAGAAAGTTCCAATATTACACGCCAGACTTCCTCCTCATCCATAAGATCAGAAACACAGGTAACGCCGTGGCCGACTGATTTAATCGGGGTTTCCCAGCCATCCGTCATAACGCGGGATGTGTCTGTCCCGGCTGCATAATTCCAAAGGGCGACGCCATTTATCCCGAGCCAGTTCCGCAGATATACCGGTGATGTGGCCGCAATATCGCCGATTGTGTGAATACCATAATTGGCAAGTTTTTTGGTCGTGGCAGGCCCGCAGTAAAGAAGATCAGACGCTGGCAGCGGCCAGACCAACTCCCGAAAGTTATCCTGTGTGATGACTGTCATGGCATCGGGTTTTTTCATATCTGAACCCAATTTGGCGAAAATCTTGTTGAACGAAACACCAATGCTGACCGTAAGACCAAGTTCACTTTTGGTTGTTGCCCGGATTTCCTCTGCCGTAGCGACCGGGTCAAGGCGGCAGCCGGTGAGGTCAAGCCAGCATTCATCCATGCCATACGGTTCCATTCGGTCTGTGTACCGGAGATAGATTTCATGGGCAAGCCTGGAATACTTGAGATACTGGTCGTACTGGGGCGGTACGACGATCAGATCACGGCAGCATTCCCGCGCCTGCCAGATAGCCATTCCGGTTTTCACACCGGCTTTCTTCGCCAGTTGGGATTTCGCAAGTACGATGCCGTGCCGTGTCTCCTGACTGCCACAAACAGCGATTGCTTTCCCACGCAGGGCCGGGTCCAACATCGCTTCGACCGAAGCATAAAAGCAGTTCATATCCGAATGAAGGATTGATCTTTCCATACAGGCCCTCCGTTCCGGTCAACGCTCATGCACACAATGAAATAATATTTGGCAAAGCTGTTGACATACAATGTTTCAGGTGATAATATTAGCTCACGAACAATATTTCGTGCTTACGATTGCAATTATAGAGCGAACGGTTGTTCGTGTCAATAAGTTTTTAAGAAAAAGTGTTCGTGCTGATAAATATTCCGAAATGAGGTGTAGATTATGGGCTTCAAGGAGCGCTTGAAGGAAAAAAGATCAGAGGCAAAACTGACACAAACTGAGTTGGCAAAAAAGGTCGGGGTATCTGACAGAACCATTCAGAATTACGAGTTGGGTACCCGCCGGCCACAGAATATGGAAGTTGCCCAAAAACTGGCGGAAGCTCTGAACACCTCGGTCGATTCGCTGCTTGGCACCAGTGGAATCCTTGTCGTTCAGGCCCAGGAGAAGGGTGGAGCAAAAGCCGCGCGGGACATCGACGTCATGGTCAGCGACGTTACCGCGGCATTTGCAGGCGGCCGGCTCGATGATGAAGCTCTTGACGGCGCGATGCAGGCGTTGACGAAGGCATACTGGATTGCAAAAGAGAAAAATAAAAAATATACGCCGAAGAAGTACCTCAAGGACACATCTGCCGACAAATAATGCTAAGTACCAAATATGGTACACCTCATATGTTAGAACTTTACATGAGAGGGGGTAAAGCGATGAGTATGGATCGTCTCACACAGGTCAGCGAAGGACTTGTCAAGCGCTTCGGTACAAGGGACCCGCTGGAAATCGCGGAAGACATCGGAATAGAAGTTTTATACTGCGATAACTTCGGCCCACTTAAGGGCATGTATCGCGTAATCAAGCGGAATCGTTTTATCTTCCTGAACAAGGACCTGAATCATCGTATGACTCGTATTGTCTGCGCCCATGAAATCGGCCATGATCAGCTGCACCGGTATCTGGCAAAGGGAGATGGACTTCAGGAATTCATGCTTTATGATATGACGACGAAGCCGGAATACGAGGCGAACATCGTCGCATCGGAAATCCTTCTGGACAGCAATGAGGTGCTTGACTACATCTTCGATTATCATTACTCAGCAGAAGAAATTGCCCGCTGCATGGGCACGGATATCAACTTGGTGGCTTTGAAGATCGCCCACCTGAATGAACTTGGCTATGGCTTTCGGAATGTGGATCATCGGAGCGATTTTCTCAGGTAAAGAAACAGTTTCCTTTTCAAATGATTCCTGTGGGCAAAAAAAGAGTATAAAAAATCGAGGCCGAACGGAAAACAACCGCTCGGCCTCAACTTGTTTTTAGTTATTTCGTAAATTGGCATCTCTGCGCAGCGTATTCAGTGTGGATTCTATCAGGTCTTTTATCAATCTGATTTCCAGCTCATTACATCCGTCCAAGAGTTGCTGGATGTCTTGCTCAAATGGCACTTTTGCATGGACCAGATTGTCACATAAGAGATCGTCAACCGTAACAGACAGCGCGTTTGCAATTCTGACCATGGTGGTCAAACTAACTTTGGCCGTCCCAGTTTCAATATTGCTCATGTGCGAAGGAGATAATTCGACAAGGTCGGAAAGATGCTCCTGTGTCATATCCGCATTGATCCGGGCGATCTTGATTCGCTTGCCGATAGCTTTGTAGTCCAGCTCCATACTCTCCCTCCTCCACAATAAAGTCATATCTCTCAATATTATTATTGTAACTACGGAGGGGGAACATTATAATAATCTATAAACGTAGAATACGTTTTTACAAAGGCAATGAAAAATAATATGCCGAGGCGATTGATTTATGACGGAAGCCGAGATGCGAAGCCATCGCTGCTGTTTTACCGGACACAGGCCGGACAAACTGATACGCAGCAAAGAACAGATAACCAAAGACCTGACAGCAGCGATAGACAACGTAATTTCAGATGGATATCGTACCTTCATTTCCGGCATGGCGATGGGCGTTGATATTTGGGCGGCTCAAATCGTCTTGAAGAATAAGTCTGTTTTCTCTGATCTTCACCTCATTTGTGCGATTCCGTTTCCTGGATTCGGTGATCGCTGGCCGTCTCAATGGTATGATGCGTACAGAGAAATCATTGCTCAGGCTGATCTGGTAAAAAACATTTCTCCGGCTTTTTCCTATGCAAGCTTCCAGCGGCGTAACAAATGGATGGTAGATCATTCCGGCAGGGTTATTGCGGTCTATAATGGCTGCTCCGGCGGAACACGAAATACCATGATATATGCACAGCAGAACAATGTGCCGTGTATTTTGATAAGTGGTTAATATGGAAATGACCCAATTATTTCTTCTATCAAAAATTAGTGTGTTGAATTTTTCATAAAATCACTTGTGTAGCTTGACTTCCTTTCGCGCTCGAAATATAATATTGATAACTGAATTATTAGCAAACTTGCCGAAAGGCAGGGGCGCAAAGCTAAAGGGCCTGTTCCTTTTGGGGATGGCAGCCAGTTGCCGTTGTTTGACTTGCCTTGCAGCTGATGCAAGGCTTTTTGTAAATTGTCACTTTCCGGAGGTATGCTATGGAATTCATTTCGGCAGAACAGATAGCGAAAAAATGGGGTGTATCTGCACAAAGAGTTCGAGAGTATTGCAGAGAGGGACGCATAGATGGAGCAAAGAGGTTTGGCCTTGTCTATATGATACCTGATGATGCCAAAAAACCTAAAGATGCAAGGATAAAAAGCGGAAAGTATATAAAGGGAAAAGGACAAGTTGACTTATGAAAATTTTCGATAATGTCACAGAAATTGTCCGGGACGATATGGCAAAAACAATAAAGCGGAACAGCAAGGTCTCTGTTGCTGCGGCCTGCTTTTCAATGTACGCCTATAACGAGTTAAAAAAGCAACTGGAAGGAATTGATGAGTTTCGTTTTATCTTTACGTCTCCTACTTTTATAAAAGAAAAAGTAGAAAAACAGAAACGAGAATTTTATATTCCGCGACTTTCCAGAGAACAAAGCCTATATGGAACTGAATTTGAAATTAAACTGCGTAATGAAATGACGCAAAAGGCCATAGCAAAGGAATGTGTAGATTGGATATGTCGAAAAGCAAAATTCAAATCCAACACAACCGGTGAAAATATGGGCGGATTTATGACTGTAGACTCAACAGATGAGCAGGCAGCATATATGCCGCTGAATGGGTTCTCAACTATTGATATTGGCTGCGAGCGTGGTAACAATAGTTATAACATGGTCAACCGTATGGAGGCTCCGTTCTCGACCCAGTATATGCAGCTTTTTAACGCGCTCTGGAATGACAAAGAAAAACTGCAAGATGTTACGGATGCTGTCATTGAAAACATTACGACCGCCTACAATGAGAACTCACCAGAGCTGATATATTTTCTTACTCTGTACAATGTGTTCAGCGAGTTCCTTGAAGATTTATCAGAGGATGTTCTTCCAAATGAGGCGACGGGCTTTAAGCAAAGCAAAATATGGAATATGCTTTACGATTTTCAGAAGGATGCTGCCCTTGCCATCATCAATAAGCTTGAAAAATATAATGGCTGTATCCTTGCGGATAGTGTCGGACTCGGTAAGACTTTTACTGCATTGGCAGTTATTAAATATTATGAGAATCGGAATAAATCGGTTCTTGTTCTCTGTCCCAAAAAATTGTCTGAGAACTGGAATACATATAAAGATAACTATGTAAATAATCCAATAGCAGCCGACCGGCTACGGTATGACGTGCTTTTTCATACTGATCTTTCCCGTGAGCACGGTTCGTCAAACGGTCTTGATCTTGACCGTCTTAATTGGGGTAACTATGATCTTGTCGTGATTGATGAGTCGCATAATTTCCGAAATGGTGGAGAGGTTTCTGGAGAGGATCAGAAAGAAAACCGTTATCTTAAACTGCTTAATAAAGTCGTGCGCGCAGGTGTCCGTACAAAAGTCCTGATGCTCTCGGCTACTCCGGTCAACAATCGCTTCATTGACTTGAAAAATCAGCTGGCACTTGCCTATGAAGGTACGCCTGAATTGATCGATGAAAAGCTCAATACTTCCAAGTCTATTGATGAGATATTCAGACAGGCACAAACAGCGTTTAACGCATGGAGCAAGCTGCCGATAGAACAAAGAACAACAGATACGCTACTAAAAGCACTTGATTTTGATTTCTTTGAAGTGCTTGATTCCGTTACCATTGCCCGCTCCAGAAAACATATAGAGAAGTATTACAATACAGAGAAGATCGGTAAATTTCCGGAGAGACGTAAGCCCATTACCAAGAGGCCAAGCCTTACTGACCTTCCGAGTGCAATCAACTATAATCAAATTTATGAACAGCTTTCGCAGCTGCAATTGGAAATATATACGCCTTCAGTATATATCTTTCCGAGCAAGATGCAGAAGTATATTGACTTGACACACAACAAGGGCAATAACCTGACACAGTCTGGCCGTGAAGAGGGCATCCGCAGACTTATGAGCGTAAACCTTCTAAAACGGCTGGAAAGTTCTGTCGCTTCTTTTCGGCTTACCCTTGGCCGCATACGTACATTTATTGTAAAGACAATAGATGCAATCGACCAGTATGAAAAAAATGGCAGCACAAATATCGATATGTATGAAGCCGAGGTTTCTGATTTTGATATGGAAGATCAGAACACGGATTATTTTACAGTTGGGAAAAAAGTCAAAATTGACCTTGCAGATATGGATTACAAGAGCTGGAGAAATGTACTTCAGCATGATGCAGATACCTTGGAACTTCTGATATTGATGGTAGCGGATATTACGCCTGAGCATGACACAAAACTCCAGACATTATTGAAACTGATCTCGGAAAAAGTTGAGAATCCTATAAATCTCGGTAATAAAAAAGTTCTGATCTTTTCAGCGTTTTCGGATACGGCGGAATATCTCTATGAGAATATCAGTCTGTTTGCCATGCAAAAATATGGTCTGCATTCAGCTATGATCAGCGGCACTGTTGAAGGCAGGACAACGCTAAAAGGATTAAAACCGACTTTCAATAACATTCTGACCTGCTTTTCACCTGTATCAAAAGACAGAGATGTCCTGATGCCTGGTAGCACAAAGGATATAGATATTCTGATTGCTACCGATTGTATTTCAGAAGGTCAGAATCTACAGGATTGCGATTATTGTGTTAACTATGATATACATTGGAATCCCGTTCGCATTATTCAGCGTTTCGGACGTATTGATCGTATTGGCAGTCATAACGCGCAGATACAGCTTGTAAACTTCTGGCCGGATTTGGATTTGGATGAGTATATAAACTTAAAAGCGCGAGTTGAGACTCGAATGAAAATATCAGTGATGACTTCCACGGGTGACGATAATCCAATCAGCCCGGAGGAACAGGGTGATCTGGAGTATAGAAAGCAGCAGTTAAAAAAGTTGCAGGACGAGGTCGTTGATATAGAGGATATGTCGAGTGGCATTTCTATTATGGATCTCGGCTTGAATGAGTTCAGACTCGACTTGCTGGAGTATATCAAGACACATCCGGATCTGGAGAAAAAACCGTTTGGGCTTCATTCTGTGGTTGCGAAAACACAGGAACTGCCGGAAGGCGTAATTTTTGTTCTGAAAAACCGCAACAATGGAGTAAATATCGACAGCCTCAACCGAATCCATCCGTTTTACATGGTGTACATTGGCATAGATGGAGAAATCGTCTGTGATTATTTGAATCCAAAAAAGTTACTGGATACCGTTCGCCTTCTCTGTCGTGGAAAGTCGGAACCGATTAAGGAATTATATCAGAAATTCAATGCAGAGACAGACGACGGACGCAACATGGCGCAGATGTCAGAATTGCTATCGGAAGCAATCAACTCTATTATGGACGCGAAGGAAGAAAGCGATATTGATAGCCTGTTCAGAAACGGAGGAACCTCTGCCCTGCTTTCGGAGGTTTCAGGGATCGATGATTTTGAACTGATTTGTTTCCTGGTTGTAAAATAAAAGGAGAAGCTTATGTTAGCCTTGCCAAAGTCAACGGAATTCAATAAGCGAATCCCGAAACAGAAATTTTATGATAACCTGAACGTCAGTCCAGCGCTGAAACGCAGTTTCATTGACCAAATTAAAGTAATTTACTGGGTAAACAAGATTGCAGCATCTACGGTGAACCTTGCTGAGGGTAAGGATGTTACGGAAATAGAGGTCTTTGAATTAAGACTCAATATTCCAACACTGGATGAGGCTGTGCTGAAGCTGATAGACCGGGAAATACCATACCATATTTTGTTTGTTTTGGCGTATGAGAACCAATTTCAGGCATGGATCGGATATAAGGAAGCAGCAGGCTCCGGAACTGCCGCTTTTAAGGTCAATAAGTATTACCACACAGAGTGGATGCTCGAGGATGAGCTTCCTATAAAGCTTGAAGGACTAAATATCCAGACGGTTTACGAGAATTTCGTGCGGCAGATTGCTGGAGAAGCCCTGCAGAGCAGTCAGACGGAGTCACTAAAAGAATCTGTTGAACGAGACGAGCAGGCAGAAGGTTTACGAAAACAGATAGATAAACTGCAAACAAAGATCCGGCAGGAAAAACAGCTGAACCGACAGATGCAGATGAATGCTGAACTTAAAGATCTTAGGAAAAGTTTGGAGGCGCTGGAATAGTGGAACATGATCAAGAAGTAATGAAAATTCTGGCGCGCCGTACCGCCTCAGGCACATTACGCAGCCGTGAAAGTAATACTGTAGAGTTTAAGCAGTCTTTTAACAAGGGCAATACACCTGCCTATGCGAAAACGATGGCAGCATATGCCAATAATAGTGGTGGATATATTATTTTTGGTATTATGGACGCACCAAGAAATATCATCGGCCTGAAAAATGATAATTTTGATAATTTGAAGCAGGAACAGTTCACAGATGCGCTCAATGCCCTTTTTGCACCTGCGATTGAGTGGGAAATGGGAACTGTTACGCTCGCAGAGAAACAGGAAGATGCGAATGGCACCCTGGTTACAGACCTCAAAAAGATCGGTTGGATATACGCTTCTGAGTCTGAATTCAAACCGGTTATTGCTCAAAAAGACAATAACAGTGAGAATATTTCTGCTGGAGACGTATTTTACCGATACAGAGCAACAAACGGAAAAATTAAGTCAGCTGAAATGGAACGCATTATTGAAGAGAGAATCACACGAGAGCGAGAAAATCTTCTCAAAGTGCTTGAGGTAATACGAAAGAGTGGTACCGCTAATCTTGGTATCGTAAATTACAGTAGCGGGAAGTTTTCTACACCTTATGGTGTTGACGTAGCCTTCGATCGTAAACTGGTAACTCAGGTACTGAAGAAAGCAAAGTTTATCAAGGAAGGTAGTTTCAATGAAACGGATGGTATTCCGGTAATAAAGGTTAGAGGCAACATCGACTTGGCTGAAGAGGTACCGGTACCAGAAGGAAATCCGGATGACACACATCCATATCTTCAGAAACAGATGGCAGAAAGGCTTGGCATTAGTACCCAAGACTTATATGCACTAATATGGTATTTCAAGATGAAGGAATCGAAAAAATATCATTTGCCTATAACAACATCTCAAAAAAGTCAGGTTCATAAATTCTCAACCTTTGCTCTTGAATTTTTACAAGAGAAGTTGAAAGAACTGAATTCGGATGAAAAGGACTTCAACAAGATACGTACAGCGTATAAGAACCGGAATAAAAAGCAGGGAGAAAAAGTAAATGGATAAGATGAGAATGGAATCACTGAACATGACCGAGCAGAACGTAGAGAAAATTGCCGTGCTGTTCCCCAACTGTATAACTGAAATGAAGGATGAGCACGGCAAGCCGAAGAAGGCTGTCAACTTTGAACTTCTGCATCAGATGCTTTCAGATGACGTGATTGATGGCGATGAGGCTTATGAATTCACATGGGTTGGCAAAAAAGCATCTATAGTTGAGGCAAATAAGCCAATCAGGAAAACATTGCGTCCATGCAAGGAAGAAAGTGTTAACTGGGATAATACAGAGAATCTTTATATAGAGGGAGATAATCTGGAAGTTCTGAAACTAATGCAGGAGAGTTATCTTGGAAGGGTCAAGATGATATACATTGACCCTCCATATAACACAGGTCATGATTTTATCTATCCCGATTCCTACATTATGGATAATGAAGAATATAACGAAGGAACCGGATATTTTGATGATGATGGAAATGTAAATTATAAAAGGGAAAATGGTTCTTCAGCAGGAAAATATCATTCTGATTGGTGCTCAATGATATACGCTCGTTTAATGTTGGCCAGAGACTTATTAAGAGATGATGGCGCAATTTTTATAAGTATTGGGGATGATGAGGAAGCAAATTTAATAAAAATATGTGATGAAGTATTTGGTGAGCAGAACTTTATATCGAGCATTTGCCATAAGGCAAGAGCGTCTGTATCTAATGATCGTATCGTATCTGAAAATCATAACCATTTGATTTTTTATGCGAAGAAAATAGACATACTCTTTGCACATCATCAAGAGATCGGCGAGGACCCCGAATTAAAAGGTTACGATAAGGAAGACAAAAATGGTAAGTATAAGCTTACTCCAGTCGATGGGCCTGGTGGTGCAAAGAAAGGAAATCCTTATTATGAATTTCTTGGTGTATCTGGATACTGGCGTTATTCAAAAGAGACAATGCAAGCAAAATATAATGCGGGTTTAATTGTAAGAACAGATAATAATTTACAGCAAAAGTATTATCTTTATCAAGCGGAAAAATCAAGAAGAACTGTAACGACATGGTGGGATGACGATTTTTTGACTTCTTCAGCGACTTCGGAATTTATCAAACTTATGGGAGGAAAATATTTTGATAATCCAAAGAACACTAATTTGATATTGCGTTGCCTTAAAATGATGACAAAATTTGATAAAGATGCAATTATCCTTGACTTTTTTTCGGGTTCTGCTACAACAGCTCATTCAACAATGCAATTTAACGCCGAGGATGGAGGTAATCGCAGATTCATTCTGGTTCAATTGCCTGAACCGTGTGATGAAAAAAGTGAAGCCTATAAAGCTGGCTATAAGAACATCTGTGAAATTGGCATGGAGCGTATTCGCCGTGCCGCACAGAAAATTCACGTTGACAATCCAGACGCCACCTTTGATGATGGGTTTCGTGTTCTAAAACTTGATGAAACTAATATGAAAGCTGTCTATTACAGTGCTGACGAGTATGATCAAGGGATGTTGAAAGGACTTGAATCCAATATTAAGGATGATCGTACTGACCTTGATTTGCTTTTTGGGTGCCTTCTTGAGTGGGGACTTCCACTTTCACTGCAGTATTCTTCTGAAACGATAGAAGGCTGTACAGTACATACTTATAATGGAGGGGACTTAATAGCCTGTTTCAATGAGAATGTACCGGAAACAGTAATCAAGGCTATAGCAAAACGTCAACCGCTGCGTGCAGTGTTCCGTGACAATAGTTTTATAGATAGTCCGTCAAAAATCAATGTTGGCGAGATTTTCAAGCTTCTCGCCCCGGATACGAGGGTAAAAGTAATTTAAGGAGGCGAGCAGATGATACTGCAATTTAAGCATCAAAAATTTCAGGCAGATGCAGCAAAATCGGTCGTTGATGTCTTTGCCGGGCAGCCATATCTGACGCCTTCCTATATGATGGACAAAGGTTCAGGAAATTATCAGGTTGGCATAAACGAGGAGAAAGATTTTACCGGTTGGTCGAACGGAAAAATTGTACCGGAACTTTCCGACGGCGTGATTTTGGAACATCTGCAAAGAATTCAGAGAAATAATCAGATTGAGCCTTCACGAACACTGGAGGGGAAATTCAATCTGACTATTGAAATGGAAACCGGTGTCGGCAAAACCTACACCTATATCAAGACCATGTATGAGCTGAATAAGCAGTACGGCTGGAGTAAATATATTATCGTTGTCCCCAGCATTGCTATTCGTGAGGGCGTCTATAAATCTTTTGAAATAACACAGGAGCATTTTGCTGAGGAATACGGAAAGAAGATCCGTTTTTTTATTTATAATTCTTCACAGCTCACGGAAATCGACCGCTTTGCCTCCGACAGTTCTATCAATGTCATGATCATCAATTCACAGGCATTCAATGCAAAGGGCAAAGATGCCCGCCGCATTTATATGAAACTTGATGAGTTTCGCAGCCGCAGGCCGATTGATATTATTGCGAAAACAAATCCGATTATGATCATCGATGAACCGCAGTCAGTGGAAGGAGCACAGACGAAGGAACGCCTGAAAGAATTTCAGCCGCTGATGACGCTGCGTTATTCCGCAACGCCAAAAGAATATTACAACCTGGTCTATCGTCTGGACGCGATGGATGCTTATAATAAAAAGCTGGTCAAGAAGATTTCGGTCAAGGGCATTACAGAAAGCGGAACAACAGCTACAGAAAGCTATGTTTATTTGGAGAGCATTAACCTTTCCAAGGCAGCTCCGACGGCGACAATCCAGTTTGACTTAAAGGGAGCAACCGGAATCCGGAAAGTAAACAGGACGGTAGGAATCGGCTTTAACCTTTATGATAATTCAAATCAACTGGATGAGTATAAAGTCGGCTTTGTGGTAAAGGCAATTGATGGGAGGGATGACTCTCTTGAATTCCTGAATGGTGTAAAACTTTTTGCTGGCGATGTGATTGGAAAAGTCAGTGAGGATCAGCTTCGCCGTATTCAAATTCGGGAAACGATTCTTTCTCATATTCAGAGAGAACGGGAACTTTTTATTAAAGGCATCAAAGTCCTATCTTTGTTCTTTATTGATGAGGTAGATCACTACAGAATCTATGATGAATCAGGTCAGCCTCAGAACGGCCTCTTTGCTACAATGTTTGAAGAGGAATACAACGACATCATAAATAATCTTCAGCGGGAAATTGGCGATGAAGAATACGTAAAATATCTTGAGGTAATTCCGGCTGAAAAAACACATGCCGGGTATTTCTCCATTGATAAAAAAGGCCGAATGGTTGATGAATATGCAGGAAAAAAGAAGGTTGAAAATTCCGAAGATGTTTCTGCTTATGACTTGATTATGAAAAATAAGGAGCTGCTTCTGGACAGAGACCCAAAGCGCTCTCCAGTACGCTTTATCTTCTCACATTCCGCATTGCGTGAAGGCTGGGATAACCCGAATGTCTTTCAGATTTGTACGCTTAAATCCAGCGGAAGCGAAGTGAGAAAGCGCCAGGAGGTTGGTCGTGGCATGCGGCTTTGCGTCAATCAGGATGGTGACCGCATGGACGTTAATGCACTTGGCAATGATGTCCAGAACGTCAATGTTCTGACGGTAATTGCAAGTGAAAGCTATGATAGTTTTGCAAGAAGTTTGCAGTCTGAGATTGCCGAGGCAGTTGAGGACAGGCCGCGTGCAATTACAAGCGATCTGTTCCTGAATCGTATGATTATTGATACTCAAGGGAACGAAACCGTCATTGATTCTGATACTGCTTCTGCCATTATGTATGAGATGACTGTAAACCGTTATGTGGATCGTAAGGGAGCCCTCACGGATAAATATTATCAGGATAAAGCAAACGGAGAACTGAAATTGCCTGCTGAAGTTGCCGGCTGTGAAAGCTCTGTTGTGGAGATTATTGATTCCATCTATGATGCTAATGCGATGAAACCTGAAAATGCTCGCAGCAATAATGTAGAGCTTCAGGTGGATGAGGAAAAGCTGAACAGTAAAGAGTTCAAAGCCCTCTGGTCGAGGATTAATGCAAAATCTGTCTATGTGGTGGATTTCGATACAGATGAGTTGATCCAGAAATCTATCGCTGCGTTGGACAGTAAACTTCGAGTAGCAAAGATTTATTTCAAAGTCGAAACCGGCACTATGGAAGAGATTAAGTCAAAGGAGCAACTGAAGTCCGGCGACGCGTTTGTTAAGGAAGAGTCCGGAACTTATGGTACACAGAAAGCTATTGTGGCTAATCGAGGCGTGAAATATGATCTGGTAGGAAAGCTGGTCGAAGAGACTGGGCTAACCCGTAAGGCAGTTATTCAGATTCTTACGGGAATCCAGAAAGCTACGTTTGACCAGTTCAAGTACAATCCAGAAGAGTTCATTATCAAAGCTGGCGGTCTTATAAACGATGAGAAGGCCACTGCGATTATCGAGCATATTACCTACAGCGTGATGGATGATCATTATGGAACTGATGTATTTACTGAACCGACAATCAGAGGAAAACTTGGAACAAATGCAATGAAGGCAAACAAGCATCTGTACGATCATATCGTTTACGATTCAACAAATGAGCGTGATTTTGCCAAAGATCTTGATACAAATAACAGCGTTGCCGTTTATGTAAAACTTCCTGATGGTTTCTATATTTCGACCCCGGTTGGCCATTATAATCCGGACTGGGCGATAGCATTTCATGAAGGCGCTGTCAAACACATTTATTTTGTAGCAGAAACAAAAGGCTCTATGTCATCCATGCAACTGCGCCTGATTGAAGAGTCTAAAATTCATTGTGCCAGAGAACACTTCAGAGCAATCAGCGGAGATAATGTTGTCTATGATGTAGTTGATAGCTATACTTCACTGCTGGAAAAAGTAATGAGATAACAGTCTGGCAAGCAGGGCAAAGCGGGCCCCACTTTGCTTTTTGCTTGTTGAGGGTGATGCCCCCAATCCCCTCTGATCGCATGATTTCATCATGCGGCTGCGCATCCTTCGGACGCTAAAATGCTGAGCTTACTGAGCTGAGAAAAACAAAAAAAGAGCGTGGATACCTGTATCATTTCTGATGCAGACATCCACGTTTTTTTCAATGGCTTATTGCCTTCCGTGCTCTGGTTCCTTTTCATCGACCCGTTCCGTTTTCCCCAGGATTCGATCAATATTTGCTTTGGCCATTGTCAGCTCTTTCATTTCTTTTCTGGTAGCTTGGTATTCCGGGTATGCCGTTTTCTTTGCGGACAGCAGTTCCGCATACTCGGCGCGAAGGCTTTTTATGGTCGGCAATTTCTTCAGGCCCAGCTCATCAAATGCTTTCTTTGCCGCCTTATGCAGAAGAATATCCGCCTCATGCTCAGTAAGGTATTTTTTCGAGTACCCCGACTTCTTGTAGCCGTCATAGACCGCGCGTGTGCGCGCATAATTGGCGATATGCGTTTCCAGGACAGCAATCTCCGCCATACGTTTTTCTGCCGACTTGATCTGCGCCGCCAAGGCATTGTAGCGATCAACCGCTTCAGCGGTTTTTGCGGCAAGGTCATCATATTGCAACAGCTTTTTTTCGGTGAGGTAGTTGACCGTTTTGGCCATTTCCTTGAGATTGTACTTGCCAGCATAACGCTTGAAACCTGCGCCTTTTCCTGCTCGCATCTGCGCTTCAATATCAATCAGCAAATTGAACGAACGCGCCGGCTGCTCATAAGATTTCTTCTGTTTGGGTGTGTGCTGCCGTTCACCTGCGATGACAGCCTTGATCTCGGCTTCCGAGTATCCGTCGCCCAGCGAGCGGAGCCGGATGCTCTGCTTCTGGTCATGGCCGGTAAATGAAATATTTGCGCCTCGTTTCACTTCATAGCCGTCAGTCTGCATAAGCGAAAGAAAAGCTTCAAAGGATTCCGGCTTTCGGGCCAGTGCCGCATCAACGGCGCTGCGCAGCTGTTCACGGTGAGAAGGTTTTGCCTGTTCACCGAGCCATTTATTGTAGCTGTTTCGCGTATGACGTTTCGGCTTTTCGATGACAGAATACCCATGTTCAAAGCAAATAATGTCACTGAGCTTTGCCACGGCTCGGCCGGAACCGAGAAAATCCCGGAATTTATGCCGGCAGTCAATCGTCGTGGAATTCCAAATGATGTGATTGTGGATGTGGTGTTTATCAACGTGGGTGCAGACCAGGAACGCGTGCTTCCCCTTCAGGAAACGCGAGGCAAATTCATAGCCGAGTTTGTTTGCATCTTCCGGCGTAATCTCTCCCGGACGGAAAGACTGGCGCACCTGATATGCGATCACGTCGCTTTTCTGCTCTCGCCCGGTAATGGATTTATACTGCCTTTTGGCAAAAAGAAATTCGGCGTCGGCAGTATGAGGATCACACCCGTATGAAGATATAAAGGCTCCGTCGTCGGTCTTTTCCGGATTTTTGGCATAATCCGTCCGGTCGCTGAGGCACTGAGCGACAGAGGCTCCTTTGTTCACGTGCATGGAGATAATTCGAGTGGTCGCCACTTTTTTCTTTCCCTTCTTTCAAAAATAATTGTCCAGAAACAGCCTCCAAAAGACATATAGATATTGGAGGCGATTTCGATGAAATACGATTTTCGTGTTATGCAGAGCGATGAGATTCGCAGATTGCTGCGTCAGGACATTGACGGCCCCGATATTTTTTCAGTCGAAGAAATCATGGAGGCTATGACGGTTCTCATAGAACGGGACCCAACGCAAATTTCAGAAATCGACACGCAGAAAAGCTGGCAGGAATTCCTTATGTATTACAAAACGGATATGTAAAAAAGACGGGAGGCTCACACCTCTCGTCTTTTGCTGACAGCCTGATTATTGATAAACCCTGTCCTGTATCGCAAACCTGATATGCTGGATGATGCCCAGCAGCCACGCGGCTACCATTGGAATGCCAACCGGACTTACCAGGAAAGCGATTACCAGAAGAATGATGCCATTCTTTGGAGAGTAAGTTGCCAGAACCGCTATGCCCAGGATACCGATCAGGGCGGAGATAATTCCGAAGACCCAGGCGGTACAATAGAGCAGGCCGGAACAGAGCCAGACAAAAATGCACAGCAGTGCAATCACCGGCGCGCAAAGAATTTTCAGCAGTAACTTCATCATCAAGACCTCCTGTTCTTTCTCTTGAACTGAGCATATCGAAATCCCGGAGCGATTGCAAGGATGTCAAAAAAAGATACGGGGACGATCTGCAATTCCGCAAACCGTCCCCGCAGGATGGAGCATAGAACCCATTATCGGATGTTCGCAAGCCGGGTAAGGATGTCATTCGCCGCCCGCCAGATACGCTCCTGATTCTGGAGTATATCATCCATGTCCGTCTCGTAGGCGCGGCCGGAAGCGTTCATCCTTCGCGCCAGCTGATTGATGTTGTTGCCGGTATGGCGAAGCAGCGAAATCATGGTTGCCAGTTCCGGCAGGTCAAGCTTCACGACATATCCGTCCAGTGCCATTTTTCGCAGATAGGCTCCCATGTTGGCAGTTCCAAATTGCTGCATTTTTTGCTCGATCATGGCACGTTCCTCCGGCGTCACGCGGAATTTGACCTCGACGCTGCGTTTGCGATTTGCCATAACTTAACGCTCCTGCTCTTTGCTTTTTCCCGAAACAGGCAGCTTTGCGGCTGTCGGATTCTTTTGCAGCTTCTCCCGGACGGAAGACTTGGGCTGCCGCAGCGGCTGAAATCTGTCCTCGTCGGCGCTGATGACGGCAAACAGTCCTTTTCTGTCTTTCAAGTTTGTAAAGCAGGCGCTCCGAAACGGCATCCTGTCGAGCAGGCTATCCATGTCTTTTGAGGACGCGCGCTGAAGAAAATCCTGCGAGATCTGCGCCATGTAGTGTGTGCCGCTGGGACTGTTGGGCCGGTCTTCAGACTGAAAACGGCTCAGCAGTTTTTCCGCTTCCTTCTGCACGTCCTCCTTTGCCAGCGGCTGGGTCAGTAGATAGGATTTCCGCGCCTGGGTCACAAAGAGATCGGTCAGGCCGGGATGCGACCTGTCCACCACAAAATAGACGTTCCGGTCGCCGCCAAAACCGTCAGGGTTTTCGCAGACGGGTATGGTTTTCGCCCAATCTTTGTTTTCACGCGATATGCGCCCATCCCAGTCTTTGTGCCGGACGGTATTCGCAAGAACATAGAGCATACGGTCATATCCGAAGTCCCGCACGACCTGCTTTACACAGGCGGGATCAAGGCAGTTGTTTCTGTAATTGTCCGAGATGGCTGCCTCAATAGCTTCCTTGCAGGCCACATTTGCTTTGTACGACGCCCGGTACTGCTCCAGCTCGCCGTATTTGCTTGCGTGGGAACCCGTATTCTGATAGAGGGGAATGTTCCGCTGGGCGCTTTCATAAAAAGCAAGATCATGCGGATTCTTTTCACCGGCCTCGTTATAAACGAGATCATCGACTGCCTTTCTGGTTTTGGGATCGGTCGTCAAAACCTCATAGGCAAAACCGGAGGAACTGCGGTCAGGCAGTTCCTCCCGGATCGTTTTGAGAAACTCGGCGGGGTCGGTGAATATCTGGCGCTCGCCGTTTGCGTATGTCGCTCTTCCAATAATATCAGACATGTTATCGTACCTCCTCGTATGATTTTGGCTTTGCTGTGTTTCCGGGCACACCGGGCGTCCTGAGCCGGTCAAGAACGGACATGCGCTCGGACTTCGCCGGTTCGGAATCAGCCAGCTGCTCCACCGGCGTGCGTTCGTCGATATTCAGTTCCGCGTTCAGCTCGGCAAGCCGGGCCGACTTCGTTTTCAGTTCTTCCTCCTGCGGGAACGGTTTGCCTTTCTCGGCTTTGGCCGTCTCGACCTGCCGGTACACGTTTTCAAGATTGGATTGTACCGTTTTCAGCCGTTCGGGCATTGCCGCCAGCGCATTGTCGATACGGGTCAGATTGCCCCGGGCGTCTGTCCCGAGCGTTACGCGGTGGGACATTCGGCCTTTCAGCGTGAGCGTATAATCCTTTCCGAAGTTCTCCACGGACAGGGACATGGCAAAGCCCCGGTAGCTTCCGATGGGAACCGATTCAAGGGACTTGACTTCCTTGCAGGCTTCCAGGATGGCCGCGCCGGCGTTGTCCTTGTCGATCAGCTTGTCTCCGCGGACTTCCATGCCGGCAAAACCGTCCTCCGGATGCGGGTGCTCGGCCAGCGTTTTCATGTCGGCTTCAAAACCCTCGATATATCCTTTGTACTGTTCAATCTGTTCCGGGAATGTTTTAAGCAGGCTGTCCTCCAGCCGGTACTGCTGGCTCTGGTGGTTGGCTTTCATCAGCTTCAGCCGCGCCACTTCAATGTCCAGATCCATCTTTTCCTTGATGCGCGGGTCGCCGGCACAGAGCGCTTTGATCTCGGCGAAGGACAGCGCCGTTTCGTCGATGTCCTCGCAGCTTCTGACCGGGCTTTTGCTGGTCATAATCTGCGAGATAAATTTCTGCTTATTTTCGAGTGTCTGCCAGAGGTAGCTGTCAAATGTGCCCTCTGTGACATAGCGGTAAATATGCACCTCCTTGTTTTGATTTCCCTGACGAATGATTCTGCCGCTGCGCTGTTCGAGATCGCCGGGTCGCCACGGAGCATCCAGGTCATGAAGCGCGACGAGCCTGTCCTGGACGTTCATGCCGGCCCCCATCTTGAAGGTGGAGCCCATGAGAACACGCACCTGGCCGCTGCGGACTTTGGCAAAAAGCTCCTTCTTCCGCACCTCTGTGTTGGCTTCATGGATGAAGGCGATCTGTTCCCGCGGGATGCCGCGCGCCACAAGCTTTTCCCGGATGTCGTCGTACACGGAAAACGCCGGTTCATCCGGCCCCGCCTCTTTGTCCACCGCGTCCAGAACGGCTTTTACCTCGGCTCCGTTGATGCCGCCCTCCGCCGCCTTGGCCGCAATCTGATCTGACTGTCCGTGCGCTTTGGGGGTTGAAAGATCGCAGAAAACAAGCTGCGTCAGCTTCTCCGGCTGGCCCTGATCCCAGATGTGATAGATATTGTCCACGCACTGATTGACCTTGCTGTCCGGATTGTCCGGCAGGTTCGGGTTGATGATGCGCTGGTCAAGGCCGAGCTTCCGCCCGTCTGATGTGATTTTGAGCATGTTGTCCTTGGTCGGGTCGATAGTGCCGGAATGGACGACCGCGGCGCGCTCGGAAAGTTCCTGCACCATCTGCTTTTGGATTTCGGTCGGCTGCGCGACCACGTTGTGATACACGGCGGCGGGGGTCGGCAGGTGCAGCTGATCTGATGTTTTGATGTCCGCAACTTCTTTGAACAGGGTCATGAGTTCCGGCAGGTTGAAAAACTTGGCGAAACGGGTTCGCGCCCGGTAACCGGTTCCTTCCGGGGCCAGTTCAATGGCGGTCGTTGTCTCGCCGAAGGTGGAGGCCCAGCTGTCAAAGTGGGCGAGGCCCTTGTGCTGGATGGTTTCGTGCTGAAGATAACGCTGCATGACGTAGAGTTCTGTCATACTGTTGGAAACAGGCGTGCCGGTAGCAAAGATGACGCCCTTGTTCTGGCTGATCTCGTCGATATACCGGCACTTCAGGAGCATGTCCGAAGACTTCTGCGCATCGCTGGTCGAAAGGCCGGCGACGTTCCGCATTTTTGTGTAGAGGAAACAGTTCTTGTAATTGTGCGCCTCATCGACATAGAGCCGGTCTACGCCCAGCTGCTCGAAAGTGACCACGTCGTCCTTGCGGGTGCTGTCCTGGAGCTTTTTCAGCTTTGCTTCGAGGCTTTTCCGGGTATGCTCCATCTGCTTGATCGTGAAGTTCTCCGCGCGGCTGTTTTTCAGCTCCTCGATGCCTTCTTCAATTTCCTCGATCTGATCCTGAAGCAGCCGTTCCTGACGCTCCTGGGACACGGGAATTTTTTCAAACTGGCTGTGGCCGATAATGACGGCGTCATAGTCGCCGGTGGCGATCCGGGCGCAGAACTTCTTGCGGTTTCGTGTTTCAAAGTCTTTCCGGGTGGCGACAAGGATATTGGCAGACGGATAGAGCCGGAGAAATTCCGATGCCCACTGTTCCGTCAGATGGTTCGGCACGGCAAAAAGGGCTTTGTGGCTGAGTCCGAGACGCTTGGATTCCATGCACGCGGCGACCATCTCAAAGGTTTTGCCCGCGCCCACTTCGTGCGCGAGAAGCGTGTTTCCGCCGTAGAGGATATGCGCCACGGCGTTTTTCTGGTGCTCCCGCAGCGTGATCTCCGGGTTCATGCCGGAAAAGCGGATGTGGCTGCCGTCATATTCGCGCGGCCGGGTGCTGTTGAAAATTTCATTGTAGCGCTTTACAAGGTCCTGCCGCCTCTGCGGGTCCTTCCATACCCAATCCTGAAAAGCTTCCCGGATTGCCTGCTGCTTCTGCTGCGCGAGCGTTGTTTCCTTGCTGTTCAGCACCCGGCGCTCCTTGCCGTCCGGGTCTGTTACGGTGTCATAGATACGGATGTCGCGCAGATTCAGTGAATCCTCAAAAATCCGGTAGGCGTTGGCGCGCTCCGTGCCATAGGTGACATAAGCGTTGATGTTGTTGTAGCCCACGCTGCTTTTCCCCGTGATGTTCCATTCCGCCGTAAACTCTGAAAAGTTCACCTGGATGCTCCGACGGAGGTAAAACGGCGGTTCCAGAAGTTCCTCCATGAACTGCTGGATATATTCCTTGCTGATCCACGTCGCCCCGAGGCGCACTTCAATTTCGGAAGCGTCCAGGTCTTTGGGCTGGGCGTTTCTCAGGGCTTCTACGTTGGTATCAAACTGTTCCGCCTGGCCTGCCGGAAGCCGGTCATGGAGAAATTCCGCGAGCGCGAGCTTCTGACGGACATTGCCGGAAAGGTATTCATCCACGGTGACGAACGGGAGCCTGCCGGCATCATAAAAGGCCAGCGGGATATTCTCCGGTGCCGTATCGCCTGGATCGCGGAAGATCACGCCTTTCAGTTCGGACGCAAGCGTTTCCTCATCTTTGCCGGTAAGAGATGACATATATTTCATGTCCACGCCGGCTTTCTCCGAGATGGAGAGGGCCAGCGCTTCCATCGCCGTATCCACCGAGGTGATAACACTGTTCTGCTTGATCGTCCGCCTGGTAAACATGTCCGCCTTGCGTGCAAGCTCGCCCTGCTCATCCAGAACTTCCAGCGAACAGAGCAGGTAATAGGAAGAATCGTCCGCGAAGGCGAGGCTGTTCGCGCGGGAATTGATCAGCCCGTATTTTCCCGTAAAGCTGTCATAGAGCCTGTTCAGACGCTGCTGTTCGCCGCGGATGGCAAGCGGGTCGCTCTCCCAGAGCTGGAGGTTAATGAGATTCTGCACGCAGTCCCGCAGCTCGACCATGCCCTTGACGCGCTCGGCCGCGGTGGCGTTCAGATCCGGGCGAACCATGCGGGAGTTTTCGCGGTAATAGACGCTGCCGTCCACCACTGTGTAGGAATAGTTTTTGACGTTGGGGTCTGCCGGGATGGAAGTGTCGATGGGTTCATCTTCGCCCAGCTCCGGCAGCTCCGCTTCGGTGTATCTGCCGCCTATATTCTGCAGAGCGTCATGGAGCTGATCCGCGAAGTTCAGTCCTTCAATCGGCTCCACGGTGAAATCCTGTTTGCCGTATTGGGTGCTTTCGGAGGTCTGCCGTCCGAGAATCATTTCCGGATGGTCGATGAAATAGCTGTTGATGCCGAAGCCGTCCTCATTCTGCCCCAGATGCACCCAGTCCGGCTCAATGTCGATGGGGCGGTCACGCTTTTGGAGAAAGAGGATGTCGGAGACAACATCCGTTCCGGCGTTGGCGCGGAAAGCGTTGTTGGGCAGCCGGATGGCACCCAGCAGGTCTGCCCGCTGGGCGATATATTTGCGGACTTCTGGGGACTGCTTATCCATCGTGTATCGGGAAGTGACGAAAGCCACCACGCCGCCCGGACGAACCTGATCCAGCGTTTTGGCAAAGAAATAGTCGTGGATGCTGAAACCGAGCCGGTCATAGGCTTTGTCCGGAACTTTATAGCTGCCGAACGGCACGTTGCCAACCGCGAGGTCGTAAAAATCCCGCCTGTCCGTCGTTTCAAAACCGGCCACGGTAATGTCTGCTTTCGGGTAAAGCTGCTTTGCGATACGCCCGGTGATGCTGTCCAGTTCCACGCCGTAAAGCCGGCTGTTCTGCATTTCATCCGGCAGAAGGCCGAAGAAGTTGCCGACGCCCATGGCCGGTTCGAGGATATTTCCGGCCTTGAAGCCCATGTTTCCGACCGCTTCATAGATGGCCTTGATGACTGTCGGGCTGGTGAAATGCGCGTTGAGCGTCGATGCCCGCGCGGAGGCGTATTCCTCCGGCGTCAGCAGCGATTGCAGTTCTTTGTATTCCGCGGCCCATGCCGGTTTGCTCTCGTCAAAGGCGTCCTGAACGCCGCCCCAGCCGACATAGCGGGAGAGGACTGCCTGTTCCTCTGGTGTGGCCTGCCGGTTCTCTTTTTCCACGGCCAGCAAGGTACGGATCGCCGCCACATTCATGGCGTATTTCGCTTTGGGGCCGCCAGCGCCGAGGTTGTCGTCGGTGATATGAAAGTTCTGCGGTTCCGGCGGGGTATGCTCTGGTTCTGTGTGCAGGCGTTCCACCACAATGTCATAGGGAAGCTGGTTCTGCTCCGCCGGATAAACTGCAACCGTTTCCGAAGTCATTTCCGGCTGAACCGGTTTTTGCTCCTCCGGCGCTGCTTTTTCGGGCTGGGGATAACGCTCCATTAGTCTTGCGAAGCTTTCCATGCTTTCCGCGCGGAAGATGGGATAGATCATCGTCGGGTCACGAAGCTGGATGGAAGAATCTCGGACTTCCGTTACAATAAAAGGCTTGCCATTCTCCAGATATACAGTGTCGCCGACAGAGTACGGAAAACGGGCTTCAGCAGGTTCCGTTATTGCACCTTCGGCAGCCTCGCTGTGCTCCTGCGGGATCTCCGCTTGAGGTTCGGAATAAAAGATTCCGTCTTTCACCATGCCGGCAAGCAGCCGCTGAACCTTCGCCCAGGGAATTTCCGCGGCCTGATCGGTGCCTGTACGGGTAACGAGAAGCGCTTTTGTTCCGGGTGCGCCGTATTCACCGGCAAGCCAGGCCGCAGTCTGCTTGTCGCGGGCATGTTCCGCCATATAAGCCTGAACGCGCTGCCTGCTGTCATCGTCACCGTTCCAGCGCTGGATGGCTGCTTCGATGTCTGACTGCGTGATTGCTTCATCAGGAGACGATTCCACTTTTTCGGGCATGGCATGAGCCTGCGGCTGTGGAAACGCGGTTTGCGGCTGCGGCATGGGAATACTGCCGAGCCCGGCATAGCTGCTTTCCAGTTCCTGATACTGAGCTTTTTCATCTTCGGTGAGATAGGAACCTTCGCGGATGATTTCGCGGAGCCGCTTTTCAACAGCCGGCCACTTGAGCGTGACTTTCCCGCCGTCACCGTAGGGATTGAAAATTATGCCGGAAGAAGGACGATAATCTACAAAACCGTGCGTACCATTCAGAAAATCAAAGCTGCGGCCTCCGGTTCCGTATTCATTTCTGATAAACGCGGCGGCTTCCTTTTCGTCTGTCCCACGCTGATACATGGCGTAAATCCGCAGTTTTCCGTCTTCAAAGCCGGAACCGTTTCGGAGGGCATTGTCAATATCCGCCTGCGAGACAGAAAAAGCGGAGGGCGCTTTCACGCTCTCCGCTTCGTCTATGCTATTAATCTGTTCGTCTTCCGAAGGAAATAAACTCAGCTGAAAATCAGTTCGTTCTGGATGATCTCCTCCGCCTGCGCCTTGCAGCTGTTCATCAGGCCGGTCCATTTCATCGGGTCGGACGCCTTCAGCTGCTCCGTCGCTCCCGCTTCCTTCGCCAGTTCCGGAATCATCTGCGAGAGGCGGCTCTGGGCCGTCTGCTCGATCTCCAGCAGGTGCGGGTACAGCTTCTCCGAGAGAAGCATCTGGCTGTATATCACGGGATGGTGCTCCTTCAGGTAGTTCCTGCGCATCCTCCCGTACTTGCCCAGCGGCGTTTCCGGCTGGCTGCTCAGCTTCAGGTCGGGAATCAGATAATCCCCGTTCTTCGTGTATGTCAGGCTGTTGCTCATGGTTCTGGCTCCTTTCCGCGATTTTCTCGCGTTCCGCGTTTTGAATGGTAATTCCGATCTGCCGAAGCACCTCCTGGCAGGATTGGCTGACAGCTGTGCCGAGGGATGCTATGGTTTCCGGGGTATTAAAGTCGAAAATCGACATGAAGTCCTCATAGCCAAAATACTGTTCCGGCTCCAGTCCGCAGCGGGACATAATCGCGTAGGTGATGCTGATTGCGGCGGCTGAACGGAACTGCATCGCTATGTTGAGTTCATCGTACTCCTCAAGAAAAGAGCCGTCAACGATGCGGAGAATGTCATCGCGGTTATCGTTCCAATACCGATTTGCGAGCACTCCGGCAATATTTGCAATCTGCTGTGGCAGGCTCTGGTCGGCAATGCCATACCGGTTTTCCAGCATGGCGGACACCATCTCGTGATGCTCCGGTTCCATAGACCATAGGGTCAGATTGCGGGAATTGGGGCGTGTTCCGGTGTCTGAAATGTCAAAGACATACCGCAGGCGGGGCCGGTCGCCGGAATCATCCAAAAGCGCAATGCCCTGTGATCCGCGCTTCACATATCGGCCCATTTTGTCATTCCACAGGTCATATTCCGCACAGGCCGTCGCCTCCGGCCGCTGGGCATAGATCATAAGCTGCTCCTGATACGGGTACTTGTATAACCGCGCGGCAGTTGTTAAAAAGGCTGCCCAGTCCTGCCAGCTTCCGGTAAGCCGCGTAGCCACGCTGTTGGCCATCTGCGCGTACATTTCTGCTTTGGTCGGCATGAATATCTTTCCTCCTTCTTGCTAAGGTAAAAGGAAAGAACAGCCCACAAAAAGGCTGCTCTCTCCAAGTAGCTGTTATTCTTCAAAATCGGGTATAAGCTCCAATGCAGCATATTCCTTATCGGTAACCGCGCCGAGCTTTTTGATTGCGGAATCCGTGAGCGTGCGAAGCTCTGCTTCATCCGCATCGAGATAGGCGCGCATGGCCGTCATCTCGTCGATCAAGCCCTGTCTGGTTCCCGAACCGTTGTAAATGCTCATCAGGGTCAATTCGTCCTGGGTGAAATCGTTCATATCAAATCTCCCTTTCCGCGCTCTTTTTCGGCGCTGATATTTTCGGCTCCTGCTGCGTGGGGGCGTGCAGCTGCTCCAGTACAGACTTTTTCTTTTCCTGCTGATCTTCCCGGTGTGCGGCTTCCGCCAGGTCAAGGAGGGAGATGGGCTGACCGGATTTTGCCTGTTGTTCCAGTTCCGCCACCGTTTCCTTCGGCCCGTTGTTGATGATGCCGTCAATGGAGTCGTAGTCGTCCTCCGTCGCCATTTCTGCGTTTTTCAGGTAATTTTCCGGCTGGATAAACGCCGGCACATCCGCGAAACCAACGCTGTCCACGTAATGACAGGATACCTCTCCGTTCTGTTTCAGCGCAACGATGTCGCTGACCGACAGAGAGTGCCCGGTGAAATCAGCGGGATGATTCAGGTTAAATTGCTCATAGAGCTTGTCGAGCGTTTCTTCCTGCGATTGTCCGGGCGTGAGCGGTGCGGTGTAGACCAGTTCATAATTCTGACGGTCAACCGAAAGCCAGTCATGCTGAAGCTCTGCCAGGCTGGCAAAGCGGTAATCTGCCAGCCCCTGATCGCGTCGAAGCTGATAAATGGCGTAATTATCCGCCGGCTCTTTCAGAAACGCTTCATCGCGCTGAGCTTCCGTCTGCACATTTTTCGGCGGTATCCTGTCGCGGGCACTGTCCCAGTCGTCCTTCGTCACACCGCAGATTCCTGTGTGCATCTGGATGTCCTCCGGTTCAAACGCCATTCCCGCGCCGTTTCCTTCATAGAGCATATAGACCGGCACATCGCGCTCAAAGAGTTCCATGGCCCGTTCCTTCGAGAGAGGGAGCATATCGTCATCGGTATAACCATAGGCGTTCATGGCTTCAATCGTCATGGCGGGGTCAGGCATATATCCGTTGTCCGGTGCCTTTTCGGGAGCTTGCTCCATGACACCTTTTTCTGCTGCCGGTTCCTCCGGCGTCTGCGGAACCGCCGCCTGTGCCGGACTGGGAGCTGCTTCTTCCGCCGGCTGTTCTTTTTCATCGGCGACAGGCTCTTTATCCAGCCCGCGTTCCTTCATGATCTCGCCGTAGTTCCGGTCAATGTCTGTAATCAGGCCGGACGCGGTTTTGTTGATGGTCTCCAGCGAGGCGCGCAGTTCCGGCAGTTCTTTATCCTTCGACCAGGCGGCAATGTAGCCGAAGCTGTTCTCGCCGGTGGCGATACCGTAATAGGCGCAGACCGCAAAAGAAATGCTTTCGGCCTCGACCTCCTCGGTATTGCGGCTTTTTTTGACAAATTCCGCGATGGAATGGTCTTCGCCGGTTTCCAGCTGCCACACATAATGGTTGTCATCGACATACTGCCAATGCAATTCATCAGCGGCTTTCTCCGCTTCTTCCAGGCTGTCAAAACCGCTTCTGAAATCCTTTTTCTCTCCGCCGTCACTTACCATGACAAGTTTCCACTGATCTTTGATCTCCGGCAGTTCCTTGTTATGGAGTTTGGAGTGTGCGATTTCATGGACGGCGGCGGAGACAGTCTGCACCTCACTCATGCCCTCGCGGATGGCGATGCGCTGGTCGTCCGGGGAGAAGAAGCCATCCATATTGGACGCCATCTTCTCAAAAGCCAGCGGAACCGGCGCGGAGCGTTTGAGCGCTTCCATGAAAACATCATAGTTCTGGACGTTGCCGGCAAGATCGGAGGCGAGGGTCGGCAGCGGTTTCCCGTCCGTCTGGGAAACATCAAAGACGGATACGACCTTATACATGGGTATCTGGATTTCCTTTTTCTCCATGACGGTTTTCCCGTTTTCATCAAGCACCGGAAGCCTGGTGTCCGGGTCCAGCTTTTCCTTCTCAACCGTCTTTTTGTACGGGGTGGGCGCGATGATTTTGATTCCTTTCTGCCCCTTCTGGACGCTGCGGCCAAACTGGTCGCGCCATTTATTGAAGCCAGCCACAAGGGTGGCGTCTGGTTTCTGCATGAAAATGAGCATGGTATTGTTGACCGAATACTTGTGGAACCGGCTCATGGTGCGCAGGTACTGCTGATATTTGTCCGACTGGAACATTTCCCGGATTCCCGTTTCTATGCTTTCGGTGATTTCCTTCAGCCGGTCTTTGCCTGTCATGGTCTCCGTTACTTCTGGCATATTGATCTCCTTTCTTGGATCGTAATACGCAAAAAGCGCGCCTCCGCACAGGCTCGGCTGAACCTTGTACGGAGGCGCGTTCCCTTATTCTGACTGGGGACTTGCGCCCCTTGACGGCGGCTTAAATCCCGCCTTTTTGGCCCGTTCGCTCGCGGCTTTCCGCAGCGCTTCACTGTACGGCTCATGGAGAATCACGCAGCTCTTGGGTACGGTGTAGTCCGCTGCGCCGCGCGGTTCCTTCCGCGCCTCGAAAATCTGCTCCGGGTATTTGTGGGCGAGGCGGCGGAGCTTTGCAATCAGCTTTGGGTCATGCGTGTAAACATTCGCCGTTTTTTCTTCCTGATTGTACAGGATGATGGTCTCTTTCTCATACGACGAGAGGTTCACTTCCGACCCTCCCTGTCAAAATCGAGATGGAATCGGACGTTTTCGCCGTTGTCCTCCAAAACCACCGTGGCGTCATAGGTCTTGCCGGTTTTCTCCGAGTAAAGGCCGGTCAGTTTCACACAGCCATCTTTCAGGAGCGCGGCGGCGACCTTTTTCGTCATTGTGATCTTCTTCGCGGAAAAGAACCGGTTATCCTTCCAGAGGCCAAAGTGACAGTCGTTTTTCTCGCAGAAGAACCCCTTTCTGCTTTCAGTAACATCGCTTCCGCAGCGCGGACATTTGCCGATCACATCACGCCCGGAGGGGAACAGGACTTCCGCGCCTTTGATGACCTGATAGGTTTTCGTGAGTTCCGTGATCATATTCGTGATTTCATCGAGGAAAGCATCCGCGCTCATTTCGCCGCGTTCCACCTGCTTGAGTTTTTGTTCCCATTCTGCGGTGAGAAGCGGAGACTGGAGCTGCTCCGGCAGCACGGTGACAAGCGAAACACCTGCATGAGACGGAATGAGGCTGACCGTCTTTTTGCCTTTCCGGCGCTCCACAAAGCCACCGGCTACCAGCTTTTCCAGAATGCCGGCGCGGGTCGCAGGCGTGCCGATTCCCTTGCGCTCCGCGTCCTCCGGCATTTCTTTTTCACCGGCGGTCTCCATGGCGGACAGGAGCGTGTCTTCGGTATAGAATTTCGGCGGCGTTGTCTGTCCTTCCTTCACTTCGATGTCGTTTACCGCGGCATTGTCTCCTTCTTTCAGGTCAGGAAGGGGCTTATCCGCCTTTTCCTGCGTGGAAAAAGCTCTCCAGCCAAGGTCAATTACGTTTCTTCCCTTGACGGAAAAGGCCGTTCCGGCACAGTCGAGAGTAACGGCAGTCTCAGCATAGCGGTAAGGGCCGCAGACTGACATGACGAACTGGCGGGCAACCAGTTTCAGAATTTCCCGTTCTCCCGCGGGGAGGACAGAGACGTCGGCTTTTCCGGCGCTCATGGTCGGGATAACCGCGTGATGATCGCTGACCTTTTTGCTGTTGCAGATCTGCGCGGCGTTGACGGCTGCCGGTTCGCTGACGCCGCAGATGGAGGCGGCCACTTTTACGAATGCCGGAACCTGGGCTTCCATATCGTCGGTCAGGCAGCGGCTGTCCGTGCGCGGATAGGTGCAGATTTTCTTTTCGTAAAGGCTTTGCAGATAATCGAGTGTCTGCTGCGCCGTATATCCGAGGAGCCTGTTGGCGTCGCGCTGAAGGGTGGTCAGATCATACGGCAGAGGCGCTTTTTCGCTCTTTTCCTTTCGCTCGACTTTGACAATCCTGGCCAACTGCCCCTTGCAGGAAGCTGCCGTACTGTCGGCTTTGGATTTATCCTTGAATTTCTCAGATACGGCGGCAAAGGTGCCGCAGTCGAGATTGACCGTATAGAAAGGTTCCGGCTTGAAAGCGTCGATTTCGGCTTCGCGCTGAACGATCAGCGCCAGCGTCGGGGTCATGACGCGCCCCACATTCAGCGTTCTGTGGTAAAGCACGGAAAACAGCCTTGTGGCGTTGATTCCCACAAGCCAGTCGGCTTCCGCACGGCAGACAGCCGACTGATGCAGGCCGTCATAATCGCAGCCGGGTTTCAGATCGGCAAAGCCGGCGCGGATAGCCTCATCTTCCATTGAGGAAATCCACAGACGCTTCATTGTTTTTGTGCAGCCGGCAAGATAGTAGACATTCCGGAAGATCAGCTCGCCCTCGCGCCCGGCATCGCAGGCGTCGATCACTTCGGTGACGTCCTCCCGGCGCATCAGGCCGGAGAGAAGTTCAAACTGCGATGCCTTGTCTTTGGCAATGACCTGCTGCCATTTCGCCGGGACAATCGGCAGGTCGTCATAGCGCCACTTTCCGTATTTCTCATCGTACTGCTCCGGCTCCGCCAGTTCCGCGAGATGGCCGAAGCACCAGCTGACAAGATAGCCGTTTCCTTCGAGATAGCCGTCCCTGCGCGTTTTCGCGCCGATCACTGCGGCAATGGACTGAGCGACAGAGGGCTTTTCAGCGATTACAAGTTTTGTATTCATTTTTCTCCTTTTTTGTGCGTTTGCAGTTATCACAGGATTTTCCGCAGCTTCCCGGATCAAGGGAACAGCCGGAACTTTGGCGTTCCGGCTGTTCTTCAGAATCATGGAAGGATTGAGGGACCTGCATCATCATTCTTTCAAAAGGGCTGTCTGTGAAATATCTCATTTTTCACTGTCTCCCGAATCGCCCGAAGCATCTTTTGCTTCAGCTTTTTCCTCTGCCTGCTCGGTAGGCTCCTCGTCAGTCTCGTATTCCTCGTCCTGGTCTTCCTCATCACCGTAGTCATAATCGTCGAGATCGGTGCTGCCCTTCGTCTTGGGCTTGTTTTTACGGAATTTGAATACGGCGAAGACAGCCACTCCCGCCAGCACGATCAAAAGTGCCACGACCATCAGGACGCTGCTGGACTTTCCGCTTGAACTTGAAGATGCCCCGGCAGGCTCAGAACTGGTTGCAGTCTGGGAAGATGCCGTTTCCACGGGCTTCTCTTTGCCGATACACTTGCTCAAATCGTCTTTGCAGACAGGGCAGGAAGTATTCACGTTTCCGGCTGTGCATTTGTCGGTGCAGGTGCAGGTTTTGACCGTGTTGGAACTGGAATCCTTATCGATCAGTGCCATCAGGTCGGACTCATCCACGAGATTCAGAAAATAGACGTTTTCCTTGCTTCCGGAGCGGTCGATCACAAGGTAAAAATAGTTGCCGTTCTTGGACTGAAGTGTAATAAACTGTTTGCTGCTGGAATCAGTGGTGTTCACATCATCCACAAGCGTCAGATTGCCTTTTGGAGTCAGCGCAGCAGTCGAACTGCCGCTGTCCTTGCCGGCGGTTGCATCCGTCGATGCAGTCCCGGTTTCCGGAGCGGTCGTTTCGGCAGGTGTGCCGTCCGTGATCGGTTCCTGCGAATACGCAAATGCTGGCATGGAAAAAGCCGTGACGCTGAGCATCACGGCAAGCAGAACAGCCGCAAGGCGGCGTTTAGTTGTTTTCATCAGATTCATCCTCCGTTTTCTCAGTATACATACTCCTTGAAAAAGGTGAACTGGCGTATAATCACGGTGCTTCAAAACTTCGTCCATATGGTTCTTGTTTTGCGTTGACAACAGTCGAAAGCGCTCGTATTCCCTTTGTTTATCACTGCTTTTCAGTTGGGGAAAACGATTCCGAATTCGTGTCAATAGAGCTGAATGGTACAAGAATTGAAGGGCAACTCAGGAGGATAGTATCATCAGGCGCTCGTATGGACGGGCTGTTGAACATCTCTTTTGCTGAATATGGCAATGTTGAATTGATGCTTCCGAATATTGATGAACAGAAGCAATTATCAGCATTTTTCCGCAGCCTCGACAACCTTATCACCCTTCATCAGCGTGAGCATAAAATATTAAATTTAGGGGGAAGAAAATGCTTAGCACAACCACAGGCACAGACCGTTTCCTTACCTATTATGCTCAGTGGATAAGAGTATATAAGGACGGAGCAGTACGAAAAGTCACGATGGATAAATATCTGATGACTGAAGCATGGTTAAAAAAACTGGCACCCGATCTTCGTCTTTGTGACGTAAACAGGGTTACTTATCAACAACTTCTCAACGACTACGCTCTTCATCATGAAAGACAGACAACGATGGATTTCCACCACCAGCTCAAGGGCGCGATAATGGATGCTGTTGATGATGGCTTTATTGAAAAAGACCCGACCCGTAAAGCTATAATAAAGGGTAAAACGCCATCACTGAAGAAAATAAAGTACTTAAACCAGTTCGAACTTCATACGCTTCTGAATGAACTGGATTTACATGGAGAAATCAACTGGGACTGGTTTATTCTCTTGACTGCCAAAACAGGGATGAGGTTTTCAGAAGCTTTGGCACTAACACCCAAAGACTTTGACTTTGCTCACCAGACGCTTTCAATAAGCAAAACGTGGGACTACAAAGGAAGCGGTGGATTCCTGCCTACGAAGAACAAATCTTCTGTGAGAAAAATTCAAATTGACTGGCAAACCGTTATCCAGTTTTCGGAACTGGTGAAGCAATTACCACAGGAAAAGCCAATTTTTGTAAACACGGCCAACGTATACAACTCAACTGTCAATGACATTCTGGCTCGCCATTGCAAAAAAGCAAAAATTCCTGTGATATCAGTTCATGGACTCAGACATACACACGCCTCTCTTCTACTTTTTGCGGGCGTATCAATTGCGAGCGTGGCGCGGCGACTTGGACATGCAAGTATGACCACAACCCAGAAAACCTACCTTCACATTATTCAGGAATTGGAAAACCAAGATGTGGATTTAGTCATGCGCTCTTTATCCGGCTTAAGCTGATCAAATTATCACCAGCACCGCTCACGCTGATGAAGGGTGATAAGGTCGTCGAGGTGGGTAAATAGGTTGCCAATTAGCACTTGCTCGTCGTAGCATGGCGCATATAATGGCATACTTAAAAAGGTGTCTTCGTGAATACGTTTTGCTTTTCGGCTTCCATTTGCAATCATGCCGAAGCGCAGATAAAAGTCCTCTTGCGTAACTCGATTAAGTAAGAACTGGCCATCAATTTCATGCATATCAAATGCTGGCGAATCCAGTGTTGACTCGTATTTATCAAGGTTTTTCGGCACAATTCCAAAAGCCGCGTGTAAGAAATCAAGTTTGCCATACATGAACTGACCAGCATCTCGAATGTAGTATTGAGTATTCTCGCTGCCTCCGTATAAATCAGTTTTTTCGACGACACCCTTACCCCACAATTTAACGGTCAACTTCTTTGCATCCAGCCCAGTGTGCCCGGGAACACGGCTTGTCGTGAGGTAATCTCCAACCTTACGCTGTTCCCAAACGTGCAAAATATGAACAAGAAAATCTGAAATGCGAAATTGGAAAATGTTTCGATGGAAAGAAGCACATAAATCAAAGCAGCAACATTGGCTTTCCTATTTATGCGCTGCCAAAAGTTGAATTTGCATTTTACCTCTTGCCTACCCGGTTGCTGAAAAGTGACCGGGCTTTTTCTATATCAAGGATCATGAAGGAGGACGCCATGAACACTACCCCTAATCCAGAAATTGAGAAGCTCCGCACCGAGAAGGAGCGTAACGAAGCCAAGCTCCGATATTGCAAAAACCAGCTAAAAGCTCTCAGCCAAGAAGAACAAAACCTCGAACGTAAGGCCCGAAATCATCGTATCTTCACCCGCGGCGCAATGCTGGAAGGCTTCCTCCAAAATCCTCTGCTACTGACGGACGAACAGGTTTACGCTATCCTGAAGGTTGCTTTCCATCGCCCGGAAGTTGGTGAAACTGTACGGCGTCTCATCGAAGAAAATGTGCAAAAGAATGAAACCAACGACGGTCCCGGAGAACCCCTCTGAAAGAGGGCGCAATTATACACCGTCCCGGTGCTCTTGCGCTCTGCGAGGCTTCTGAGATTTTCCGCTTCGCTGCAAATCAATCAGGGAAACTTCGTTCCCCTGCGCTGGCTTTGCCAGCTACCCTATATAGAACGAACAGCAGTCAGGCTTCACGCCCGGCTGCTGTTTTTATTTGGAGGTGAGGCTTATGCCCTGTCCGCATTTCAAAATTTCAATCCGGCAGCGGAGCAAACGGCAGTCCGCCGTGGCCGGTGCTGCCTATCAGGCTGGCGAAAGCCTGTTCAGTGAATACGATCAGCGGGCAAAAAACTATCGCTACAAAACGCCGGAGGTCGTGTGCGCGGAGATACTTTTGCCTGACAACGCACCGAAAGAATACGCCGACCGGCAGACGCTCTGGAACGCCGCCGAGAAGGTCGAGCAGCAATGGAACTCGCAGCTATCCCGTGGCATAATCATGGCAATTCCGCGCGAGCTTTCCCGCGAAACATGGGCCGATCTTGTTCGGGATTACTGCCGGGAACAGTTCGTCTCCAAGGGCATGTGCGTGGACTTTGCAATCCATGACAAGGGCGACGGGAACCCCCACGCCCATATCATGCTGACCATGCGCTCCATGGACGAACATGGGAAATGGAACCCCAAAGCACACAAGGTTTACGACCTCGACGAAAGGATGGAACGAATCGTTCTCCCCTCCGGCGAGTACAAAAGCCACAAAGAAAATGTCGTTGACTGGAACGACCGGAAGTACGCCGAAGTCTGGCGTCAGGCATGGGCTGACACAGCAAACCGGTATCTCGAAGCAGCCAACCGCCCGGAGCGTCTCGACCTCCGTTCTTATGCCCGACAGGGAAAAGAAATCGTGCCGACCGTCCATCTCGGCCCCGCCGTCGCCCATATGGAGGCCAAAGGAATACACACCAGCGTCGGTGATCTCAACCGGGAAATCCGGTCGCACAACGCTGCTGTCAAGTCGGTGAAAGCTGTCATCGCATCTCTGCAAAAATGGCTGGCCGCCACAAAGGAAAAGCTGGCCCTGCTGTTTGAGAAGGAAGAACAGAAACCGACGTTATTTGACGTTCTTACCGCATACAACAGTCTGCGCCGGGATGAACGCTTGGACTGGAGCAAATACGGAAAGCAGTCCGGCAGCGTTGCCGATCTGAAGTTCTTCTCCAGCGCCGTCAGCTGGATGCAGCGCGCCGGAATCGTCACGGTTGAGGATTTCGACGCGCTTCTCGCAACTCAGAAACCGGCGCTTTCCAGAATCTCCGAAAATGAAAAACGGATCAGGAAACTTAAAACGGCCATCAGTCACATTGACGACCTGAGCCGATACGAGCCTGTCTTTGAAAAATCCAAGACCGGCTTTAAGAGCTTCCGTGAAAAATATGCCGAGGCTCACAAGGACGAACTCAATAAGTTTACAAAGGCCGTCCGGTATATGAAAGCCAATCAGCTCAACGCCACCGACGGGGACGCATACCAAAAAGAGCTTGGCTCCCTGTTCGCTGAGAACGAACGGCTTGCTGGTGATCTCCACCGCCAGAACCTCGATCCGGAAATGCTACGTCAGATCAAGCACTGCGTCGATACCGTTCTCGCCCAGGCTGAAAACGTCCCGGAAGTGAAAGCCAGCGTAATTGAGAAACTGCATCGGACGCAGGAACAGCAGCAGACACAGGCGGCGCACAAAAAAGATATGGAGCGGTAATGAAAAGCGGCCAGAGGTTCTTGCCTCTGGCCGTTTCTCATGCGGTTCGTACAAAATCAGCAATTAGTCGGAATTATTATATCTTTCTACACATGAGATTCATTTTGATGCATATACGCTTTCATTTCCATCTGAATCAATTTTTATTAATCGGACGCCCATGAAATCCGGATTATCTCTATAATCGTTAAAAACATCCCAAGCATTATCAAAGCCAGAAACTTCTCTTGAACCAGAACCATAATGTTCGATTTTTCCACCATTTTTGAACATTTCTCTTACTGATGTGGTTTGGTCGTCCCATTCGACTCTATAACCAAAAGAGTCTTCCTCTGGGGTTGCTGATGATTCTAAGTATCTTGAACCTCTTCCCATTTTTATCCCCCTATTGGCCTTACCAATTCACTCCAAGTAAACTGCGCTAACCGAAATCATTATACCAGATATATTTTCCCATAGCTACTTAAAAATAAGGAAAACAATCAAATAGCCATTGCCGGTGCTTGGGCATAAAAGTCCGAGCGCCTTTTTCATGTCAGGAGGGAAAATGATCGTATTTGACGCGGTAAAACAGTCAGTCACAACCCGGCAGGCCGCTGAACTCTACGGCATCCATGTAAACAGTCACGGCATGGCAGTCTGCCCCTTCCATCAGGACAGGAACCCAAGCATGAAGGTGGACGAACGCTTCTACTGTTTCGGCTGTCAGGCCACCGGCGACGTGATCGACTTCACAGCAAAGCTGTTTGATCTCAAGCCGAAGGACGCAGCAGAAAAGCTGGCAGCGGATTTTTTTGTTTCAGAAAACCATTTGGCAGTACCGGCGACAGGTTCTCCCAAACGGATAGCCATCGCGGAACAGCTTGCCCGGCAGAAGGAAATCAGGGTTGAAAACGTGCTGGCTGATTATTACCGCATACTGCGGCGATGGTTTTCCGGCTACGCGCCAAGAGCGCCTGATGATGAAATTGACCAGAGGTTTGTCGAAGCGTGCCAGAAACTCGATTACGTTGAGTACCTGCTCGACGAACTGGTTGCTGGCGATCCGGCGCAAAGGCAGGCGCTTGCCGCAGAGCTTTGGGAGGGGGTGATGAAACTTGAGCGAAGATTTGCAGGCAGAGACAGAACCGGCAGAGCGGACGGGCCTGACGGTCGATGAGATACGGGAAGATCTGGACAGCACGGCGAAAGGCGGCGTGAAAAACAGCATCAAAAACTGTGTGAACGTTTTTCGCAGCGATCCGCTTTTCAAAGACGCCATCAAGCACAATATCCTGACAGAGCGTACCGACATTGTGAAGCCGCTTGGCTGGCAGCGTCTCAGCGGCACTCTCACTGACACCGACATGCCGTACATCCTTCTCTACCTTGAGGACAACTACGGCCTGACAAATGAGAAGAAGATCGAGAGCGCCCTCCGCATCATCGCCAACGAGAACCAGTACCACCCCATCCGCGATTATCTCAACAGTCTTGTCTGGGACGGGCAGGAACGAATCCGCTATGCCCTTCACCGGTTTCTCGGAGCCGACACGGATGATTTTACCTTTGAGTGTCTGCGGCTGTTCATGATGGGCGCGATTCGGAGAGTGTTCAAACCCGGCTGCAAGTTTGAGCTGATGCTCTGCCTCGTCGGCGGTCAGGGAGCCGGGAAATCAACCTTCTTCCGGTTTCTCTCTGTCAGGGACGAATGGTTTTCCGATGACTTGAAGAAACTGGACGACGAGAATGTCTACCGCAAGCTGCAAGGTCACTGGATCATCGAAATGTCGGAGATGATCGCCACGGCTAACGCCAAGAGCATTGAGGAAATCAAATCCTTCATCTCCCGGCAGAAAGAGACCTACAAGATTCCCTATGAGGTTCACCCGGCAGACAGGCTTCGGCAGAACGTTTTCGGCGGCACAACAAACAAGCAGGACTTTCTTCCCAGGGACCGCACCGGCAACCGGCGGTTCCTGCCGATCAGAGTTTACCCGGAACGAGCCGAGGTCCATATCCTTGAGGACGAAGACGCCGCGAGGGCCTATATTGACCAGATGTGGGCGGAGGCAATGAGGATCTACCGTGGCGGCAATTACGCCATGAAGCTCACGCCGGAGGCTGAGAGGCATCTCCGGGAGTACCAGAAGGACTTCATGCAGGAGGACACGCAGGCCGGGCTGATCTATGACTTCCTTGACACCTACAAAGGAGACAGAGTATGCAGCAAGCAGCTTTACCGGGAGGCCCTGAATCACCAGTTCAACGAACCGGCTGACTGGGAGACACGGGCAATCTGTGAAATCATGAATACCGGCATTGAGAACGGAGCCATCACCGGCTGGCAGCTGTTCAACGGTCCCAGAAGATTTGAGGGGTACGGCAAGCAGAAAGGGTGGGAGAAAACCGGCAACGAAAACGATGAAAGCGGCAACCGGGACCTCTGCGAGCAGATTAATTTTCGTGAGATCACCGGCGATGATAATGTTCCATTCTGAAAAAGCAGGGCCGGTTGCCGCCCCGGTTGCCGGTTTGGTTGCCATTTGGTTGCCGGGCTAAACCCTTGATCTGTAAGGCTTTTTACCCCCTTGGCAACCGGGCAACTGGCAACCGAGGTAAAAAAAGAAAAAAGTAAAAAGAGATAGTTACGGATGATTTGCAAAGTCTTTTACCCCGGTTGCCGCCTTTTGGTTGCCACCGGGGATTTTCTTTATCCCTGTCAGGCAATTTACGAAATGGAGGCACAAATGAGCGAGCAAGAACAGCGAGACGACAAGCGTTCAAGCGTCATTGTAAAAAAGATCGGTACCACCACCTATGAGCTGTCAATGCACTTTAAGGAGGACGGGAAAGAAACCATGACCACAAAAATCAAGCGCCTGATTCGCAGCGAAACGGCTTCAAATAAGGATTCTTGAGGCTTTTTTTGAGCGCAATTTGATTAAGCCCTTGACAATATTTCACGAAGGGCAGCATCGTGGTCGAATGTGGAGGCCTCATGAGGCGCAATCACTATCGGATCAAGATATTCAACTCTATCAACTTCAAGAAAAGCCATCACTACAATCCCTTTGCGTATATCCACAGTGAAAAGGATATCTTGAAGCTGGTCACGACGCTCATAAGCAACACCAAGGGAGACGGCAAATCAGGGGACGATTTCTGGCAGAAAGCGGAGACGCTGCTCTACACGGCGCTCATCGGCTATATCCATTATGAAGCACCGGTGGAGGAACAAAACTTCGCCACACTGATAGAATTTGTCAACGCAATGGAGGTCAGAGAAGATGACGAAACCTTTGAAAACCCTGTCGATCTGGCGTTCAAGGAGCTCGCTTCGCGTGAGCCCCAGCACTTTGCTGTGCGGCAATATGCCAAATATAAGCTTGCCGCAGGTAAGACAGCTAAGAGCATAAATATTTCCTGTGGCGCTCGGCTTGCCGTCTTCGATATCCAGGAACTCCGCGAGATCACCATGTACGATGAGCTGGAGCTGGACACCCTCGGAGACGAAAAAACGGCACTGTTTCTCATTATGAGCGACACAGACAGCACCTTCAATTTCTTGATTTCGATGATTTACAGCCAGCTTTTCAACCTCTTGTGCGAAAAGGCTGATGATGTTTACGGAGGACGCCTGCCTGTTCATGTCCGCTGCCTGATTGATGAGGCGGCGAATATCGGACAGATACCGAATCTGGAAAAGCTCATGGCGACAATCCGAAGTCGAGAGATTTCCGCGTGCCTCGTGTTACAGGCGCAGAGCCAGCTCAAAGCACTGTATAAGGACAACGCTGACACCATCATCGGCAACTGTGACAGCTCCATTTTCCTCGGTGGCAAGGAGCCGACAACGCTCAAGGAGCTAAATCAGGCGCTTGGCAAGGAGACCATCGATACGTTTAACACCGGCGAGAGCCGGGGCCGGGAAACCTCCCACAGCTTAAATTATCAAAAGCTCGGGAAGGACTTGGCGTCTATCGATGAGCTTGCCGTCCTCGACGGCGGCAAGTGTATCCTCCAGCTACGCGGTGTGAGACCGTTTATGTCGGACAAGTACGATATCACAAAGCATCCCAACTACAAATACCTGTCCGATGCAGACCCGCGCCGTGCCTTTAATATTGAAAAGTTCCTATCCACAAAGCTCGTTCCAAAGGAAGACGAAAAATACGAAGTCTTCAATGCGGACGAAGCTGATGCAACCCCACCCGCTTCTTCATGAGGCGGGTGTTTTCATATAAACCATGACGACAGATAAATGACACTTCCTCGCTGCAAGGTCGGAATGGATCATCAAAACCAACTAAATATTTGAAAGGAGACGCCGGAACGTGACGCCGCAAAATGCGGCTGACCTTCCGGCTCTTGCTTTACGCGAGATTATTCTCACAAGTTCACGATCCGGCAACCTAATTATGGATTTCTTCAACAGTGCAGTCGATGTACTCCAGACCCTCGTTATCGCCCTAGGAGCCGGTCTCGCCATCTGGGGAGCTATCAACCTTCTCGAAGGCTACGGCAACGACAACCCCGGCGCGAAGTCCCAGGGTATGAAGCAGCTTATGGCCGGCGGCGGTGTCGCGCTCATCGGTCTCGTCCTCGTACCCCTGCTCTCCGGTCTGTTCGGTTAATCCTCGCCATATCGACCCGTGGGGTTCCCTTCTTACCAAGGGGGGAACCCCGGAAAGGAGGGTAATGCCCATTGGATTTGATATGGGAAAAGTTTACGGAATGGCTAAAGGAACTGCTGGTCGGCGGCATTATGGACAACCTGACCGGTATGTTCGATAGCGTCAATACCAAGGTCGGAGAGATCGCGGGGCAAGTGGGCGCTACTCCCCAAGGCTGGAATGGCGGCATCTACAATATGATTCGCAATCTGTCAGATAACGTCATCTTGCCAATCGCCGGTGTGATTCTGGCTTTCGTTATGACGCTGGAGCTGATTCAGCTCATCACAGATCGAAATAACCTCAATGACGTGGACACTTGGATGTTCTTCAAGTGGATTTTCAAAACAGCCTGCGCGGTGCTCATCGTTTCCAACACATGGAATATCGTGATGGGAGTGTTCGATGTAGCCCAAAGCGTGGTCAACAGCGCGTCAGGCATAGTCGTGTCAGACACGTCGCTCGCCTTAGCTGACAATGTGGCAGATTTAGAGGCACGGCTCATGGATATGGAGATATGGTCTCTGCTGGGACTGTGGCTGCAATCCTTCATCGTCGGCATAACCATGTGGGCGCTGTCCATCTGTATTTTTCTCATCAGCTATGGACGTATGATTGAGATCTACCTTGTGACTTCCATTGCGCCGATTCCCATGGCAACGACAGTCAACCGCGAATGGGGTCAGATGGGTCAAAACTATCTGCGTTCACTGCTTGCGCTGGGCTTTCAGGGCTTTTTAATCATCGTCTGTGTCGCCATCTATGCGGTGCTCGTTCAAAATATGGTGATTGAAGAAGACATCGCGGCAGCGATATGGACTTGTATGGGGTACACGGTACTGCTGTGCTTCACCCTGTTCAAGACCGGCTCACTGGCTAAGAGCCTGTTCAACAGTCACTAAGACGGGAGGTTTAGATTATTTATGGCATACGTCCCTGTACCAAAGGATTTGACCGCCGTGAAAACGAAGGTCATGTTCAACCTCACAAAGAGGCAGTTAATTTGCTTTGCCAGCGGAGCCGCACTTGGTGTTCCGCTGTTTTTTCTTTTGAAGGGCAGCATCGGAACCAGCGCGGCGGTCATCTGCATGGTCGTTGTCATGCTCCCGTTTTTCCTGCTGGCTATGTATGAGAAGAACGGACAGCCCCTCGAAAAGATCATCAAAAACGTCATTCAGGTCGCGTTCATCAGACCGAAGCAGAGACCGTATATGACAAACAATTTCTATGACGTGCTCAAGCGTCAGGACAATCTGGATAAGGAGGTACACCGTATTGTCTCAGGCAAGAAAGCTCACAAGAGCGGAGAAGCGGCAGATTGAAGCCGCAATCGCCAATGCTAAGAGACAAGATAAAAGACAGAAATCCGCACAGGACAGCATCCCGTTTCAGCGGATATTCCCCGACGGCGTTTGCCGCGTGACGGATAATTACTACACCAAAACCATTCAGTTTCAGGATATCAACTACCAGCTCAACCAGAACGAGGATAAAACCGCAATCTTTGACGGCTGGTGCGACTTTCTCAACTACTTCGACAGCTCCGTCAAGTTCCAGCTCTCCTTCGTAAATATGTCCGCGACGAAGGACACCTATTCCCGCAGCATCAGCATTCCCTTGCAAGGTGACGACTTTGACGCCATTCGTACCGAGTACACCGGTATGCTGCAAAATCAGCTTGCCAGAGGCAATAACGGCCTTATCAAGACCAAGTTCCTCACCTTCGGCATTGAAGCGGAGTCCCTGAAAGCCGCAAAGCCCCGCTTGGAGCGTGTGGAGACGGATATCCTCAATAACTTCAAACGCCTCGGTGTGTCTGCGGATACGTTGAACGGTCTGGAACGTTTGAAGCTCCTGCACGATGTGCTCCATATCGACCAGCCGCATCCCTTTCAGTTTTCATGGGATTGGCTGGCTCCCTCCGGGCTGTCCGTCAAGGACTTCATCGCGCCCAGCTCCTTTGAGTTCAAGAACGGCAGCACCTTCGGTCTCGGCAGCAAGCTGGGCAGTGTGTCCTTCTTGCAGATTCTCGCACCGGAGCTGAACGACCGTATGCTGGCAGACTTCTTGGATATGGAATCGAGCCTCATTGTCAATATGCACGTTCAGTCCGTGGATCAGGTCAAGGCAATCAAGACCATCAAGCGAAAGATTACCGACCTCCAGAAAATGACCATTGAGGAACAGAAAAAGGCTGTGCGCTCCGGATACGATATGGATATCATTCCGTCCGACCTTGCCACCTACGGCACGGAGGCCAAAAAGCTCCTGCAAGACCTCCAGAGCCGAAACGAGCGTATGTTTCTGCTCACCTTCACGGTGCTCAACGTGGCGGACAACAAGCAGCAGCTTGACAACAACGTGTTTCAAGCGAGCTCCATCGCGCAGAAATACAACTGTGCGCTGACAAAGCTGGATTTCCGTCAGGAGGAAGGGCTCATGTCCTCGCTCCCGCTGGGCTATAACCAGATTGAGATACAGCGCGGTTTGACTACCTCAAGCGTTGCCATCTTCGTGCCTTTCACCACACAGGAGCTGTTTCAGAGTGGGAAAGAAGCTCTGTACTGCGGCCTGAACGCTCTTTCCAACAATCTTATCATGGTAGACCGCAAGCTCCTGAAAAACCCCAACGGTCTGATTCTCGGCACGCCAGGTTCCGGCAAATCCTTCTCCGCAAAGCGTGAGATCGCCAATGTGTTCCTTGTCACCGATGACGATATTATCATCTGCGACCCTGAAGCGGAGTACGGCCCACTGGTGGAGCGTTTGCAGGGGCAGGTCATCAAGATATCTCCGACTTCAAACGATTTTATCAACCCGATGGACTTGAACCTGAATTACTCCGATGATGAAAACCCGCTGTCGTTGAAATCCGACTTCATCCTCAGTCTGTGCGAGCTCATTGTTGGCGGTAAGGACGGTTTGCAGCCGGTTGAGAAAACCATCATCGACCGTTGTGTCCGTCTCATCTATCGCAACTATCTGGGCGACCCAAAGCCTGAAAATATGCCGGTGCTGGAAGACCTGTATAACGAGCTGCGGCGTCAGGAGGAAAAAGAAGCTCAGTATATCGCCACGGCGCTTGAAATCTACGTCACCGGCTCTCTGAACGTCTTCAATCACCGCACCAACGTGAATATCCAGAGCCGCATCGTCAGCTACGATATCAAGGAGCTTGGAAAACAGCTCAAGAAAATTGGTATGCTGATTGTTCAGGATCAGGTCTGGAACCGCGTCACCGTCAACCGCGAGGCGCACAAATCCACTCGCTACTATATTGACGAAATGCACTTGCTTTTGAAGGAAGACCAGACTGCGGCCTACACCGTAGAAATCTGGAAGCGTTTCAGAAAATGGGGCGGCATTCCCACAGGAATTACACAGAACGTCAAAGACCTGCTTTCCTCCCGTGAGGTGGAGAATGTCTTTGAAAACAGCGACTATGTGTATATGCTCAACCAGGCAAGCGGAGACCGGCAAATCCTCGCCAAGCAACTTAATATTTCACCCCATCAGCTCTCGTATGTCACCCATAGCGGTGAAGGCGAAGGGCTGCTTTTTTATGGCTCGGTCATTCTGCCTTTCGTAGATCGGTTCCCCAAGGACACGGAACTGTACCGGGCAATGACAACAAAGCCGCAAGAGCGGTCAGAACAATAAATATTGAAAGGACAACGATTATGGAAAAGAACAGTCTGATGATTTTCGAGAACGAGCAGTTTGGGCGGATTCGGACACTTAACATCGATGGGACCCCATGGTTTGTGTCCGCCGATGTCTGTACCGCACTCGGCATTTCTCGTACTGCTGTAAGACGGTTGGACGATGACGAAAAGGGTGTGCGTTCAACGCACACCCCTGGAGGAACTCAGAAACTCACCGTTGTGAATGAATTTGGCCTATACAATCTGATTCTCGGTTCCCGTAAGCCGGAAGCGAAGGAGTTTAAGCGTTGGATTACACACGAGGTTATTCCCTCCATCCGCAAGCACGGCGCATATATGACCGATGCGGTCATTGAGCATCTGGACGAAAACCCGGAGCTTGTTTCCGAATACCTCCATCGTCTCCGTGACCAGAACGACAGTGCGCGAGAGCTGCGTGAACGGCTGAACGCTTCCCGCGCCGAAAACGCGCGGCTGCTCCCCAAGGCTGATTACTACGATTCATTTGTGTATGCAGACGATCTGACCTGTTTCCGCTATACGGCAAAGGAACTGGGGGTGCCTCAGAAGAAGCTTATGGGCTACCTCTTTGAACACAACTACCTGTTCCGTGACCGCCATCGCAAGGGCCGCGCCTTTGCAAAAGCTGGAAAGCGCAACGATCCGCTGTTCGCCACCCGCGACTTTTACACTCCTACTGCCGAGAAAAGCGAATACACTCTTGTGACGCCCGCCGGTAAGAAGCATTTCAAAGGGCTTGTCAGCGAAATCAGCGCGTGGATTCCCCCTGAGAAGCGTGGCGAGATCAGCGAGGGTGAGCTTGAAACCGATGCGGCGATATTTGCGAAGTGACTGCCGCTCAATTTTCACAGAACCGAGGTGATGAACTATGCCAAAGCGTGCCCCACGGCTTATCTTTACGGAAGACGAGCAGACCGCGCCGAAAGTGGCGAAAGCCGCGCAAAAGGCAAGCAAAGCCGCCGACCGTCTGGAAAAAGCCGAAGCGAAAATACCAAAGAAGACAGTAAAAAAGCAGATGCGCGTCGTTGACCAGAAAACCGGCAAGGTCACGACGCGCTTATATTTTGAGGAAGTGGACAAAAAGCGCCCACCTTCCAAGCTGTCTCACGCTGTACGAGATGCTCCCGGTGTTGCTGTCAGCTCCACCGTTCACCGCAAGCTGCGCGAAGCGGATGACGGCAACTCCGGCACAGAGGCAGCAGACACCGCACTTGGAACCGCCGAGGGCGGTTCCCGTATCGTCCAGACGGCACACCGTTCCCATCAGGAGAAGCCGTATAAGAAAGCTGATAAGGCAGAGACGGCGGCGGACAAGGCCAATGTCCTGGCGCTGAACAAGGAATATGCTGAGCAAAACGGCTCTACGGTGAATCCGTATTCCAAATGGCAGCAGAAACGGGCAATCAAGAAGGAGTTCGCCGCCGCCAAAGCCGGAAAGGGCGCAAGCAATACCGCAAAAGCCTCTGAAACCACGGCTAAAGCGGCAAAAAGGGTCGAAGAAGCGACAAAGAAAACAGGTGCGTTCATTGCCCGGCACAAAAAGGGCTTTCTTATCGTGGGCGGTATTGCCGCTGTCCTGCTCCTGTTCTCGGTCGGCTTTTCCTCCTGCTCCGTTATCATGCAGAGCCTGACCTCCAGCATCACCGCTTCAACCTACCCACTGGAAGACGCGGATATGCTTGCCGCCGAAGCCGCCTACTGCAGCATGGAAGCAGAACTGCAAGACAGCCTCGACAACTATGAACGCACCCACGATTACGACGAATACCACTATGACCTCGACGATATTGAGCATGACCCCTATGTGCTTATCTCGGCTGTCACCGCTCTCATGGGCGGTGAATGGACGATTGACGAAGTTGGTGATGTGCTCGGTATGCTGTTTGAAAAGCAGTATATCCTGACGGAAACGGTTACGACCGAAACAAGATACCGAACCGAGACCCGTACCGGAAGTTATAGCTATACAGACCCCAATACCGGCGAGACGGTAACAGAGGAGTATGAGTACGATGTTGACGTTCCATACACCTATTATATCTGCACCGTGGAACTGGAAAACTTCAACCTGTCCCATGTGCCCGTGTATATCATGTCGCAGGATCAGCTCTCCATGTACGCCATGTATATGGCGACCCTTGGCAATCGCCCAGAGCTGTTTGCTTCATCGGATTATATCCGTAAGTATTACGGCACGAAGTATGAGGTCTATGAGATACCGGCTGAAGCTCTGGAGGATGAACAGTTCGCCGCTATGATTACGGAAGCGGAAAAATATCTCGGTTTCCCCTATGTCTGGGGCGGCAGCTCACCGGCGACTTCTTTCGATTGCTCCGGTTTCGTCAGCTATGTCTGCAACAACTGCGGTGTGGGCTGGAGCTTCGGTCGTTTGGGCGCTGAGGGCCTGCGCGGTATCTGTTCCTATGTTTCTGCTGCAAACGCTAAACCCGGCGACCTCATTTTCTTTCAGGGCACTTATGACACGACCGGCGCATCCCATGTTGCCATTTACGTTGGAAACGGAATGATGATTCACTGCGGCGACCCAATCCAATACACAAGCATAGAAACAAGCTACTGGCAGCAGCATTTTATGCAGTTTGGCAGGCTGCCCAATCCGTAAAGAAGGAGGTCACACCATGAATCCCAGAATAGAAAAGCTCAAAGCGGAACGAGATAAGCTGATTGAGAAAGATACCGCATATCAGGCGCGTATCAAGGTGCTCGACGAGCAGATCATGAAGCTGGAAAACACGGATATCGTCGGCATCGTCAGAGAAAACGGACTGACTATTGATGAGCTGGCCGAGCTGATGGAACTGCTTGAAAAGCAGCCCAACGCCGCGATACCCGAGAAATTTGTGAATGTGGAGGAAGACGATGAAAAAAGGTAAATTTCGTGTGTTCAGTGTCCTGTGCGCCGTCATGCTCTGTATGGTGGCGTTTTCACAGGTTGTCTTTGCGTCTGACGGCGGTAATTACGAATCCGACGAAAGCGGAGACGCCACGGCGCCTGACGCGATTACAAGCATAGATATTGATACGGAGGCTGTACCCATGCCCACCGGAGACGGCTCCGGCGCGGCAATCGAATGGGATATTGACGCCGAGACAATCGAAGATCTTTTGTACAACTCTGGTAGTACGCAGCTCACACCGGACGGCAATCTCACGCTGGTAGATGATATCTATCAGGTGGAGAGCTACACCAGCGACGAATCCGAGCTGAAGGACAAGCAGTTCATCACCGTTCAGACGAAGAACGGCAATTACTTCTATCTCATTATCGACCGCAGCGGAGACACGGAGAATGTTTACTTCCTCAATATGGTGGATGAGGCTGACTTGATGGCGCTCATGGAGGACGGAGACAGCGACACGACCGTTAGCTGCACCTGCACGGATAAATGCGTCGCCGGAGACGTGAACACCTCCTGCCCGGTCTGCAAGAACAATATGAGCGAGTGTACCGGAAAGGAAGCCGCCGTAGAACCGGATTCCACGACTGAGCCGGATGCTACCGGTGAGGATGAGCCCGAAACCGAGAATTCCGGCAGCAATACCGGCATTCTTCTTGTCGTGCTGGTTGTAGCCCTTGCAGGCGGCGGGGCTCTGTATTGGTTCAAGTTCCGTAAGCCCAAGGCGGACACCAAGGGCAGTGCCGATCTGGATGATTACGACTACGGCGATGACGAGGATGACGACGAAGACCTAGAGTTTGAACAGGACGATGAGACCGATGCATCCGATGATGAAAACAAAGAATAAGGAGAAAAGAATATGAAGCTTGTTATTGCTGAAAAGCCCAGTGTTTCCAAATCCATTGCCGCTGTACTCGGTGTGAAAAAGCGTGAGGACGGCTATCTGGAGGGCAATGGCTATATCGTGTCATGGTGTTTCGGCCATCTGGCGGAGCTTGCCGACGCGGAGACCTACGATGAGAAATACGCCAAATGGCGCTATGACGATCTGCCTGTTATGCCGAACCCGTGGCAGTACACCGTCAGCCGGGACAAGAAAAAGCAGCTTGATCTGCTGTGCTCCCTGATGAAGCGAAACGATGTGACCGAGGTTATCAACGCCTGCGACGCGGGGCGCGAGGGAGAGCTTATCTTCCGCACCGTCTACAATCTCTCCGGCTGCAGGAAGCCCATGAAGCGGCTCTGGATTTCCTCTATGGAGGATGCCGCTATTCTCGACGGCTTTGCCAATCTCAAGGATGGCAAGGATTACGACCTTCTCTATGAATCCGCGCTCTGCCGCAGCAAAGCGGACTGGCTGGTGGGCATCAATGCCACACGGCTTTTCTCTGTGCTGTATCATAGGACGCTGAATGTGGGGCGTGTGGTTTCCCCCACGCTGGCGCTCATCGTCCAGCGCGAGGCGGAGATTGACGCTTTCAAGCCGGAATCGTTCTACACTGTAGAGATGGACAGTGGGGATTTCAAAGCCGTATCGGAGAAATACAAGAGCAAGTCCGAAGCCGAAGCCGTTATCTCTGCCTGTAAAGGGCAGACGGCTACGGTAAAGACGATGGAGCGCGTTGAAAAAGCGGAAAAGGCCCCGGCGCTCTATGATCTGACCACCCTCCAGCGAGACGCCAACCGCATTCTCGGTTATACCGCCCAACAGACCTTGGATTACCTCCAGAGCCTCTATGAAAAGAAAATGACTACCTACCCCCGCACCGACAGCCGCTATCTGACCGATGATATGGAAGATTCCGTCAAGGCAATCGTGCTGCGTGCTGCCGGTATGCTGGATGTAGATGCTCCCACCGTTGCAAGCCCCGGTCAGGTCTGTGACAGCAAGAAGGTCTCTGACCACCACGCTGTCATTCCTACCATACTTGCCAGTGAAGCTGACCTTTCCGGTCTTCCTGCCGGCGAGCGTGAGGTGCTGATGCTGGTCTGCCGTCAGGTTCTGATGGCCGTCAGCGAATCCTATCGGTATGAGCAGACAACCGCCGTTATGGAATGCGGCGGTTATTCTTTTACCGCCAAAGGTAAAACGGTCACAAATATGGGCTGGAAAGCTTATCTCACTCAGGAGCAGAAGGACAAATCCCTGCCGGAGCTCGCGGAGGGTAATGCGTATACGCCCAATGATATTTCCGTAAAGGAGGGCAAGACCACGCCGCCCAAGCATTTTACGGAAGACACACTTCTTTCCAGCATGGAGACCGCCAGTAAAGAAGATATGCCCGACGATGCCGAGCGCAAAGGGCTGGGCACTCCCGCTACCCGCGCCGCAATTCTGGAAAAGCTGGTCTCTGCCGGCTTTGTGGAGCGCCGCAAGAGCAAGAAAGCGGTCAATCTCATTCCCGTGCAGGCGGGTATTTCCCTTATTACCGTCCTGCCGGAGCAGCTTCAATCTCCGCTTCTCACCGCCGAATGGGAGCAGCGTTTGAAACAGGTGGAGCACGGTGAGCTGTCCGCCGACACGTTCCTGTCGGAGATTTCGGATATGGTCTCCGAGCTTGTGAACGGCTATGAGGTCATCCGTGGTGCAGAAACACTCTTTCCCTCCGGTCGGCCCGTTGTCGGCAAGTGCCCGCGCTGCGGCTGTAATGTGACCGAGAGCAAGAAGGGCTATTTCTGCGAGAGCACAGCTTGTCGCTTCGGTCTCTGGCGTGACAACAAGTTCCTGACCGCAAAGAAAATCAACCTGACGAAAAAGATGGCGACCTCGCTCCTAAAGGATGGACGCACCTATGCCAGCGGTATCTATTCGGAGAAGACCGGCAAGAATTACGACGCTTTCATCGTGCTTGAGGATGACGGCACGCGCTCAACCTACAAGCTGGATTTTACCAAAGAAGACAGATAAATCACCTGCGGCTCCTACATGGGTATTCCTGTGTGGGAGCCGCATTCTCTGGAAAGGGGTAAAGACATTTGACAATGGTTCTATATTATGCGGTACTGTTCGCCGCCAAGGTGCTGGACAACACTCTGAGCACAGCCAAAACAATTCTCATACAGCGCAATCGCTGTATTCTCGCCGGTATCAGTCTGGCGGCATCCAACTTCATCTACTACTGGATCACCAAGCTGATTGTTACCTCGGACGGCGTTTTGGCCATTCTTATTGTGTCGCTTGCCAGCGGCGTCGGGTGCTGCCTTGCCGTGGCAGTAAACAATCGCCTGTCCAAAGAAAAGACCTATGTGAATGTAGTCATGTCGGATAACCGTGAGGCGATGCAGCAGTTCCGAGACTTCCTCGCCGGTAGCCATATCACCAACGTGGCAGCAGACAGCTACACGCGGGATTGGAGCACTAAAACCATCACAGTGACTGCCTACGCCGAAACAAAGGCACAGAGCAGGCTCATCAATGACTATCTCGAAAACAGTCCGCTGAAATACAAGCGGGTAATTCAAAAAACGTAAAGGAGGTCTTGCCTCATGGCAGAAGCCCAGACAAATAAGGAACGTCTCAAGGAAATAACCGACAGCATCGAGACCGGAATCCGCGAGTTGTTCCAGTCGGATAAATATAAGCAGTATTTGACCACTATGAGCCGTTTTCATCGGTACAGCGTCAACAATCAGATGCTCATCTATCTCCAGAAGCCCGACGCTACGCTCTGCGCGTCCTTCACCTCGTGGAAAAACAAGTTTGAGCGCAGTGTGATGAAGGGTGAAAAAGGTATCAAGATTATTGCGCCTACGCCTTATAAGAAAATGATTGAGCAGGAGAAGCTCGACCCTGATACCAAAAAACCCATACTGGATGCGGACGGCAAGGTCATCACCGAGGAAAAGGTCATCCAGATACCCATGTACAAGGTAGTGACGACCTTTGATTATTCTCAGACTGACGGAAAGCCCCTGCCGGAGCTGGCAGAAAACCTGACCGGCAACGTGCAGAACTACGATGTTTTTATGGAGGCCCTGCGGCGTTCTGCGCCGGTTCCCATCGCTTTTGAGGCTATGAGCGCTAATATGGACGGCTATTTCTCCACAACAGACCAGCGCATTGCCATCCGCGAGGGCATGAGTGAGGTGCAGACCGTCTCCGCCGCAATCCACGAGATGGCCCACTCCAAGCTCCACAACAAGGAACTGCCGGAGGTCACGGAGCAGTGGAAGGTTGTCATAGTCAGTGAAGGCGGCACGAAGCAAGACCTGAACAGCGGATTTAATACCGAAGCCGAGGCCATCGCAGAGGCTGAGGCTCACAACTGGAAGTATGTCGATGAGAATCAGTTTGAGTGGCGGTTAGAGATTGATGAAGATACCTCTATTGCTGAGTTCGTCAAAAAGAGCCGCAGCGCCGAAGAATTGGAAGCTGAGTCTGTTTCTTTCTCCGTTTGCGCTTACTATGGCATTCAGACAGGAGAAAACTCCTTCGGCTATCTCGCCAGCTATTCCAGGGATAAGGAGCTGTCCGAGCTTCGTGCCAGTCTGGAAACCATCAACAAAACCTCCAGCGGTCTTATCACGGATATTGACCGGAATTACGCCGCGATTATGAAGGAACGTGGGCTGGATAAGGCAGTGCCAGAACAGATTTCACCTACCGTGGAATATCTTATGCACAGCAATCCAACCGCTACCGGCGATGCTGATCGGTGTTTTGTTCAGGCATACACGAAGCAGGACGGAGAGCTTATTCCGGGAGATATTATCGGTGTCAGCACAGCAGAGCAATGCCGTGAAATTTCTGCGGCACTGAACGAGGGCAGTTTAACCGTTCCTGACGCAAAGGCGGCCTTTGCGCTTGACGTGCCCTCGATAGGCACAGAAACGCCGACTGCACCGGTCTCCGAGATTACGGTTGAGGAAACGCTAGTAACGACTGCACCGGATAACGGTGCTGTTCCTGACCCGGCTATCTCTATTGAGAGCATGAACGCTTACGGCTATACAGATGTGGATATGCTGCCGCTGACAAAAGACCGGGCACTGGAGCTTGCGGAGCGTGATGTAACCGTATATCTGCTTCACCCGGACAATACCGAGGCAATGGCTTTTGACACAGATGAGGTTCAGAGCTTTGACGGCATTTTCGGTATTACCCGTGAAGATTGGGACGCTGTAAAGGACGAACTCGGCGTTAGTGAGCCACAGAGAGATATTGAGGCCGAGTTTCTTTCCAGCCCAAACGATTCCTTTGCCATTTATCAGCTGCGGGATGCTCCCGAGCTTACAGAGCTTCGGTTTATGAACTCAGACTATTTGCAGAGGAAAGGACTTGAAATCCAGCGTGAAAACTATACCTCCGTGTATGCAAGCAATCTTGGTACTGCCGGTGACGAGCAGGACAAGCTGAATCAGATCTACGCCACGTTCAATAATGACCGTCCAGCCGACTTCACAGGACACAGCCTGTCTGTAAGCGACATCGTTGCGCTCAAGCAGGCAGGTGGCGTATCCTGTCATTACGTTGACAGTTGGGGCTTCAAGGAGCTGCCCACGTTTCTGCCACAGCAGAACTACCTCAAAAACGCTGAAATGGCTATGGAGGACGATTACAACCAGATTGATGGAATCGTCAACAACGGGAAAAAGGAGACTGTTGCGGAGCTGGAGGAAAAAGTGAAGGCCGGTCAGCCCATATCCCTGTTGGGTTATGTGGAAGCTGTACGCCGTGAGGCTGAGCCGCAGAAGCAGCCGGAACGCTCGGAAAAGAAGCCCTCCGTCATTGCGATGCTCCATAGCAACGTATCTGAAAAACCACTCAAAACAGCGCCTGCAAAGAGTGCGGAAAGGGAGATTTAAGGCATGGCTGTTGACGCGATGAATGAACGCTTTGAGGAAGTCGAGTTTCAGGGTAAGACCGTCCTGTTCACAGATTGCCGCGTACAGAAGGACACCATTCCCGAAGGGCTGCACCGCTATGAGATACGGCACACCGATGACGATTGGGGCGAGCCCTGTCAGCTTGGGTATGGAATCGTGGTCAATCACTTCGGGACACTCATATCCAATGAAGCTATTCAGCTTGACCCCAGCGGTCATCTGGACTTTGACGCCGACGATATGAACTTTCTGGGCAACGGCTATGTGTCGATTGGCGAGTATCTGGAGGAACACCCGCCCGTAGACAAAACCGTCTTTGAAATCCTACCCATTGACGCAGACAAGACTGATTGGCTCTACTCCGATGATAGCAAGGATGCAGAACGCGGGCTGGTAGGCCATCTTCGGGGCGACTTTGGCGGCGGCAAAGAGTTCTGGACTACTTGGTGGCCGCACAACGATGACAAACTGAACACGCAGTCTTTCAAAACAGAGCTGGACGCTGTTGTAAACTGGCTTCGTCAGGACTTCGGCCCTCTGAACAATCTCCGTAGTATGGAGGGTTTCTGCAAGCTCCGCGAGGACAGAGCCAAGGTACAAGCATCACTCCCAGCCTATGGCTTTCAGATTGAGATGCCGGAGCATCAATACTTCCTGCGCTGCAATCCCTCATGCGGAGACTATAATTTCTATCTCTACTGTGCGGACAAGGAGGCGCAGCGCCTGTTTGAACGGGACAGAGATAAAGTCAGCGAGAAAAAGCTCTCGATAATTCAAAAACTCAGAGACACATCGAAACAAGAAGCTAAAATAACAGCGCCGAAAAAGAGCGCGGAAATGGAGATTTGATGATGAATAACTTCACTCAGGACGAAATAAACCTCATGTGCATCTACAATACCGGCACGAAGGATGGCCTTATGGACGCTCTCACTGCCATGCGGGAGTACCTTGAGCCGGAGGAAGCCGAGCTGCGCGACCTGACGGATTCGGTGCTCGATAAGCTGGAGCGCATCAGCGATGAAGAATACGAGGCGATGGAGCTGTACCCGGATTTTGACGAATAAGCGGTAGAAAAGGACACAATATGGCGGTATAATATAGGGCAGAAGTCTTGGGGCTTCTGCCTTATAAATCGGCATTTGTTCGGATGTTTTGTTTATCTGCCAAGGCTCTCTTTTTCCGGCTGATATTGAGAGGACAGAACCCTACGCTGCTGATAGAATATTGATCAAGGAGCATCCCTGCAATGATGGCGGGTGGATTCATTATCGAGTTATCCGCGAAGAACACCTTGACGACATAAAGACCGCGCTGGCACTGCGTTGCTCTTAATGCTTGTCGGTCAAATTGGAAACAGGCTTGGATATTATTTATATTTTGCGATGGAGCGTCCTATGAAAACACTAAAAAAATATGCAGCACCAATCATCATGTTTGCCGTTTTTGAAGCAATCGCGATCACGCTATGGCTGACGTTGGACAATCTGTTTTATCTGCTGAATTTCACATATATCGGAGGAGCAATTGCGGTTGGTCTGATCCTTTATATCAGGAAAGTCAAATACGCGCGGCGTATTGTTCAGCTTGCTGTCGGACTATATATGCTCGTATATCTCGGATTGATTTGTAACGAAAATATGCAGATAGAGGGATTTTGGTACTATCTGTTCCTCGGCGTGTTTGAAGCGGCGACCATCCATTATGCCATAGCAAAAATCTTCGGGCCGCTGCTGTTCGGAAGAGGCTGGTGCGGATATGCCTGCTGGACGGCAATGGTGTTGGATTTCCTGCCCTATAAGCATCCGAAGGAGCCGCGGAAAAAGATTGGCTATATTCGCTATCTCACGTTTGCCGCGTCCCTGATTTTTGTAGGCGCACTGTTCCTGTTCCGCGTCGGCAATTTGGAGACGATCATGTTCTGGAGCTTTGTGATCGGAAACGTCCTGTACTATGCGGTCGGAATCGGGCTGGCTTTCGCGTTCAAGGATAACCGGGCTTTTTGCAAATACATATGTCCGATCACCGTTTTCCTGAAGCCGATGAGCTATTTCTCCCTGATGCGCGTAACCGTGGATGCAGATAAGTGCGTTTCCTGCGGCAAATGCAAAAAAGTTTGCCCAATGAATGTTGACGTAACAGACAACTCGCGCAAGCGGCTCAATGGAACCGAGTGTATTCTTTGCCATGAGTGCATTGATTTATGCCCCAAAAAGGCGCTGCGCTAATATCCGGCGGAAAATGAGCACAATCTCCCGCGCGTCTCATTCCACTTGATCTTGATATGGAAGATGAACAGAACGATGAATCAAAAGCTATAAATCAGCCTATGGTGTAGAGGAGGAAGCTACGATTGAACGGAAAAGGAACGAGGATCGGCGCGTGCCTGTTGGCCGGGAGCATGGATACAATGGTTCGGTTTTACAGGGATATTTTGGGCTTTCATACGCAGTGGAGCGGCGGGGATTTTGCGGAGTTTGAGACGGCAAGCGGTGAGCTGTCCCTGTTTATGTACATCCGGAGAGCGTTTGCCCAGGCGATTCGGGAGAGCTACATTCCCCCAAAGGGAATCAACCAGACCTTTGAAATTGCTCGTTGGCTGCCCTGCTATGCCGATGTGGACGCGGAGTATGCGCGGCTGTCAAAGCTGGGCGTGCAATTCCCAACGGGAGAGCCGACTACCTTCTCCTTCGGTATCCGCAACTTTTATGTGGCCGATCCGGAGGGCAACCTGCTTGAAATCGGCAGCAGAAGTGAAACGTAACTTACAGTTTATCGAGGTAACATATAACTGAATACCCCCGTACATAGCCGATTGGTTCACGCCAGTCGGCTAATTTTTTTGACAGGAGGAAAAGCCTATGCCAAGCAGTATACAGGCGTACCGTCAGATGGCGGACAATGCTCAGCGGCAGATCACCGGCAGTCATCAAAGCTGGATGGCGTTCTTGCAGACCGCCGCGCGGCTGTACAAGTACCCGTATAACGAGCAGGTCATGATACACGCCCAGAGACCGAATGCCACTGCCTGCGCCGAATATGACTTCTGGAACGAGCGCATGGGGCGGTATGTACGCCGAGGCTCTAAGGGTATCGCCGTCATCGACACGACGGGAGATAATCCCAAGCTGAAATACGTCTTTGATGTGGCTGATACCGGCACAAGAGAGAACTCTCGCTCGGTGAATCTGTGGGAGCTTCGCCGGTCGCACAACGATACTGTATCTGCCATGCTGGAACGAAGCTATGACGTTTCGGGTGAGCATGGTCTCCAAGACCAGCTTGAGCGTGTCGCGGCACAGCTCGCGGATGAGTATTGGAACGAGCACCAGCGGGATATGCTCGACATCCTTGAGGATTCATTTCTTGAGGAGTATGATGATTTCAATGTCGGAGTGCAGTTCCGAAACGCCGCTACCGTCAGCATCACCTACGCCCTCATGTCCCGCTGCGGACTGGAGCCGGACGATTACTTTGAGCATGAGGATTTCCTCTCGGTTTTCGACTTCAATACCCCGGTTACGGTCTCGGCCCTCGGTACGGCAGTCAGCGAGATCAATCAACAAGTGCTGCGGCAAATAGAAATCACTATAAGAAATTATGAGTGCGCTCACAGCGCAGAAAGGACAGATGAAAATGGAAGAACTGACCTATACCAAGAACGGAGATTACCTGATTCCCGACCTGAGCCTGACAGAGCAGCAGGAAACCCCGCTGGGCAAGTACGGGAGGATGCGGAAAACGTACCTGAAGGAGCATCGCCCGATACTCTGGAACAGGATGATTCTCTCGGAGACCCTGTACCCGCATCTGCGGGAGATCGACGAGACGGCGAACCGGCGCTTGGAGCGGATGATGCCGGAGCTGATGAAGCTGAACGGAGTAACGGAGGGCCTGAAAGCAGAAGACCCAATGAAGTGGGTGGGCTTGATGAACAACCTGAAAGCGCAGGCGGAGGAAACGATTCTCGCGGAGCTGGTTTTCAACTAAACGAGCCCTCGGCGGCGGGAAGCGTCCAACTGAGCTTCTTTCCCACGGAAGGCGAACAAATCGCGTATATTGATGAAGCGGAGAGTGTTGCACAAACGCCCTTCGCTTTTTCTTTTGCCCAGGAGGATATAGACCATGTTCTCCGGCTTGGCGGCAACAATGACAATAGCCGTGAGCGTGTCGCCGCACAGTATATGATGCTGAAATCGCCGGACGATATCGCTGGCTTTCTCAGTCGTGAGTATGTCGGAGGCGGCGGCTTCGTCACGGATAACGGCAGAATGAGCGCGTGGTTTGCTGAGGACGGCATTCATCTTGCCAGGGGCGATTCTGCCAGATATGTGCAATCGGCACAGGTCGTTCCGTGGTCGGACGCGGCTGCGCGTATCGGGGAGCTTTTGGATCAGGGGCAGTTTGCCACTAATGTTGAGCTTGCCGAGACGGACGGATATACCCGTGGTCAGCTCGCTCAGTCCCTTTGGTATCTTAAACACGATTTCGATGAACCGGCAAAAGAGCAGGGCTTTCTATCCATTATGGAGGATTTCAGAGGCGGCAGTTTTCCCGATGAGACTGCAAAACTTTCTGAGGCGTTATCTCACCCGGAGCATCTTGCTACAATCACAAGGGAATATGAGCAGTTTTTGACCGCATACCGCGAAGACCGTGGTTTACTTCGATTCCATTACCATCATGCCGGTGAAATGCTTGACCGTCTGCAAGAGCTCGCGCTCCCGTGGCGGAAATATCAGACGGAGATGGCGGAGGTTCCGGCTACGGGACGCTTCATCACGGATGATGAGATCAATGCCGCATTATCCGGTGGGAGCAACGTGGAAGGCGGCAAGGGCCGTATTTACGCCCATTTCACAGAGAAGCACACGCCCAAGGAACAGACGGACTTTTTGAAAGACGAGTACGGTATCGGCGGCGGCAACAACGCGATTCCAGACTCCTTCCGCAGCAACAAGGATTACAGCGGCAAGGGTATCCGTCTGCAAAAGCCGGACTGCGCAAATATAGAGCTGTCTTGGAACAATGTTGCCAAGCGCGTATCTGAGCTTGTCCGCAAAGGCCGCTATCTCACGCCGGAGGAAAAGACCAGATACGATGAGCTGCACGCTCCGCAGAAACCCGAAACGGCTGTCACAGCTTCATATGCCGACTATCTATCGGTAAAGGACGCTCACGCAGATGATGTTGTGCTTTATCAGGTGGGCGACTTCTTCGAGATGTACGGCGCTGACGCAGAGACCGCCGAGGTGGTTTTGGAGCTTACGCCCACGACCCGCACTTTAGAGGGTGAGCGCGTTCCCATGTGCGGTATCCCGTCAAACAGGCTGGAGCAGTATGTAAACAAGCTGCATGACGAAGGTTACGACGTGACCATCTCCGGTATTGAGCAATTAAGCGGTGAGCGCCGTGTATTCTCACTGCTCTCCGTAGACCACGCTGCCGAGCGTGATATTGATACCCATGAAGCGGAGTCAGGCGCAGACGGCACAAAGGTTTTTTTCGAAGCCGTGCCGGAGCACCTCACCGTCCGAGAGCACCTTGAACAGTACAAGCCCGTAGTCATTGCCGCAGTTTCAGAGAACACCCGCTATCGCAACGCCTGTGGCCATTCCGACCGTGAAAATGCCGCGATAGAGTGCAACGCCGCTGTACGCAATGCAGTCCTTAATTCCGACGATTTGGAGCTTATCCGGCTATTTTCGGATGTGCCTGAGTTCCGAAGCCAGCTCCGCCAAGAGGTGTTTGACGATACCTATCCGCAGCTTCACGAGCTTCTGCGTCCGCTCTCTCAAGATGATATTGACTCTGCGCTTCAAAGCTGGAACGGAGATGTTGCCAGCAAACGTCATGTGCAGGACTATATTACAGAGCATGCCCGCGACAAGGACACCGCTGCTTGGCTCGCCAGAGAGTACGGCGGCACCGACAGCAAAAGCCTCTTTATTATCCGTGCCGGGAGCCCCGAAGCTTTAGAGCTGCCGTGGGCAAAGGTTCAGCGTCGTATCGCTCAGCTTGTCCAAGAGAACAAATTCTTCACCGAGCAGGAGTTGGACGATTTTGAGGATATCGATACAGCGGCTATCCGCGAAGCTCTGAATAGTCCCGAAGCGCAGGAGCGCGTGGACCGCATGATGGAGGAAGCGGATAAAATTGCTGCAGAGAGTGCTCCCTCGCCATATGAGCGTTTCACCGTTGTTGAGAGTGAAAACGGTTGGGCAATCTGGGATGACCTCCACGATGGCTACTATATCGACGAGGACGATGTCTCTGAGGAGTTTACAAGCCGGTGGCAGGCTGAGGATTATCTAAAAGAAGTCCAAAAGTCAGTTGCTGAAAAGGATGCCGCAGAATGGCTTGCGGTTGAGCAGGCCAAGGTCATCCCCGATACAGAGACGGCGTCACGAGAAGCAATCACATCAGAACGATATGTAATCCATCAGACCTTGGGTGTAAAAGCGGGGTTTGTCTCCACATTCAGCATTTGGGACAATGAGCTTGACCGGCCTTATGCTGAGGGCAATATACCGCTTGAGTTTGCAACACTAAGTGAAGCTGAAAGCTATCTCGCAGATATTCTGCGCACATCCCAGCCTGCACAGGAGCAAATGGCAGATATGTCCCCAGAGCGCATGGAGCAGATAGCCGAGGCGTTTGAAGCCGCAGGGCTTTCTTATGATGATATCAACAGCTATGGCGGTTATCTGGTATTCCATGAGGCTGGCGGCAACCCCTACACCTTTGAGAGTTGGGAAGAAGCAGCCGACTGGATTGATGGCGTTGTATTTGACGACCCGGAGCGAAGTGTCGCCGCCGAGCGCGTAATGCACCCGGAACGATTTGAACGTGCCGAACCGGAGCAAGCACCATTCCCATACTCCGTTGGCGATACCGTCTATCTGGAGGATGGCAAGGCATTCATTATCACAGAGGTGAGAGATACCTCCGTTCAGCTTCAGGACCCGACGCTCCGTTATCCCATCTTCCGCGCCGAGAGTATGGAGAGCTTTATGCGGCTCATGGCGCGTTACCCTCAGCCTGAGCGCACCGTGCCCGAACCAGCCACGCGCATGACAACAGAAACAGAAGCGATTTATCCGGCAGAAGAAAACGGTCTGCCCTATGATATCGTCATTGAGCGTCTGCATATCGAAGAACCGGAACACACGCCGCCGACGAACGAGCCTGCGGAGATTCAGCCTCCTGCGGAGAACTTCCGTATCTCCGATGACGATTTGGGCGCAGGCGGCGCAAAGGCCAAGTTCCGCATGAATATGGACGCTATCAATCTCCTGAAGGAGCTGGAATCCGAGGGCAGACAGGCAACGCCGGATGAACAGGAGGTCTTGTCCAAGTATGTCGGTTGGGGCGGTCTCGCAGATGCCTTTGATGACGGCAAGCCGGCATGGTCAGCAGAATACGCTGAACTGACAGCAGCTCTCACGCCAGAGGAATACGAAGCTGCCAGAGCCTCTACGCTGAACGCTCACTACACCTCTCCGACTGTAATCCGCGCTATCTATGAAGCTGTCGGCAATATGGGCTTCCAGACCGGAAATATTTTGGAGCCTTCCATGGGCGTCGGCAATTTCTTCGGTATGCTGCCGGAGGAAATGTCTGCCTCAAAGCTCTACGGTGTGGAGTTGGACAGTATCACCGGGCGAATTGCCCAGCAGCTCTATCCAAAGGCCAATATCACAGTGGCCGGTTTTGAAACGACTGACCGCAAAGACTTCTATGATCTGGCTGTCGGCAACGTGCCCTTTGGACAATATCAGGTGAACGACCGGGCTTACAACAAGCTCGGTTTTTCCATCCACAACTACTTTTTTGCAAAGGCGCTCGATCAGGTGCGTCCGGGCGGCGTAGTGGCCTTTGTGACCTCCCGCTATACAATGGATGCCAAGGATAGCAGCGCCCGTAAGTATATCGCTCAGCGTGCGGATTTTCTCGGCGCAGTCAGACTGCCCAACAATGCTTTCCGTGCCAATGCCGGAACGGATGTTGTTTCGGATATCATCTTCCTGCAAAAGAGAGACCGGCCTATTGAGATTGATGAGGACTGGATTCACCTCGGGCAGAACAAAGATGACTTCTCGATCAACAGCTACTTCACCGAGCACCCTGAAATGATACTCGGCAATCAGACCTCTGAGAGCACTCAGTATGGGCATCAGGACTTCACGGTCACGCCCACTGAGGGCGCGGTTCTTTCCGAACAGCTCCATGAGGCAGTTCAACAGATTCGCGGAACCTATACCGAAGCGGAGCTGCCGGAGCTGGGCGAAGGCGAAGTAATTGACACGTCAATTCCCGCAGACCCGGACGTTCGCAATTACAGCTATACGATTGTAGACGGTGATGTGTATTACCGCGAAAACAGCCGCATGGTGAAGCCGGAGCTGAACGCAACAGCTATTGAGCGCGTCAAAGGCATGGTGGAACTGCGCGACTGTGTGCAAAAACTCATTGGTCAGCAGATGGACGGGTATATTCCCGATACTGCCATTCAGCAGACGCAGGCGGAACTGAACGAGCTGTACGACAGCTTTACCGAAAAATACGGCCTCATCAACAGCCGTGGTAATGCACTGGCCTTTGCTGACGATAGCTCCTATTATCTGCTATGCTCTTTGGAGATGCTGGACGAGGATAACAACCTCTCCCGTAAGGCGGATATGTTCACCAAGCGCACGATCAAGCCCCATGAGGTCGTGACAAGCGTTGATACCGCCTCCGAAGCTTTAGCACTCTCCATTTCGGAAAAGGCCGGTGTGGATATGGAGTATATGAGCCAGCTCACCGGAAAGACGGAGGACGAGCTTGCCCAAGAGCTGACCGGCGTTATTTTTGTTGACCCCACAAACGATAAGTATGTGCCTGCCGATGAGTATCTATCCGGTAATGTCCGTGAAAAGCTGCGTTTGGCACAACTCGCATTACCGGCTGACCCCAAATTCCAAATCAATATAAACGCATTGACCGCCGCCCAGCCCAAGGATTTGGACGCATCGGAGATTGAAGTTCGGCTCGGTGCGACGTGGATTGATAAGGAATATATCCAGCAGTTCATGTTCGAGACCTTTGAACCGGCGTATTACCTGCGCAGAAGTATTGAAGTAAACTACTCGGATTTCACCGCCGAATGGAATATCTCCGGCAAAAGCAGCGTCGGCTACGGAGATATCAACGCTAGAATGACTTACGGCACGGAGCGAGTGAACGCCTATAAGATTTTGGAGGACACGTTAAACCTCCGCGATGTGCGTATCTATGACACCAAGACAGATCCAGACGGTAAGGAGCGCCGCGTTCTCAATTCTAAAGAGACCACCCTTGCTCAACAGAAGCAGCAGGCCATCAAGGATGCTTTTCAGGATTGGATATGGAAAGACCCGGACAGGCGGCGTAAGCTGACGCAGAAATACAATGAGCTGTTCAACAGCACCCGGCCCCGCGAGTATGACGGTCAGCATATCACGTTCTCCGGCATTAATCCTGAAATCCGTCTGAGAGAACACCAGCTAAATGCCGTCGCCCATATCCTCTACGGCGGGAACACGCTGCTTGCACACGAGGTGGGCGCGGGCAAAACCTTTGAAATGGTCGCCGCCGCTATGGAATCAAAGCGCCTCGGTCTCTGTCAGAAACCGCTTTTCACCGTCCCCAACCACTTGACGGAGCAGTGGGCGTCAGAGTTTTTGCGTCTGTATCCCTCTGCAAATATCCTTGTGGCTACTAAGAAAGACTTTGAATCGAAGAACCGAAAAAAGTTCTGTGCCCGTATCGCCACCGGCGACTATGATGCTGTTATCATCGGGCACTCGCAATTTGAACGCATTCCGGTCTCGCAGGAGCGTCAGGAACGGCTTTTGCAGGAACAGATAGATGAAATCACGGATGGTCTGGAGGAGCTCAAGGCGAGCCGCGCAGAGCGTTTCACGATAAAGAGCTTGGAGCGCACCAGAAAAGGGCTTGAAACAAAGCTGAAAAAGCTTCAGGACAGCGGACGAAAAGACGATGTTATTACCTTTGAGCAGCTTGGTGTTGACAGGCTCTATGTGGACGAAGCACACAATTTTAAGAATTTGTTCCTCTACACAAAAATGCGGAATGTGGCCGGTCTCTCCACGATAGACGCGCAGAAATCCTCGGATATGCTTCTGAAATGCCGCTATATCGACGAAGCCACGGGCGGCAAGGGAATCGTATTCGCCACGGGTACACCGGTCTCAAACTCCATGACGGAGCTTTACACTATGATGCGATATCTCCAGCATGACACCATTCAGCGCAAGGGGCTTGCCCACTTCGATTGTTGGGCTTCCACCTTCGGTGAAACTCAGACCGCGATCGAGCTTGCCCCCGAAGGCACGGGATATCGGGCGCGTACAAGATTCAGCAAGTTCTTCAATTTGCCGGAGTTGATGACGCTGTTCAAGGAGGCAGCTGATATCAAAACCTCTGACCAGCTCAATCTTCCGACACCTACGCCAATCTATCACAATGTTGTGGCGCAGCCCACGGAGATACAGGAGAGCATGGTACAGGAACTGTCGGAACGGGCAGCGAAAGTTCATGCCGGTATCGTGGACGCTTCGGTGGATAATATGCTCAAGATTACGTCGGATGGACGCAAGCTCGGTCTTGACCAGCGCGTTATCAATCCCGACCTGCCTGATGATCCCGGCAGCAAGGTCAACCAGTGCGTAGACAATATCTATCGCATCTGGGATGAAGGACAATCCGAAAAGCTGACACAGCTTGTTTTCTCGGATTTGTCCACGCCCAAGACTGCGCCAACAAAGTGTGCTGCAAAAGCCGCAGCCGGTAATCTGGACAGCCCTGAGCTTCACGCTCTGGAGCAGCTCAATCAGGGTGAGGACGCGGAAACGCCGTTCTCGGTCTATGATGATATCCGCGAAAAGCTCGTTGCCAGAGGCGTGCCCCGTGAACAGATTGCCTTTATCCATGAGGCAAATACGGAGGTTCGGAAGAAAGAATTGTTCGCAAAAGTCCGCTCCGGACAGGTGCGTGTACTCATTGGAAGCACCTTTAAGATGGGAGCCGGCATGAACGTCCAAGACCGGCTCGTTGCGCTCCATGACCTGGATTGTCCGTGGAGGCCGGGAGATTTGGAGCAGCGTTCCGGTCGTATTATTCGCCAGGGCAACAAAAACCCGGAGGTGCATATTTACCGTTACGTCACGGAAAAAACCTTCGATTCGTACCTCTGGCAAACTGTGGAAAATAAGCAAAAGTTCATCTCGCAGATTATGACTTCCAAGTCTCCTGTGCGCTCCTGCGAGGACGTGGACGAGACTGCTTTGTCCTATGCGGAGATCAAGGCGCTGTGCGCCGGTGACGACCGCATCAAGGAGAAAATGACGCTGGATGTGGACGTTGCCAAGCTCAAGCTGATGAAGGCAAGCCACCAAAGTCAGCAGTACCGTTTGGAGGATAATCTCCTGCGCCATTTCCCGGAACAGATAGAAAAGAACAAGGGCTTCATCACCGGCTTTGAGGCAGATATTAGAACGCTTACCGAGCATCCTCATCCGAAGGATGGCTTTGCAGGCATGGAGGTCAAGGGCGATAAACTGACTGACAAAGACAATGCCGGTGCTGCGATTCTGGAAGCCTGCAAGGACGCGAAAGGCTTAGAGCCGGTCTCTATCGGCAGCTATCGCGGCTTTGCAATGAGCTTGACCGTGGAGGACTTCGGTAAAGATTATGTGCTCACGCTCAAGGGGCAGATGACCCATCGCGTCACACTGGGCAAGGACGCAAAGGGCAATCTCATTCGTATCGACAACGCACTCGCCGCCATGCCGGAGCGAATGACCAATGTGCAGAACACGCTGGATAATCTCTATAAGCAGGTAGAGCACGCAAAGGCAGAGCTGGGCAAGCCCTTTCCGCATGAGGACGAGTTGAAAGAAAAGTCGGCGCGTCTGGCAGAACTGAATATTGCGCTCAATATTGATGACAGGACGCCGATGGAACAGTTTGCCGATGAATCCGCTACGGAAAAACGTGAGCGGTCATCCGTCATAGAAAAGCTGAAAAGCTTCTCTGCCCAAACGCAGGGACAGCAACACAAAAATCACGAACAGGAGGAACGATGATTATGAATAACGATGAACTCAACACCAAGCTCTACGAAAAGATGTTTGCGGAGCAGGACACGTTCAGAGATTGGCTGCTGGGGCAGGAACCCGCAGCCGTACTGGATCACGCTTATGAATACACCATGCGGGAGGATATTTTGATGTCGCTGGAGTACAACGATCTCACCGATGCGCAGGCACAGTCGCTGCTTTCATCGAAAACGCCGCTTGAGGATGTATTCCATGAGTTTGAAAACCGGGAGACCGACCACATGGAAAATATTCTCGACTGTATTACCGGCAGAGCCAACGATGTTGTGCAGCGGAAGCACGAAGAAATCTTGAACACGCCGATTTACAATCACTCCGGCGCATATGCCCGCGAGCATGACGAGCTTCCGGTTTACCGCGCCTCCAACAATGCGAATATCGCCTGTAAGGAGGCACTGGAAAAAGCAATCAACGGGAATTACCATGACAACAGTCTCGATTGTAAAACCGCGCTTAAGCAGGTCACTGACGATTTTGGACGCGACCGCGTGGTCTATGTTCTTGCAAATACGGTTCGTCAGAAGGATTGGGACGGGCGTATTGACCACCGCAATAAGGAGTGGGCGCAGACGATTCCCGTTGCCGAAAACCCTGATGGGACGGGTACTGACCGCAACTGCTATTTTGTCGTGGATCAGGCGCACACCGGTCTTGTGGATTTGCTCGTGACCCATGTTCGTAAGGAAATGGCGCTTGAAAAAGAGCAGCCGCAGAAGAAACCGTCTGTCATTGATATGCTTCAAAAGACGGCAGCGGCAAGCTCACAGGCCAAGGCTGCGCCGAAGAAATTGAAAGAGGCAGAGCTGTGAGTGCGGAGTTTGCTCGGCGGAGCGTGAAGATGACGGTGCGCGTCACGCCGGAGGAACACGCTCTCATTCACGAGAAAATGGCGCTTATCGGCACGACTAATCAGGAGGCATATCTCCGCCGCATGGCGATAGACGGACTGTATGTCCGGCTCAATCTGCCGGAGCTGAAGGAAATGGTTTCTCTCCTTCGGTACACCGGTAATAATATTAACCAGATGGCAAAGCGGCTCAACGAGACCGGGCGCGTCTATGAGGCAGATATCTCGGATATTCAAAAGCGGCAAACGGAGCTTTTTGAAAAGGCCAACGAAATCATTTCTAAGCTCGCGGAGCTGTGAGCTTCTCGGCAAGGGTATCATTAGTATTGACATCCTTGCCGAAGTACATATTGACAGGTAAAATGAAGTCAGAAATGAGGGAGGCGTTGATTATGAAATTCATTTTGAAGCTGTTGTTTACCCCGATTATATTTGTGCTCTGGCTCGTCACTGGAATCTGTACGTTGCTTGTCCGGGTGTCCGCTACCGTGCTGAGCGTTGTCGCGGTTCTGTTTGCCATCATGGGCGTGATTACCATTGTGACAGGCTCCACGCTCAGAGGCTGCATCGGTTTGGGCGTTGCGTTTCTTATGTGCCCATATGGACTACCAATGCTGGCAACATGGCTGCTGGCGCAGCTTCATATTTTTCGATTCTGGCTCAAGGACACAATTTACGGATAAGTCTCATACACGGCGCAGGCGGTTTTTCGGAACCGCCCGCTTATTTTTTTGCCCGTTTCAGAAAGGAGGCCGCCGCTCATGGCAACAACACGCATTATTCCCATGCACCACAATAAAGGAAAAACGATAGCTCAGTGCCTGTCAGACAGGACGGATTACGCGATGAACCCGGAGAAGACAGAAGGCGGCAAGTTGATTTCCGCCTATGAGTGCGACCCGGATTTTGCAAGCTCTCAGTTTCAGATGGCGAAAAAACAATACTTCGACAACACCGGCAGAATACAGCACAGCGACGTAATCGCCTATCAGCTCCGTCAATCCTTCAAGCCGGGAGAGGTCACGCCGGAGGAAGCAAATCAAATTGGCTGTGAGCTCGCCGCACGATTTACCAAAGGTGAGCAAGCCTATATTGTCTGTACTCATATAGATCGGGCACACATCCACAATCATATTATCTGGAACTCCACGTCGCTGGACTGCACGCGGAAGTTCAGAAACTTCTGGGGCAGCACCGAGGCAATACGTCGGCTTTCTGATATGATTTGCATGGAGCACAAGCTGTCCGTCATCGAGAATCCGCAGAAACACGGCAAAAGCTATAACAAGTGGCTGGGCGGTAACGCGAAGCTCTCCAACCGTGAGTTATTGAAAATGACCATCGACGCCGCGCTGCAAAAGAAGCCGAAGGACTTTGACGCACTTTTGCTGATTCTGAAAAATTCCGGCTACACCGCCACGCGACGGGGCAAAAACCTGTCTTTTCTCCACGCTGGGCAAAAGCAAAACATTCGTCTGTCTTCTCTCGGTGACGGATATTCTGAGACCGAGCTGCGGGCGGTCATTGATGGATGCAAGGCTCATAATCCTTTCGTCAAGAAAAAATATCCGAAGCGCAGTCAGCGGCCTACTCTGATTCAGGAGATTGAGGGCAAGCTCAACTCCGGCAAAGGCTATTGGTACGACCAGACCATGAAGGTCGTGAAGCTCAAACAGATGGCCAAGACGCTCCTGTATCTTGAGGAAAAGAGTTTCCCCGACTATGCCGCACTTTCTCTGGCGTCGGAAACGGCAGACGCCAAGTTTTACGACTTGAAGCAGCGTATCAAGTCGGCAGAAACACGAATGGCGGAGATTCAAACGCTCCGAACTCATATCATCAACTATTCCAAGACCCGCGAGGTTTACACGCAATACCGAAAAGAGGGGTACTCAAAAAAGTTCCTTGCCGAACACGAGGGAGATATCATTCTCCACAAGGCGGCAAAAAAAGCCTTTGACGAATTAGGACTCAAGAAGCTGCCTACGGTCAAGACCTTACAGGAGGAATTCAATACACTGCTGACCGACAAAAAAGCCGCCTACGCAGAGTACCGCAAGGCTCAGGACGAAATGCGCGAGCTGGCTGTCCACAAAGCAAACGCCGCGTATCTTCTGGGTATCGAAGAAGAAAAATCCAAGGAAAGGGAGCGTCAGCGTGAAGAAAAATAAGCGCCGGCACGGTGCGCAGCCAGAGATGAAATCTCTGTTCAAGGGGTATGGGGATGTTGCCCCATCAAGCAAACACCGGAGTCCCGTGAGGGGCTCCGGTGGATTTTTGACGGCAGGAGGCATTGCTTGCTACTCGAACCTCGTCATAAATGGAAGTCTTCCGGATCGTAGCCGTTTTCTTCAAGGTATTCAGCTTTCCCATCCTCGTCCAACATATCTAATTCATCATGATCAAGGTCACAATCATCGTAAAACAAGCTGCTACTATCTCTTCTGGTCTCTTTCATATGTTGTTGCATCATGTGAAGCCCCATCAGTTCCTCAAACTCGGTTGCTTTCCCATCTCCATTCAAATCGAACAGTGAACCAAATAGCCCCATTTACTTCATCCCTTTCTGCTAAATATCTAACCATAGAGTGCCGATGTGATCTGCCGACGAAGAACACGCATATAGATTAACTATGACCGCAATAAGGACAGACAGTTCTAATTTTCCCCGATTGTATAGTCATGTCTACGATGTCCTTATATTGAAAAACGCTGTCCGACTGGTAAAAGTTATCGGGGTCAATAGTCTGAATCTTGCGAATAGTATCATCCGCGACATCGTAACATAAATACTTATATTCCCGACGACAGTCAGGATTTGCGCAGATTGTCCGCGTAAGTATTATCTGATTGCAGCTGTCACAGATTAGCTGGTTATCGCGATTACGCATATTGCTACCACAACAAGGGCAGCGCTCCATGTCAAACTCCACTATCATTCTCAGAAAAACATTTTGCAACCGTCTGAAGGAGTTAATGTCAAAGAGAGTGAGCGGCAAAAAAAGAATTCTTTCAGATGCAGATTTTGCATAGCTAACAACTTTCTGCTCGCCCTCTTCGCACTTTGGCAAAGCAACCACGACGCTGGATGCGTTATATTGGTTTGCAATATAAAGAAGCTTGTCGGACACTTGCTGCGAGAAGAGGTTTCTTGTGTCGCTTTCGACTGACACCACGGCGGGCCAGATAAGCATTCTTGATACCCCTGCCTCTGCGTATTCATGCTGACGTCGGTCGATGGCTTGCTTGAGAAGCCGGAATCTTTCTTTTTCGTCTGCTTGCGCCTTACCTCGGCTTTCTCTCGTTTTTAGCAACGAGCAAAAACTGTCTATCGCATTTTGTGAAATATTATTTTCCCAATAAAGCTTTGCCCCATCATAAGAAAAACCTAGTGCTGTTTCTCCGGGGGTAATGGGTATTGTAATATTGTTTGGTACGGTCATTTCACGTTTTGTTTTATCACGAAGCTCACATATAAGAAGACCGTTGTCTTCCGAAAATGCAAACTCAAGATTATCTTCCGAACGATAGTATATGCCGTCTTCTTCAATCTGAAAGTTTAGGACATGGGCAGTATAGCCGCACAGCGTCTTACAAAATGAAATGTAGTCAGCGCAAATATACTTAAAGTCGATCTGATCATCCTCTTCAAGAATAGACGGAGCAATCTCTTTGTGAATTGACCGCCAGAGATTAAAGACAACATTATAATGTTTATCCATCAAGAGGATGTTGGTCTCATTCAGGGGATTAGTTGCCTGCTTTGCCTTGCGAATGTATCGATAGAGGCGTGATTGACGCAATGTTCTGTATTTTCTTAATAGTGCGTGTGCCATTTGGCAAAGCTTATCCAACAATTCGAGGGATTTTGATCTGTATTCTTCGCCCTTGTCATCTGCTGTCATAAGCTCAGAGACGGCCTTCTGAAAGCTCACATCAAAGCCAAAACTTCCTGTTTGCACGCTGCTGTTCATTATTCCTCGGACTTGCTCACGCTGGTCAACAAGCTCTTTCTCTTTCTTGCGAAGAAAACTAATAATCAAGTCAATCAACGTTTTCGTCACACGGTTTTCATAGATTTGAAACTCATCGTCCTCTACTCTGGAAAAGAGTCTGGCTGGTTTCAGCCCGCTTGCAGTACGAGCAAGCCAATCCTCGCTGTGTGCAGCGAGGTATGGAATTGATTCATATCCTATACGCTTGACAGTTTCGATAGGTCTTACTTCGTTTATGGACTTTAGGTGAGATTTTGGCTTCTCGCAAATTGCTTTGAAAGAAGAGAAGGCAGCATCAATCTGTTCAAACAGTTCAGTAAAATCATGTACTTCTGTGCTCTGCTCAACCGCATACATTTTAACCTTTCCCTCTTGAATGCTCTCGATCTCATTTGTGTTCCTTTCGCTTAGTTCGTAAAAAAACTCCTCATACGCGCGAGCAAATTCAATAGGAACTGTGTGGATCAACGGTTTAACCGAGTATGTATATTTTTCATTATGTTGACGCACTATGAGTTCTGTGCCTGTGCTACACTCAATTGTATCGGTGTTAGGATCGATTAAGCTCCCGTTTACGATCAGGTCGCAAGTTGCTTCGTTTCTTTCCCTTACCAACTTGAGGGTAGCCTTGATAGGGACAGTGCGATAAACACTGTCTCTATCAAGCTCGGTATGTTCCAGCACAGAGTGGTAGAATACTTTCATGGTCTCATCTCAGTTCCTTAATCCGTTTTTCAATCAGGCGTTTTGTTTCAGGATAGTCTTTCGCTGCCTCGCTCAACTCAAGGAAAGCTTCACCGTCATCTCTGGTAAGCACTTTGCGCAGAATCTTTGTCGAGATCTGATAGTCCAACGCAGTCTCAACAGAACCGCCGGCAGCCACAAATACTGCAGCGAAGTCAACTGTTTGCATTACAATTCGATTACCGAAGGAAATATCGAATTTTTCGACCAGGATATTATCCAAAGCGTCGAGCCGTGACTCAACTTCGTCCTTTTGTTTGAAGTTTGTAATCGCAGACTCGAACAAACTCAAAAGGTCAGTCACAGAGATAAACTTGCTGTTTGTATTTGCGTAATTTCCCTCTGACTTTCCCTTCTTGTTCAGGGACACCACCTGCGCACGGTCATAAACCTTGTCGCTGATTTCAAATGTTGATTCGTCTTGGTTCGCGGTTCCGACAAACCAAATGTTATCAGTTACTTTTATTTTCCTTCCTGCAATGAGATCTTTGGCACCAGTAAGTTTTTCGAGCTTGGCAAGATAAGCGGTGAGTAGTTCCTTTTCCTCATCTGATGTCTCGGAATGAAGGTCGCCCTGTCTGCTTCTTTCAATTTTCTCCCAAATCTCATATGCAGTAGGCTCGTCTCGCTTCATCCTTTGCTTAACTTCTTCGGGGAGCTCCATCGGCAGAGTTCGCATATCAGAGGAAACCAGTTCAATCAACCATTTGTTATGATCCGGCTCCTGAAGGATGGCAAGGAAATCGGAGAAGTAATACTCAATTCTGGCGAGATTCATTTCGTCGAGAACGATTAATGTGGGAATCTCTTGACACTTTTTTTTGCTACTGCGGTATAGCTCAATCGTAAAGCTCTTTGCATTAAATTTTTTGTTAAAATCGTTATAATAGCCGAGAAGCTCGTTACGATCGCGCCATGATGACTCGACCGGAATCAGCCGATTGAAACCAGAAATTGCTTCGGAAAAAATACGAGGAAGACTGGATTTGCCGGTTCCGGACATACCCTGAAGAATAATAAGGCGACTAACCGCCATACCAGCCAAAAAAGCCCGGATATCATTATCTGTAAAGAACAGCCTTTCGTCTTTCTTTCTGCTTCCGGCGTAGTTTTTTACATGTGAGACAACTTCTTTCAGAGTTGCAATCGGCTGGCGTTGCATTCTCTGTTGGATATCTTTGCAGAAATCCACCTCATCTACTTCCACATCTACCTTTGAGAGCGACGGACATGTATCACCTGTCCGGCTCTCAAGTGCGGTTTTATGGCTTTCAAGTTCCTGAAGAAGATGCTCATTGAGAGCGTTTGTTGCTTCAACCTCTTGGCGAACAACTTCTAATGCCTTGACTGCATTACGTGCAGCTACAGCTTCCACGCGGTAGCGGTCACGTTCCTGAATAAGCGTGTTGTTCTCTGCTTCAAGCTTGTCTGTTTTATCTGCCTTGTCCCTAAGCTTAGCGATACTATCAAAATCCGGGAAATCCTTATTCAACGAAAGAAGCTTCTCGTATCGCTCTTTGAAGTCATGCATTGCACTTACGATCTCACTTGCTGAACTAATCCGACGCTCACCGGTAGAGGAATCAATCTCAGTTTTGAGAGTGTCAAGAATAACCTGCGCTTCTTCAAAGCGCTTTGATAGCTCATCGTATTTAGCTTTCAGAAGTTCATACTTACTTTTTTCGTCACTAAGCTCAATGTTGAGGTCTTGAATCTTGGCGGGGCTGGCAGCTGCATAACGTTCCTTCAATTTCATGACATGTGAACGAAGTTCTTCCAGTTCTTCTTTTTCTAATTCAAAATCCTGCAAATCTTTTTCAAGCTTAATCTGCGCATCACTCAGCTCACGCTCTCTTTTTGCAACATCAGAGAGTTGCGCTTTCAGGCTTTCGATTTGTTTTTTCCATATTTCTTGCGCCTCGGCAGATGCCTCTGCTATCTTGCTCATGTAATCCTGGTCTGCCGCCGTGCGCTTTTCTTTAGCGTCGCTTTCGGCTTGCGCAATAATCTCGTCTCTCTCGGTGCTTGCGGCGCTGATAATATTTGTAGCCTGAACATTTGCAGAATCAATGGTATTAACAGCCTGCTCATATTCCTTTTCAACAGCCTTAAGTCCTTGCTCAAGTTCGGCCTTTTCAGCGGACAGTTGCGATTTTTTCGTTTCAAGCTCGGTTAATACGGCCTTTGCTGTTTCAGCGGCCTCGGTAGCACTTGTACGCTCCTTTTCAAGCTCAGCGACATCATCATAGAACTTTTGCAGGTATGCTTTGCGGTTTTGATTGAATTCGTCTAGATTTACACTTTGCTCGACACGTTCTACAGAAGTGTCTTCCTTCTGCGGCTGAGCGGTCTGCTGAACTTGAGGCTGTGTGTTCCCCTTTGCAGACCGCTGTTGCTTATTTCTTTTAGCCATTTTGTGCCTCCCTAAAAGCTTCTAAAAGGCCGTTAATCAATGTGAATACATTTGAGATGTAGAAGTCGTAATCCTTTGAGGAAAACCTGCTTTCAGTGTCATGCGAAACTTTACGTCGAATCTGATTGAGCCTGTCAGCCAGATTATACAATGATTGCACACGGGGGTTCTTCATAAGAGCATTTGTTTCCGCTGTGCCGCAGTAGTAGTTTAGAATGATGACATTAATAAATTTCTCTACGATACTGTTCCCTCGCGTTGATTTTAAGCGTCGAATGGCATCCTTGAGATACTTTGGAGACCAAGATACCATTTGGGGATCAAGCGCGGTCTTGCGGAGTATTTGCTCGACATATGGGTGGAGGCGCAGATAATCCAAGTCCGCAACAGCCTTATCCATGACATCAGATAGCGTTTGACTTCTATACCCTTTGAAAAACTCGTTCATGATGTTCTCAAGGATATAGCGAGACAAATTATTGACGATGTTCTCCTTGTCGATCAAGCTGGATTGCCTCTGCATCAAGGAATAAATCCGTCCCAAATCATCATAGGCTGTAACAAATCTATCTCTTTGAATTTTTAGAAGAGGAGATTTTTCAAGGACGAAGACGCTGAAATCTTTCTCTGCTGCCGAATAAGACGGACTTAGCTTGCGGATTTCTCTTGTTAAAAAGGAATTAATATCTTCATCTCCGATGAAAGTGTTTCCTGATGCAGCAAGCCATTGAATCTGTCTGAGAAAATAGATATTGTCTATTCCGTTGAAATCAAATGGCGACTCGACTTTGTATCCACCCGGACATTGTGGGTCGATGATTAACTGCATCGTGAGGTATGCAAACTTTTGTGGTCGGTGCAATGCTCGGATAAACATATTTCGATCCAGCACAGTCTGCTCGTGTTTTTCAACATCCTCAAGTGTTTCAATTTCTTCTTCATCAAATGATTCAAGCCCTTCAAACAAGTCAATGGCTTCCTCAATTGTGATTTCACCCTCGCTATGTTGCCGTGCAATATCCGCATTCTTATAATACCGCTTAAATGCATCACGAAGGCTTGACCGTCTTATAGCGACCTCGGAAAAGGTGCTTTCCTCGCTTCCGTTCATGGTAATCTTAACAGGGAGCGACTCTCCACGGAACAGAGGAACTTGATTGATGTCACCCTGATAGAAAAAAGGCAACACCTCTCGCTTTATGGCATTGATAAACATATAGCCATATTGCGTATTCTTCGTTTCTCTCTCAGATATGTTCCCATGAAGATACTTTTCGCCGTCCTCCGTTATGCGCCACGGCTTTCCGGTTTCTTTTTTTGCATATTCCTTGATTTCCAGTGACTCTAAAAGTTCTTCTACAAGGCTCTCGGTCGCATTCAGGCTGCTTGCGATTACCCGCGGAGGTAAGCCGATAGACACAAGTTTTAATACCGTTTCTTGGTAAGCATCTAAATAGTTTTCCTGTGGAGGAGTTGCCTCACATTCAATTGCTACAACGGGAAATGCTACCGAGATCACATGGTCATGCTTTTTGAACTTCCCCATATATAGAATATCAGGTTTCACGGTAACACCCCTTTCCGTTTGTACATATGTCGAACAGCTTGTTGAAACAAGGTATCTGAATAAGTGTTTCGGCGTCACCATATACAACCAATTGGCGAATAGCTCGGCTAAAAGCTACGCACAGACGATTCGGCTTTTCCAAAAATCCAACAGAATGGAGACCTGTGTTTTTGTCCGGCAGATTAGATCTAACGCACGACAAAAGAACATAGTCAAACTCTTTGCCCTGGAATGCGTCAACTGTTCCCACCTCAACGTGACTTTTTTCATCGGCATTGAGTGCCATTTCTATGCTTTGGCTGATGCTTGCTGCTTGAGCAGAATAAAATGTAATAATGCCAACATCGCTATCTGGTGAATTCTGAAGGATGAGTTTAACATCTCTTGCGATAGTTGCTGCTTCAATACGCCTACTTTTTGAGGTTCCGCGAGTTTCTCCGCCCTTTGCGAACGGAAGATTTACAAAGGTCAAGGCTTTTCCATCGTTTATTGAAGTAGGGCTTGACCTCAGTTCCTCAGTTATTTCATCTGCCGTCTGTAAATCGCCATCGTAGAACTCATCACTAACAAACTTACAAATATCTGGATGCATTCTATACTGGCGAGTTAGCCGAATTGACTTGGGGTTATCTCCACCTGAGAACATATTGAAAAGTCGTTCAAAAAGGCTGATCTCAATTCCCGGTAAATCCTTGAATTTAGGATCATCCATTATGGTTTTGATAACATCGGGTTCGAGCATATGGGGGAGCTGCTTGTGGTCGCCTACGAGTACAATCTTTTTCCCCATAGACATTGGAATAAATAGGTCTAACGGGTTTGCGCGAGCAGCCTCATCAATTATTACCAAGTCGAAGGTCTGGGGAACTTCTGCTCGAAGATCGAGGCTTGTCTGACAGGTTGCCGCCGTAGTACGGGAGTATGTCATGACAATCTTTTCGTATTCTTGCTCAAGTCTGGAAAGAAACTCACTCAATATCAACGTCTTTTTACTTTCAATATCTGAGAAAGCATTGAGGTATTGGTTGGAAAAACATTTTGACATAGAGACGAGGCAGGCGTTCACTTCGCCTTTATCACGAGCATTTAAGCGCTTTCCTTGTTTACAAAACCGTCCCTTAAGCTTTTCAATAGCATCGGTGAACTCATTAAATGCCTGCTCGGAAAAACCGTCCAAGGTGACTGTCTCAATTGCAGAAAGTGTTTTCGGAGTGATATCAAGGTCATCTCGCAACCCAAGGTGAGCCAGAAGCCGCTTTGCGTTTTTCGCTCCGTCATCGGAAAAGGATTGCAAATCAAGACGCTGAGCTTCGAGCTTTGCAACGATGGGATCAGGAATGTCATCAAACGAGTCTTCGGCACTTGCAATGTGGATAACCGACTGAGCCGCTAATACCAAGTCTGCTGGATACTGAATATCTGTATACGAAAGATAATGCCGGATGAGAGCTGCCGCCGCCTCTAAGGTCTCACCAGAGTTTTTGTAAGAGAGGTACTCATCGTTCAAACGGTTTCGCTCCTCGACAAATTTAGAAATGGTTTTGTTCTCAATCGTGTTGTTGATGGCACTGCATACTCCGTTATACCAGGTTTCAAGCGATCTCTGATACTGCTCCTTTGAACTATCCTTAGTTCGTTTTGCGGTCTTTCTATATGCAGGAATATCTCCGGGAAGTGGTGTGGAGATAGCATTATCAACAGCCTCATTTTGGAAACTGGATATGAGTATCTTAGGGCTTTGGCGCGGATGGTCAGGATCGAGTGCTTGCGCTTGGCTTTCCTGAGCCTCAAACACTTCACGGAATCTCTCACAGATAGCTTTGATTACCGTTGTCTTTCCGGTTCCGGGAGGGCCTTGAATAAGGGCAATATCAGGAGAATTAAGGGCAATCTCGATTGCATCAATCTGTTTTTTGTTCAACGAGTCAGCTTTGCTGAAATTTTTGCGAAATTCTTGAGTTATTACCTTAACTTTCTTGCCTTGCGGCATTGCACCCAACTTCTCTGGCCCAGCTTCAATCAATGAAACGATAGACTTTATCGGAGACTTCTGCTGTAGCATTCGTTCTTTAGCAGCATCACGGCGCTTCATAATGAAGCGGTCACCGGCAGTATAGAGTGTTAAGCTACCGGAATCTGAGATTGTATCAGATGCTACCGCCGAATCTATTCGAGTAATCACCCTGAGATTGCCCAGTCGTACTACAGAACCTACAGCAACCGGTTTGGCGGATTCAATATCATAGGTTCCGTCCTGCTTCTGTTCAATTGCCGCGCTTGCACCCAATTCTTTACCTTTGAAGGATTCGTCTATGTCCTCGTCAACGGTGAACTCAAAAGTTATACCATTTAAATCTGCGGACGGAGATACAGATGTATAGTTCAAGACGCCAAATTCTTCGCTCTCCTTTTCGAGAAGCTTCCTGCTCAGAATATTGTAAGCTTCCCAACGGGCAAAATACGTGGCGGGATTGGATATGATGTCCAAATCGGCGGCCAGGCTTTCGTTCACATGAACACCATCTGATTCAGGAACGAAGCGTATGGTAGGAGCCAAATATATATCTATGGGCATTCCGTCACGGTCTTTCAGATAGCTTTCGCTTTCTGCAATAATACCGCGAGCGGTGTTATGCGCCAGCAGTATGCGCTTTCCAGCGAGGAATCTGATGTCCGCATTCTGTTTTTTTCTGTTCTTATAGTTAAGACAAAAAACAGCCGGCTTGCCAAGCTCGTCCCATATATAGGTTCCATAAAGCTTGTCCGCATTGGTCTTTTCCATGAGGATGTCTGCAACCTGGATTACAACTTCGGTTTTGTACTCGATAATTGACCTAAATGAGTAAGTCTGAACCTCAATAGCCTTGTCGAATACTTCTTCAATCGAAAACAGACTGTGGGCAGTCTTCTGTGCATCGCTATCAAGAAGGTCATATATATGTTGTGACGCCATTCTATCTGTGCTGCACAAAACAGTTGCTTTGGCATTGGTGCCTATATTTTTCCCATACTGGCTGATCAGAAATTCATTGTCCTTTTGGGTCGAGTCAATCTTTATGAGAGCACCAGTCCTAAATGAAGCAGAGTCATCAGAAAAGAGAAGCTTGACCTTCATTCGTTTTGCTGAGCAAATGTCAGACAATCTCATGATCTCACCTCCATAAATCTCGCCATACGAATAAATGAATAATTCGATCCGCCACAACTTACACTTGTGACGGGCTCTCCAACCTCAAAATAGATCTCGTCGCCACTCTTAAGCAGATAGGGCTTGCTTTTTTCCACCGCAATGAACCTACTTGTTCCATAGGGCTTTACAACAACACCATTCCTGGAAAACTCGTTGTATACATGATATCCCTTTTCATTATGGGCGATTGTAACATAGTTTTCGGATGTCCTTCTCTCCTTCGACATATCATCGTACCGAAGCACATACAGACTCTTTATAAGATTTTTCCTGTTTTGCTTCAAGACATATGTGTTGACCGGCTTTTTGTCACCCTGAACAATGGCGTTTGGATGCTGGTAGTCATCGCCGTCTAACAGAATATCATAGAAGTTCAACATTGCGTTTGGATGTGATGGAGAATCGCACCACGGGCATCCCTCATAAGAACGACCGTTTTTTCTTGGATAATGCCAGGCTCCACAAGATGGGCATTTGATGACCTTATTGCTGGCCTCCAATAGAGCGTTTTCAAATTCTCGAGCCGAGGGGCGGCAAAGCCTATTTTTCTTGCCTTCGACAAAGCATCTGGAAAATAGAGCCTCAAGCTTATCTGTCAGAACAATTTTAGAAGGAAGCATATTAGTCGAGTTATCATCTGTGACATAATCAGCGTTCCCTTGCAGCGCGGTATCTTCATCCTCCGGAGTGCCGTCAAGTACCTTATCGCTTATATACGGATGGCCAACACGCAGTAATTCAAACAGAATAACCGCAAGAGAATAATTATCCGATAAAACGTCGGGGTTTCTCTTTCGCTGGATTATTTCAGGGGCAATATATCTCGGCGTACCCAATACAGCCGCTTTACCTTTACCGGCAATATAGATATTGTCAATGTCGATCATTTTGACCGATGCGCCCTTTGATATCTTGACCAGTATATTGTTTCCTGAGATATCGCAATACGAAAGATTGCTTTTTTCGAGTTCACCAAATGCTTTCGCAATTATATATCCCACAAAGAGTCTCTCATACAAGCCGAGCCCCTTGTTGTACCACTCACAGAACGGTATTTTATTGTCCGGAATCAAGTAGGAATTGAGCGGCTGATGGTCGCAAACTTTCTCCATAACATATCCAGTATAAGGCTGATTGATGATATCTACCACAGACACGAAATTCGCAGGTATTTCAATGTTCATTATAAAGTGTAGCCGCTCAATAACATCATCCTCAATATCCTGGCAATGAGACGGATAGTACAGCTTAACCATGTACTTTCCGCTGCTTTCCTCATATACAACACCCTGAGCACCGCACCCAGCTTGCTTAACGAGTCTATATTTTGATCCGCTTTCGGCGGTGATTGTAATCCCCGTCAGGTCTTCAATTCTTCCGTTCATGCTTAATCACCCCTATTGTCCTGTCATCAAAGCAATACTCCGAAATGTCTTGTATAAGTTCGATGAGCTCGGCTTCAAGATCATCTTCTTTGACGCTCTTTTCAATGTCTGTAAGGAGCTTCAATTCTGTCCCCTCAATCAAGCCATTAGAAACCCCGTCTGTGCAACACATTACAGCATACGATTTATAGGTATCCAAACGGAAATCAGCAACCCAAAAATCATTAGGGGTTGCCCTTGAAGAAAGACATTTAGTTTCGTTAGTAAAGCTCACTTCTTCGGATGGCGATTTCATCCCTATGCCATCTGAGGTGACCGCAAGTATTCCGTCGCCTATCGATATCGCCTCTATAGAGTTCCCAACCTTAAAAACGGCTTTTAATGTTGCACAGCAGTCATCTGGAGCACAATCCCCGAGCAAGTTCTTCCATGAGTCAAGCAAAGCATTAGCAATGGCGTCTCTGCCAAATGGAATCCGCCGTAATTTGAAGTCTGTAAACACTTGTATGCAGGCTTCAACAGCGGCTTTTGAGCCTATATCCGCACAGGAACAAGAGCCCACGCCGTCGGAAATAGCCAAAACGAAATCCTCGTCATAAAATGAAAACCGAATAGAATCTTGATTTGGCATAAGCATTACACGATGATTGTCGCCTATATCTGTTATTGCAACTACCGTAATATCACCATGCTTTTCCGAAATCGCTTTCATACGAAATACCCCTCAAGCTCATGCGAATTTTGGAATCAGATTATTACATCCTCTGAATCCATATCAAAAATTGGAGCAACCGTAGCGGTGCTATTCGGATTAACACTATTCATACGAGCAACCGTGGACATGGTAACCCAGCGCAAGAACTTGGTGATACCAGCAGCGTCATTTGCTTTGATTACGGGTATTGAAGGGTTGTTGATATACTCTTTTAACATCCCGATATCAGCATCGGCCCCTATACCAAGAGCTAATCTCTGACTTTTTGACGTTCTTTCGCCGGAACGAAGCCCAACAAGCGGTTCCCATTCAGTGTAGTGCTTACTGGTAAACACCTCTTCGTCACAGTCGGTCGGAATACCGTCACTGATAAGAACGATTGTCGGGGCATATGATCTGGAGGAAACAACCTCGCGGTTCTCTATCATTTCCTGCACAACTTCAAAAGCCTCGCCCATAGGCGTCAAACCGCCTGCAGAAAGCTCTGGTAAGGTCATTCCGTCTATATCAGACAACGGCTGCTCAATTTTTACTTCCCCACCGAATGAAATAACGCACAGTTGAAACTTGCCGCGGATGTCGTCCGCTGTATTAAGTGCTGTGAGCATTTCGCGCAATGCCAAATTTAACTCGTCAATCTTGGAGCCGCGCATACTGCCTGATGTGTCTGCAAGTATAAAGATGGGCAGTGCTCGCGGTTCTCTTGCAACATAGCTGTTAAGTCCCATTGTTTTCTTCTCCTATTCTTGTTTCAAGCTTTCGCACAAATTCCTTGATTGTCCGGCTAACGCTTGCTTCATCACGCCCATAAAATGCAGCTAAAGTTCGCTGTGATGGTAAAGTGCCGCTTTCCTTTGCCTTGCTTAGTACACGCTCACTTATGAAGTCAAAAGAATCATCATGCAATTCAAGGAGAATTGGGTAAAGTCGAATCGTAATCATGTCAGATACAATTGGCTTTTGCCGAGATTGGAGTTCGTCATACACCCGCTGAATAATATACAGAAGTGCATGTACGGAATCTGCGGATGTAATCCAGTCCACAAATGATTCGCCACTATCAATCTGTTCCCATAGGTTTGTTTCATCACCGTCAACGGAAACAATTGTGTCTCCAGTCACACGGATATCACTTAACTGCGCTATTAGCTCAACCTTCTCAACCGGCAAGTTCATTGACTCAGCTATGCGAAGGTGTAATTCGTGTTGAGTGCAAAGCGACTGATTCTTCTTTGCGAGAAGTATGTACTTACAAATGCATCTTTTCTCCTCGTCAGTAATCCTTACCCCGCGAAGTTTTTCGTCTACAGCGTTGCTACCTATGATATGAGAGTATTCCTGCTTCCATGCTGCGTTGAAATAGTTCAGAAATACGCCCTTCGTGTTATCGAAATTTTTTATACAGCGTGTAGCAACCTCCATGATTTCGCAGCCATATGGTTCATAGTCGGTTCTCCTTACTGCCAGTAGATAGCAGTAAAGATATTCAACCATACGATAGGCTTCGCGCTTATACGCAATGGGTTCGCGTTCCTTGTCCAGTGTGAACAGTGGAGACATGGAAATCAGCGACTCATATTTTGTTTTATCGTAGTGCATCATCCATTCCTCGCAATATTTTCATGCTTATCCTATATTGATAATAGCGATTTGAGCATCGACCTGGCTTTCGTAGCGTCTGCACTTTGAATTGAGTTGGTCACAGAAGCAAGATAGTAGAGAGGAATCATATCACAGAGCTTTGTGTCTACCGCTTTACCGCCAACGAAGCTCGCTTGACCGTAAATGATGTTGTCGATTTGGCATCTCAGAAATTTTTCTGCAAAGTTTAATGCGACAAACATAATTATTGGCAAATCCTTTGGCCCATAGGTGGTATCTACCATGATATGTGAATCCTCTTCGAGTTCATTCACGATATTTTCCAATAACTGTTCATGAACCAACTTTGTTTCGGCAAACTCCGTGTTTACGGTCACAAATCTTACTCTTGCTCCAATGTTTTCAATTGCCTGAGCAAACTCGTTTTTGAACAATTCAATATGGTTTTTATAGTGGCCATACACATCCTCTTTGACCAAAAGAATGACCTTAAGCTCGTCTTCCTTGTGTAGCGCTGATTCAATATAAGCATTGATCGGATAGCAAACAGGCTTGTCGGATACGGGCATAGAAATATCCTCACTCGTATAGACAACCTTGTCGATACGTTCTTTCATTGGAATACCGCAGATAATTGTTCTTTTCATTATGCAACCTCTTGAATTTGCTGGTACGGCATTACCGTAGCCGACTTTTTGTAGCAGCGTTTTTTTGTTTGTTCAAAGACGTAAATTCCATATTCCTTTTCAATGTATTTGATGTAGACCGGAATTTTGGTCATTGTCTTCAGCAAGGTACTGTCCTTATGCGTTTTGGCATAGTTCGTCGAGTCCTTCAGAGATACTCCTTTGCTGAAATACTCGTTGACGCCTTTGCGATATTCTTGACTAAAAAGATAGTAGTCTTGCCCGTTCACACAAAGATAAAAGGAATGGGAACCACCCTTTGAGATTTCGCAGTAGATCATTGCCCTCATTATTAACCATCCTCACTTTCGTAAAAGCTTTCTACTTATACTTAGGGGGGATTTATATCGCACTTAACATTTTTTAGTTTAGCTTTCTATAAATGTTATTGGATGGGATAAATGTTTTACGATGGGTTCATAACCCATCATTACATAGTCTATCCACACCTCTCGCCGGCTCGTGCATTTTCTTCTGCTAACTTTTTATAAGAGATTTATGGACGTGGGAAACTACTTACGCTGCCGGGTAAGCTGAAAACACATACTCAAATATGCGTTGCCGATACTCAGCCAGCGCTGCATCATCATAGCTCGATGGCAGCTCGGTATAGAGCAAATCGCGTATCATGATGCTGATCATGGCTTTCGTCTCGTCCTTATCCGTCCAACGGTCGAGCTCGTGGATTCTCGCTTTGATCTTCGTCAGCAGCGTTTGTGCCAGCACCTTAACCTGTTTAACCTCTTCCTTAGACAGCGACTCTTTGAAAAGCAAGTCGTAAATAGCGAGCTCCTCGTCGCTGTTGAAGCCCTCACGCACATACCGACGTTCTTCCTCATCCATGTCGTTTACAAGGTTCATCAGGTTTTCAAAGATAATGGCGATCTCGTCCTTCTCATTGTCCTTGTTGTATTCATCGACAATCTTCTGGTAACGCTCATAATAGTTGATTCTGAGCGGATTGCTCTTGAGCATCTGAGCAAGACGCAGCTCTACAAGCTCCTGCAAATCCTTCATAAGCAAGTTCTTATTTTGAGCCCGCTCAAACTCTTTGCGAAGCCGGTCAAAATCAATCTTACTGATGTCGAATTTCTTTCCATCCTCAGAGGTTGCGGTATCGGAGACTCCGATATACGAGCTGACAATACTGTTGATTTCAGCCATGAGTTCGGAATTGTCGGCATGAGCGCGTTTTTCCTGCATCTGGTCATAAACTGCACTGATGGCGTTCTTGTAATGGTGGTGTACTTCTTCAAGCTCATTATGCTCTACATATTTGAACAGCTTGAAAAGCTCGCGGGCCTGTATTTCAAAGCGTTTCCTCACATCATCCGTGGTGCACATAGCATTTGCACCGCTCTTAACGAGGGCAAGCTTCTGAAAGTCAGTAGCGGTCACGAGGTCTTTGAGCGTGAAGTCATGCTCACCCATAAAACAATCAATTTCAGCGATGGTGCTGATAATTTTCGCCAGCAGTTCCTCTTTATCCGGGGCAGGATCGTTACCGCCGCCGGTGCCGCCTGAGCCGTTGGTGTAGTCGGCCAATGCCTTGCGAAGTGCCTTTACCACACCAATATAATCAATGATAAGTCCGTTGCTTTTTCCGTCGCACACGCGGTTAGCACGGGCGATAGTCTGCATAAGGGTGTGTGCCTTGAGGGGCTTGTCGAGATAGATATTCGCCAGAGACTTCACATCGAAGCCAGTCAGCCACATGGCGCAGACAAAAACAATGCGAAGTGGATTATCGGCGTCCTTGAACTCCTTGTCCATCTCCCGCGTCTCCATCTTCTTCCGATGAGGGACAATATCGAGTCCCCAGTTTTTGAAAGTCAGTATCTCGTTCTGTTCCTGACTGATGATGACCGCCATTTCGGTAGACTTCATCCAGTCGATTTTGCGCTGAAGCTCCTGTGCCTCCTGCTGAGAGGCAGTTTGGCACTTTGATTCCAGCTCCGCTATTTTTATCGTCCAATACCTCATAGCGAGATTATACATCCGAACACAAGTCACTTTGTTGACGCAGACAAACATGGCTTTGCCTGTCGTCCACAGGTCAGAATAATGCTCCACAAAATCGCTTGCAATCTTGTTTAGACGCGGCTCTGCTGTGATGATATGTATATCCTTGGCTATCTCCGCTTCCAGCTTCGCCTGCTGGTCGGGGTTCAAGTCCGCCTTCTCAATGGCATCCAGCAGCTCGTCGTTGATTTCCGGGTTATCAATCTGGAGCATATCGCTCCGGTTTTCGTAGTAAAGCGGGACGGTTGCGCCGTCGTCCACGGCTCGCTTGAAGTCATAGATGGAAACATAGCTGCCGAAGGTGCGCTCGGTAATATTGTCGTATTTGAACAGCGGCGTTCCGGTAAAGCCGATGCGGGAGGCAGTCGGCAGCAGCTTGCACATATTGTCCGAGAAGACGCCATTTTGTGTCCGATGCGCTTCATCCGACAGAATAATGATATCGTGGTCGGGATAAATGGGCTTCGGATTCGGCTGATTGAACTTATGTATCAGAGTGAAAATGTAGCTTGGATTGCCTTTCAGCATGGTTTCCAGCTTCGAGCCGCTTTCCGGGATAAACTTGCTGGCTTTGACTCCGCCGAGGCAGCCGCAGGCTTCAAAGGTGTCGCTGATCTGCTTGTTCAGCTCGTCCCGGTCGGTCAGTATCACGAAGGTGGGAGAGCCGGTAAACTTGCGTCGTATCTTCTGCGCCAAAAACACCATCGAATAGCTCTTGCCGCTGCCCTGGGTATGCCAGAACACACCCAGCTTGCCGTCCTTGATCTTACGGGCTTTATAGGATTCTACGGCTTCATTGACGCCGAGATATTGGTGGTTGCGGGAGAATATCTTTGCCGTATGACCGCCTGAGTGGTCGAACAGGATGAAGTTCTCAAACAAATCCATAAAGTTGGACTTATCGCAGATACCCAGCAGCATGGTTTCCAGATCGACCGCACCGGGGTCGGCTTCTTTAAGACGCTTCCATTCATGGAAGAACTCAAACTTGGAGCCGAGCGTACCGACCTTGGCTTCCAGCCCGTTTGATAACATCAAAAAAGCGTTGAAGTGGAACAACTGCGGGATGGTGTCGAGATAATCCTTGTAGTTGCAGTTGTAGGCGTCGGCTATGTCTACGTTCTGCTTTTTCAGCTCTACGAACAGCAGAGGAACGCCATTTACAAAGCCCACAATGTCCGTCCTGCGACGGTAGTGTGCGCCGTGTATCTTCATTTCCTTGACTGCAAGAAAGTGGTTCTTTGTCGGTTCATCGAAGTTGAAGACGCAGGCGCGGCGTTCCTCAAAGGTTCCATCCGGCTTTTTGTACTTCACCGGAACGCCGTCTCGGAGCATCGTGTACTTGCTCTCATTTGTCTGCATGAGCGTTTCGGAGGACGCCGTGGCGGACAGCGTTTTGATGACGGCGGAACAGAGCTCATCGGTCATCCAGTCGTTGAGCTCGAATAATGCGGCGCGGAGGTATCGTATCAAAAGGATTTCGTGATAAGCTTTTCGCCCCAGTGTGCCGTCTTCGCCCAGAACTTCCGTGTTATAGGCATATACCACGTCCCAGCCCAGCTTGTCCTGAAGGACATTGCCCGCGCTGTTTTGGACGAGTATATTTTCAGAATACTCCCAACTCATTGCGCTTCCTCCTGTTCCGTGTATTTTTGAATCAGCACCTCAACAGCATGTTCTGTATAGAACTCTTTTTTCGTGCTGGTTTTCTTTTGCGGGTCAAGATAACGCACCTGACAGAGTGTCGTATCCGCTTTTATTTCCCGCATGATCCTATTAAAAATGGTTCCGAACTTTATATCTGGCTTTAGTGCTTTCGCCTTGTCTTTCAAATCGGCATACCTGAGCGGCGGAATATCCGGCTCCGCACGAAATGCGGGCGCGTTGGGGTCATCCGTCAACCGGATGCCTCTGCGTAAAGCAACCGCATCAGGGTCAGTCGTAAGGGCGGCAATAATATCTGCATTTTTCACATCACGCACTTTGTCGGTCACAAGGTTAAAGCCAACAACGATGCTGTCTTGAACACCGTCTTCATGCAACTTGTTTACAGAACAGATAACGCTATTGACGAAATCATTATGTGCTTTCCCATAGTCTTGCTTCAAGTAATCGATTGGGTCAAACGGTAATTTCAATCCGACAGGAAGTATAATTAGATTATCGTCCTTTGCTATGTCCTTCTTGAAATACTTCTTCAGAAAAGCATCGTAATTCAAAACCGACTTGCTGATAAGCATGAACATAACCGGGTTAAGCGAGCTTTCAATGAAATGAACATTGGAGCAACGGTATTCGTTGAGTAAGTTCAGATTGTCATATACGGCCTGAAACTTTTTATTCTTCTCGGTTCCGTTTATATGGTCTCGTACCAAGATCAGGGCTTTTGAGAAGCTGATGGTATGCTCGCTATCTTTCTCATAGATACTCTTCTTCGAGATAAACTTATAGACATACGCCTTGAGAGCAAGCTCCCACGCATTCACGATCAGAATAACAGCGGTAGGGTATCTGTAATCAATATGAGGCTTGTTGTGTATCTCAATCCCCGCAAATAAGGCTGCTTGCGAAGAATCAAGCAATAGTTTTGTCACCGATTTACCGCGAGACATACTTACACCCCCAATTTCAGTTCATGATAGCCTTGAGAAATACGATTAGATGCCCAGTTTCATCTGAACAATCAATGTCAGTATTGCAATAGCGACATCTGCGCCCTTATCCATGACAAATGAGATAATCGGCTTAACCTTCTCCCACTTGTTTTTCTTGGAAGTTTGCGCTTTTGATATTGCTTCAAGCTCGTCTATCTTAGCAAGTATCTCATCAGTTTGCTCTCTATTTAGAGAATTCATATCTTCAATTTTTTGTCTCGCTTCCTCAAAGGAAACAGTAATATTGACAGTGTTGTTAACCGTTACATTCGCATCAGGCGCTTGCGGCACCGATGTAGTTGACCCCTTCGTATTCCATCCCTGCATAAAAGCTTCAAGCTTGGGTTTCATCGTATGTAGATTATCAATTAGAGATGATTTACTTAAATGCTCATAGCAAAATCCATGACCTTCCAAATAGCCATACATGCTATGACCCCAGTTTGAAATGCACGATTGGTACTTTCCATCGAGTACTCTATGCAATGCGATCAAAGTTTCTTCAGAAATGCCAGTGCCTGCTACCGCTTGTTCTATTTTCGCGATATCACCGAGCACGACAGCTTCATGACGCTCCTGCTCTTTCTGCTTTGCAGTTTTGATATTCGCCAAATTTCCATATTCGCTATTATTACACCTCCAATTCTCCGCTCATCAGCTTGGGTAGCAGGGCGTCACGGGCTTGTAAAAAATTATGATTCTCATGGTTAAGCACATCAATTTTCCTGAACAACGGTTCTGCGAAAGCATGAAATTTCTGTAGCGTTATAGTATCTGGCAACAGTATTCTTGCCCGTTCAAAATGAATGGGCTTCACCGCGGGATATGCAGCGCCATTTGTACAGTTAACAAGGTAACCAACAAATGAATCCTGTGTAACAAAGGCGTATATGAAAGAAAATGGTGCCTTAACGGGTGTAATAATAGAAAATCCAGTTGAAAAGACCATATCATCAGTTGGGTTCATGACCAATGCGTATGCTTTTAGATTCGGGCGCACCATCCCCCATATAATGTCTCCGTCTGATGCGAGACGTTTTGCTCTGCCAGGTGCTTCACTCAAACAATAAGATGCTGTTTCTTCAATTATGCCAAGACGAACTGAACCAATATCAACATACTCAATATTCTGATGTGGGTAGTCTTTTCCAACGCTTTTCATATTAATTGCAGCAACGTCCGACAGAACGGTTCGTCTCCACCCCTCCGGCAGGCCGTCCACAATTGGCGTGGTCTCCCAACCGGGGAAATGTAGGTCAACGAACCACTCCTTGTACAGCCGCTGCGCCGCTTCCTCCAGCAGCTTGATCTGTCTGCGGTTGTTCTCGATCAGGTCATCATAGGCGGAGAGAATGTTGCCTATCTTTCGTTGAACAAAGATATCCTCGATTACATCCAGTTTCATCTCGAGAAACGACGATTTTGATACGAACTCACGCCCTGAAGCAGTTCCCTTGTTTAGTGCCTTAACTGACTGTAAATTATTTTTTAGCAAATAATAAACATAATGAGGGTCAAATGAAGAATTGGGTATTATGGAGTTCATTGATTGATTGGTAAAACAATCACAATGAGCCATCGTCATTTTTTCGCCTAATGTTCCAATGCACACCACACATGTGGCGTTTTTAGGTATAAGGCTACTCTTGTATTTTTCATATCCAGCTTTCGAGTAGCACTCTTCTGTTATATAAGTATATTTTGTGCCCTTTGAAATATCAGTTGGCTTGATAAATGGCATAAAATTACCATAGTACTCTCTCTTTCTTGTTGGCGGCGTATGTCCTGTAATTACGTTGCCTAAATCTAATACCCTGATTGTCTTCATAGCCCCATCCCCTCAAAATTCTCCGAGATGGTCTTCATCAGCTCATTGGCCTGGGTCTGCAGGGTCAGCAGCTCTTTGTGTATCTCGATCATGCGCTCTGTGAAGTCGGTATCGTCCGCCTCCACCTCCGCCACACCCACATACGCGCCGGGGGTGAGAGACCAGTTTTTGCTTTCGATCTCCGCCCTGTCGGCAATTTTGCACAGGCCGGGAATGTCGGCATATACGCCGTCCCCAAATTTTTCGGTCAGCCACATGGCTTCATGGATGATTTTTCTGCAATCCTCAACCATCTGCGCACTCAGGGCGGCAAGAATTTCAAGTCGCTTTTCATAGGCTCTGTATGTCTTGAAACCATTGGCTGCGGCAAGCTCTTTTCTTTCCGCATTGTCCATAGTTTCCGCGTATTTGATCGTCTGTCCCTCTGCGTCATCGGAAGCCTTGCGGAAAGTGTCCAGCGTGTCTCTCAGTACCTCCCAGTTGCCATTCTGCCGGGAAGTGCTGGTCGTGCGGGCTTGTTCAGCTACTTTGTCTATCAAAGCAGCAAATTGTTTCGGCAGAACAGCAGAAAGCTCCTGGGCCTGTGACACCCAGTTGAGTATACCTTCGTGAATCGCGCTTTCATATGTATCGAGCAGCGCCGTGTATTTCTCCGTCTCCCCGCGATAAAGCCAGACGACAGCGTTGAGGTTCTTCATCTGCCATTCGCTCCACTCGTTGAGCGTCTTGTCAACGGCGGTGTAGTAATTTCGGGAATCGATGAACAGAACCTGATCCAGCCGTGTCTCCGGCTTCCCTTTATCGAAGAACCACAGCGTGCACGGCAGGGATTTCGTGTAGAAAAAGTTATTGCCCACGGAAAGCATGACATCCACATGACCCGTGCGGACAAGCTGCTGGCGGATGAGCCGATCCTTGTTAGAGCTGTCGGTGGCGGAGGCCGCCATGACAAAGCCGGCGCGCCCGGTCTCATTTAGGTAAGAGTAGAAATAGGAAATCCAAAGGTAGTTTGCGTTGGAGACCTCCTTGTTGGCGTTGACGCCGGGCAGACCAAAGGGCAGACGTCCGGCGTTTTGCGTGCTCTCGGAGTTGACCTTATCCACATTGAACGGCGGATTTGCCATCACATAGTCGCAGCAGCCGTCCAGATTGAAATAGTCGTTATAAAAACTGTTTGCCCCGTCCTCGCCGTAGATAATTTTGGCATTGAGTCCGTGAACCGCCATGTTCATCAGACATAGTTTGCCGTTATAATCTACCTTTTCCTGTCCGAAAAATGTCATGGCGGAGTTGGCATTTGTGCCATACCGCTCCACGAAATCGCTGGAAGAAACAAACATGCCACCGCTGCCGCAGGCGGGATCAAGCACCGTTCCGTGTGTCGGCTCGATGATGTTCACGATCATGCGGACAAGGGATTTGGGCGTGAAGAATACGCCGTCGTCTGAGGCGACAGCCGGAGCAAACTTATTTAGAAAATACTCATAGATACGCCCGATGATATCGTCGTGTATCTCATTTAGGGCGCTGTTATTGAAGATGCGAAGAAGCTCCCGCAGTAAATCGTTCTGGAATGATGTGTATGTCTTGGGTAAAACGCCCTTCAGCTGCGCGGACTGCGACTCCACAAGCTCCATCGCCTCGTTGACGGCTTTACCCACGTCAGTGCCGTCCGGCAGGTTCAAAAGATAATCATACCTTGCCTTTTCAGGGAGGAAAATTGCACTTTTCTGCGCGAAGTCCTCAGGCTCCACCGGCAGTACGCGCCCGTTGCGAACAGGACGGTCTTTCATAATCTCCGCTTCAACATATTTGAAACGGCTGTATGCGTAGCGCAGGAATATGAGTCCCAACACCGGCATACAGTATTCATTTGAAGTCAGCTTCGACCCCTGTCGCAGAAGGTCGGCAGACTCCCATAATTCGCTTTCAAGCTTTCTGATATTTATCATTAAAGTAACCCCGCGTCTTTGTTTTGTTTGAGAACGGTCATAAACGTAATATGTAGCTTTATCTTAGGACTCTACGGGCGCATCATCATGAAGAAAATCCATAATATCCCCGGCGTTGCAGTCCATTACTTCAGCTATTTTTAGGAGGACAGATAAGGCTACCTCTTGGTTTTTTCGCATCTTAGTAAATGTGGCAGGCGAAATCCCCGCACGTTTACGCAACTCCGCCTTGCTCATTTCTCGCTCTGCGCACATGACCCATAGTTTTTTGTAGCTGACTTTCATAGCACACACCTCAAGATACATTCTTGGCTCGTTTTGGAATCCTGCTTCATATTTTATCACAGTCTTCGAGACAAAACAACAGGTTCACATGAAAAGGCTGCTAAGTTTTTGATAAACTATAATTATTTTTGAGTTCTTGAACTATTTCGGCTAAAGAGAATGACCCGCGCTAAGAATGCTCGCGTGGGTCGCTTTTCAATTCTTCCGATGGTATTCCGTTCCTGCTACTTCATGTCCATCTTCCGCACAACATCAGCAGTATAGGCAATGAACTCCTCCGGCGTTGGAACATCTCCCTCGCACGGGATACTTTGCCAGTATGCTTTTTGTCTTGGGTCATCGCTGACAAGACCGTTTATCATTGCGATTTTAATTTGCTTTCTGACTTCTTCTACAGTCGTGTTATTCTTCTCCGCGATTTGTTCAAGGGCACGTTGGGCTGACTCTATCTTTCTCTTGTCCATTAACTTTCTCCAATTCATGCGATGTTGATTACCCTTATTCCGGCTTTTTTCGCATAGTCTACCGTGTACGCCGTTCCGCCTTTGCTTTCAGGCAAATAACAAATACACGCACTAATATTATCAACTAGATGGCGGTTTCGCCTGAACATACATCCGCTGTCATATCGTTCTGAAGTATATACGAATTTATCACAGCCGGACTTGACCTGCTCATAGACTTCGATATCCGCTTTTGCACATCCTCTGGTTTGGTCACGACAAGGAAGCACCAATACCAATTTGATATATGGATATTTTATTTTTAATTCCAAGACTGTCTGAGCTGCCAAGGTGTCAAAACCGAGTGCGCCGCCTGCTCCAAAGTATGTATACCCTTGTTTTATCAGCTCCTCGACCTCATCCTTCAACCGTTTGGCTACCAGTTCATATCGATCAGACGGAATTTTTCTGTGTCCTGTGAAGCAACAAGTTTTTTCTTTCATCTCTTACCTCAAATCTGACCAGTATCGCGGACAATATGTAAGTAGATTGTAGCATAAAATATCAAATGCTGCAACCAATACTGGTCAGGTTCACATGAAGGGAGGGCGGAGAGATGGAACAGAAAATCCGGCGTGATCGTAACATGGGTGATAACCTCAGAAGGCTCAGAGATCAAAGTGGATTATCTCAGGAAAAGCTCTGCGCTGAACTCCAACGGCGTGGCTGTGACATTGGAAGAAGCTGCTATGCTAAATACGAAGCCGGAGAGCTGAACATCCGTGCGAGTGTGATTATTGAGCTCAAGAAGATATACAACTGCTCGTATGATGACTTTTTCGCCGGTCTTGATGAATAGCTTTTCAGTCATTTTGGAATCCTACCGCTTCTCGGTGGGTTCCTTTTTTTATGCGGTATATCAATACGACTTTATGCGGGCCGCTTCTTTCTTAAAAACGGCGGTTTTGTGTTGATTGTTGCCACATTAACTGATTGATTAATTCATCTTTTCGTGATAAAATAAAGTCACCAACATATGGGAGGTTTTTTGTATGGCCGTATGCTATGATAGGCTATTTCACCTGATGATCGACAAGAAAGTCACGACCGCGCAGCTCATGAAGGAGGCGGGGTTTTCTGCCAACATCATCACGCGTCTAAAACGGAACCGGTATGTTTCGTTAGAGAGTATTGAAAGTATCTGCAGTGTAATGGGCTGCACCGTGAATGATATGCTGGAGTTCACAGAAATCGACAAATGATGGGAGGCACAAGGTACAATGCTTGCAATGTCTGAACTGAAAGAAATACTGCCTCACGCGAAAGCACGGTTTGTCGAGAAAATGTTTTCCCACAACGATGTCCCCACGCTGTTGGACGATACGCCACTTACCATATGCAACCGCTCCAATGCGAAGGCAAAACACGATGCGGCGATAGCGCGTTGCTATGCCTTTGACAGTGAATTCTCTCTCCAGACCTGGGGCGAAGTAATTCATGGAACTGCTGGAAGCGAGGTTCTCCTATACCAGTTCAGATTCTCTCACCCTATGGAGTTCGAGAGAACGCTTTGGCATGAATGGGGACATTTGCTCTCCAACAAGTACATCGAGGCCATAAACGATGAACGGTTGGAATACTTCAAAAGACGCGAAGCCAGTCACGATAGGTTTTATCACGAGAATCTACCCGATGATGAAAGGGAGTACCAGGAACGGCTTGCATTTGGCACGCAGCTTTGGTGTGAGTTCATAGCGGACACGATCCGTAATATTGTAGCTGATGACGAGCCTCACAGCATAGCGTGGGATATACAAGAGCAGATGAAACAGGATCTTCTTGTCGCTGTTTCAAATACGCCTGTCCAGATCGATTTATTGGGGCATTATTGTTCCACGGTTCTAACCAATCCGACAGTTGTTGCTCATAGCGAGATTGATGAACGGTTCAGTATTGGTTTTGAATTTTTGCCTGATATGACCGTAAAGCTGGTCGATAAACTGCTTTGTATTCTTGCTGACCAGCTCAACAAAGAACAAATCTGTAAAATCAGTAAGGATAGGATTCTCGATATCGGCGCAGTGATAAACCAAATATGGGAGACAATCGAAGAAAACAAACTTCAGCGGATATTCGAGAATAGATAAGAGCTGTCGAATACTATCTTGACGGAGGTGAAGCCGCATGGCGCAGAATTGCCGCACATACATTGCCATAGACCTCAAGTCGTTTTATGCCTCCGTTGAATGCGTAGAGCGCGGACTTGACCCGCTGACGACGAACCTTCTTGTCGCTGATGCCAGTCGCACGGAAAAAACCATCTGCCTTGCGGTATCGCCATCGCTCAAGGCTTACGGCATACCCGGACGCGCCCGACTGTTTGAAGCCGTCCAGAAGGTCAAAGAGGTAAACGCCCAGCGGCAGCGCAAAGCACCCGGGCGAAAGCTCACCGGCGAATCCTACGACGCTACGCTGCTCAAAACCGCGCCGGAGCTGGCAGTTTCGTATATCACCGCTCCGCCGCAGATGGCGCACTACATGGAGTGCAGCACGAACATCTATAAAAACTACCTGAAATACGTCGCGCCAGAGGATATCCATGTCTATTCGATAGACGAGGTGTTCATCGACGCTACCGATTACCTAAACACATATAAGCTCACGCCGCGTGAGATGACGATGATGCTGATACAGGACGTTCTGAAAAGCACCGGCATTACCGCGACAGCTGGTATCGGAACGAACCTATATCTTGCCAAGATTGCGATGGACATTCAGGCGAAGCACACCGCGCCTGACAAGGACGGCGTCCGCATTGCTGAGCTTGACGAGATGAGCTACCGGCAGCTTCTTTGGACGCACACGCCGCTCACCGACTTCTGGCGCGTCGGCAAAGGCATTTCGGCAAAGCTCGAAGCCAATGGAATGTACACGATGGGCGATGTTGCGCGACGTTCCCTTAATGACGAGGCGTTTTTGTATAAGCTGTTCGGCATCAATGCGGAGCTGCTTATCGACCACGCATGGGGCTGGGAGCCTTGCACCATGGTGGAAATCAAAGCATACAAGCCCAGCACTAACAGCGTCAGCTCCGGGCAGGTGCTGGCGTGTCCGTACCCATTCGATAAGGCAAAGCTGATAGTCCGCGAAATGACTGACCTGCTTGTTTTGGATATGGTGGAGAAAGGGTTGGTTACAGACCAGATAGTGCTGACCATCGGTTATGATATTGAAAACCTAACCGACACAAAAATAAGCCGCACCTACAAGGGAGAAGTCACCACCGACCACTATGGGCGTAAAGTACCGAGGCAAGCACACGGCAGCGCAAACATCGGTCGGCAGACCTCCTCCACGATGCTCATCATGAAAACGGTCATGGAGCTGTTCGACCGCATCGTAGACAAAAACCTGCTTGTCCGGCGCATGAGTGTCACCGCTAATCACCTTGTCGGTGAGGACACAGTACAAAAAGACAGCGGCGGTGAGCAGCTCGACCTGTTCACTGATTACGAGGCACTGCAAAAACAACGCGCCGAGGAAGAAGCAGCGCTGGAGCGTGAGCGCCACATCCAAGAGGCAATCCTCACCCTGCGCGAGAAGTATGGCAAGAATGCTGTGCTCAAAGGAATGAATCTCGAAGAAGGCGCTACGACTATTTCCCGCAATAAGCAAATTGGCGGGCACAAGGCATAATTAGACGATAAATTGGAAGCTGTGAAGGAGAACCAATATGGATTATATCACCATAACAAAAGAGAATCTGGAAACCGAACATATCTGCTGTGCAATCAGTAACAACAAAGATGTGCAGGTATCATCGAAAAAAGAGTGGCTTTCCGACAGGATGGACGATGGACTTGTATTCCTAAAAAGTGTCGAGCGCGGTAAATGCTTTATAGAATTTATACCGGCTGAGAATGCTTGGATTCCTGTTATTGCTGATGGATACATGGTCATTAACTGCCTGTGGGTTTCAGGCTCATTCAAAGGCAATGGGTATTCAAGTGACTTGCTTAATCAATGCATTATAGACAGCAAAGCAAAAGGCAAAATTGGATTGTGTATCCTTTCATCGGCAAAAAAACTACCTTTTCTGGCAGACCCGAACTTTCTGAAATACAAAGGCTTTTCCGTATGTGACGAATCCGATAACGGAATCCAACTGTGGTATCTACCGTTTGACGCGGACGCTATCAAACCTCAATTCAAGGAGTGCGCAAAACATCCTCATGTAGAGGAATCCGGCTATGTTTTATACTATACAAGCCAGTGTCCTTTTAACGCGAAGTATGTTCCTATTCTTGAAAAGACGGCAAAAGAATACGGAATTCCTTTTCATGCTATCCACCTTGTGAGTAAGGAAGATGCACAAAACGCACCTTCTCCGATTACTACTTACGCGTTATTCTACAACGGTGAGTATCTTACCAACGAAGAATTAAACGATAAAAAGTTCCTCAAGCTGGTGCAAGGATAACTCACAAACAACTTTCCGTTTATCGGGGTGATGTAAAATGACGGACGCAAACAACCGTCGCTACGACGATATAATCAATCATCCGCACCATCAATCTGCAACGCGCCCGCATATGTCGAATCATGACCGTGCAGCGCAGTTTTCGCCCTTTGCGGCTCTGACCGGATACGATGATGCGGTAAGAGAAACCGCCCGTATGACGAATGCAAAGGAAGAATTAGACGAGTACCGCAAAGAAGAACTGAACGAACGCTTGAATATGATACAGGACACTTTGTACGAGCAGCCGGAGGTGTCCATCACATATTTTCTGCCGGACAAGAAAAAATCCGGCGGGTCGTATGTCACCGTGACCGGCAGCGTGATGAAAATCGATGAGTATGAGCACCTCGTCGTCATGCGAGATAGGACGAAAATCCCGATAGATGATATTGCCGAAATCGACGGCGAGATATTTGGAGCAATAGAATGATGAAATCAAAACATAAATCCCCTTGGATTGCGGCGTTAATCATATGCTTCGTTTCACTTGCCGTTGGCGCATCGTTTCACGGCATACGGATGCACCCGGAAAACGTCGAGGCATACAGCCTCGGCTGCACAATGGGCATCATTATGGCGAGTGTTGCCGCTATCGCGTTTGTTGTGTTCATCGTGCTGTTTGTGCGATATAAGAAATCGGGAAAATAATCGGAGGAAACGCCCATGACCGGCAAGGAACGCCTTATCGAGCTGTTGAAGCTCCTATACGCGAAGACAGACGAAAACCATCTGCTTTCGACCGCGCAGATTGTGTCGTATTTCAACGAGCAAGGTGTCCGCACTGACCGCGAAACTGTCAAGGCAGACATAGACTCTCTGAATCGCTGTGGTATTGAGATATATGCCGTCACGGGGACACAAACGAAATACTACTTCTCTGACAGGCAGTTTGAGCTTGCGGAGCTGAAGCTGCTTGTAGACGCCGTGGAATCCTCCAAGTTCATCACAAGCAGTAAAAGTGAGCAGCTTGTCGGAAAGTTAATGACCATGGCCGGAGAAGCCAGTGCGAAAGAGCTTGAGCGCCACCTATACACCGCAGGACGTGTAAAGCCGGAGAATGAATCTATCTTCCGCACAGTAGATATCATCTTCAAGGCCATCAACGCAGAACGACAGATAGCGTTTGAGTATTGCGAGTATGCGCCGGACAAGTCCTTCGTATCAAAGCACGACGGAGAGCAATATGTTTTTTCGCCTTATGCCATGCTGTATAACGAGGACAAATACTACTTGCTTGGCTATTCTGAGCATCACGAAAAGGGCGGAAAAATCATTACATACCGGGTGGACAGGATGAAGCTGCCCGAAATACTCGATACTCCCATTGTTCCGCGCCCAGAGGGATTTGACCCTGTGGACTATACTGTGGATGTGTTCAGTATGTTTGATGGGAAGCCTTGCAGGGTCAGACTCCGCTGCGAGAATCGACTGATGAACTACGTCATTGACCGCTTTGGAGAGGATGTTCAGACATCCATCGTGTCAAAAGAACGGTTTGACGCGGTGGTAGACGTATCGGTCAGCCAGACCTTCTTTGCTTGGGTGTTCCAGTTTGCCGGTGCAATGCGAATTGTCAGTCCAAAGGCAGTAAAGGAGCAGTACAGCGAAATGCTGGACAAGTCGCGAGAACAGGTCAAATAAGCGCTAAAAGCAAGAACGGAGACCATCATATAAAAAAGTCGAGCGGAGGTGCGGTCATATAGCCGCACCTCCGCTCTTGGCCTATTGACATGAAGACAAATCTGATTATAATTAGTCTTACGAAGCAATCTGCTTCGTAAGACTGCACATTTGAAGGAGACCAACATGAAAACACGCAGCATGGACACGATGATAAGGATCAGGGACTACGCAGAGCTATATTATGCGGATCACGGCTGTTCTCCTTCAACCACAATGATTGCCGATGAGGTCGGCGTATCCAGAGGTACGGCGTATAAATACCTTGTTGAGATGGCCGAGAAGGGTATCATTGCTTACGACGGAAAGCGAATCGTCACCAATATTACGCGAAACAGCAATGTTGACCGCTCCAACGCACCAATCGTCGGCGCTATCCGATGCGGTACACCGGAGGAAGAACGTGCAGAGATACAGGAATACGTCTCTCTCCCGGCCTCCATCTTCGGCTATGGTGATTTCTACATACTCAAAGCCAAGGGAGATTCCATGAACCTTGCCGGGATTGACGAAGGCGATTACATCGTAGTGGAGACTAATGTGCAGGAAAAGGTCGGCGATATCGTCGTAGCTCTCAATGATGAGAACTGCAACACGCTCAAGCGTCTTGCCTATGACAGCTCAAAGAAAAAGTATTACTTGAAAGCGGAAAGTGATAATCCGGCAAATCATGACGTCTATCCCCGCCATATGTCGATTCAGGGGGTGGCACGGCATGTCATTAAAGCGTTATGAACAATATCTCCGATCACATCCACCTTGTGCCATGGAGGAAGATTATAGGAATTGGAAAAAGATAGAACATATCATAGCCCACTCGGCGACGACGCCTTTGATTTTCCCTTCCTGTGTGCGGAGGATTATGACAGGCTGCCGCTTGCAGAGATGGGGCCGGTCGTTGCCGTAAGAGACCCGTATGGCGAGCAGCTCTACCCAAACCCATATTATAACAACATAGAGGTGATTGGCTCCTTTCGGGAATACCTGATGGGTCATTTCTATCAGGATTACACTGACTATCTGCGCAGGATGATTGAGGACGGGAGAGTATCTATCGGGAAGTCAGGCACTCAGATTACGCAGCCGGAACGGATTATTGTCAGTGACGCAGATATTGAGCGTATCGACCTATATCGCAAATCAACGAGTGAGGTCTATGTCGATGTCATTATCAGCGTGAAGCTAAAGCTGTATGACCATTTGGGCGACAGAATGCTCGCCGAGTCCATGTCACAGTGGTACAGAGTCCGAACATTTTCCGACTTGACTCCCGGCAATCTCAGCTTCAATGACCTTGATTTTATTGCTGTGTATGATAAAAGCACACCGGCTCCCGGACGAGCACTGGATGACTACCTCGTTCCATATACAAGAACGTCGCTGCTGGACAGTGAGGGCACTGAAATCCTCGCACTGTACTTCCCGGAGGCGCTGGAGAAGCCCTGCCGTATTGACGGTGAGGACCTTGCACGTCGCATGAAGCTCCAAGTGAAATACTGCCGCCTGACAGCGGATTGCGCCATCCGTGGGCAGATGTATTTTGAAGACCGGACAATCGAGGTGTATGACAAATTTAATCAAATACGGCAGAAAGAAATACCCGCCAATACGATCATCGTGGATGTTACCTCGTGTATTGACGATGACCTGCATCTGAAACGGGAGCTTATTAATGATACGCTGATTCATGAGTGTATTCATGCTGACCGCCATCGACTGTTTTATCTGGGGCAGCGCCTGTATAACGAGGAAATACGCTGCCTGTCCTGTTCGCTCCCCGGAATGAGAGCCGGAACGCAGATAGACGCCGGGTATGAGCTGTCAAAAAGTCTGGACATCGATGAAGCTGTTATCGGAGACGCTTCACTCTCCGCGAAATCTCCCATTGACTGGATTGAGTGGCAGGCTAACCGCGTCACACCGCGAATCCGTATGCCGGCAAGCACTACGGAACAGAAAATCAAGGAGCTGTACGCGAGGTCTTTTTCAAGATATCCGAATATGTCACAGGAAAAGCGTACAGCCAATGTCGTAAGCGACCTCGCGGCTTTCTTCGGCGTTTCCAAACAGAGCGCAAAGATACGAATGATAGAGCTTGGGTATTCAGAGGCGCAGGGCGTTTTGAATTTTGTAAACGGCGCATATGTCGAAAATCACAGCTTTACGCCGGGAATGCTCAGCCAAAACCAAAGTTTCACGATTGGTTTCAAGGACGCGCTGGAGCTGTTCAAAACCAGTCAGGCGTTTCGGGAACGCATCAACTCCGGTTGCTATCAGTACATCGACGGTCATTACTGCCTTGCAGAGAGTAAGTACGTTTACAGACGCAACGGTGAGTTGCACCTGACCTCCTACGCCAGAGCGCACATGGATGAGTGCTGCCTCGTGTTCACGATCAAAGGCAGCAGAATTGAGTACAGCTACAAGGAGGGCACACTTCAAAAGGAATCCGTCACAGCAGGAATCCGAACAGAGTTCGATAATAACCAGCCCGCCGAGTTTGATTATCAGACTGAGGCGAAACGGCTATCCGATATTCTGTATTCACTTCCGGCTTCTCCTTGTGAGACTTTGAAGCTACATATGAAGCAGCGTGGCTTTACCGTGGAGGAATTGGTAGCCAAGAGCGGTGTGTCGGTAAGAACCTTAAAACGGCTCAGAACCGAACCTGACTACCAGCCGAACCGAACCCATCTTATGGCAATCTGCGTTGGTCTTCAGTTAGAGCCGGTGCTGCAAAAGGATTTTCTTGCGAAGTATGGTATCACATTTACCAGCAGTCCAAAAGACGTGCTTTATGAAATGATGCTGTGGAGTATGTACCGACAGTCCCTGTCCCTGTTTAACAAGAAGCTGGCGGAGTATGGATACCCGCCGCTAAGCAACTGCATAGACGAACTTGATGAGTAGAAACCGTATATGACCGGTGAGGCTGCCTTTATGGGGCAGTTTCACCGGTCTTTTTTGTTTTCTGAAAATTTTCTTCTCGAAAAAGTGCCACGCCGTGGCATTTTTTTGGGCTTTTTGAGCCCGTTTTCTATGGTTTTAGAAGCCATTTACAGCGTGCAGACACAATATACGCTGTTATTCGCTTGAGATAGTCAATATATTGTGGTTTTAGAAGGTGCCACGCTGTGGCATTTTTGTTTCAAGGCTCTCCCGCTACAATTAAAGCACAACGACACCGGAACACCGGTTGAGTTCAACAAAATATCGACAGCCTGACTTGCAATAGGGCGAAGGATATCTCATAGGCCACGCATCGTAACACGATGCAGCCGAATGAAGTACCCTCTGATTCCCTATGCCCTAGTCAGGTGTGGCGGGTCTGTGCGTACTTCTACAGGCCCGCTTTTTCTTTGAGATTCCTTTGCCAGTCGCAGTCGGGCGGCAAGGATTTGAAATGAACTGGTTGTGCTACATCGCCGCGTACCCGTAATCTCCGAATTTTGATTTCATCAAAATTCAAAATTTTAAGGAGATTACAAAAATGAAGACACCGAAAGAATTTGATTATGACCTTTGGACGACCGGCGAGGGAACGCAGAAAAAGTATTTCACAAGAGTAAAAAGGACCGGCGAGGTGTGCGAAGTGAGCCACGAGGTAATGAAGTTTCTGCGTAGCGAGGAGAAGCGACAAATACGCGAATTAGAGCAGTCCGGGAATCTTCTGTGCCTTGAAACCGTTCCGGATGAGGATTTCGGAGAATCGTGGATGACTGACCCACGCGACTTTACGAATGATGTGACTATGAAGATGACCGAAGATGCGTTTCTGCAACTCCTTACACCCAACCAGCGCGATGTATATCTCTACTGCATTGCCGGTGACATGAATGTAAGAGAGTATGCCCGGGCACATGGGCTACATCACAAATCTGTTTCTGAGACCATCCTAGCGATTCGAGAGAAATATAAAAAGAATTTTATATGATACCCCGCCAAACGCCCAAAAAATGTCCGTTGGTAAGTGAGAGAACAAATCTCACCAACGAGATTGCAAGATTCGATTTTCTCCGGTTCGCTCGAACCGCTGCTCCTTGAAAACTGAATATCATTCATCAGGTACGTTCCCTGCGTTATGGGTGATGAGCCCTAAGCTGTTTTCGCAAGTGCGCCATGACCTCCACTTTTGGAGCGAGCGAAAACACTCATGAGATAAAAGCCGGATTGCTTCCGGTGGCGGCAATGACAGACGCCGGGGATAATGATACTTCCGTAGCCGAAAGGCGCGGCCCGCGGAGAACCCGGGGGAGGTTGGATTCCTATGGAGCGGTCAGCAAGCCGCCGCCTGATGATTTCCCTGAGCCGGGTTTTCGGCTCATAGCTCTCGGGGCGTCGAGGACAAATAGAGAGCCGTACATAAACACAAAGGAGACGAAAAAATGCAATACGCAGAAAGATATAACAGCGAGAGATACCTGGATATGACGGCATTTCTCGCATTAAAGCACATAGAAGCTCAGGAAAGAAGGAGGACTCCACGAATGAATGATGATTGGAATTACCGCAGAGGCGATATCTACATCGCAAACCTTGACCCGTATATCGGCAGCGAGCAGGGCGGCACACGCCCGGTGGTTGTGCTCCAGAATAACGCCGGCAACTATTTCAGCCCCACTTTGATCGTCGCGCCCATCACGTCGCGTGCCGACAAACGGAGAGACCTTCCGACGCATTACTACGTTGAAAATGCCCGTGGACTTGACGGTCCTGCGCTTGTCCTGCTGGAGCAGATCAGAACCATCGATAAGCGCCGTGTCCGCAAGTACATCGGAAAAATGAGCCGGTGGCAGGTTGAGGATATGGGTGACATCATCGAGCAGACGGTCGGCAACGGATGCCGAATTCCCGAATGTGAGGAAGCACCGTAATCAAGCAAGAGTTCCCAAATCTATTGTGACGGAGGAAATATCATTGACTAAAGCAGAGCAGAACAAACTGGAAAAGGCGAAAAAACATGAGTTCATCGCCAAGACTTATGCGGTTATTCTCAGCAGCATCCCGGTACAGGCAACGGGGGTGCGCAAATCAGCGCAGATTCGGCTTACACACAAGAACTTCAACAGCTATATCAGGTTCCATGCCTACGGAATGGATATCAACTTTCTGATCTATGGCGACGGCAATGTTGCTGTGGAACTGACGGAAGCCCTACACTCCAACCACACCGAACAGCTTTTTGAATATTCCCCAGAGATAGAAGAACAGGCAGCGTTCTTGGCGAAACTGGCGGAAATGATGCCTTGGGTAATCGACCTGTATCTCGACCAGAGTGTCATGGACTTCCATTCCTATATGGATTATGTCGGATACTCCGAAAATATAACTGCGGCATACCAGACTATGATGGACGAATACCACGGTTTGAACACTTCGGAGGAATGATCTCGCCATACGGCAACCGCTCGGTTGCCGGTACATCCCATTATTGTGTTCTGATACCAACAGACCGTTCATACACTTCACCAAGGGTAGAAGTCATTGGCTGCCGGCTTTGCGCCGACAGCCTATTGTTTTGTCCTTGATAAACCACGCCAATAGGAAGGAGACCGATATATGGAGCAATATACCCCAACTGCTATTGACCCCAGAACGATAGACCGCAGCCGACTCGCACAACGTAGCGCTGTGAAGCTTGATTCCAATGCGCCGCAGAAAGAACGGCTCGCGTCTCTGTTGCACCAGATTGACCCGCATTGCTATCTGGACGGAAAGACCGTTGTGATTTCCCGCTTCGCCAACACATCAGTCTCGCTCAACGACTGTGTTCAAGCGTATCTCGGCGGGCTGTAAGGCGACATCCTTGTCAGTAATAAAGGGGGCGAATAGAATAATGTAAAACACATTGGGAGGTGCGATATGCTGAAAAGCGTTTATCGGACAGGCATCTACGCCCGCCTGTCCCGTGATGACGGCGACAAAGCCGAATCGAACAGCATCGTCAGTCAAAAATCCATCTGCGAGGAGTATATAGCTCAACATACGGAGCTGGAGCTTTGCGATACGTTTGTAGATGACGGATACTCTGGCGTTTCGTTTGACCGTCCGAACTTTCGCCGCATGGAACAGGCTATCCGCGATGGAAAAATCGACTGCATCGTATGCAAAGACCTGAGCCGCTTCACGAGAAACTATATTGAAGGCGGCAGATACTTAGAGAAGATTTTTCCGCAGCTCGGCGTTCGGTTCATAGCAATCAACGATACCTATGATACTGCCACCGGCAATCCGCAATCAGATTCCTTTATCATTCCGTTCAAGAATCTAATAAACGACACCTATTGCAAGGATATCTCCGTGAAGATACGCTCCAATCTGGACGTGAAGCGCCGCAAGGGTGAATACGTTGGCGCGTTCACGCCATACGGGTATGTGAAGGCTTCCGATGATAAGAGCCGACTTATCGTTGACGAATATGCCGGTGAGATAGTCCGCTCTATCTATACCATGTACAAGGATGGGCTGAGCATCGGCAGGATAGCCGATCGGCTCAATTCCATGGGTGTTCTGTCACCTATGGAATATAAGCTCTCTCAAGGCAGCAAATATGAGACCCTATTCAAATCCCATGAGGTTGCGCTCTGGTCATATATGGCTGTTCGCCGGATTCTCACAAGCGAGACCTATATCGGCGTTCTGGTACAGGGTAAACGCGGTACGCCAAACTACAAGGTCAGGAAAATTCAGGACAAAGACGAAAGTGAATGGGTAAAGGTAGAAAACGCCCATGAGCCGCTGGTGTCCTACTCTGACTTTACGGCAGTTAAGGAAATGCTGGGACGCGACCGTCGTTCTGCCAGCGATGAAGAATCCGCAAGCCTGTTTTCCGGCTTTCTGTATTGCGGCGACTGCGGGCAGTCTATGGTTCGCAAGACCGTTCCGTCCGGTACAAAGAAGTATCTCTATTACATCTGTGCTGCTTCCAAACGGCGGGAGTGCAGTTCCCACAGCATCAGCGAAAAGGAGCTGGAGCGAGTTGTGTTCCATGCTCTCCATGACCAGATAGAGATCGTGCTACGGCTGGATGAAGCTCTTGCCTATATCGACCGACTTCCGTCCGCAGACCGCCGCGTGTTCAATTACGAGGCGCAGATAGTCAAGATTGAAGAAGAACTTGAACGCTGTCAGGGTCTAAAGCTCCGCTTATACGAAGACCTCTCCGACGGCATCATTGATAAAGCGGAATACATGGAGTTCCGCGACACCTACACCAAGACGATTGCGCAGAAAAAAGAAGCTCTCACCAGAGTGCAGCGTGAATACAAGGATACGCTTGCCACTGGCATTGCTGAGCGGAACTGGGTCACACTGTTCCGGCAGTATGAGAACATAGATGAGCTGAACCGCCGCGTCCTCATGGCACTGGTAGATAAAATCATTGTCCATGAAAATCACGTGGTGGAAATCTTCTATAAATACCGCGATGAATACGAACAGGCTGCGGCTTACGCCGCAAGCTTCGATGACGAGCGTAAAAACGTAGGATAAGGGGGAAAAACCAATGGCACGAAAGAGCAGAAAAATACAAGCTGAACCACAGGAAATAGTACAGTCGTCACAGATTTTCCCGACTGCGATTTATGCCCGTCTGTCGGTGGAGAACAGTGGCAAGGATGATGACGGAGCCGCGCTCCAGAATCAGATTGACGTTTGCCGCGAATACATAAAAACCTGTCCCTATCTGAGCTTACAGTCCGTCTATTCAGACAACGGAAAAACCGGGACTGTGTTCGACCGTCCTGCGTTCAACCGTCTGATGGACAACATACGAGACGGCAGCATTAAATGCTTGGTGGTGCGTGATTTAAGCCGTTTCGGACGCGATTATATTGAGGCCGGAACTTACCTTGAACGAATATTCCCGAAGCTGGATGTACGCTTTATCTCCGTCAAGGAGCAGTTCGACACCTTTGCCACGGACGGCTCCAACGAATCGCTGATGATTCCTCTGCAAAACCTTATAAATGATCTCTATTCAAAGGATATCTCCCGCAAGGTCTCCACGGCTCTGCGTATTCAGATGGAGAATGGGAGCTTTCGCTGGCGTAAGCTCCCGTATGGCTATTGTTGGAATGAGGAACGAACACAGATAATCCCCGATGAAGCAACAGCCCCTTTTGTGAGGGACATCTTCAAGTGGAAGCTTGAGGGAGCGTCTTTGCCAACAATGCTGACGCTCCTTGATGATGCCGGTGCTCCGATCCCGGAGACCTTACAGCGCACGGAGGGCAACATGGACGGTGTAAACACAATATGCTGGTCTCGAAGCAGCGTATTTGAGATTCTCAGGAACCCTGCCTACGAGGGAGATAAAGCGGTCGGTCGCTCAAAACAATCGGTTTATGCCGGCATGAAAGAAGTTCAGGTGAAAGACCGTGCAATGTGGTATATCACCGAGGACGCTCATGAGGGACTTGTCTCCCGCGAAGATTACGACGCGGTACAGCGCATGATGAAGCAAGCTTCGGAGGAACGGAAAGCGAAAATGGAGGCATCACGCGCCATGCGGGAGAGCCTTGTAGACCTGTTCGACGGCAAAGTATTCTGCGCCGATTGCGGTCAGCGGATGTATTTCCACCGGCACAAAATTGATAAGGACAAACGTGGACGCTGGTATGCGGCCTATGAGTGCAGCACTTATGTGGGAAGACGCGCTGTACGCTGTACCGCTCACCGTATTCGACAGGACTTGCTGAATGAAAAGGTGCTGGGAGCCTTACAGCTTCAAATACAGACGGCACTGGACTACGAGCAAATAATCGAGGACTTGCGTGATAACGAGGCAGACAAGAAGCTACGCGCAAAAATGAGCTACGCCATTAACAGCGTCAACTTAAAGCTGCGCGGCGTAGGCAGCAAGCGTACCCGCTTGTATGAGGATTTCGCGGACGGGATACTGAACGAAGAAGAGTACCAGTTCGCAAAGAGCACCTATGATGAGCAATGGGAAATGCTGAATCGGCAGTTGGACGAGCTTGTCCAAAGGCGAAACAGCTACGCCGAGACCCTTTCCTCTGATAACAAGTGGATCAGCTTACTCAAAGGTTTACAGGAAACCAAGGAGCTTACAAAGGAACTTACAGATATGGCCATCGACCATATTGCAATCTATGAGGACGGCAGTGTTGAGCTCTTTATGAAATACCATGATGTATTCGTCTTGACGGGCGAGTACCTTCAAAAAATCTGTGGGGAGGAATCGGCGTGAAAGAATACAACATCGCCATCTATATTCGCCTCTCCATGGCAGATGAGGATACCGGCTATGGCAAAACCGAGAGTGACAGCATTGTTAACCAGCGCAGTCTGATAAATCGTTATCTTGATAAGCACACGGAGTTGTCCGGTTTTCATAGGACGGAGTTCTGTGATGACGGCTTCACCGGCACGAACACCAACCGTCCCGCCTTTACGGAACTGATGGCGGAGGTCAAAAAGGGCAAGTACAATCTTATTTGTGTAAAGGACTTTTCACGGTTTTCCAGAGACTACATTGAGATTGGCGACTGCCTTGAATGCCTGTTTCCGTTCCTTGGCGTCCGGTTCATTTCGATCAACGACAACTACGACAGCGATGATTATAAGGGCACGACCGGCGGCCTGGATGTGGTCATGCGAAACATTGTTTATGCCGCTTACAGCAAGGACTTATCTGTGAAAACAACCACCGCAAAAATCCAAATGATGAAACAGGGCAAGTATGTCGGCAGCTATGCGCCATACGGCTATGTGCTTCATCCCAAGGTACGAAACAAGCTTGCTGTTGACCCGGAAGCAGCTCAAGTTGTGCGTCGGATATTTGACTTGGCTATCGCAGGTACAAAGGTCACGGATATCGCCAAACAGCTTAACATCGAGGGTGTACCTACTCCGTCACAGTATTTTGTTGCAAATCATCCCGGCACCGAAAAGTTTGGCAATTCATCGAATAAGCTGTTATGGAGTTACACCGCCGTATACAATATTTTGACGAAGCTCACCTACACCGGTGCAACGGTAGGTCATGTCAGCAAAACTGTTGTTCCTCTCAGCAAGCAAGTGAAAAAGCAACTGCCGGAGGACTGGATTGTTGCCGAGAATATGCACGAGGCGATTGTCTCCAAGGACGACTTCGACAAGGCGCAGGCTATCATCCGCAAGCAGAAGCAGGCCAGGAACGCTGACTCTCTCAATGCCTCTATGTACCCGCTTCGCTCTCTGGTGCGCTGCGGCAACTGTGGCAGAGCCATGACTTATGATAAGCGGCGCAAAGGCTTTTATTGCCCTTATCCAAAGACAGACCCAAACAGCCTTTGCCCACGAGGAATTGTGTGCTTGTCTAAAGAGCTGGAGAAAGTCGTATTTAATGCGATTTCTATGATACTTCAGGCGGCGGTTTGCAAGCAGCCGTCATCAAAAGAAATGCAACGCCGGAAGAAAACATCCATCGATGAAAAGCTATCGCTGTTGTCCAGCCTTCAATCACAATCCGAGAAGCGAAAGAAGTTGAAGCTGAAGCTCTATGAGCAGTACACGGGCGGCGAGATAGCAAAGAATTGTTATCTTGAGCAGAAGACCGCTATTGATGAAACGCTGGCCACCACAGCCGCAGAAAGCACCGCATTGGAGGCCGCAATTGCCGAGCTGGAAGCGACAAATTCACAGCACGAGACAGCCTTTGAAACGTCTTGCAATAGTTTTTTCGGAGAAACGACATTGACCCATGAATCAGCTCACGCCTTTGTAAAAGCAATCTATGTGTTTGCAGATAAGCATATTGAAATCCACTGGAAGTTCAGCGATGTGTTCGGCGATGCCTATGAAACTACATAAAAAAAGTACAGAGGAAGTCCCAAAATTCGCGCTCTGGGACTTCCTCTGAAGCTTATATTTTTTAGTCTTTTTCTCACACAAGCAGACATGTCACGTTTTGGGCGCGACTACCTGAAGGTCGGCTATTACACGGATATTCTTTTTGCCGAGAAGGACGTGCGCTTCATCGCATCAACGACGGCGTGGACAATATTCGCAACGACAACGATTTTACTCCGATACGGAATCTGTTCAACGAATTCTATTGCCGGGATACAAGCAAGAAGGTACGCGCCGTCATGCAGAACAAGGGGCTGTCCGGGGAACACTTGAACCGCCCGCCTTACGGATATGTGCGTGACCCAAAGGACAAGAAGAAATGGCTTGTTGACGCGGAGGCCGCCGCGGTTGTCCGGCGCATTTTTGATCTGTGCCTTGCGGGAAAAGGCCCTACGCAGATTGCAAAGGTCTTGTATGCGGATCAGGTGCCAACCGCCAAGGCGTATTACGCGCTGCGGGATGGTAAGTCCCTGCCAGTGGAACCCTACACATGGGATGACAGTTCGGTTGTCGGTATTCTGGAACGGATGGATTACGCGGGGCATACAGTCAATTTTAAGACCCACTCCAAGTCCTATAAGTTCAAGAAACGCATCCCCACACAGGAGGACGAGCTCGCTGTTTTCCGTGACACGCAGGAGGCCATTGTCACCGAGGACGGATGGCGGCGTGTGCAGGAACTTCGGCAAAACAGGCGTCGTCCCGCGAAGGCTGACAGGCAGGGTTATTTCTCCGGACTGCTGTACTGCGCCGACTGCGGGAGCAAGCTTCACTTCGCTACCTGCAAGAGCTTCGACGGCAGGCAGGACCATTACCGTTGTTCCCTGTACAAGAGCAACACGGGCAAGTGCTCAGAGCATTATATCCGTGAAGACGCATTGCGGGCAATCGTCCTGAACCGCATTAACGCCGTGACATGCCTGCTGTTCGACGATGCCGCCGCGTTCCGCGATCTGGTGCAGAAGCAGCGGTTTGAGCAGGCTGAGACTGCGTTCAGGCAGAAAAAGAAAACGCTTGCACAGTCTCAGCGCAGGATTTCGGAGCTGGACAGGATTTTCAAGCGTATCTATGAGGATGATATTTCCGGCAGCATCAGTCATGACGGGTTTTTGAAATTGTCCGCTGACTATGAAGCCGAGCAAAAGGATTTACAGGAACAGGTTGCCAAGCTCCAATATGACATTGGGAACCACGAGCAGGCTCAATATGACTTCAAGCAGTTTAACGCCCTTGCCAGAAAGTACATTGGTATCACCGAGCTTACCCCGACGATTGTAAACGACTTCATTAAAAAAATAATTGTTCACGCTCCCGAAAAGGTGGACGGGCATCGGACACAGAGGGTGCAGGTGGTGTTCAACTTCATTGGTGAGGTCGAACTGCCGGAAGCAAAGGCCACGAAAGAACCGTAAAAACAGCAAAACGGCATAGCCCCGAAAGGCTATACCGTCCTGCTGTAGGAATACATCCTTGTTACCTGTAACCCTTGATTTCAGCGGACTTTTTTATCCGACAGAAATGGCTCGCCGAGAGAGGGCTGTCGTTTATACGCAGAGCTTTCGCCAATGTCAAAAGCCGCATGAATGGCGGGAAATCACAGATGCAACCGCCGGTTGCGCAGATTCCAAGACGCCTTGGTTGCAAAACTTATAAAAGGACAATAGAATAAACACATAAATAATTGTACGCTGAGGTATTGAATATGAGCTTAGGTGAGAGAATTCGTTCGCTGCGAACAGAGCGAAATATGTCCCAAAATGATTTGGCGGAGTCACTCAAAGTATCACGGCAATCAATCTCAAAATGGGAGACAGACGGAGCAACCCCGGATTTGGATAAGCTCGTCAGTATGTCTGAAATATTTGGGATTACGCTGGACGAACTGATTAAAGGAGCTGCCCCGATACCGGATATGCAAGCGTCTGGTACTGAAAAATTAAACCCTGCACCCAATGCGAAAAAAGTTTCCATTCGAGCACCTTACCGTCTTGCGGGAATCATCCTTTTATGCTTCGGCGCGCTAATCGCAATCCTGCTCTTTCTTTTAGGCGGCGGTTTGGCTTCCCTCCTGTTTGCGTCTCCGTTTTTGCTCTGCGGCATCATTTGCCTGTATACGCATAAGCGGGCTGGCCTTTGGTGCGGGTGGGCAGTATATCTTTGTGCCGATTTGTATCTTCGCTACGCTACCGGCATCAATTGGCGTATTATTTGGATGACGGCACAGTTTACCCCGGAAATGAACTATACGCGGCTTGCCACCGGATGGGGACAGCTTTTGGCGGGTGTTTTGCTGATCGGTCTCACCCTGTGGTCATACCGAAAGAAAACAGCTGCCTGCGATAAGAAGCACATTATTCTTGCGGGGACAGATTTGCTGCTGCTCGTCGGTCTGACGTTTGCGCAAAATGGAATTATTCGGTATTTTCATTCTCTCCCTTATGAGAAAGTGAATGACAGCTGGTACTTTTGTCAACGCCGGAACTTTTTTGACCGAAAACGCCGGTCGGAAATGACCCATATCGCCGGTCACCCTACCGCCGGAATATCCGCCGGCGGAACTGTCTGGACGCCGGCCTTGAGCCGATCTTTCAGCCGGTAAGTCTGGCCACGGATATTGATCACATGGGCGTGATGCAGCAGCCTGTCGAGCAGGGCTGTGGCAATTACCGTGTCGCTGAGAAGCTCACCCCAGTCGCTGAAGTATTTGTTGCTGGTCAGGATGATGCTTCCGTGCTCGTAGCGTTCGGACACCAGCCGGAAGAAAAGCTCGGCCTCCTGGCGGTTTAGCTGCATATACCCGACCTCGTCGATGACGAGAATTGCCGGCCGCAGATAGACCCGCCAGCGCCTCTCCAGCCGGTTCTGCTCCAATGCCCGCTTGAGATCCTCAATGAGGCGCGCCAGACTGGTATAGTAAACCGTCAGGCCTGCTTTCAGGGCTTTCATGGAGATGCCGACCGCCAAATGGGTTTTGCCGACGCCGGGCGGTCCCAGCAGGATAACGTTTTCGGCGCGGGCGGCAAAGGCCAGAGTGGCCAGCTCGTCAATCTGCCGTTTGTCGATGGAAGGCTGAAAGCTGAAGTCGAATTCCTCCAGGCTTTTTCGATTTGGAAGACGGGCCAGCTTTGTCCGCATTTCTTCGCCCTTCCGGCCGCGTTCCTGCTGCTCGGAGGTCAAAAGCTCGTCCAAAAATTGAGCATAAGTGTGTTCCGCGTGCAATGATCGCTCCATCTGCGCATCCAGAAGCGCCGAAGCGGTTTCAAGGCCCATGCTGCCGAGCAGCTCCCGGGCGTGTTCCAGTTCAACCACAGGAAGCACCTCCCAACAGCTGATCATAAACGCTCAGCTCGCGTACTTCCACGGTGCCATCCTTCTTGTTGGCGCACGGGAAAGGCACGGGAATGCCGTTTCTCTCCGTAAGACCACTGTACTGCCCCCGCAGGAAAACGACATTACCGGAACGGTATTGCGCCTTGTGTTTTGCCAGAAGCACCTCGCCATAGTAGATTTCCAGATAACCGGCGCACAGGCGGACGCGCACTTCCTTCCCGCTATATTGCCACGGCACGCCGTAACGGACGCCGTCAAAACTGACCATCCCGTCGCGCGTGACGATTCGCGTCTCCCAGCGGTATTTGTCCAATGTCTCCTGGGGCGGCAGATCTTGCAAATTCTCTTTTTCCAATTCCTGCAGCGGGATTTTTCCGGTAGTGTGATGGACTTTTCCGTCGGCCTGCCGGCACCAGCAAAGCGCCTGCCGATTCAAATCCTCCAGGTCCTCGAACTGCCTGCCGGGCAGAAAGTTATCTTTCACATACCGCACCAGGCGTTCCACCTTACCCTTGGTCTGCGGAGAACGAATACGGCACACCTTTGGCACAAATCCAAGCTCGGCGGCAAAGTCTGCGAACCGCGTATTCCAAATGGGCTTTCCGGCCTCGCGCCCCGTCACAACGGTCTTCATGTTGTCGGTGAGCACGTTCTCCGGCATGCCGCCGAAATACGAAAATGCGTTGACAATACATCTTTCCAGACTGCTTAAATCGCACCGGCTGGTGAATTCCGTGTACTTCACGCGGGATTTTCCGAGGATCATCACGAACGCCGGTACCTTGTGTAACGTTCCGCTGCTGTCCGTGTAATGGCAGATGCCCCAATCCATTTGCGCCTGCTTGCCTGACGGGGTCTCGTAACGCCGCACGGCAGGCAGGGCTTTCGCCGGTCGGTATGGATGCACATACTCCTTGAGAATTGAGATTCCTCCGCTGTAACCGGCGCTCTGCAGTCTTTCCAGCAGAACCACGCAGTTGAATATTCCCTGGTTCATGAGTTCATCGAGCTGCGGTTTGTATGCGTCCAGCTTGGAGAAACGGTCAATTTTTACCGGCGCGTCTTCCTTGCGCTCGATGTACTTGTGGGCGGTGTTCTTGGATATTCTGAGCTCCTTGCCGATGGCATAGGCGCTTTCTCCGCTCTCTGCTTTTTCCCGTATCATGAGAATCGTTCCACTCCTTAACATCCGGCCTACCTCCATGGCGTTTCTTTACGCCATGGTAGCCGTTATTCTTGAGTGGGTCAATTTTCACCGGCGATCTCGGTCAATTATACCCCGGCGTTTACATTAGGTTCCATTGCCGAGAGACGTTGGGGTTCGAGTCCCCATACCCGCACCATAGCAGTTAAGGCAATTGATACAATCGTATCAGTTGCCTTAACGTTTTTTTATGCCCCGAAAAGCTTCTATAACAAGTACTTTTCACATTATTAGTGCACCCGTAGTAATCATCAGACCACAATATGATGGGATTATTATGGTCAACATATCTCTCTAACCACTATATATGCAATTCAATTCGTTTTTTTACTTGGCTATCGTTTTTCGATTAGTTATCTTGTCATAGTGGGCGTAGCATCTCCGGTTGGATGATGGTAACAGCAAGGCGAAAGTTCTCGATTGAAACAGGGGCATATACCAAGGAAGCCCTCAGTTCATTTGAGGGCTTCCTTGGTATAATTGTTATGATGATGTTTTACAGCATTTCCGTGACCTCTGTGCCGTTCTTAAAGGTAAAAACGACTCTGCCGTCGGTGTGGACGGTCACATGGTCTACCAGCGCATCCCATGTAGCTTCCTTGAAAACCATCGGCAGTTCGTACAGTTCGCCCAACTCGAACAGAAAACCACTCAGGATGTCGCCCTTTAGTTCTTGCATTTGACGCTGCTCCCGCAGGGTGTCCAACCGCTTTTTTGCTTTGTCGTAGCGTTCAATATAATTGTCGTATCGGTTTCTGTAATCCGTCTGGTCAAGCGTCGTGGTGGCGTTTGCATCGACCAGCTTCTGTACCAGTCCGGAAAGCACATCTATCTCGCTGGTGATTTCACCGATTTCCTTGTCAATGCCGCTGAAATCAGTAAATGCCATGCGTATCGTTCTGCTGTCCTCAATAAGCGCCTCTCGGTCAATCATCAGCTCACTTACGGCATTCAGAAACAGCGCCTTGATATCATTCTCATACAAATGAGGGGTTTGGCATTTTTCCGCACCCGTGAACTTAGCGTTGCACTGCCAAATAGTTCGGCGGTATTTACTGGTGGAGTGCCAAACCTTTGAGCCATAATACTCTCCGCAGTCGCCGCATATGATTTTTGCTGAAAAGGGACTCAGGCTGTTATGATGTCGCCCTGTCGCTTTTCTTCTTGTCATTTCGTCCTGCACTCTATTCCATTCATCCGGGCGGATAATCGCTGGATGACTATTTTCCACATAAAATTGAGGAACTTCCCCCTCATTGATTTTTTGCTTCTTTGTCAGGAAATCCACGGTATATTTCTTTTGCAACACAGCGTCGCCCTTGTATTTTTCATTGCTGAGAATACTCTCAACCGTGGTTGACTGCCACTTTTTCTTGCCGCCCGGTGTCGGAATGCCCTGCTTCGTGAGGGTAGCTGCAATTGCGTTTGTCGTCTTACCCTGTATGAACAGGCGGTAGATGGTTCGCACCGTTTCTGCTTCCTCCGGCACAATCTCTGGAAGCCCGTCCGCTCCTTTTCGGTATCCAAGGAACTGCCCGTATGGGAGGCTGACCTTGCCGTCGGCAAAACGCTTCCGTTGACCCCATGTCACATTTTCGGAAATGGAACGACTTTCTTCTTGTGCGAGGCTCGACATTATCGTGATGAGCAGCTCACCCTTACTGTCGAGCGTGGCTATCCCTTCCTTTTCAAAATACACCTCAATGCCTTTTTCTTTGAGCTTTCGTACCGTTGTCAAACTGTCCACAGTGTTTCGAGCGAAACGGCTGACGGATTTTGTAACGATAAGGTCAATTTTGCCATCCAGAGCATCCTGAATCATTTCATTGAAGCCATCTCTGTGCTTTGTGTTCAGAGCCGAGATGCCCTCGTCGGTATAGACCCTGACAAACTCCCACTCAGGCTTCGCCTGGATATAATTGGTGTAATAATCCACCTGTGCTTCATAGCTCGTCTGCTGTTCTTCGCTGTCGGTGGAGACTCTGGCGTATCCAGCTACACGCTTTCGGACGGTCGCATTGCGTGGAAGTCCCGTGTGCATCATCCGTGTCGCCGGGATGACCGTTATATTTTTTGCTGCCTGCATCAATGCTCACCTCGCTCCTGTGTTTTCTTTCGTGCGACTTCCCTCATCTCCGGTGTCCAGCTCTCCGCCCTGGAACGGTCTGACCATCGTTGAACGGTTTCTGTCCCGTCTTTGAAGCAGAACACCAGCGTATTGCCCTCCGCTACTCTGACAGCCGTTATTTTGTTGTAAAAGGTATCTGCATCAAATGTATCGGTGCCTAAAGCTTCGGCAGCGACAGTCATGAGCGTATCCTCCGGTATCTGCTTGGAGGCGCAGGCGGCTTTACCGAGCGTATTGTAAGTAGGGCATATCCATACGGGACCGGTGGCGGTAACTTTTCTGCGATAGTGCTTCCCGCAGATGGCGCAGGTCAACAGCCCTGTAAACGGATAAACCTTCTGACCACTACCGATATGCGTATGTTTCTCCGCTCGACAAGCTATTTCAGCCTGTACCGCTTCAAAGGTCTTAAGTTGGATAATTGCTTCGTGCGTATTGACGGCATGGTATTGCGGCAGCTCGCCGTTGTTGACGAGCGTCCGCTTGGTCAGATAATTCTCCCGAAAAGTCTTCTGTAAGAGCAGGTTGCCCGTATAGGCGTAATTCCGCAATACCTTCATCACGCTGCTTTTACACCACAGATTGCCGTTACGGGTGCGGATACGATTTGCATTTAATGTTTTCATAATCGCCGTAACGCCCATCCCTGTGGTATAACAGGAATAAATTTGGCGGACGATTTCTGCTTCCTCCGGCACGATTATGTATTTGCCGTTTTCGTAGCGATATCCAAGTATGGTGCCGTTCCACGGTATTCCATCCTCGAAATTCTTCCTAATGCGCCATTTCTGGTTTTCACTAGCCGAGCGACTTTCCTCCTGCGCGTAGGATGCCAAAATGGAGAGCATCAGCTCTCCATCGGCGCTTTGCGTGTGGATATTCTGCTCCTCAAAATAAACGTCGATGCCGAGCCCTTTTAGTTCCCGAACCGTCTCCAGCAAGGTCACCGTGTTTCGAGCAAAGCGTGAAATGGATTTTGTGATGACCATATCGATTTTACCGGTATGGCAGTCGGCAAGCAGCCGCTGGAAGCTTTCACGCTCATCCTTAGTTCCGGTCTTCGCTTCGTCGGCGTAAACGCCAACATAAGCCCAACCCCGGTGCTTCTGAATGAACTCGCTGTAATAACTGATCTGCGCCGACAGCGAATGGAGCATTGCGTCCTTGCCGGAGGATACCCGCGCATACCCAGCGACACGCTTCAACTGCTCTGACGGCGGCTTGAAGAATGTGGTCTGTTTTATGCTGCGTTCCATGTTTTTCCCTCCCTTGTATCAATATTCGGTACTCTATATATTGCTCTAAAAGTGAGATATATCAAGCGGTTTCGGCAAATATACTATCCGAAGATAAGCCGTATTTGCGATTGATAATTGTGTACGCTTTACGCCTGTCTGCCTCCGTAAAGCAGCCATTCTCGACCAGTCCATCGATGAGAGCGAGGGTGGTGTGATACCGCATCATGGTATCGGCGGCGTACTTATCTGGCTTGTTTTCCACGGCTGCGCTGATAGCAGTCTTTTGAGCAGTATTTGCGATTTTTGTTTCCATAGCTTTCAAACTCCTTTCCGCAGTATTGACACACGAGGGTGTAATACGCTTTTTTGTTTATTTTCTCCTGATGGGTGTTCCACCACGAAGTACGGCATTGATCCGAGCAAAACCTTTTCTCCCTGTGACCCTCCGGTTGGGCAAAAGTACTGCCGCACTGAGCGCACCGATGTGTACCGGGAAGGTCTGGGTGCCGGCGCATATATGATTTGACGGTATTCAGCGAGAGCCGGAGTGCAGCCGCAATAGCTGACGCCCCACACCCTTTGAGCCGCATATCCGTGATTGCGTTTATATCTGATTGTTTCATGGCAATCCTCCTTTTTTCACCGATTCAGCGTCGGCGCATGGTCAACAGGCGCTCCATTACATCATCCTGTGGATTGCTGCCGCTGTAGTCCATCGAACAATTGTCACGGACGACTGCGTAGATTTGATTCCACAGGGCGTTAGCGTGCTTGGAATATTCACGTGCCATGGAAACATAAGGGGAGGCAATTGCAGCTCCGGTAGTTGGATGTTTGGCAAGAAAGCCGTACTGTGAGATTGCCTCTTCGCATTGAATCCACCGGGAAGCGGTCATAGCGTATTGCTCCAAATTTTGCTGGGTGACCAGATGTTCGCAATGATATTTTTGCAGCCAAGCCCAGGTCGTTTCATAAACATTCTTTGCTGCGAGTTCTAAACCGCTCTTCTGAGCGGAGCCGAGGAATTCATGCGGCGGCGGCATTTCCGTACCTTTCAATTCCGCAGGCTGCGGAAGCTGTACTGTCGTGAGCCGCGATTTATTAACGCCGCCTTCCAGCACTTTGTCTGCCAGCGGCTTCTTTGGTCTGCCGCCTGTACGCGGCTGCGGACCCCGTTTTCCCATAAAATATACCTTCTTTCTTTTTTGAGGGGTTAATACCCCGATAACTTATGCGTTTTTGTGTACGAAGCCCCACGCCGCTGTCCAGATTTATTATTCGTAGAGATTTTGATACCCCCACCCTAAGGACAGAACGGACACAAGGGACAAAACTCAAATAAGAATGTTTCTTTAATCACCCGCCTGATTTCGCTTGTCGTATGCACGGAGCCCCACGCCGCTGTCCACTTCGGTTTTGCCCGGAGATAGATACGCCCCGGGGTATCCGCAGGCAGAAGCCATGAGCCGCCGCGCTGCCGTGGCATTGAGCCGTCATACAGCAGCGCAGCGGGCACATAATTTTCACCTGCAAATGTACGGGACAAAACGGACTAAAAGGACAAAAGTGGCTACCAGACCTTCAGTGCAAACGCCTTAGACTTTTTGCTGATGCGATAATGCCAGTTGAGTTCATTGGGGTCAACGGGCTCGTAGCCTGCTTGAAGCATGGCATCTTTGAACTCGTTATTGGTAAGGTAGATGCCTGTGTCACGATGCAACAGATGCTTGATGCCATAGCTGGTGTGACCATCAAGCGGCGTTTTGCGTGGGGTGATGCTCTCGGCAATCCAATTCATGACCGTATCGATTTCCTCTTGCGGGTGACTGGTGATTAGCCCGTCATCTACATAACCGTTCTCGTTCGAGTAAGGCCTTCCGTTTTTCATCATTTCGATTCACCTTCTTTCAACTGACCCAGTGTGAAGGAATAGCCACAAAAGCAATTGTATGTCGGATACCACGAGTCATTAGCATCCCAGCTTGGCGTCGTATCGCGACCGCATTTCGGACATGTGCGTTTGGGTACAATGCGATATGCACACCCATCTATGTCTCCATCGCCTGTGGCATCCATCTCATAGACAGCAACATAGTCATCAGCGTCATTTCCGCTATCGACCAGAGCAAATAAGTAATGCCATCCATCCTTCGCTGAATCATGAAAACAGTGGTGACCATTTTCATCTTCACCAAGAGTTAATACAGTGAAGCCCTCCGTGATGGGAAGAATCTGCTTTATGCGTACATGCTCGTCCATAATTAGTAATCCTCCTTGCTGATTTCGATACTCCGTCCGCAAGCGGTGCAGTGATAGTTGTACAGGTCAGGGATGCCGGTTACTGAACCCAAATCTGGGGTCAGCGGTTCTCCGCAGTGCAGGCAGTACAGCTTCTGAACCAAAACGCTCGCATAGTCATGGTTGAGGTCTCCGCCGGGGTAAACGCGATAGAGCGCGGTGGTGCCGTCAGCGTATTCTGCCAAACGGAAATGGCGGGTGTTTTCCTGTTCAATCCACTGCGATTTCACGCTAGTGGATTCTCTGGTCAACACGACATAGCCCTCAGGAATGGGCATGAGTTTTTTTGCGGTTTTCTTCATGGTAGTTTCTCCTTTATATAATGATTTTTTTGGGGGGTACATGATTAGCTGGACAGGACTGCCGGATTGACAAGGTAGCTCTGTGCAGCCGGTCTTCCGGTACCGGTGTAGCCGCTTACGGGTTTTGCCGCGACATAGCCGTATTCGGAAAGCCGGTCAAGCACGGGCTGGACTTCCTCGGCAGTCCGAATGCCCCGGCAGATACGCATTATGTCTCGTCGAGTAAACTCCACGAGGCCAGTCTTCTTGATTGCCAATAAAACATATTTGCACTGTTTGACAATTGGGTCTGCTCCCATGAGCGAGAATGCTGCTTTGGAATGTTCGGTGTAGTACCTGCCGATGGTGATGGCGTTTTTCATGGTTTCTGCGTCAACGACCAGCGGTGTTGGCTCGTCCAGAAAAACGCTGCACACGGTGCTGTTTGCACGGCAGAGAATACCGGATATGCGAAGCACCGCACCGACGAGCTTTCCAGCCCAATCAGAGATGTCCGACATTTCATCGCGCAGTTTCGGTTCCAGCTCATTGGCGAAAGCCTCGAGCAGAGCGTCCGCTTCCGGGGATAGGGTAATCTCATCCGGGCAGTCTGTTGAAGGATTGTTGGCCTCATCCAGCAAGTCATATATGAGAGTCGAATAGGCTCTTGAAACTTCCTGCGGGACTGAATCGGTGCGATATTTGCGGCTGCCGACAAAAGAGGTCGGCATGCAGTAGAGAAATCTTGCAGTGAGGCCACGTCCACGGAATGTGCCGTTTTGCATCATGCCGGAGAGAACATTGGGCTGCACCGCCAAGAGCACAGACAACGATGGATTCATAATGCTTTCGCTGTTTCTACCGATACGGTCAACGCGGATACTGTCGCCGGAATGACCTTTCAGCAAAACATCGATGTTCACGGTTTTTGTGTACATGCCGGAGAGCATATCGAAGATACCGCCTTCTGCTGAAACGATTGCAGCCTTACCGCCACCATCGGATAAGACCGATGTGAGCTTTTCCGTGGTAATATCGTCCACGTAGAGCCGCAGCGGTGTCTTATCCTTGAATTCTGCAATTTCTGCGGCGATGGCATCAAGGTCAGCTTGGTCGGCTTTGCCCTTGGCCATCTGTTCCTCAAGTGTCTTTTGCCGTCGCTCCAAGATGCGTTTCTTCATTCGGCTGGCTTCCATTATCGCGGCGTTCTGTTTGTTGTAGCCGGACTCGAATTCGTTTACTGGTTTTGTTGAAAAACTGATAACAGCGGATTTGCGCTCGGATGGTTCCGCTATTATTACAATGTAGAGATTGAGCGGCTCCACCCAGTCCTGTTTGCCACGGATACGGTATTTGCCCTGCGTACAGATTGAAAGCACGCCCAGAGCGGCGGATGCCGACATATCCACAGGGGTCTGCGTGCTTTCGGACACAGCCAAAACATAATCTCGCACTACCCTCGGTAACGCCTCCACGGGAAAGGGCGGCAGCGTGAATTCGTCAAAGGGTATCGGTGTCTCCCATTTGATTTCTCCGCCGTTTTTGCCGCTGTACGCGCCGGGTACCACATAGGTGCCGGTAGACTTGATTTTCTTGAGAAAACCCTGTGCGCTTTTCCATATGCTCCGAAGCTCATTGTCCGGGAGCGGCACTTCACACTTTCTGGTCTCCTCCAAAAAACGGTTATACGCTTCTTCAGTATCATCCATTTTTACAATGATGCGGCCTGCGAAACGCGATAGCGTGGAGTTGCGATGCCCCTCTGTGATGATCTCATCCATGTTGGCGAATGCGTCTACGGCTTCATATTCCTTCATGAACTGCGTCAGTGTTAGCGCCCCATCGTGATATTCGACCTCCGGGTTCTCTGTGCCGTATAGGAAGCGCGCCACATCCTGCGCTTGGTCATCGAAGAACGGATAAACACTGAACACCCGTTTTTTCAGATTTGCGAAGGTGTCATAGTCATCCTCTTCGTCGATAATGAAGATTACATGGAAGCGCGGCCTCGGTGACTTGTCAGCTTTTTGCTTCATGTGATGACGGCTGTAGTGAATGAAATATCGGACATCTGTAAAGAACGCGGCAACGTCTGCCGGGTAAATCCAATCCTCTGGCTTATCCGAGTGATCGTTGTCGATATCTTCTGGCAAGCCCCATGCACGAATAAAATTTTTGTTGCTGCGGTAATTGTCCTTGAATTCCACGAACACATAGTCATACGAGACCAGCTTTCGGAAAGCCTGAATGCTGTCAACTACGATTTTATTCGGATACAGGCAGTTGCTTTCATTGCCCCTGCAATTAGCATAGAAGGCTGTGATTGCGGTGTTCATTGCGATGAATCACTTCCGTTCCCGTTATGAGCAGGCAGCGTACTTTTCTGAAGCCATTTATGAAAGGCTTCTATCGGAATAAGAATCCTCGTCCCGATACGAAATGCCGGGAAGCCGGGCGTCTTTGTAAGCTCATACGCTTTCGGCAGGCTGATTCCCATCTGCATGGAAAGCTCCTGAACACTCATTGTTGATTTTTCCATAAAGTTACTCTCCTTCCGTTCTGTATTTTGCAAACAGCCACCGCACTACTTGAGCGCGATGGCCGCTTTGTCATTCGTCCTCATTTGAAGGACTGCATTGTACGGGGTCAAATCCTTGTTGCCGAAGCTGTTATGCTTGTCGATCATTTCTTCCTTGTGCTTCAGCTTCCGATTCGCCCGCTGTTTCTTTCGGTATTTCATGCCATTTCCTCCTTTAATTTATCTATGGGCAAACTACTCCTATCTTCGTGGGAAACAATCTCTTCGATTGACGTCCGCTGGTTTGAAAACAATTTTGTTCGTTGCTCTTGTTTTCTACTGTATTGTACGATATAATGTCACACATAGCAAAATTCTGAATGTGACTCTTAACGCGACGGGGGAAAATACAAATGCCATACGATGATTTCGGGCACTATGTTGAGTCAAAGGCTGACAACACATCTGATATAATCGGATTTGGAGATGTGGGTGGCATTGGTCAGCTAATTTATCATACTTTTCGTTTCAAAGACTACGAGTTCGAGTACGATACGAATGACGTAGAGTATCTCAAGCCAATCGTATACAAAGGTATGGAGCCTGATATTGACAAACAAAATGGTCTGTCCGGTAAAGAATTGTTTCAGGAGCTCTATAATCTTGGCAGAAGAATAAACAGCTTCTCCGAAAAGAAGCCGTTCAAAGAATTGATTATTGAGTTTTGCAAAAACGTCGCGCATCCATATGACATAGACTCGTTATACTCGACGCTCTCGGAGATCGATATCACTGCAGGGGAAAATGGCTATTGGATTGAGCGTGACGGCATGTTCGGAGTGTCTGGCTTCATTCATGACCTGGGTAGGTTTTATGTGGCAGCGCAGTTTTATTTTGCACTGAAAGATGAATGTGCCGGTAACAGTGATCAAGCTTTCAACATGGCTACAGAAGGCAAATTTTTCGAAGGCTTGCCTTTCTTTGAGCGGTATAAACGGGAGGAATCAGAAAAGCAGGAGTCTGTACCGGAAACTGAAGCTTTGGGCGATATCGTAGAAATAATGAAAGCATACGCAAAATTGGGGAAGAAGCCCGATATAGAAGAGCCACCGACATCGTTTGCTCGTGAGCCGTTCGATTATTTTGAAGAGCTGCGGGATGTTCTTATAGATATCATTCCGGATTTTCATATGCGATTAAAACTAAACCCGAAAAACAACAGCGTTGTCTTTGCTGCGGATGTTCATTCCGTTTTCGACATTGCTTGGTATACGCTTGCTCGAATGATAGTGGATTTCGGTCCTCCGGAAGAAGCAGGCCAACGCAAAGATAAATATGAAGGGACGCTCACGACTTGTCCAATATGTGGCACTGCGTTTATCCGAAGAAACAACAGGCATACCTATTGCGGAGACCCTCAATGCAAAAAAACATACAACGCACAAAGGGCTAAAAAATCCCGCAGAAATAAAAAACTGCTTGCAGCCCAAGAAAAGAGCAAAAAATAGACACCCTTCGGTGCCTTCAAAAATCTATGTATACGAGATACAGCCCCGTCAAGGGCTGTTCCCGGTGCTGTCGCTGGGCTTAGAATATTTCGAGGCTCACGTTTCCGTCCGCGTCGAAATGTACCTTGTAGCGCGTCTCCGTGCCGTCGGCCTTCTTGGAAATCATCCTGATGCCGCCTTCATAGGCGCTGTAGGCACGGTCGAAGCGTTCGCCCTGCGGGAGCTGGCTTTTAGCTTGCTTGAGCTGCTTGTCTGTCATGGTATGTGCCTCCCTTGTTTTGTTGTACACATAATCGCTCTAAAATCACACTATAGCAAGGCAAGTTCGCGATATATACCGGCATAAACTGAACGATCTTTACAGCAAATATCCCCGCCGGAGTTGTGTAGTTTACGCCTCGCCGGCGAGGATAAAATGCGTATATTCGCGCCGGTGCTCCTCCAGATACACTACCAGCTCGTAGAACCCCATGTCATTTGCGATGCGCTGAACTGTGCTGACATCAAACATATTCGTCAGCCCGGTGTCGCGGATAGCAAGAATTTGCTTCTTGACCGTTTCACTCATCGCCGCTCACCACCTTGCAGGCGTCCTCGCCGTAAGCCACGGACAGACCGCAGCCGTTGTCCCACGCAACCATCACGCTGCCGATATCGTCCACGCCGCGCACGGTGCCTCTGGTGCCGACCGGCGGCGCTTGCGGGTCGTCCATGCGGACAAGCTCCACTCGGCAGCCGACCAGGTAATGCTTGCGGAGGTTTTCGACAAGCTCCTTACTTGGAAATATCATCGTCAGTCGCCTCCTTGTCCTGCAGGCTCATTACGTCATCGTAAAGACCGGCGTCCGCTTCGATGCGTTCGACCATCTCCTGTACCTTTGGATTGCCGCTCTTGAAAGCGCCGCTGCCGGAGAGGTTGCGAAGTAGAATCTTACGCGCCGCTTTGTACTCGTCGCCGATGAAGCCAAGCCGCAACAGGAAGCAGCGAAATGCGTACTTCTCGTTGTCGGTGTCCTTCTCCTTGGCGGTGACACGATTCTGGGTTTTCGCCATACCGATGAGCTTGCCGGTGAAGTGGGCGTAGGCGCTGATTTCCTCCGGCTGCGGGAAGCCCGCAAACCACGGGAAGCTGACTGCCTCGTCCGTGACCTCAATCGGTAGCGTGTCCGCGCCCAGCGCCTTTTTAATGAGCTTCTCCTTGCTTGCCACCAGCAGCCGCAGGTTATCGAGCGCCGCATCACTGATGTCCTTACGCGGGTAGGAAAGAATGAGCGAGTCGCCAACATCCTCAAGCTTATCATCGTCGGGAACATCGCTGGGCTGCATACCGTCCTCGCCGATGGAGTCGCGGCGCTGTCTGCCGAGCCCCAGCTCTTCTTCCTCATTCATCCGCAAGTCTTCGAAGCGCGGTTCCGGCTCGAAGCCCTTTTCCAGAAGCGCCTCGACCAGCAGCTCCACCTCGTCGCTGTCGGTACGGTCATCAAAGAAAAGTGTGCCGTCCTTGCTGATGGTGAAGTAGTCCACTTGGTATGCCGCTGTAGGCATTCCGAGGTATTTGGCGTCGCATTCGAGATGCTCTGCGATTGCCATGACCAGACGCTTGCGGTCGCTGCCGGTTACATTATACTTGAATTCCATTTTTGTACCACCCTTCTGCGCTTAACGCAGTTACATATAGCCATACAAACTGTGGATTATCAATACCTGTCGCCGCTACTTATGGTAGAAAAACATGCTAATGATTTGGTTTGGAATTGTGTGCTATACACACTGAAAAGCTGGCGTGAGCAGCAGATTTCATATGTATTTTCCGGTGTTTTTTGAACAGAGCGGCGAAAGAAACGACAGCGTTTATGCGCATCCGTACCTGATTCGCACAGACGTTTCGCCAGATAATACAGTATCATCGTTAATGACGGCGACATCAAAGGTATCCCCCTGCGCAATTCCGCGAAAATTTAATACAATACTCGGTGACGGCCTGGCAGTGAAGAGCGTCGGAGATTTGAACATCCCCTGGGAGATGAGTGTAACATCAATCAAAAAGTTTTGTGCAATGCTATTGATTTTGTTCGCAGCTTGGCATATACTATATGATGTAATTGGTAAAGTTGTCGAAAGGCAACGACGCAAAGCTTCAGGGTCTCAACCGGTATCGGCTGGCAGCCAGCTGCGTAAAAATGAGTGCTCTGTAGACAATTCTACAGGGCATTTTTTGCACAAAAATGGATTGGAGCGTGCAACATGGAGTATCTGTCTATTCGCCAAACTGCTGAGAAATGGGGAATATCCCGCAGACGTATCCAGGTCTTATGCGCCGAGAACCGTATTCCGGGTGTTATCCGCATTGACTACACATGGGCAATCCCCGCTGATGCTGAAAAGCCGAGCGATGCACGGATAAAGAGCGGTAAGTACATTAAAGAAACGCCTTGACGAATACTTCGAAACTGAAATTGGCAGATGTGAGGGATTGATATGGATTCGATTGAGTTTTCTCCGGGCATGAGAATCATAGTCCGAGACGAAGAATGGACTGTAAAGAAGGTCGAGAGCAATACTCTCGGTTCGCAGTCCTTACATTGTGTTGGCATTTCTCCGCTCGTCAAAGATAAAAAAAGCATTTTTATAACCGAACTTGAGAACATAAATCTTGTAAATCCGGCCGCGACGAAACTGGTTACGGATGACTCTCCGTTTTTCAGAAAGTCCCGGCTTTATGTGGAAAGCCAGTGGCGTCAGCAAATCCCAACGGATGCCGATTTGCATATAGGCGATAAAGCCGCTATGGATGCTTTGAACTATCAATTGGAACCGGCAGCTCTCGCACTCGGCCGCCCCAGACAACGCATTCTGATTGCAGACACTGTTGGCTTGGGTAAAACGCTTGAAGCTGGTGTCCTCGTTTCAGAGTTGATGATGCGCGGTAAGGGAAAACGCATCCTTGTCGTTACGGTAAAAAGCATGATGCTTCAGTTTCAGAAAGAATTCTGGAACCGATTCTCTATCCCTCTTGTGCGTCTGGACTCCGGCAACATTCAAAAGGTCAGAGCAAAACTGCCTTCAAATCACAATCCGTTCTTTTATTATGATAAGACCGTTATCTCCATCGATACGCTAAAGCGTGATGTGGAGTATCGGACGCATTTGGAAAATGCCACATGGGACATCATTATTATTGATGAAGCGCATAATGTGGCCGACCGTGGTAACAACCAATCTCAGAGTCAACGTGCTCGGCTTGCCAAATTGCTGGCTGGGCGCAGTGATACACTTATTCTGTTATCCGCGACACCTCACGACGGTCGCAGCGAGAGCTTCGCCTCTCTGATGAATATGCTCGACCCGACCGCCATTGCGGATATACATAATTATACGAAAGAAGATATTCAAGGGCTTTGCATCCGTAGATTCAAAAAGGATATTCAGAGCGAAGTACGCGGTGCATTTAAAGAGCGCCGTGTCAGTACGCTTCAATGTCAAGCCGCTCCCGCAGAGGAACGTGCATATGCTGCCTTTTCGGATATGAAGCTGGAAATGGATATGGCCGCCCATCATCTTGCAGGCACACTCTTTAAAACGAGTCTTGAAAAGAGCCTGTTTTCCAGTCCTGCCGCCTGCATAAAGAGCATCGAAGAGCGACTGAAAAAGCTTGAGAAAAGGTATGCCAATGATGAAATCGGTGATATTGCAAAGCTGCGTGAATTGAAGGCAGCCCTTGAGCTGTGTTCGTCAAGTAAAAATGTTAGCAAAAGGTCCCCAAAAAGGTTAGCACCTTGGAGCACCTAATTCTTTGTTTGTGCGTGCAGCGTCAAGGCCTTTTGAGGGGCCAAACAGGACAGGGCCCAACGCTCACATTTTGGAGACCCACGGGGCCAAACAGGCCGGGGCCCAATGCTCACTTTTTGGAGCGCCTTTTCAGCGGGGACGCTGGCGCTGCATGGACTGGGTCAGCCGGTAGCTCTCGCCAGAGAAAATCACAATGTGGGAATGGTGGATCAGCCGGTCAACCAGCGCTGCCGTCAGGCGGTTGTCGCCAAAAACGGTGTTCCACTGTGAGAACTCCAGATTGGACGTAATAATCAAGCTCTTGCGTTCGTAGCAGTCAGAAATTACCTGAAACAGCAGTTCCGCGGCATCCTTGTGCAGTGGGACAAAACCAATCTCATCAATCACAATGAGCTCCACTTTTTTCAGCGTACTGAGATAATTGTTCAGCGTGCCCTTGTTGTTCTTTTCCAGCAGGATATTGGCAAGGGACGCCGCTGTATAAAAGCGGACACGCCGCCCTTCCTGGCAGGCTTTCAAGGCAATGGCTGTGGCGAGATGAGTTTTGCCGGTACCAACGGTACCCATAAAAATGAGATTTTCCTTGGGCGTGAGAAATTGCAGTTCCTCCATGTACTCGGCAGTCAAGCCGCTGGGCAGTTCAATGGCGGAAGTCCACACAAAGTCATCCAGCATTTTCAGGACACGGAAACCGGCGGTTTTCACCATGCGGTTAATTCTGTTGGCTTCACGCTCTTTCAGCTCCAGCTTCAGCAGATCGGTCACATATTGCTCTGTGTTTTCAAACTGGACTGAGCGCCATTCCTTTGCCATGCCGCCCAGCTTCACCTGTCGCATCATCAGCTCAATTTCCTCAGACATTTGCATCGCCTCCCATTAGGCCATCGTAGGCGGAAAGATTGGGATTGTAGTGCAGCGCCGGAGAGCCGGGTAATTTCAGCGGATCAGGCCGGTATTCTTTTTTCGCAATCATGTAATAGCACTGCCGGAGGCTGTCCGCATCCGTGCGGCCGTTCTCACCGGCGAGTTCCAGCGCATCAGCGCACAAGGCGGCATTGCCGTCAGAGACAATCTCGCTGAGCAGCTGAAGCGCATTTTTGCGTTCTCTGCCGCTGGTCTGTTCCAAGAATGTCTGCCACTGCTGTGGCATCTGGTGGAAGAAGCGGGTATGTTCAATTGCTCCCGGCTTTTTGCAGAGAACGGACACATACTGCGTCCAGTCGTACACCTCATCGTTGGTTTTGTAGCTCCTGCGGTAGTGCCCAACCGGGTGGTGGTCATGGAAGAATGCCACATGGTCATAGAAAATCTTAGCCTGCACCGTTTCACCGGACAGCATGGGAGAAAGGCCGTATTTGTTAGTCTCAATGGTCACAAAGCCGCTTTTGCTCACGGTCAGTGCCGCATATCGGAATACTGAGAACGGGTACTCCGGCAGGCACAGAAGACTCACTTTGTCATCTTCCCAAAGCTCTTCAATCAGGAGCTTCTTCTTGTAGTGAGGGCGCCGGGCATCCTTCTCGCACCATTCCCACAGGGACTCGTTAAACTCGTCAAAGGACACAATGGTCGGAACCGGCACAAAGGCATTTCTGCGGCTGTAGCCCACCTTGTTTTCCACGTTGCCCTTTTCGTTGCCAGATGCCGGGTTACAGAACTCTGCACGGAAACGGTAATGCAACATAAAACGTTGAAAGCCGTCCGTGAGAATTCGGTCTGTACCCTTGAGTACCTGCACAACGGCGGTGGACATATTGTCAAAGCGCAGCACAGGCGGCACGCCGCCAATATGCTCAAAGATACGCTTCATGCCCGTGAGCAGGCATTCCTGGTTCTGCGAGGGGAAGGTCTGGGTGTAACCCTTGTTGGAATTGGGGAAGGAAATGGTCAGCGCATAGCCGTCCTGTTCCTGCCCGGTGCCGTCGTAGTAGAGATGCTTGCCAAAATCCACCTGTCCACTGCCCAGCGCATGCTCCAGCGGCAGATAACCGCTGTTCTTGGAATTCATCACGAACCGCTTTTTGCGGACATACTTCTTCACGCTGGAATAGCTACCAGTAAAATGGTGCTCATCCCGCAGGCGGCAGAAGATTCTCCAAACGGTGTGGCGCTGCTTGCGCGGGATTTTGCGGTCGGCCTCCAACCATTCGTCAATTACGGGAATGAAATCTCCCAGCACCGGATAGCTCGTTGGCTCGGTATTCGGCAGATTGTCCTCGCTCCAGTCAAGCTGGTAGGCGTACTTTTGGACAGTCTTGAAGCTGTGACCTGTCTTTCGGGAAATTTCTCGCAAACTTAGGTCTTCATTTTCGTAGAGATCTTTGATATTATTTACTTGAGCCATTCTTAACACCTTTCTGCTACCTCCTTAGTCCTTAACAAACTAATGGTAGCGGTTATTTCAGGTGCTGACAATGGCTCACTTTTTATGCCATCTGGGGTGCTAACTTTTTCGAGACCTTTTGCGATACTTTCATTTTACCGAAAACAGAATTGGGGCTTGTGTTTGACTCAGATAATCATGATGTTATATCCGAAGCGATTTTTAATGGTTATTGTGAGTACAGCGAAGTCCAGTCACCTCCAACATTTATTTTGAGCGTTCTTGTCCAGAAGAAACAATTTGATTTTACGAAAGTCAACAGGGCTGATTTTAGCAGCAAATACGAAATTGCGAAATTTGAAAGTGTCAAATATCTTGGGGACATACGCACTGAGAGTCCGACAAAGGAATTGCTTGAAAGACCGCCGCTAAAGCCAATACTGCCAATACAGTCAAACATCTATCTATAAACAGTGATAACAAGGAGGCGTCACTATGCTGCCATCTGTACTTGCAAAGCAGCTTCAGCAAGGGCTTGCTGACTACATTGAAACAACATTCCCCATGACGAACCCGGCGTTTCGTGGTTCGCTTGGGAGAATGCTGGCTACAAAGGACTCAGTGTTCCACGAGCCCTATACTGCCGTGCGCCTTCCGTTCAGGACTGCTGAGAGCGCGCCGGATATGTTTGAGGCCGTGCATCCGAGCTTTGTGCCCTACGTCCATCAACAGAAAGCCTATGAGCGACTCTGCGGCAACGATGGACGCTCAACGCTGATCGCAACGGGTACCGGCAGCGGCAAGACGGAGTGCTTCCTTTATCCTATTCTGGAGTATTGTTATCAGCATCGCGGTGAGCGCGGCATAAAAGCCCTTATAATCTATCCTATGAATGCGTTGGCATCAGATCAGGCAAAGCGTATCGCCGGGCTTATCTATAACAGTCCGGAGCTGCGGGGTAATGTTACGGCGGGGATGTTTGTCGGCGGCTTTGAGCACACCCCCAGCCGAATGATGAGCGAAACGCAGGTAATTACGGACAAGGAAACCATGCGCGGCGCTCCGCCGGATATTTTGATGACCAACTATAAGATGCTGGACTATCTTCTCGTGCGTCCCGAGGACGCTACGCTCTGGGAAGAGAACGGTCCAGAAGTATTGAAATATATCGCTGTAGATGAACTGCACACCTTTGACGGAGCGCAGGGTACAGACCTTGCCTGCCTTCTCAGGCGCTTGAAAGCAAGGTTGTTCACGCCTACCGGCTTTTTGTGCTGCGTCGGCACTTCCGCTACAATGGGCGCGAAGGACTCATCCTCCGGCATGAGAGAGTACGCGCAGAAGGTGTTCGGTGAGACATTTGAAGAGGACTCTGTCATCACAGAGGACAGGCTGTCTGCGGACGAGTTTTTTGCCGGTCACGACGCAACAGACTACTGTGTGCCGGACAGTGAAAATGTTACCGCGCTGCTTGGCTGCATAGAAAACGACGATGAGCAAAGCTATCTGCGCACAGCGGCAGCGGGATGGCTCTCTAATCCACCTGATAATATCGACTCCATCGAAGCTCGGCTGGCGCTTAGTCAAATGCTGATGAACCACAGCTTCACCCAGAGCCTGCTTACACTGATGGCAGACAAATATGTGCAGACCTCCGCCATCTGTGAGGCTCTTGCGACGAAATACCCTGCTTTGTCAACACTGCCTGATGCTGCAACTGCGGTTGACGCACTGTTCGCTCTTATCTCGCATGCCAGAATCGGTGACACAGTACATCCGCGTCCGTTCCTCAATGTGCAGGCGCAGCTGTGGTTCCGTGAACTGCGGCGCCTGGAGGCAAAGGTCTCTGCGGACGATATTACATATGCGCTTTCGACAGACTTGAACGACCAGCAGGCAAAGCACTATTTGCCTGTGGTAAACTGCCGTGACTGCGGTGCGACCGGTTGGGTTTCAATAGCTAACGAGCGCGGAAATGTGACAATGGGCGACCTGTCAACTTTCTATAATCTGTATTTCAAGGCCGACAAGAAGATTCGTATGCTGTTCCCATGCAACCACGATGATATTCCTTATGGCATGACGGCCGCCCGACTCTGCCCGAACTGTATGCAGCTGCAGGTTGGTGACGGTTTCCACGAGGAATGCCCTTCGTGTGGGGAAAAGACAATAGAAATCGCGATTCCGCTGGCTCTAAACACCGGCGGGTCAAAGGATAACAAGCAGTACGTTTGCCCCTGCTGCGGTAGTCGGCGCGGCCTGTCAATTATCGGACTTCGCAGCGCAACCGCCATAAGTGTCAGCATCTCACAGATGTTCGCATCCAAGTTTAACGATGATAAAAAGGCTCTCGCTTTCTCGGATAACGTACAGGATGCCGCTCACAGAGCAGGTTTCTTCAACTCGCGCACATGGAGATTCGGCCTTAGAAGCTCCATCCAAAGGTACGCGCAGAACGGCGGCGACGGACAGACCTTTGATGAATTCACCCATGGATTCATGCGCTATTGGCGTGATACACTCTCGACAGAGGCATATGTCAGCCGTTTCATCGCACCAAATATGACATGGATGAAAGCCTATGAGGATATGACCTCATCAGGGCATTTCGGCAGCGGAAAGCTGGAGAGTAAGCTCCTTTCGGATATCGATAAACGTTTGGGATATGAGCTTATGCTGGAGTACGGCGTTGCCGGACGAATTGGCCGCACGTTGGAGAAATCCGGCTGCTCCACGCTGTATTTTGATACTGATGACATTGCCGAAATTGCAAGCGCCGTTAAGGAGAGCGCAGTCAATGAGCTCAGCGCACTGAGCGGGACAAGCGCACTTGCTTTTGAGCGCATGGTACTTGGCTTTCTGAATCTGATGCGCATGAACGGTGCATTCAGCGACCCGGCATTCAATGAGTTTACGAGTAACGACGGCAAGGTATGGGAACTCTCAAATGATCGCCACAGTTGGCTTCCGGGGCTGCAGTCCGGGCGAAACACGCCACGCTTTATCTGCGAGAATACCGGCGGTAGCAGACTCCTTTCATTTGATAGCGTCAGCAGTCCCAAGTATGTCAATTGGATAGAAAGCTGTGTTGATGAATTCTTTATCGGGCGTGATGTCTTTTCTGCGATTTCTGGCTACACATTTACAGAGCTTACCAAGCGAGGCTATATTACCGCTATGCCAGCCGGAAACGGATATTCTGTCTGGGGACTGAACAAATCCAAGCTTCGTGTCACTACCGGCGTCACACAGCTCGTCTGTGATACTTGCGGCAGCGTTTTCGCCGTTGCGACCGAGAATGCCGAGCTGTGGGAAGGTGCGCCATGCCAGAGAAGCAAATGCGGCGGTCACTGCAACGCAAACAGCGATGCCCCGCTCGGTTATTACGGCAAGCTGTACAGCAGCGGAGATTTAGTGCGTACCATCGCCAGAGAACACACGGGACTTCTCGAGCGTGATGACCGAGAAGAATTAGAGCAGATTTTCAAACGAACCATCACAGAGCAGATGCCGTGGGATACAAACGTCCTTTCATGCACTCCAACGCTTGAAATGGGCATTGATATCGGTGACCTCTCCAGCGTCATCATGTGCAGTATTCCTCCGGCACAGGCACAATTCTTGCAACGCGCAGGCCGAGCTGGGCGTAAAGATGGAAATGCGCTGACACTGGCAGTCGCCAATGCCCGTCCTCACGATTTGTTCTTCTATGAAGACCCAATGGAGATGATTTCCGGAGCGGTAGAGCCTCCGGCTGTATTCTCCGCGCCTCGGCAGTGCTTGAGCGGCAGTTTGTTGCCTATTGTCTCGACTGTTGGGTGAAGCGAGGCGCTACGAAAGCCTCTATCCCAGACAAACTCAGTACCTGCCTTGCTAAATTGGAGACCCGCTCCAAGGATGTATTTCCGTTCAATTATCTGGCATTTGTTCAGAGTAACCTTTCAAGTTTGTTGCGGACATTTCTGCAAATGTTTTCTCAGTATCTGGACGATGACGTACGCAGTGAGCTGCGACAGTTTGCAGAGGGCGATCGTCTGAAGCAGAGCTCCATGTATATGCGGATATTTGAGGCACTCGAAGACCAGAAAAAGCAGAAGGATGCCATTTCCAAGAATATCAAACAGCTTGGCAAACTGATTAAAGAGCTGGAAAGCAAGCCGCAGGACAGCTCCTATGACGCGGAAATCAAAGAGCTCAAAATGGAGCGCATCGCTCTCGGTAATGTGGTACGCAATATTAATAACAAAAATGTATTCAATTTTCTGTCAGATGAAGGACTGCTACCGAACTATGCATTCCCGGAGGCAGGCATCGTGTTAAAGGCTGTTTTACGCAGAAAACTGGAGACAGAAGGCGATACGCCCGACAGTTCCAAAAAGAAATACGACAGAACGGTATATGAATACAGCCGCTCTGCTTCTTCTGCCATCAGCGAATTTGCACCGATGAACAGCTTCTATGTGGATGGTCGAAAACTAACGATTGATCAAGTTGACCTGACTACTGCTCAGCCGGAGCTGTGGCGGCTTTGTCCCAACTGTTCCCATGCACAGCGCGAAGTCCACGGACAGGATGTATCCTCCTGTCCACAGTGCGGCAGCCCTGCATGGTCGGATTCCGGACAAGTACGGACGATGCTCAAAGTGCAGATGGTCTATTCCAATGACGATTATACACGCAGTCTGATATACGATGAAAGCGACGACCGTGCGGCGACCTTCTATTGCAAGCAGATGCTTGTTGATGTGGATGAGGAGCACGACATCTCAAAAGCCTTTAGCATGAACAATGACGAGTTCACTTTCGGGTATGAATTCGTCCGAAAAGCAACCATGCGTGAAATTAACTTCGGCGAGAGCGATATCGTTGGTGAAAAGCTGCTGATTGCCGGTGTTGATGATATTCGGCGTGGCTTCAAGATATGCAAGTACTGCGGAAAGATTCAGCCTGAGAGCGGAAAGCCCGTCCACACCTTCACCTGTAAGGCAAAGAATATGCCTGCCGACTCCTCTGACCCGTTTGAAGAGTGTCTCTTCTTGTACAGAGAGTTCACCACTGAAGCCATCCGCATTCTCGTCCCGGCAACAACGATGGATTCAAGCAATGTGCGTCAGGAATCGTTCACGGCGGCATTTATGCTTGGAATGAGAAAGTATTTCGGCAATGTCGATCACCTTCGCGCCTGTATCAGCGAGGTTCCAGTAAAGGATGCTGATTATAGAAAGCAGTATCTTGTCATATATGACTCCGTTCCCGGCGGCACCGGATATTTGAAGCAGCTGCTTCAACACGAGAATGCGCTGATAGAGGTGTTTGAAAAAGCGCTTGAGGTGCTTGAAAACTGCTCTTGTAAGGAAGACCCGCAGAAAGATGGCTGTTATCATTGTCTCTATGCGTATCGCCAGAGTCAGAAAATCGGCCAGATATCCAGAAGAGTCGCCATAGAGCTTTTGAAAACTATTCTTAGCGGCAAGGGAAATGTGGAAGAAATACCCTGTCTTAGCAACATCCCTGTCAATAGCCTGTTTGAGAGTGAGCTGGAGCGCCGATTTGTCGAGGCTCTCGACCGCATGCGCACAGATTCGCGGCCAATCACCATCACGAAAGAGCTGGTCAATAATAAAGAAGGCTATCGGCTGAAAATTCGGGACAGTATATGGGAGATCGAGCCGCAGGTATATTTGGATGCCTCCTATGAGATTCGCGGCACCGGCGACCAGAAGCCTGTTGCGGTGTTTACAGATGGTTTCCTTTATCACAAAGATATCGTTGCAGACGACACGCTGAAAAGAGAAGCAATTCGTCGTAGCGGCAGATTCCGTGTGTTCTCTTTAAGCTGGAAGGACGTAGAGTCTGTATTCCATGTCCAAAATGAGTATGCGACGGCCACACTGCTTCCTCAGAAGATGCCCTCAGGGTCAAAAGTTTATCAGCCGACAATAATGAACGGCCACGCAGAATCAATCAAACCTGACGTCGCATCACCGATGGAGCTTTTGGTCAAATATCTGGAGCTCTCAGACGCTGAGCGTGTGTTCTCTGTTCACGCCACGGCTTATGCGATTTCGCTTCTTGATATGTCTATGGTTGGTAAAGCATCAGCGTTCAACGAGTGGCATCAACTCATGGAACCTGTTCTGTCATCGCTTGCGTATTTTGATGATGATTATGTTCTTGAAGACACCATTTTCGGAAAATGGCTGCCGAGACAGTCGAATGCCTGCCTTAAGGTACTGGCAGGCGTAGGGACAACAGATATGCGAGCGAAGAGGTCTGATGCCGATTACCGTGTCATCGCGGTTTTAAGTGATGGAGCAGAAGGTCGAACCGACAAGTATGCAGAGGAATGGAACGGCTTCTGGCAGTTCTCTAATGTGATGCAGTACCTACCCGGATTCGCTGCCGTATCTACGACCGGAATAGATACAGGCGTTTACCACGCCTTGCCGATTACGCTGAATATAGATGGCTCCGTACCACCAATAGGCACAGAAGATACCGCGTGGGCAGAGGCGCTCGAACAAACACTCGATGCCACAGCAAAAGCAATGGCTGAAAAGATGATAGAACTCGGTATGCCGGCACCGTCCATCGTCGGGTTTGAATTGACTGATGAATCCGGCGAGGTAATTGCGGAGGCTAAGATGGCATGGGAAGCGCAAAAAATAGCATTCCTTCTACCGGAACAACCTGAAAGCACGGCGTTTGAGGCACATGGTTGGCTTGTGCTTACAGCTGACAGCGAACTAACAAAAAAGATATTTGATGGAAGGAGCGCATTATGAGCAACACAATTGCAATTTCGTCCGACTTTCTGACGGCTTTTGCTGCGTTGCCACGGCAGGTTCAGGGAAAGGTCACGGACTTCATCAACAAATTCCGCAACAATCCAACCGCTCCGGGCATCAATTATGAGAAAATCAATAATGTGACAGACAGTAAAATCTGTTCTGTGCGAATAGATGACACCTATCGCGGTATCGTCGCCAGAGAGAAAGAAAGCGGAGTATATCTGCTTCTTTGGGTGGACCATCACGATGAGGCATACGATTGGGCAAAACGAAAGAAGTGCGCCATCAACCCAAGCACGGGAAGCGTTCAAGTATTTGATATTCAAGAAGTCAGTGAGCCGATACCATCTGTCATTGAGGATTTCGGGCTTTTTGCAGAGATATCAGACGCTGACCTTCTCGCGCTTGGCGTACCAGAAGAGCAGCTGACTTTCGTAAAAAGCATTTCACGCGAAGAGGTGTTTTTCAAGAGCAAAAGCGCATTTCCTGTTGATGCTTATGAAAATCTTGAGTGGGTGGTAAACGGCTTTTCCGTAGAAGAGGTGCTCGACCTGTATCGCGCCAACCACAGTAGCAGCATTCAGACAGGCGATTTGGCAGAAGCCCTGCAAAAGCCAGAAAGTCGGAGCGCATTTGTTATTGTCGAAGGTGAAGACGAACTTCGGAAGATTATGTCTGAGCCGCTTGAAAAATGGCGCGTTTTCCTGCATCCCTCGCAGCGAAAAATTGTCGAAAAGGATTACTCAGGTCCCGTAAGAGTCCTCGGCGGAGCTGGCACCGGGAAAACCGTTGTCGCTATGCACCGAGCAAAATGGCTGGCTGCACGGATAAAAGGAAAAGAACGCATCCTTTTCACTACTTTTACTGCGAATCTTGCTGCGGACATAAAGGATTCCCTTCGCAAAATCTGCTCTTTGGATGAGCAGCGCCGTATTGAAGTAATTAATCTTGACGCATGGGTATCGCAGTTTCTCCGTGAGCACGGATACCCTAACACCATTGTTTATGATAATGTGTTGGATGGCGTATGGGAAGAAGCCGTCGCATTGTCTGGCGAGGATTTAGGCCTGCCGGTATCCTTCTTTTCTGAAGAATGGGCAAAAGTTGTAGCTACACAGGAGGCATTTACCCTTGAGGCATATGCAAAGGCGTCCCGGCTGGGTAGAGGTACGCGCCTTGACCGAAAGAAACGGCTGCAGGTTTGGCATGTGTTTGAAGAATACAAGAATATATTGAAGGAACGGCATATACGAGATGTGGACACCGCTTTGTTCGAATGCCTCCTTTTGATAGAAAAAGAAGGTCCCGCTTCACAGTATCAGAGTATTATCGTCGATGAAGGACAGGATTTCAGCATGTCTGCCTATCGGCTTCTTCGTGCTTTGGCCGGGAAAGAGCACAGAAATGATATGTTCATTGTGGGTGATTCCCATCAGCGAATTTACAAAAAGAAGGTCACTCTCTCAAAGTGTGGCGTTAATGTGCGCGGACGCAGCAGCCTTCTGAGAATAAACTACCGCACCACAGAGGAAATCCGAAAATATGCCTTTGCACTTCTGAAGGGTATTGATTTCGATGATTTGGATGATGATTACGATGACGGTCGGATATGCCAGTCTCTGACACACGGTACCGCACCTAAAATCAACAAATTTTCTGGCGCAGCAGAGGAACTCGATTATCTAGTGGGAACGCTTAACGATATGGTGGCTCATGGTGTGGCCTTGAAGGATATTTGCATAGTGACGAGAACTCACCCGCTCCTTGATGGATACATCGCAGGATTGACTGCTCGTGGTATTCGCACATATGAAATCAGGCGTAGTAAGCTTGACGATCCGGGGTATGATGGCGTGCGCATGGCAACAATGCACCGTGTCAAGGGTCTTGAATTTCGACATGTAATTGTTGTCGCGGCGAATAGAAACGTGCTGCCACTATCCTCTGCAATTATCCATACAGATGCTATCGCCGAGAGAGAATCCATCGTAGCGGAGCGTTGCCTGCTGTATGTCGCTCTAACTCGCGCACAGGAATCAGCTCAGATCTGTTGCTATGGTCAGCCGTCAGAGTTTTTATCATGAGTTGTGCAGACAATCTGAGACTGTTCCGCAATTGCTGCAGAAAAACGCTAATTGTATGTTGCGTTTATGAGCGCTAAGAAAAATCACATGTCATAAGCTATGGTGCGTCGTAAGAATTCCTAAATAATGAACGCAGGAGTTTGATATGGAATTACTTCATGAAAGAATTAAACACATATGAGCTATTATGCAGATAACGACACGTCAACAAAACACAAAACTAATACCGTCATCTTTAAACTTAAAGATGACATATTAGTCGTGTGCAATAATGGTGAGCCCTTTTCAATCGAGGGTATTGAATCGTTGATGCTTCCTCACTACACGTCAAAATCAAAGCGAGAATTTAAGCAATCGTTTGAATCGACAATAATAAACGAACAAGTCGAGGAGCTTCTTGAAAAACGTCGTGAAAACTACCGTAGAGAACCAGAGCGGATTCAAAGTGACTACACCGCCGAGCGAACCACTGTTGGCGAGTATCATGGCAGAGAAATATTAGAATTGCTTCAAAACTGTATTGATGCAATGCCCGATGATAACACTCAACCTGATGGCACCGCTTTTCAAATCGGTGCAAAGGGACTTGGATTTCGTTCCTTGCTTAATTGGTGTGAGCGAATCATGATTTATTCGGCTGATTTGTCCATTGCCTTTGGTTTAGAAGAGGCGGCAGCATTTAAAGACAGCCTTGGACGTAATCAAAAGGTTGCGATTTTCTCTGCTCCCACGCCCATCGATTCTATTGAGTTAAGCTATACCACTCAGATCGTGCTAAAGCTGAAAAAATCGGTCATTAACGATGTAGAAGCACAATTGATGCAGATTGACGAGCGGTCAATGGTGTTTTTACCCAAAATCGAAGAATTGGTTATACAGACTGCCGCCTCCGAACGTAGCTATCAAAAATTGGAGATAGATAGTGATGTTTTAGTTTCTGCTACAGTTGATGGTATTAACACAGATTATCTTTGGCGCGTTTTCAAGCAAGAAAGAAGAACTGCTGTCTTCAACGATACTGATAATGAAGAAAAAGAATATAGCTACGGAATTTCGATAGCTTTTTGTGAGGGCGTAGCGAATTTAAGCAACAATTATCTTTACAGCTATTTCAAAACCAAGGTCGAGTTTCCCATCGGTTGGCTATGTCATGCAGATTTCGAATTACGCTCGGATAGAAACGATATAATAGATCATCCGTTAAATAAGTTGATTTTACATGAATTAGTTTCCTTGATTGACACATCATCTGAACAAATAGCCAAAAATGATGGAAATCAAGAAAATGCACTGAAGAGCATCGTGCCCACAGGTTCCTTTCCCGCTGACATTGCGGGCTTCAAGTTTTCAGAATATTACCATGCGAATATAGGGCGAAAAAAGATTCTACCCACTGTAAATGGTGACTTCATCTCGATAACGGAATCGCCGTGGGTTGTAGACGATAATTTTCCTTCTCTCTTTGTCGGAGACGCATTTAAAAGATTGTTAAAAATTTTTGACAGTGCGGACATAGTCCCATTTATACATAAAATCGCACAGCGAGAAAATATCAATGTGAATATTTCTCTGAATGAAATAAAACACGCTATTAACCAAGTATCTGGTGAGTGGTCGCCAAGCGAGTGTTTTACAGTTTTTGAGTGGTGGCGAAAAGCATATGGTGCTGGTGCAAGCGCATTGGATTTCCTTCCGAATTTAATTGCACTTGATAGTGAAAAGTGGGCGGACGGAAGCGACAGAGTGTATTTCAAGGTAGGTGGGGTGCCTGCCGTACCTGCATGGGTAAGATTTAGTTTTTTGAGGGCAGACTTCCAAGACGCTGCTGTAGCATTTTATAATAATGAAGAAGGGTATCTCGCACAAAAAGCAGGTCAAACGGAGCAACGTGACGAAAGAAACATCCCTATGTATGCAACAATCGGCATCAATACATTTTTCCGATACTTAGACAGAAGCACGACAATTGCTCAAGTTAATACTTCCGTTAGTGAAAATTGGAATCACGCTCAAGATTTTGTGATTTGGCTGTATGAAAACTACGGTAAAAATCCGGATTGGACACCGCCGACAGAAGTCAGTTATAACTTCCCGTCGAAAAACAAAGTTGTTACACGCCCCGAAATGCTTTATTTTGGTGAACACTACGGTAACGAACTGTCGAATATTCTTGCTATGCAGGAAGGACAGGACTGCTTATTTGAATTTGCCATTCTACCGGAAGATAACGAGCGGTTTGTCCGTTTTCTCACTAAATTCGGAGTTCGCTCTTTGCCAGCCAGAGAAATGTTATTGTTCAGAGGGTATTCAATTTCAAAAAGTTATCGCAATGACTTGTATGCTAACTTCCCTCATATGCTAAGATTGGATGGCGACACGGTCTTTTCTGACGAAACAGAAATGCAAAAGGAAATGGAATTAATTAGTTTAAGTGTTGAATCCTACAAAAACCTAACAGAAATACTTAATAACGCTAAAATGACTGAGTTGCTCTTATGGTTATCAAAGGATGACTTTCTTGAAAATTCCTTGATGGCGACATATGAAATAAACCAATCGTCATATTTATCTGCAAGGAGAAGCGGACAGCGGCGTGACGGGCGTATAGTCCCCCGTAATCAAATCCGTAACTACATAGCGCATATGTTTATGTATGCTAACTGGATTCAAATTGGGGAAAAGAGATATTCGCCGAATCAAATTATCCTTGATGAAAAAATAGGGATGCAGTTTGAACCGCGTTTGATTGGCAAGAGTCCTGATTTTATTTTCAGTGGGCTTTCGCTCGAAGAGTATAAAGTGAACGCAATGATCAGCAACCTTGGTTTCATCAGCGACTTTACAAAAATCGAACCTTCGATTTTATATGCAATACTCAACGAACTCTCCGAAAACGACGCCGACCCTAACGGGGTGTTGTCAAGGAAAATATATTTGCAAATTATGAAAGCCTCTGGGTTAAAGGACCCTGATTCAACTTGCGCGGAACGAGCAAGGTTTCTTAAAAACGGAAAAGTGTATTGTTTCGACGGACAGTTTCGTAAAACACGAGAAGTCCGCTATGCAGACAAAAGTTTCCCTGATAGGGTTAGAGCAAACCACCACTTGATTTATTTACCCAAAAACCGAGGGGCGAAAAAGGCTGAAACATGGTTTGGAACAAAGGAATTTAAGCCAGATGTAACCATTCGAAGTTTCGTGAAATCCAGTTTTGACAGACAGTTTCAAGAGGACTTCCATGAATTGCTGAAAGGCTTGTATGTCGAAAACAATCAGTTAATAACTGATGAAAAACGGTGGCGCGCTGTAAGAAGTATGCATATTTCGCTTGCTTCGAGCGGAACGATGTCTTCTGGAGAAATAGAGTGGCCTTGCGAAATTTATGAATGTGGCAGGAACGCTACAGGGCAGTATATTCTAATGATGGGCGATGACGTTCCCGATAAATTTGATGAACGCTTGACAAGTGCGCTCTTCGAAATAGTAAGAACCGTAATTAACATTGACGACCCGGCATTGGCAAGTTCGTTCAGAGACATATGGAAATTTCCAAGCGGAGTGTTAAGAAAAGCTCTCATTCAGCGACACGAGGATGAGAATATATGGAATGAAGCTGATTCCTTCTTTGACGGAGTCGTTAAACCGCTTGATAACGACGACACTGAAGAAAAAAACAGGGTGATGTTTATAAGATGCCGTGATGATAACCTTGATAAATTTAAGCGGATTTTATACGCCAAGATGTTAGCATCTTCCGTTGACGAACAAAGAACATTTTTGACCGAAATTGGCAGGTACAAACGAATCGAGCCTGTTCAAACTACACTTCAAGATGAATTTTGTAATGTGCTCTTGTTGTTACAATCTATCCCGGCCGCAAATCTATTGACAGAGGATGATAATGACATCGATATTGACGCAATTGGCAAGACCACAAAGCAAAAATTATATGAGGCGTTTCCACAGCAGAGAGGCGAGTTGAATGGGTTTCTTACCATTGAGTACGATTCCTTGTTGCGGTTCGGAAACTACGATTTTATAAAGGCAGAATTTGAAAAGCATCTTCAGAAACAGCAAGAAACTGAAGAGGCGGCGACTGCTGCAACCACAATTTCCAAACATCCTGTTGTTGATAATTCACCAACTCGCCAACTCTCCCCTCCTTCACCGAAAGCTCTTAAAAACGAAAGGACACCTAATGGCGGAGGTGGATATACCGATTATTCGTCAAGGCAAACACAAAACACCGATATTGGAAAGTTGGCTGAACGCCTCGTATATGACCACCTTATGGACGAACCCAGATATGAAAAGGTTAAGTGGGTTTCTCAATTTGCAAGAGAAGAAAACGTGAATCTCGACGGCTCTGATAAATACGGATATGATATTGAGTATTCTGTTGGCAGAATAAAGTATTATGTCGAAGTGAAAACGAACAGCAGTAGCCTACCGAACGTAGCGTTCAATTTGCCAATCTCTGAGCGTGAGTTTGCCGAAAACCATGATAATTATCAGATATGTGTGGTGACTGCTCCAAGAACGGTTTCCCCTTGTATTACCTTTTATCCTTGGGTTGATGTTAAAAGTTTTGCAAATACACCGACTGGATATTGGGTAGAATTCAATCAGCAAGAATCTATTGATGCGACAAAGTAATACAAGAAGATTCCAATTATTATACTGCGGAACTACATTTTGACTTTTTTGATTTGCTGTGTGTCAAGCAAAATTCAAAAAAGCAAGCTATTATAGATTCACAAAGTTGAAAGGAGCTTGCTAATGAATAACAAGTTTGACACAGTCATGGACTACATTGATGCCCATATTCATGAAGACGCCGAAATTATTAAGAAGGGCATATACAACGAGATAGGATACAACAGCAGCCACTTCGGGAAGTGCTTCGAAGTGCTCACCGGCGAAACGTTGTTCCACTACATCAATGAGCGCAAGCTCTTCTTTGCCGGTCAGGAACTTAAGCTGAATTTGGAGAAATCCATTTGTGACATATCCTTGGATCTCGGATACTCCGATCAATCCGCATTTACGCGGGCAATGAGGACATATCATGATTGTACGCCCGGTGAGATCCGAAAAGGTACAAAGAGCGTTCCAAACAATAAATTCCAGTTGTCGAATTTCAGCGATAACAAGCCAGAAAGCAGAGCCGATACGTACTGGCACGAACTGAAGGAAGACGGTTTACTCTCAGGCAAGAAGTTCGATTATCTCATGGAAATTGAGGACGCTTCAAAGGAATACGGATTTGACGTTGACACCAGTTATGCCATCGCCGATGTTGCCGAACAATTAGAGATACCTGTTTGTCTCCTTCTACGAGAATGCTTTCAGCTGATGGCAGAAGTCCACAGTGATCCCAATTACATTCCTCCTGATGTTGAAGCGGCCATTGACGCCGGCGCGGAGTCTACAGAAGAGATGGAGAAGATATGCGAGTTCTTCCAGTGCAAATACTATGATGTCGATTCTTTCATGGTTGAGGCATATCGCAAACGCATCAAGAAGGAATAAAGAATAGGAGGCCTGTCGTATGAGTAGTTCTCAGAACAATTATAATACGATTTCGCTGTTCGACGTTGACGACGACTGCTCCTGCGTCAGTTCTTCCGGAACCAAGCTTGAGGTCGTGAAACTCAATTATGAGTCAGCTGAGTCCGTTACCTGGCAAGACCTCTTTTCTGGTTTCGACTCACTTTATGCGATCACTTTCTCGTCCGGCGTCAATTTCGTGTATAAGCTCCTCGGAATGTTTGACTACGCCGAAATCATTTTCGGCTGTGAGGCTGTTATGTCCTATACGCTTCAAGAAGTTATGGCGTATCAGGACAAGCTCATTGAACGAATGCGAGACAATATATCGGAATCTCAATCGCAGCTGCTTTCCCGTATGGATAACGGCAGCGTTAAATTCTATGTATCCCGGACAAAACTCTCGCATGAGAAGTTGTACCTCCTTGCTGCTGAAGACGGGCGTAAGCGCGTTATCATGGGTTCTGCCAACATGTCCTATAATGCTTTTGGCGGCGTACAGCGCGAAAATATCTGCTATATCGACGGCGATGAAGCGTATGACTGGTACATGGGTTCATTCTCAGAACTCCGGGAATGCAGTTCAGATGCGATAAAGCGAAGTGCCCTTGAAATGGCTGATCTGAATGAAAACATTGATGAACTGCCAGTAGTTGGAACGATTAAGGCTAACAAAGTCCTTGTCATAGAGCCGGTTAAGGAGAACACAGAAGAAGTTAAATTTGTTCTGGATACTCATAAGCTTGCAGGAGCACTTACCCCCATGCTGCCAAAAGCAGATAAAAAGACCGGTAAGCTTACAGTTGTATCGGATACCATCGTGAAGCTGCGCCGGCAGCTTATAAGCGAATCGACAAAAGAAAAGGAACTGCGAAGTGAGTATCCGCAGCTCGTGATTGACGCATTCCAAGGCACGGCAGCCTTGAATGCCGACCTGCTTGATCTCAACCCTGACCGGGAAGCCGTCGAACAGGATGTCTCGCTCTTTCTTAAATACATGGAAGGATACAGCAAGTTTCACGGCGATTACGTAGGTATGCAGTATCGATATTTTGAGTTCGCCAACTGGTTTTTCTGTACTCCTTTTATGGGCGTCATGCGGGATATGGCGGCTCGCTATGATCAGAACCGGCTGCCGTATCCTGTATTCGGTCTCGTTTACGGCCAAAGCAAGGCCGGGAAAACGAGCTTTCTGGAAACCCTGCTTAAGATGATGATTGGCCAGAAGCCAAAGGTATCGGCACCCGACTTTACCAGATCCAGCATTGAGAGCCTCAAGCGCACTGTTCAAGGCGCTCCGATCATTGTCGATGATCTTACAAATACCCGTTTCAGCCAACATGCTATTGAAACGATAAAGAACGACGACTTTGGCGTGAGCGAACATCTCATCAATTATTCGGCCGTTGTTATCAGCGCCAATGAAGATGTGAAAGCTGTCGCTCCGGAAGTGATCCGCCGTACAGTGATTTGCCGCGTTGAAGCTGGCCTCACAAATACCGAGGTAATGAAGAGTAATGTGGTTCGCTCGGTACAGCAGAAGATCGGCACTGCCTTCTACAGGGAGTATTTGCGTCGCATGCTTGCTCTGATCCCGGATCTGCTTGACGCATTGAAAGCGGACAACGATGATAACACCCCTGACATCCTCAAGTGTTCTTCCGAAGTTATTTGCGAGATCATCGGCGAGTACACAGATGAGATGCCCGAATATGTTCGACGTCTCTCCCTCGATAATTATTTCAGCGAGCAAGTAACTGGGAAATACGCAATAAAAACGGTCCAGAACGCCTGGAAAACCAGTCGCAAATCATTCGTAATCTCACCAAGGAACAACGAGTTGAGGTACAATGCCGGCGCTACATATGAGGCGGATCGTTTGATGAAGGAACTCCCTGAGACTCTGGAAGCACATAAATCCCGAGAATGGGTCGTGATGAATTTAGACGAAGCACGACACTTCTTCGAGATCAATTTCAAAAAGCCACTGTTCCCTTGGTAGCGGTATTACAGCATAAATCCGTCTGCTGAATACCTTAGTGGCTATTTAGAGAATAATGGTGAGATTCCAAACATTACCACGAGCATCGCCGTCGATATTGCATCCATTCATCGCGTAAAGGGACTTGAATTTCAAAATGTGTTTATCGTTGCGGCAAACCAGCGCAAAGTTCCGCTGGCATATGCTATTGATCATACCATTGCTATCAGTGAACAAGAATCCACTACCGCTGAAAATGTCTACTTTACGTTGCGCTGACGAGAGTTCAGAAAGGCACATATTTAAGCGGATATGGGCAGATGTCAGAATTCATTGCTCCATGAGTCTTGGACTGGATAGTTTATATAGAAAAAGGTTAGTACGATATTTTCAAGATTAACGAGGTTCTGTTCAGTTATGACCAGCCCTTGTTAGGAGGATGGCTATGCTTAATTTAGGATGGATTGATTTCTCAAAGAGCGACCGGGATATGGTTCTGAGCGTACTGCGCCAGCTGACAGAGCCGGGCGCGGTGGACGAGCTTGGCATCGGAACAATTAGGGACGGCTTTTCTGACATCCTCTTTCCTGGCACCTCCACAATCCAGACAAGGGCTAAATATCTTTTCATTATACCGTATATCAGCTTGGAGCTTGAACGAGGAAAGAAGCTTTTGCCGCGGCAGTTTATTGAGGCGTTAGAGCAAAGCGAACTTGACATTATTGACATACTCGCAGTTAATGGCGCTGAGGGCATTATCGGGCAGCGTTCTCGGCAAACGCTGAGAAGAAAGCCGTCGAGCATTTACTGGAGCGCACTGCGAACCTATGGCTTTATTTCAGAGCCGGTTACGCTGTCTGAATATGCGGAACTTTTCCATGCACGTAAAGCCGAGTCAGAGCGGGAGAAAGGACTTGGAAAGCGCAAGGCCGAAAATGAAGATGATACCACCGATGACACTGATGCTGGAATGAGCGGAGCAGCCTTTTGGCGCGTGCCCGCTGCAAAAGAGAATTGGCGTGAAAGCCTGACGATTAAGTTGACTTTAGACGAAGCCACATATTTGCGTGAGCGTATTACATCCATGCCCGGTACCCGCGACAGCCTACTTGCATTTGTACTGCGCGAGAGTCGGCTTGACTTCACCGAATATGCAAAATTGGATGATATCTATGCTATGCAAAGCATTATGCCTCCCGAACTATTAAGAGATTACAAGCTTGCTCGCGATTTCTCGCGCTTCATCTTTGGTGCACAGATTAGGTACAATGTTATCTATTCAGATGGAAAAAATAATCTTGCCAATGAGTCGTGGGCGCAATACAAAGAGGAACGCCCGACCGTGAGCCTCGCTGATGTTCAGACACGGCTCAAGCCCCGCGCCAGCGTGATGCGGTTTCTCAAGGCATATAAATCTGCAATTGATAACGAGGACGAACTGGACAGTCTTATCATTCGCCGAGAAAAAGAGATTAAAGGTGCGGCGCGTGCAAAGCTGACTAATACAGAGCTGTATAAGTACGACGATAATAACGTAAACATGTCACCGCTTGTTTATCGTTTGCCCAATGCTCAGCGTATCGTCAAGGACATTTTCGAGGGGGTTGGCAACCATGCTTAATACCCAATCAGATCGCATTGATTACAGGGAGCTTCTTTCGCCGCCCCCTTGTTATAAGACATCATTTGCGGTCGGAACAACATATTCCCTCGACCTTGAGACACTGACAGCCGTATGCGCTATCGTTGGACTTAATGTGGAAGCGGATACCGAGCTTACGCAAAGTCCGTTACATATGCTCGAAGCAATTCGCAGAGCAAGTGGAAAGCTGCTTATTTTCTGTCAGGGCAGTCAAATCAAGATACCGGATAAACCCAACAAGTTGCTGCCGCTGCTTGAAAACTGTGTGAGTGAGGTCAATCTACGAAACAAGCGATCGTTTCATCCCAAAACATGGTTCTTGAAGTTTTCAGCAGACGGCTTGCCCGACAAGTTCCGTCTGATTGTCATGTCCAGGAATCTTACCTTCGACCGCAGTTGGGACGTCGCACTACGCCTTGATAGCGCAGCCAGGGGTGAGATGGTTATTGAGAAAGGTGAAAGCACGGGCGAAGCTATGCGCGCATTTTTGCTGTGGCTGCATAAGAATACAAGCTCACACAACAGCCAACTCAAGAATAAAAGAAAGCTGTTATCTAAGCTTGCAGATGAAATTGTTGATGTTGAATGGCGTAATCTTGGCAGAGAATTTGACGGCTTCAACTTTATCCCTTATGGCATTGGTGTTTCCTCTACCGACAACCTCGGCGACAGTTTCCACAAGATAATGGTCATATCACCATTTTTAAGCAAAAGCGTCATTGAGGGCTTTGAAAAGAAACGCCTTGTGAACCCTGACTGTACGCTTATCACAAGAAAATCAGAGCTATCGAAGCTAAATGCGGAACTGCTCAAATCATTTGACACCTACACCATTAAGGACGACGTGGTTGACGGTGAGGAGCGTATCTCTGAAACCGGTGATTTTAAGACTCAGGACATCCATGCGAAGGTCTATCTCCGCACAAAATGGTCAAACAGTGAGTTATATGTCGGCTCGGCAAACGCGAGCTACAACGCTTTTTTCGGTGGAAATGTGGAGTGCATGCTTGCCCTTTGGGGAAAGCAACGGTATTTGAACGTCGACAAGCTCAAGCAAGATCTGTTCGGCTCTGATGAAAAGGCGAATCCGTTTGAGAAAGTCGAGCCGAAGGAGTACACCGCCACCAGTGAAGATGCTGTTCTTATGATGCTTGAAAGCGCCGTGCGTGATTTCTGTGCTCTCCGAAAATCGGCAGTCGTAATTGGAAAAGAGCATTTCAATGTGGTTGTGACCATGCAGCCCTTTCAAAGTGAAGCCGAAATGACGTTATCTCCCCTAATGAAGGCGAATCATCAGCCCTTAAGCGAGAGCATAAATTTTACCGGTCTCGGTCCGCGTGACATCTCGGAATGGTATGTCATCACGGCAAAGAACCGTGATAAAGAGGTTAGCCGGGTGCTAAAAATCCAGACCACGGGTATCCCAGACAACCGTGACTCTGCTGTGTTCAGCGAGGTTGTAAGGGATAAAAACGCATTTTTAACCTATATCGCATTCCTCTTAAGCGACGATTACCTTGCCGCTTTTTTGGAGAACATGAAAAAGGGTAAAGGCGATTTCTGCTTCTTAAACATGAATTTCGATGCACCGATTTTGTATGAACGTATGTTGAAAGCTGCGGCAAATGACAAAGACAGCTTGCGTGAAATCAGAGAAATAATATCGCTTACGAACGATAATATTATTCCGCAAGATTTTCTGAAACTGTACGAGCAGTTTGAGAAGGTGGTGAAGCAATGAGCGGGATTACACTTGCTGAAAGAGAAAAAATCATACTGTCTGAATTGAAAGACTTCCAACGCGCTACGACAGAACGTTGCTTCGACCTGTTCAGATCGGGACAGAAACGTGTCCTTGTCGCCGATGAGGTTGGGCTTGGAAAAACGCTTATCGCAAGAGGCGTAATAGCCAAGCTCGCGAACTACCACAAACAAACAGGCGACGAGCTTTTCAAGGTGCTTTATATATGCTCAAATACATCAATCGCCAATCAAAATATTCGCAAGCTCAAAATATACGACAACGTGACCGTGGACGGTGTATCTGACACAAGGTTGTCAATGCAGCACCTGAAAATATTCGAGCAGGAAAACGACCCTAAAGTTCGGGAGGGCTATATTCAGCTTATCCCTCTCACCCCCGCGACCTCCTTCAACATCACAAACAGCAGTGGTCTTGTGCAGGAACGCGCGTTAATATTTGCCATCCTGCGGCGGCTCGATATGTTCAGCACCTTAAATGATGAGCTTGAGGTTATCTTTGCAGATGGAATAAACGGTTTCTACACATGGGCTAAGGACTGGATAGAGCAGCGTGTCATCGACTGTGATAATGCCTCTAAGGGCATATATCTTAAAACCATATGCCACGATCTTTTATCGCATTTTGATGAAAAACTTACGGAAGAACTTCTTGGTTTGTGCGAAGCGGTTCGCAATAACAGCTATGACGCCACGGTTGGCAGGCGGACAATCCGCAGTCTCCGCGTCCTGTTCTCACAGGTCAGCATTGGCAGACTCAACCCCGATCTCGTTATAATGGACGAGTTTCAGCGGTTCCGTGAGTTAATTACTGCTTTGCCGGACAGTGAGATCGGTCTGCTCACCAACGCTTTCCTTAAGAGTAAGAACACGAATACCCTCCTGCTTTCCGCAACACCGTATAAGCTATATCAAACCCTTGAAGAAGCTGCCGAAAGCGGAGTCGACGAACATTATCAGGAATTTCTGGAGCTTATGCGATTCCTGTTCTCAGATGAAAATAAGAATATGCAGTTTGAAGAAACTTGGAGCAGTTTCTCTACCTCTCTCCGCGAGGTTACATCCGATTTTGGCACACTTATCAGCATCAAGAACAAAGCGGAGCAAGCAATGTACAGTGGTATCTGCCGTACAGAGCGACTCCTCGCTGGCGAGAGCGGAAACTTTTCCGATGACAGCACAAAAAAGGCATCTCTTGACATATCTGAAACAGATATTCAGTCTTTTATGGTTGCCGAAAACCTCAGTGATACGGTACATATTCCTGTCGACTATGTTAAATCGTGTCCCTATTTGCTGTCTTTCATGGATCATTACAAATACAAATCAGACATTCAAAATTTGAAGCCGACCTTATCACGTCAGGCCCGCAAGCTACTTTTCATAGACGAGAAAAACCTACGTGAATACGAGCCGCTGCCTCCCAACAACGCAAGACTTGAGCGCCTTATGGATGTGACCTTGGCAAATGAAGCAGAAAGACTGCTTTGGGTTCCACCATCGATCCCGTATTATAAGCCAGGTGGTGTTTTCAAGGGCAGGGACGGGTTTTCAAAGGTACTTGTTTTTTCAGCGTGGGAAATGGTCCCGCGCATGATTGCCTGTACCCTTTCATATGAGTGTGAGCGCCGCACGATTGGAAAGCTGTACTTAAATGAGACGGATAAACGCAATAAGGGCTATCTGATTGAAGATGACGTTTCAAGCAGTGGTTCTAAGCGGAAGGCTACCGCCCGTTTCCCATATCGCAAACTCACGGAAAACAGAATTAAGCCACTTACGACTGCGAGTACTACACTCGCCGAGCTTTACAACCCAGTTGAGCACATGGGCGAATCGCTGAATGATATACGCAAAGGCATTAAGAAACAGATACAACCGCTACTTGACGGTATGAAGCGTGAATACGACGTCACAGAACGAGGAGCACCGGACATGGACTGGTATTGGGTTGCACCTCTGCTCTTTGACGAGTTCATGCGATTCAACATCTGGCCAGTAAATAAGAAAATTGCAATTCCACAGAGAAAAATGCCATCCGATTTGGCTGATGTCCTCACATCAATGGCAATAGCGTCACCCGCCACATGCGCGATGCGAGTTTTTAAGGGCGACCGCAGCCTTGCAGAGAGGTTTGCAAAAGAAGTTGCAGATATGCTTGACAAGCCCGAAGCGATCGCTGTTATTGAACTGGCTTACGGCAAGAGTGATGATGCACATTATAAGAATGTTTTGAAATACTGTGTTGACGGTAACTTTGCTGCCATGCTCGATGAGTACGCTCATGTTCTCAACGACAGAAATATGGAGAGCCTGTGTAATCAGATGTGCGAGGCTTTACAGGCAACAACAGCGAGTTATTCAATTGATACCTACACAAGCTTTATAAAGAATAAAAAGGCTCAGATTCGTATGCGTTCACATTTCGCTGCTGGGTTTTATCAGACACAGAGCGACGAGAAAACCTCGCAGAGGAAAGAAAACCTGCGAACGGCCTTCAACGCGCCGTTTCGCCCATTTGTGTTAGCCACCACATCAATAGGCCAAGAGGGTCTGGATTTCCACAACTACACCCGTAAGATAGTACACTGGAATCTGCCGCACAACCCCGTTGACCTTGAACAGCGCGAGGGGCGTATTAACCGCTATAAGTGTCTCTCAATCAGGCAGAGCTTGGCGCAGAAATATGGTAATGCTGATTTCACAAGTGATGTTTGGGATGAAGTATTCCAGTTTGCCCTTGACGCTAAGGGCAAGGATGAGCCGGAACTCGTTCCGTTCTGGTGTCTGCCGGATGGTTCGGTGAAAATCGAGCGTATCATTCCGATGTACCCATACAGCAAAGATAAAGCGATCTATAACCGACTGCTGAAAATCCTATCGTTGTATCGCGTCACAATGGGTCAGGCGCGGCAAGAGGAATTACTTGAATATCTTTTCAACAACCGAAGCTCAGAGGAGCTTAAAGAGTTGTTTATAAACCTGAGCCCGATTAGAAGGGAATGAACATGGTGGAAAGTCTTGTTTTCTGCAAAATCTCCAGTATGAAGTATTACAAAGGCGCATGTCGGAGTGATGTTCCCTATAACGGAGGCAGCTTCGTAAAGGAAAACGGCTATGGACATGAAGAATACAACTTCCTTGTGCGGGATATTCCTACTAACTGGATAGACGATTCCGGCATGATTGCGGAAGATGAATACTGCCTTGGCTTTGTAGAAACTAAAAGCACAAACATCAGTAAAAGCAATCAGCTTCATGTCGAAAAGATTCTTGGATTTGGAGATCCATTCAATAAAGAGCTTTGCGTGACTGGCGTTACCGTTATTTGGTGTGCCACTTCAGACCTGAATGAAACATCGGTGGTAGGCTGGTATAAAAACGCCACGGTTTTTCGTAAGTACCAATTATTTAAGGATGATAAGAGCAAAGAGCGATTCTACAATATACTTGCTCTCTCGTCTAATTGCGTCCTTCTCCCCCAAGGCACTCGGCACCGGCACATATGGAGCGTACCCTCAAAGAAGTATACAAGGGCATTTGGCTTCGGGCAGTCTATGTTGTGGTACGCACAGGAGGAAAAGGCGGTGCCTTATCTACAACGCCTTACGGATAATATCTATAGCTATAACGAGGAGAACTGGTTGTATAAATACCCGGAAAAGTAGCAGGCCAAAAGTGGTGATTCAAGACGACATAAAAATTCTGTTTGATGATATTTTGAAAATAATGGTGATTCCTTTGGCATGCTCGTTAATCAAGAACAAAAGCTACCGAATGCTTCATATATGGTAATTCATCGCGGACGAGGAGGAAGATATGCCATTTACCATTGTCCGTCAGGACATTACAAAAATGAAAGTTGATGCCATTGTCAACGCCGCCAACACCGATCTGCAAATGGGCGGCGGTGTTTGTGGAGCTATATTCAAAGCTGCGGGAGTACTTGAACTCCAAGCCGCCTGTGATAAACTCGCCCCGATTAAGACGGGTGAGGCTATCATCACGCTGGGATTCGGTCTGCCCGCTAAGTTCATTATCCACGCAGCAGGCCCTGTCTATAAACATTGGAACAAGGAGCAGAACGAGCAACACCTCCGCGCAGCCTACACGAACTCGATGAAAAGAGCGGCAGAAAATAAGTGTGAAAGCATAGCATTTCCTTTGATTTCAAGTGGTATCTATGGCTATCCAAAAGACGAGGCGCTTCAAGTGGCTACCTCGGCAATTCAAGATTTCCTAAAAGATTACGATCTTGATGTGACACTTGTGGTATTTGACAAGTCAGCATTCACCATCAGCCGCGAACTACTCGGAGCAGTCGAAAGCTACATTGATGAGCATTATGTTGAAACGCACCAAATAAAGCGGCGAAAACTGCTTGATGTAGAGCGGGAAGCCATTTACGAAGCTGATGAGGATGTTAGTAAATACAACGTGCCTCTTTTCGAAGATATGCTCGCTCCGTCTGTTAATGCGCCCGTTCCACTTGATGATTTGGTCGGCAAACTGGACGAGCCGTTCTCCGCGACGCTCCTGCGGCTGATTGACGCCAAGGAAAAGACGGATGTGGAAGTTTACAAACGCGCCAACCTTGACCGAAAGCTATTCTCAAAAATCAGAACCGGCAAAGGCTACATGCCAAGCAAACGCACCGCCGTAGCCCTCGCCGTTGCCTTGGAGTTGTCGCTCGATGAAACGGACGACCTTCTGGAACGGGCTGGCTATGCACTGTCACACAGCCAGAAATTTGACGTGATTGTCGAGTACTTCATCGTCAACGGCAACTACGATATTTTTGAGATTAACGAAGTGTTGTTTAAATACGACCAGCCGTTGTTGGGAGGGTGAGAATGCAAAATAGATATGCTGGAGACGTTGGGGACTTTGGAAAACTTGGTTTGCTAAGGCAGCTCACAAGCTCACAACTTGGCATGGGTGTAAACTGGTACCTGTCTCCAGACGAGAGCCATAATGCTGACGGTAAACATATCGGCTATATTACTGACACGCGATATAATGGATGTGATGACTCGCTGAGAAATTCACTGAAAGAAATAGTCAATGGTCAGCGTAGCGTCTCTGCTTTGGAAACTATGGATCTTGTTCCAAATGCCATTTATTATCATGAAGTGCTTTATTCACCCTCGCGGACTTTCTCCCGAAGGGATTGGCATAATAAAGCATTAGAGGTGCTAAGTAGCGCGGACATCATATTCCTCGACCCTGATAATGGTTTGCTGGTAAAAAGCGTATCCACTGGCTCCGCAAAAAGCAATAAATATGTGATCTCAAGCGAGATTGCCAATTATTTCACTGCTGGTAAAAGCGTAATTATTTACAACCACCGCTGCCGAGAGCAAGAATCCGTCTATTTGCAGCGTTTTTCTTGGATGCATGAGAAATCAATCCTAAATGATGCTGTTATTGCAGGTGTGACATTTAAGCGCGGTACTGTTCGGGACTATATTTTCACCTTGCAACCGAGCCACGCGGCAAAGATCATGGGCTGCTTGGATAATATGCTACAAAGCCCCTGGGGAAACCACTTCGCAAAACTCAATTTATACCATTGATTTGTCGCTTCTAAAGCGACCAGCTGCCCTGTCGAAATTGTTATCCTTAAGTCATAATAAAACTTGAGGAGGACATGGCAATGAAAAAAGGATTAACGGAATTAGTATTTATACTCGACAAGAGCGGCTCAATGGGTGGATTAGAAACCGATACTATAGGCGGCTACAATACTATGCTTAAAAAGCAGCAAACGGTCGATGGTGAATGCCATATCACAACAGTGCTTTTTGATAACAACTACGAGCTACTCCACGACCGTATAGATATAAAGGCGGTCAGCCCGATCACCGAAAAGGAGTACCAAGTCGGCGGATCAACTGCACTCCTTGATGCAATAGGCAGGACGATACACAAAATCGGCAACGCACAGAGGCACACCGCCGACGATTACCGCGCTGAAAAGGTCATGTTCGTCATCATCACCGACGGAGAGGAGAATAGCAGCCGCGAGTACAGCTCGGACAAAGTTAAGGCGCAGATCGAGCAGCAGAAGGAAAAATACGGTTGGGAGTTTATCTTCCTAGGCGCGAATATCGACGCTGTGCAGACAGCTTCGCGCTTCGGCATAGCGCCCGACCGCGCTCAGAATTATCACGCTGACAGCGAGGGTGTGGAACTCAACTTCCGTGTAATGAGTGAGGCTGTCGCCACCTTCCGAGAATGTGCCGCCATGCCGGAGGGGTGGAATGACGAGATTCAAAAGGACTACAAGCAGAGAGTTGGAAGAAAATAGTATTAGGCACAAAGCGAAAAGAGGGTGAACTATATGAGGATTGTGTTTGGGATGCAGCTTGATGGCACCATCTGGAGCAATGAAAATGCTTCAATTGGTGAAGTCAGGACTGGACCAATGGGATTGCTCAGCATTCTGGAAACACGACTTGGAATCGGTATGCAATCGGTACATCCAGTATATAGAATAGATGAATATATGAAACGGCTCCAACTGATTGACCGGGAGTCTATATGGTTTCACGAATCTTTCGCGATCGACCCATGGTCGACTGCAAGGCAGCTGCTGGAATGGCGGGATGAACTGGTGGAAGCCGGTTGGGACGGACAAGCTATTCCTTCCGGTTCACTTCGCCTAGATGCTTTAGTCGAATTGGAATGCGCAGACGTTCCCTTATCAGGCGGTCGGTCCGACCAGTTGCGTAGAGTAACCGCATGTCTCAAGTGTGGTATTCCAGCTCATATCGAATCGATCATTCTGGCAGAGCCTTCATCCATGCTAGCGCCAGCTTGGCGACACGTGTTTGAACTGCTCCAAAGCCAGGGAACGAATATAACCTGCTTGTCAATGCCTGACAGGAGACCGCAAGGCGGCAATTTGTCACGAATCCAAGCAGTGATTAGTGGTATCGACGTGCAGGGTACACTGTCTCCGGATGATGATACGCTTATTCTGCTAAAGGCTGACAACGAATGGGAGGCGGCTGAGCATCTGGCACTGTGGTTGGCTTCCAAAAATGAAGCCAATGATCAAGTAGCCATAATATGCGGTATGGATACCAGCGTTTTGGACCAGGCCCTCAAACGACACGGACTTCCCCGCCTAGGCCGGACAGCCCCTTCACGTTGGCGTGAAATACAGCAATTACTTCCCCTGACGCTGGCTAATGCCTGGCGGCCTGTTGATATCCGCCTAGTTGTCGAATTGCTCTCGCTGACCTTATCCGTGTTCCCCAAATGGGTATGCAAAATAATACTGAAAGCCGTCGCCGAAGAACCGGGCATCGGTGGCAGAGCATGGAATCATGCTCTAAGCAAAGTATCTGAAAAGTATAAAGACTTCCTTGCAGAAAAAGATGATCCTGAATCAGAAGAGAAGGCTGAGGCATTGATCAGGTCAATCCAGTCGCTTTTGGTAAATGATCGCTTTGATTCTGTTGAGGGTATACCGGAAGCAAAACTGAGGGAACGCTGCCAGGTACTGATCGATCGGCTTGCATGGCAGGTCGGTGACATGCCTATATTGACTGAAGTGATTAATCAAGCACGGGAAATTCAGAAGCTGTCGCTTGGGAAAGGCTGTATCCCCCGCATCACGCTCGAGCGAATGCTGGATACGATAATAGGACCTGGAAATACCTTGGATGATATTAACGAAGACGCCGCCCCTTGGCATGTAGTCGATCACCCGGGGCAAATCACGGATGTAAGAGGCGAAATCATTTGGTGGGGCTTCAATACGCCTGCTACTTCATCTCCAACTTACTGGAGTCCTCAGGAACGGTCAGCTCTGGCAACATGCGGCATTTTTCTCGAAGAAACGAGGAGCTTCCGAAGCCGAGAAGCCTACGATTGGCAGAAGGGGCTAATGCATGCGGACAAACGTTTTATAGCCATATACATCTCGCAGATCGATGGTGAAGAATCCGAGCATCATCCATATTGGGATACTATATGGAGCGCAGCATCGAGAATTTCTGATGGGCTTCCCAATGATGCTGTTAAGAGATATATTTACAGCGAATGCAGTGACTTCAGCCATATAGGGGACTGGCAGTTTGCCGGGCGAAAATCGACGCTGCAGAGTGTACAAAAAGCTGAGACATCTCCGGTGACAGCCTGCTATACTGTCCCGAATTCGGTAATCAAGGCAGCAGAGAGACTGTCTTATACGCAAATGAGTACATTAATCGGTTGTCCGTTCAAATGGACACTTGAATACCACGCAGGGCTCCAGCCAGCGGAAAGTCAGTCGGTCCCTACCGGAAATCAAATGATAGGCACCTTCTGCCATCGGATAATTGAGGAGCTGTATACCGAAACTAACCACTTGGACGCAGACAACGCATATGAAAAGACAGGATATCTATTCGACAGCCTAATCACTTCCATGGCGTCGGAACTGCTGCTCGAAGGAAACGCGGCTGAGAGACAGCGATACAAAACTTCTATCATTGAAGCCGTGTGTCAGCTTGTAGAGGCTATCAACCGGATGCAACTCACTGTAGAGAAAACCGAGGCTCTTCTTGAAGGTACAGTAGACGGTATTCCCTACAAAGGATTTTCCGATATGTTGCTAAGGGATTCCGGAGGCCACCCGTTCGTGCTGGATATGAAATGGTCATCGTCCCTCAAGTACAGGAGAAAGGAAATCGAGGATGGCACCTCCCTTCAACTGGCAGCGTATGCTTGGATGCTCCGGTCGGCAGAACCGTCGCATCAGGTCCATACCGGGTACTTCATGCTTGCACAAGGACAGTTGCTGAGCAGCAGCCCAATGCTCGCCGACGAAGCTGTCAAAACGCCATATAACCTCGAGGATATATGGGATATGGGCGTCGCCAGTCTGAGAAACGTACTGGAAAGCCTTGAATCGGGCACAGTGGAAGCGCGTGGAATTATTGAAAAGGCAAAGGCTCAAGAATTAGAACTTTCTGAGGAAAAGGCCATTGAAAAGTTCAAAGAAGAATGCAGAAAGAAGGGCTTGTTATACCAAAGCCCACCCTGCATGTTCTGCGACTTTGTCCGTCTTTGCGGCATATAGGTGGTGGGTTATGAAAATGATTGAACTTATAAACGCCAGTGCTGGTTCCGGCAAAACACATAGCCTCACAACTAGGATAGTAGAGCTGATAAAAAACGGTATCAACCCCGAATCGCTGATGGTGACAACTTTCACAAATCGGGCTGCATCAGAACTGCACGAACGAATCCGCATGCATTTACTTAAAGAATCATGGACGTATGGCGTCAATAGGATAAGCGACGGTTATATAGGCACTGTAAACAGCATCTGTGCAAGGCTGCTCCAGGAATATGCTATTGAAGCGGGTATGTCCCCGGCGATACAAATAATGCCCGAGGAAGATAGCGACAGTATATTTAAGGTATCGATCGACCGCGTTATCGGTCTTTACGCCAAACGTATGGAAGCGGCGGCAAGGAGACTGGAACTTGACGGCAACGGTTCAGGTTATCAAGAGAACGGCGAATGGCGGTCTGACGTAAAGCGGATAGTGGATCTGGCAAGAAGCAATCAGATATCTCCAGACGGCTTGAAGGTATTTGCTGTAAACTCATGGAAATCTCTGAGTGCTTTATTCGGAGAGCCTTTGACTGTAGACATGGATAAGGATCTGCTTGATGCGATAAATCGTTCAATAGACGACCTCAATAAACTCGGTAGCACAAAGAAAACCACTCAAGAAGCAGTGGAGACGCTTAAATCATGCTATAAACGTTTACAGAATAATCGCTTGTTGTGGAGTGATTGGATCCGTCTTTCAAAACTCAAATCAGCCAAGGATGGCCAAGACTTTATTGACCCTGTTAAGGCGATAGCCGACAATGTTTTAAGGCACCCGCAATTTCATGAGGATGTAAAGCAGATTATCACGGGGGTGTTCGGCTGCGCTAGCGATGCGCTGCGGGATTATGACCTGTACAAAAAAGAACACGGGCTGATGGACTTTACTGATCAGGAGACCCGTATACTTGACATGGCTATCAATAATGACGCCTTCAAATCGTCGCTGCGAGGCCGGATCCAAATGCTGATGGTCGATGAATTCCAGGATACAAGCCCTATACAGCTTGCACTGTTCTTCGCTCTGACTGAATTGGCGGGGAAGTCTGTATGGGTTGGAGACCCGAAGCAGGCTATCTATGCTTTCCGAGGCACTGATCCACAGCTTATGAACGATATCATGTCTTTGATCGGAAATGTCAGAGTGCTTGATTATTCGTGGCGATCCAAAAAGAATCTGCTTGATTTCACTAACGCGCTGTTCACAGAAGTGTTTCATGAAATGGGCAGCGACAAGGTTGCCCTAAAAGTACCACAGGAACGAGAAAATAAGGCTATAGGCGGGTGCCTGGAGGCATGGCATCTTTCGGCTAAAAATAACGCAGAGGAAGCTTTGGCTATAGCCAACGGAACAAGGGATCTCATTGAACGCGTACCCGGAGTAAAACCTGGAGATATAGCTATCCTGTGTCGGAAAAACGATACCTGCAAGGAAATAGCCACCTGCTTGGAGGCACTGGGTGTCCGGGCATCTGTAGGGCAGGGACTGCTCATGGATACAAGAGAGTGCATGCTTGCAACAGCTGCCTTGCGATACATGAATAACCAAGCAGATACGATAGCCCTTGCTGACATCATCCGTTTGACTACTTGCGACAATAACTGGTACTCAAATCTTATGACTGATTCCGAGCTTACAAAAGAAAATTGGCATAACACCGAGATAGCAAAAGCGCTGAACGAAGCCAGGATAAGCATCAAATTTTGGACCCCGTTGGAGGCCTTGGAACAGGCAATCAACAGGGTTGGACTTCTGCCCATGCTGAAATCTTGGCAAAATTCCGAGCTTGCTTTGAGCAATCTTGATGCATTAAGGAGCGCTTGCAATAAATACATAAATTTATGTTCTTCACGCCGCAGGGCAGCGACTATCGACGGATTTGTTACCTATCTAAATGAATCTGAAACTGAACAGGCCAAGGGAACCGGTGCCCAGACCGTGAACGTACTTACATATCACGGATCGAAAGGCTTGGAGTGGCCTTGGGTGGTATTGACCGGCCTTGACGCTAAGCCAAAAGAGAATGTCTTTGGTGTTAATATAGAAGCCGCTCAGAAATTCGATCCCGCCAATCCGCTAGCTGACCGTAAAATACAATATTGGCCATGGCCGTTCGGCGCGCAGAAAAAGTATGATACGCTTGATATTGAAATTGATGCACTACCGCTGAAGAGTCATATGCGGGATAAGGCTGAACGAGAGGAGCAACGTCTTTTATATGTCGGAATGACGAGGGCAAAAGACGGTCTTGTATTAGCTATGCGCAAGTCATCTGACGGTAGCAGTTTAAAATCCGCATGGCTTGATATTCTGAAAGACGCTCGCGGTGAACAGATTGTCAAAATGAGTACAGACATAGGCGACCGGAGTATCCAAATCGGAAAAGCACAGATACCTTTTGATATTTATGGATACGGTGTTGAAAACGCAGGACTTCCGGGCCTAACCAGTGATGATATTGAGTTTCTTCCCAGTTTTCCGGATATACAAAAAGAGTATCCCAATGCGAGGGTATCACCCAGCGCACTGCCATATGATCCTGACGATGCTGGCGAGGACGAGCTGAAAACCGTAGAGGTGTTCGGTCAGCGGATCAAGATAATAGGTAGCCCTGAAATGGACGTACTTGGGAGTGCCGTACATTCATATTTTGCTGTCGATTATGAATGTTTAGCTGCAGATAATCAGACCAACTTAGCACGTAATATCATAAAAAACTGGAGCATGGAATCTTCAATAGATCCTACTGCCCTTGTAGATGCCGGACAGAGATTTGCTGCTTTTATCGACAGGAGTTATGAAGGTTACAAAGCATATAAGGAATGGCCAATATCTATGAGGAATGAAGAAGGTCAAATCATACAGGGATGGATAGATCTTCTTCTAGATACACCTGCTGGTTATGTAATAATCGATCATAAGGATTATCCCGGAAAAGATTGTTTTCGGTAAAATGAAAGTATCGCAAAAGGTCTCGAAAAAGTTAGCACCCCAGATGGCATAAAAAGTGAGCCATTGTCAGCACCTGAAATAACCGCTACCATTAGTTTGTTAAGGACTAAGGAGGTAGCAGAAAGGTGTTAAGAATGGCTCAAGTAAATAATATCAAAGATCTCTACGAAAATGAAGACCTAAGTTTGCGAGAAATTTCCCGAAAGACAGGTCACAGCTTCAAGACTGTCCAAAAGTACGCCTACCAGCTTGACTGGAGCGAGGACAATCTGCCGAATACCGAGCCAACGAGCTATCCGGTGCTGGGAGATTTCATTCCCGTAATTGACGAATGGTTGGAGGCCGACCGCAAAATCCCGCGCAAGCAGCGCCACACCGTTTGGAGAATCTTCTGCCGCCTGCGGGATGAGCACCATTTTACTGGTAGCTATTCCAGCGTGAAGAAGTATGTCCGCAAAAAGCGGTTCGTGATGAATTCCAAGAACAGCGGTTATCTGCCGCTGGAGCATGCGCTGGGCAGTGGACAGGTGGATTTTGGCAAGCATCTCTACTACGACGGCACCGGGCAGGAACAGGACGGCTATGCGCTGACCATTTCCTTCCCCAATTCCAACAAGGGTTACACCCAGACCTTCCCCTCGCAGAACCAGGAATGCCTGCTCACGGGCATGAAGCGTATCTTTGAGCATATTGGCGGCGTGCCGCCTGTGCTGCGCTTTGACAATATGTCCACCGCCGTTGTGCAGGTACTCAAGGGTACAGACCGAATTCTCACGGACGGCTTTCAACGTTTTATGTTGCATTACCGTTTCCGTGCAGAGTTCTGTAACCCGGCATCTGGCAACGAAAAGGGCAACGTGGAAAACAAGGTGGGCTACAGCCGCAGAAATGCCTTTGTGCCGGTTCCGACCATTGTGTCCTTTGACGAGTTTAACGAGTCCCTGTGGGAATGGTGCGAGAAGGATGCCCGGCGCCCTCACTACAAGAAGAAGCTCCTGATTGAAGAGCTTTGGGAAGATGACAAAGTGAGTCTTCTGTGCCTGCCGGAGTACCCGTTCTCAGTATTCCGATATGCGGCACTGACCGTGAGCAAAAGCGGCTTTGTGACCATTGAGACTAACAAATACGGCCTTTCTCCCATGCTGTCCGGTGAAACGGTGCAGGCTAAGATTTTCTATGACCATGTGGCATTCTTCCATGACCACCACCCGGTTGGGCACTACCGCAGGAGCTACAAAACCAACGATGAGGTGTACGACTGGACGCAGTATGTGTCCGTTCTCTGCAAAAAGCCGGGAGCAATTGAACATACCCGCTTCTTCCACCAGATGCCACAGCAGTGGCAGACATTCTTGGAACAGACCAGCGGCAGAGAACGCAAAAATGCGCTTCAGCTGCTCAGCGAGATTGTCTCTGACGGCAATGCCGCCTTGTGCGCTGATGCGCTGGAACTCGCCGGTGAGAACGGCCGCACGGATGCGGACAGCCTCCGGCAGTGCTATTACATGATTGCGAAAAAAGAATACCGGCCTGATCCGCTGAAATTACCCGGCTCTCCGGCGCTGCACTACAATCCCAATCTTTCCGCCTACGATGGCCTAATGGGAGGCGATGCAAATGTCTGAGGAAATTGAGCTGATGATGCGACAGGTGAAGCTGGGCGGCATGGCAAAGGAATGGCGCTCAGTCCAGTTTGAAAACACAGAGCAATATGTGACCGATCTGCTGAAGCTGGAGCTGAAAGAGCGTGAAGCCAACAGAATTAACCGCATGGTGAAAACCGCCGGTTTCCGTGTCCTGAAAATGCTGGATGACTTTGTGTGGACTTCCGCCATTGAACTGCCCAGCGGCTTGACTGCCGAGTACATGGAGGAACTGCAATTTCTCACGCCCAAGGAAAATCTCATTTTTATGGGTACCGTTGGTACCGGCAAAACTCATCTCGCCACAGCCATTGCCTTGAAAGCCTGCCAGGAAGGGCGGCGTGTCCGCTTTTATACAGCGGCGTCCCTTGCCAATATCCTGCTGGAAAAGAACAACAAGGGCACGCTGAACAATTATCTCAGTACGCTGAAAAAAGTGGAGCTCATTGTGATTGATGAGATTGGTTTTGTCCCACTGCACAAGGATGCCGCGGAACTGCTGTTTCAGGTAATTTCTGACTGCTACGAACGCAAGAGCTTGATTATTACGTCCAATCTGGAGTTCTCACAGTGGAACACCGTTTTTGGCGACAACCGCCTGACGGCAGCGCTGGTTGACCGGCTGATCCACCATTCCCACATTGTGATTTTCTCTGGCGAGAGCTACCGGCTGACCCAGTCCATGCAGCGCCAGCGTCCCCGCTGAAAAGGCGCTCCAAAAAGTGAGCATTGGGCCCCGGCCTGTTTGGCCCCGTGGGTCTCCAAAATGTGAGCGTTGGGCCCTGTCCTGTTTGGCCCCTCAAAAGGCCTTGACGCTGCACGCACAAACAAAGAATTAGGTGCTCCAAGGTGCTAACCTTTTTGGGGACCTTTTGCTAACATTTTTACTTGACGAACACAAAAGATGTCCTCGACAGAATGAAAAAATATGTGCCCCAATTGCGAACATATAAAGAAATCGTTGAAAAGGCAACGGGCAGGCCTGTTATTGATATGCTGCTTCATCTTCCTATCAGCGGTCTGATCCTAAGACTTTTACCTTAAACAAATCAGGATACCATATCGGTACTCATCGCCCCAGCAAGAAGTACAAGCAGACCATGTGACACCTGCCGTTAACGAATAGAAGAGACATTTTCTCTTCCGCAATTTGGGTGTTTGTTCAACCTTATGTGGGGAAAGAAGAATTCCCTCAGTTCAAATAAGGATGTTTTTGGTATCTGAAAGTTGCCACTACACAAATATTCGCTAGCTAGGAGTCGCTTTTTGTCCCTTTAGTCCTTTCTGTCCGCTATGTCACAGACAGTAAGCATCAAAAAACAACACCTGAAAGCGGGTGCATCCTATGTGAAAAAGGTGCATTGTATCAATCGTTTGGTCATTTGCCAATGAAAAAGTGCCGGGATATCAAGGCTTTGCAGCCCTGATATCCCGGCGTTTTCTCTTGTCACAGTTCTATTTTTGCAAGCGAGATAGTTGTTTCTTGTCTGCCAGCTCTTTCAGAAAGAAAAACCACGTCAGCAGTTTCCTCGTCAACACTTCCCACGATTAGCTCCGCTGCGCTATCAATAACCTCCATGACCTCGTTGTACCAATCGCAGTGAGTCCGGAACGCCGCCATTATGCAAAACTCAATGTCCAGCTTTCCGTCGCTGCTTTCATTGACGCGGATTTCCTGCAGCAGCATCCGCAGGTTTGGCCTCACTCAGATTCCCGCTGTCCAGAATATCGTCGATCAGGTCAATGCAGGTTTTCATCTCCGCGCGCTTTTTTATTAAGGACAATCTCCATATTTTGATATCCAGTGATTTGTTCCTTGACCAGCAGAATCTCCTTCTCGTGTTTTTCCAGCATGCGGGTCGCAGCGCGCCGCATTGCCTTTATCGCGGATCCGTTCCAAAAGGATCCCTTCTACATCTTCCTCAAGGCGTGCAAGGCGTTCCTGCAGCCGCTTGATGGGCGTATTTGTCGGCTGCTGTTCACGGCCGTATTCTGCGTTATACGGTGTTGCCTTAGCTATGCCAAGCGGATTCATATTGATAATGACAGCTATCTGGAAGAGTAGAAAGGACCGGCGTCTGCCGGTCCTTTCCTATGCTTGGTTCCGTTTCGCTTTCGCGTTGAATTCACGTCAAATAGAGTTCTCCTCACCCTACCACGTTCTGGCAGAAGCATCGAAGAATGGTCGCCACCTGCGCGCGGGTGGCACTTCCCGAGGGTATGAGATTATTGTCGCTTCCTTGCATGAGTCCGGCATTCACTGACCAGCCAAGCGCAGTCAGCGCATACTCGGAGATACTGTCATAGTCCGTAAACTCGCGGATGGCCATACCGCCCTGCGTGGTGTCATACCCCTTATACTGCGCGTAGCGATACAGGATCGTCGCCATCTGCTCGCGGGTGATGGGGCTCGTGGGGTTGGACCCATCTGAAATGCCGTTCTCCATGGCCCAGGCACGGGCCGCATCCATATCGGCGGGCGTTTTACCGTCCATGCGAGCCAGCACCATCCAAATCATCTGGCGGGTCATCGCTGTATCAGGGCTGAACGTCGCAGCACCGGTTCCGGCAAACAGTCGTCCGTTGTTATAAGCGTAGGCTACGCTGCCATAGTACCAGGCATCTTTAGCCACATCCGCGAACGGGAAGCCCACAATCAGGTACTGGCTTAAATGCTCCGTGGTGAATTCCACACAGCCGGTGGCCGCGTTGTACATGCCGTTTTTCAGCTCGATGGTTCCATCATCTTTGATAAACCAGACGGTAATGCTGTCTTTATTTTCGCCGGATTTTGGCGTATAGGGGACGGAAACGGTATTTTTTCCGTCGCCGAAGGTGCTGGTTTGACTTCCGTTTACAAAGACGTTTACGTCCACGGCAAGTGCGGTTTCCGCCTGTGAGCCGAGGACTTCCTTCTGGCTGTCACTGAGTGCGGAGCTGTTGACAGTCTCAACCGAAAACTTCATATTGCCTTTGCCCACAACCGAGGCCAGCGCGGCCTTATCGATGGTAACGGTTCCGCTGGGCAGCGCAACCGCAAGGCCTGTGGAGCCAGAGGTGTCGTTTACCGCTGTGACGATCTTCACCGGAACGACAACCGCATCCACTTCCAGACCGGATACATTGATTTTAATTGTGCCGGTGGTTGCGGCAGAAGTGATCTGTGCGTCGGTCATGCTGATGGTCGCCGTGCCATCCTTCACGGTGGCCGTGGCTTCAATGTAACCCTTTCCAGTGGATACGGGTACGGTGACTCCCTTAGTGGAACTGGTCGTCCCTCCACCGGAGGACTGTGCCGTTGGAGTTGATGTAACCTCCGCGGATTCCGCCGTGCCCAGCGCGTTGATCGCCTCCAGCTTAAAGGCATAAGCGGTGCCATTGGACAGGCCGGTTGCTTACAGCATTAGCGGCAATTTCTATGGCCGCACCATATGCGTCGCTGCCAGATTTATAGTACAGCTTATACCCGGTCAGCGGGCTGCCGCCGTCGAAAGGCGCAGACCAGCTCAGCGTAACCTTTCCGCTGCCTGCCAATGCTGTGATAACTGGAGCATCAGGCATAACCGCAGGGATCCGTCGTCTGCGAAACCGTACCAGTGAACGCCGAGTCGCTCATATCCGCAATCAGTACAATCTTCAGGGCTTTGCCGAGATCGTCATTGGACAGCGTGTAGGTCAGCACATTCGCACTAATGACGGTTGTCGTACCGCCGGAAATGCGATACCACTGGATATGATAATCAATGCCCAGGGCAGGTGTGCCGGAGCTTGAGCCGAAGGCGGCTGTGATTGTGCTGCCTGATGTGGTATCCCCGGTGATAACAACCGTCCCCGACAGCGTCCGCGCGTCGTTGAGTCAAGCAGACTTGCGACAGGGATACCGCCAGTGGTAATTGCCGTGCCGTCGGTTGTGGCTTCCGCAGTGCTGAAGTATTGCAAAGAACAAGCAAGGCCGGCGGCCGCCTTCAGCGTTTCTGCGCTGCAGTCAATGATTACATCGGCGCTGTCCGGAGCCGTTGCGGGAGCGGTGAGCGTACCTGTCATAACAGCGGATTTATAGCTGCCGCTGGAAGAGATGAGCGCCGCGTAGACGGTGTAATTTCCCTCCAGCGCGGTCATACCCGTCAGTGTAAGGGCGGTATTCGCCGTGACGGACACACTCTTGACGCCGGATGCGTTTTTGAGCGCATCCGCGTCCGCGTAAGCGTCCGCCGCGCCGTCTTTGACAGCCAAATAGTAAATTGTGCCGGCAAGACTTGGGGTAGCAGACACCGCCGCTGCGCTGCCGGTCAAATAGGGCGTGCCGAGCTGGAGCGTGGCAGTCAGGCCGGCGAGAGACAGAATGCCGGCATCGTCGGTCGAGGTGCTGCCTGTGTAGCCGGTAACACCGTTGAGGGTTGCCGTATGACTTTTTTCAGGCAGATAGAGATAAATTTTACCGCTGCCATCGGTGGTCACGCCGTTAAATCCGTAAATAAGACCGTCAATGCTGCTAGTGCCGGTTAGGGCGGTGTATTTGCCCACGGTGTCGGAGAGATCGACGGTGGTCTTGTAGACCGGATTGCTGCCGTTGGTTGCTGCTACGCAGGTGTTGCTGTCCGAAGTGCCGCCGCTGATGCTGCGGTTTGCGGTGACGTAGCCGCCGGTGATGGTCAATGTGCCGTTACCGGCGACTGTGCCGCTACTGTTCGTGCCACCGCCGATGGCCATCGTGCCATTATAACCCGTTTTTGCGTTGGCTGTCACGGTGCCACCGCTGATGCTGACGTTGCCGCCTTCGCCGCCGTTGCTGGCGGAATTTGCGCCGCCGCCGATGCCCGCGCTAAAGTAACCTCCGGTGGCTGTAACGACTCCGCCGGTGATGCTGACTGTACCGCCCGCGCCGCCGTTAGCATCGGCAAGACCGCCGCCGATGCCTGCGCCTTGGCTGCTGCTTGCGGAGACGATGCCACCGGTTGCCACCGGTTATGGTGACAGAGCCGCCCGCGCCGCCGGTGTACCCGGAGCCCATGGAAAGACCGCCGCCGATGCCTGCGCCCTTGCCGCTGCTTGCGGAGACCGTTCCGCCGTTGATGACAACGGTACCGCCGGCTTCGCCGTTTCCGCCCTGCCGCAATTGCCGCCGATGGCGGCCCCGTTGCCGCTTGTGATGGTCAAGCTGCCTCCGCCGTCCTCAATGGTCAGGGTTGTTCCTTCGGGAACATGGATCGCTGCGGCGTCGCCCGAAGAGTTTGTGGAGACGGTATTGCTGCCCGCTGCGGACAGGGTAAGGGACGCGCCGTTTTCCAAATTTATGCAGTTTTTTCCGTCGGTTCCTATACCTGTATTGCTCAGGGAGACATCCTTCAGAAGCATCACCGCGGTTGTCCCGTCCACGCTTATCCTGGTAGTGGTACCTGAGTATGAACCGTTGATAACGATGGTCTCAGTCTTCGGCACTTCCTTGCTGCCGACCGAATAGCCGGCATAAGTAACGGTGTTGGTCGTAGTATCTTTACTGGTAATGGTGATGGATCCGACGCTGATATCCAGCACGCTGTCCGCGCCAAGCACTTGGATGGTGTATTCCCGGATAAAATCCGTTCCTTCCCTCACGCCGTTTGCTACCGTTGCCCGCAGGGTTAGTGTGCCGGCGGCGGTGGCCTTCAGCTTGCCGCTTGTGATGGCAGCGCCTGTGGTTCCCGCTTCCGTCACCGACCACATGATGGCCTTATAGCTTGCGTCACCCGGGGTCACGCTGCCTGAAAGAGGAAGCTCCTCGTTGATGGTCAGGGTTGCGGGAATACTGGCGGTGATATCCGTGACCGGAACGTAGGGCACGGTGACTGTGAAGTTCTGGGTGTAGGCCGTGCCATATTCCGTGCCGTTTGCCACCGTCGCCATCAGCACAAGGGTGCCCGGAGCGGTGGGCGTTATTATGTTTCCGTTTATCGTGGCGCTGCCGCTTTTGACGCTCCATACCACGCTTCGATAGCTGGCGTCAGACGGGATGAAGCCGGGCGTCAGCGTAACAGCGACACCGTTTTGGATGCTGGAAGGAATACCGGTGATTTCTGTGAGTGGTTTGTAGTTAGGCAGGCCGGTGATACCGGTGACTGGATTAAACGCCTGTTTGAGCTCGGTATTGACCGAGCTATCCACCGCACCGTAATATTGCGTACCGTTGAGCGTGACCGCCGCATTTCCTGTTGGAAGGTACAGCCAAACCTTGCCGCTTTGCGCCTCGATACCGGCGGTAGTATAAGGGTAATCCGCACCATTTGCTTTGACGGAAAGGCTGCTGACCGCATCACTGGTAGCGATATACGCGCCATAAGCAAAGCCTGATACTCCGCTTCGCACGTCGTACGCTTTGATGGTCAATCCGGACGTGTTCACAATCGTACCGCCGGTGACGGTGACGCCCTTGTATCCGCTTTTCACAGCTCCGCCGCCGATGGCGTAGCAATTGCTGCCTGGAGTACTGCTGATGGCGGTTGTATAGCCGGCAGCCGCACCCACGCATGCACTGAAACCGTCTGTGGTTGTCGCCGTAATAGTACCGGTCTGCGCGAAGGTGATGTTGGAGCAATCATAGGGCGGCCTTTCGCTTGAGCTTAATACATACGGGGACCCGATAACGACGCCGGTGGCCTGTGCGTTCAGGCTGCCGCTGCCGGTAAAAGTCAGGCTGCCGCCGCCATCCTGCTTCACGATGGCGCCATTGCCCAGACCAATAGACCCCTCGCCCGCAACGCTTCCGGCGATTAGGGTATTGGTGCCAACCAGCTCAATCTCTACATTAGCCGAGCCGTTATTTGCGCGGCTCAGAATGATGGGCATATTTCGCCTAAACGTTGTTTCAATGTTCACGTTATTCAGTATCAGCTTGACTTCACCGGTCGCTTGTGTCAAGTCGATGATGCCGCGCCAACTGGTCCGACCATCACTCCAGACACGTTCGGTGACATTGCCGCCGGAATAAGTTCCGCTGATGGTATAGGAGCCCGCCTACGTGATGCTAATCATACCGCCCCTGCTCCCATCACTATTGATGGTTACGCCGCCCGAGCCGGAGGTTTGGGTGACGGTCAGTCCGCAGACCGTCTGTGTCTCCGCCGCCAGTACTGTCGCCGGCAGCAGACTTATCGCCATGAAAAAGCACAGCAGAATACTTAAAATTATCTTCTTCATGTTGTTTCTCCTGGTTTATTTGCTGTTTCCCATATACCGATACAGGAAGGTTACAATCTGGGCACGGGTGCAGGGCGAATCGAGGCTGAAGCTTTTTGCGGAAACGCCCTGTGTAGGTTTTGAAGCATATGAATCCGCAGCATGGTTTCAAGGGGAAAGGGTTTATTTCCGGTCTCTCCTTTGTAGTAGTACGGCTGTATGATCCCTATCCACTCGGCCCACGGAATGAGCGCTTCCATCTGCTCCAGAAATTCTTTTTTTCTTGTTTTGGCCTGCGCCAATTCATCGGTCAGTGCCGATAATGATAGTTGTTTGTTCATATAACTATTTTACCATACGTTGGCAGCTTCCGCCATTGTGCGGTGTTGCC